>RCMZ01000064.1_pt1 | contig 63782 bp, 60 predicted proteins | sample 2041141 | NCBI WGS metagenome assembly RCMZ01 (sample SAMN09708263, study PRJNA481090) | Wastewater metagenome, whole genome shotgun sequencing project. | biome: sewage; isolation source: Davis station wastewater (DW) | place: Antarctica: Davis Station | collected 2010-03-01 | reverse complement strand
CAAAACGCGATGCTAGCGAGGCAATTTATTGCGCGAAATCAGACCAAACGGACGCGATTGGTGGGAATCGGCCTACGACAATTCGTAACCCTGGCCGTGCCCGCGCAAACGGGCCCTTATGCGCTGAGCACGCTTGCGAAAGCACGCTGGGCCCTTTCCCACCGGGGCAAAGCCCTGCTTAGAAAAACCGCGTCACGCTGACCTTGGCGTTGCGCCCCAGGCTGGCGGCGTTCTCGCCGCTCAGGGGGGGGCGGTAGTCGCGGTTGAACATGTTGTCGAGGGTGAAGTGGACTTCGGTGCCCTTGAGGTACGCCTGCTGCGGTTTCCAGTGGGCGAAGAGGCCGTGCACGTTGTAGCGCTTGTTTTCGTAGTGGCGCCAGTAGAAGTCACCGATATCGCTGGCCGGGCCGCTGGCGTAGGAGTCATAGGGGGTGCGGTCGGTTTGGCGTACCCATTGGCCCTGCCAGCCGACTTGCGCGTCCCACGACGGGATCTTCACCCCCAGGCTCGCCACCCATTTGCGCGGTGGAATGTCCCGCGCCCACACGTTCGGGCCCCAGGGGTTGGTGTAGGCGCCCTGGTGCTTGCCGGTGATCCACGAATACGACAGCGTGCCGAACAGGTAGGTCGAGTCGTAGAAGCTCTCGAACTCGAAGCCCTTGATGGTCACGTCACCGATGTTGCGGTACACCGGCATCGTTTCCACGCCCGGGCAGCCGCCATCGCCGATGCTCAGGCCGTTTTCCAGCTGCGCCGCGCAGGCGACGCCGGTGGCCTTGAGGATTTCGTCCTTGATGGTGTTGTGGAACACCGTGGTGCGCAGTTGCACGCTGTCGCTGTCGGTCAGCAGCCTGTCGTAGTTGTGGATAGTGCCGGCGCGCAGGGCGGTGATGCGCTCGGGGTCGAGGTGGCGGCTGGTGGCCGAGCGGCTGCTGCCGGCGGCCTGCACTTCGTATTGCTCGTCGATCACCGGGGCGCGCCAGGTTTTGCTGTAGTCGGCGAACAGGGCCAGGTTCGGCGTGGCCTTCCAGAAGGCCGAGAGGCGCGGCGACCAACCGGTGTAGGTCTTGTTGCCGTAGTCGTGGCCGTCTTTGGGGTTGGGGCTGTTGTAGAACGGCGCGTCGTTGCGCTCGCCCCGGTTGCGCACGTGGTCGTAGCGCAGTGATGGGGTCAGGGTGAAGTCACCCAGGGTCACGGCGTCCTGGATATAGAAGGCGTTGTTGTCCACTTTGCCGTGGGGCATGAAGCCCGGTTGGTAGTGGCCGTAGTTGTACTTGGCGGTGCCGTAGGTGTTGCCCGGCATCCACATGTCCACTTCGCGCTCGTGCTTGCGGATCTGCACGCCGGTGGTCAGGGCATGTTCCAGGGGGCCAGTGGCGAACAGTGCGACGTTGCTGATTTCGACGAGGCGGTCTTCGTAGCCCACGGTGATTTCACGCCCGCCCGTGACAGGTTGGAAGTAGGCGTTGGGGCCGCGTTTGTCGTGCTGGTCGGTGGTGGAGTCCGAGTAGCTGACCTTGAGGTCGATCAGCGGGTTGTCCAGCGGTTGGTAGTGGTACTTGGCTACCCAGGTGGTGTCCACGGTGTTGCGCTGGGCCAGGTAGTAACTCAGGGCACCTTCGTAGCCCAAGCGGTCTATCAGGCGTTGGCTGGGCGGTGCTGGGTAACTTTTGGCCGAGAAGGGCGCCCAGATGTCGCTGTCCGAACGCGAGTAGCTGAACCCCAGGCTGTGCTCGTCGGTGACCTGCATGTTGAGCTTGTACAGCACCCCTTCCAGGTCCTGGGCGGTGTTGGGCTGGCGCTTGGGGTTGATCGGGTATTCGTGTTGCGGGTCGGGCTGGGCGCTGGCCAGTTTCATGTCGTCGCCGTCGCGCTTGGTCCAGTAGGCCAGGGCGTCGAAGCGGCCGTCATCGCTGCGCCCGAACACCGCCGAGGTGTAGGCCTGCTGGTGGTCGTTGCTGCTGTAGCCGTACTTGACCATGGCGCCGCTGTTGCGGCCCTCTTGCAGCAGGTCGGGGGCGTCCTTGGTTTCCATGTGCACGGTGCCGCCGAAGCCGCCGTTGCCGGTCAGGGGCGAGTGCGGGCCTTTTTCCACTTCGATGCGGCGGATCAGCTCCGGTTCGATGAAGATTGCGCCTTGCTGGTAGCGCTCAAAGCCACTTTTGGTCGCGCCGTCTACGGTCATCGGCACGTCTTCGGCGTCGCCCAGGCCCCAGATGTTGATGGTTTGCCCGCCGGGTTTGAGCGAGCCGCCCAGGGTCACGCCGGGCAGGGTGGCGATCAGGCTGGGGATGTTGTTGGCCTGGTGGCGGTCCATTTCCGCCTGGTTCAAGGTCGAGCGCCCGACGGTGGCGGCATTCACTTGCTGGCCGTCGCCGATCACGCTCAGGGCGCCGAGCTTGATGCTCTCGCTGCTGGTGGTGCCGGTTTCGTTGGGGCGCACGACGTACGTTTGGCCGACCATGACGAGGCTGAAGTCGCTGCCCTGGAGCAAGCGGCGGATGGCGTCCTGGGGGCTCAGGTCACCCTCCAGCGCCGGAGCCTGGGCGTTGCGCAGCAAGGCTTCGTCGAACAACAGCTGGATGCGCGCCTGCTTGGCCACCTGGCTGAGCGAGGCGGCCAGCGGTTGGGCCGGCAGGTGCAGGTTGATCGACTCGGCCTGGGCTTGCAGGCTGAACGCCAGGCAGGTGGCGAGCACGGTTGGGCGCAGGCAGAGGCGCTGGAAATGATCTGGCACGCGAAACATTAAATCCCCCCGGTGTGGCCAAAACGGCCAAAAAGGCCTGCGCACAGCACGCAGACGGGAGGAAGACGGGGCAGGCGAAGAAACCCTCACATGCGAATGCAAAATATTCTCATAAGGGCTTATTGGCGCGCCTCGATGCGCAGGCGACCGCCGCCCAGGGCCACGGTGTTCACCGGGATCAGCGCCGGCAGGGCCATCAGCAGGGCGTCGGGGTTCTTGACGTCGAGGTTGCCGGACACCTTGTAGCGCCCCAGCGCAGCATCGGCCAACTCCACCGGCACGGCGCGGTAGAGGTTCAACTCATCCACCAGGCTGGCCAGTTCGCGGTTGCGAAAGGCCAGGTGGCCGCTGCGCCAGTCCGCCACCTGCTCGGGGGCCAGGTTGTGCTGGCTCAGGGTGGCGGTGGCCAGGTCGTAGCGGGCCTGTTGCCCGGCGCTCAGCAGGGTGGGTTCGGCGCTTTTGGAGGCGGGGGTGAATGCCACCTGCCCGTGGGCGACGCTGACCACCAATTGCTGCTGGCCGCGGCGCACGTCGAACCCGGTGCCGACCACCCGCACACGGGCCTCGCCCGAGTGCACCCACAGCGGCCGCTCCTTGTCGGCGGCCACTTCCAGATACACCTGGCCTTGCTCCAGGTAAACGTTGCGCTGCTGGGCGCTGAACTCGATGTGCAGGCGTGTGTTGGCGTTGACGAACAAGGTGCTGCCATCGGGCAATTCGAAGGTACGCGGGCCGCTCGCCTGGGCGGCGATCTGCTGCTGGTGCAGGGCCAGCGGCGCGCCGAGGTTGAAGGCCAGTAGGCCACACACCAGCACCGCCGCCACCGCCAGCGCGGGGCGCCAGGGCAGGGGTTTGCGCGCCGTTAGCGGGCGCGGTTTGGCCTGTTGCTGGAGCTCGGCCAGGTCGACCCACAGTTGCTCGAACTCATGGTAGGCGCGGGCGTGGGCTGGCTCGTCGAGCCACCTGGCAAAGGCTTTGCGCGTGGCGCGGTCGGGGGCATTGCGGTTGCGCGCGAACCAATGGGCTGCCTGGGCATCGACGCTGTCGGCGTCGAGGGCGTTTTCTAGGCCGCGAAGGCGGGTCATTCTGGCTGCTCCTTGCCATGTTCCGGTTGTAGGCGCTGTTTGCAGTGCAACAGGGCAAAGGCGATGTGCTTTTCCACCATGCTGACGGAAATGCCCATGCGCGCGGCGATCTGTGCCTGGCTCAAGCCCTCGAAGCGATGCAGCATAAGGGCTTCGCGGCGCCGCGGCGAGAGTTCGGCAAGTACCGCCTTGAGCTGTTCGAGCCGTTGCAGGCGTTGGGTCGCGGCCATGGGGTCGGTGCTCTCGTCCGCCAGGGGTTGTGCATCCGCCGGGGCTTGGCCGTGCACCAAGTGGCGCACCTTCTGCCGGCGCCAATGGTCGCGCAGCAGGTTGCGCGCCATCTGGAACAAAAAGGCCCGGGGCTGCTCGACCTTGGCCCGGTCGCGGTAGTCGAGCCATTGGGCGAACACGTCCTGGGTCATGTCCGCCGCGTCATTGGCGTTGTCGGTGCGCTTGCGCAGGAAATGCAGGATGTCGGCATAAAACCCGCGAAAGGACTCGGCCGACAGCGGGTCGGGTTTGAAGCCAGACATGGATATCCTTCTTGACCAGGCGCGGAGGGCGGAAAAGTCGCGAATGATATCGAGAATTATTGCTATTTGCCTATAGGTAAATTCGCTGGGCGGTGAGGGTGCCTGAGAATTTTTGGCAGCAGGCCTATTGTGGAAGGGAGGCTGACCCCGCCCCCCACACACATACCCTGCGCGTTCAGCCCCGCGCTCAAATCACAAAAAAACCATGGGTGGCGTCACGCCCCAGTTGCTCCACCAAGCCGTATTCCCAATCCAGGTAAGCCTGCATGGCCTCGCGGGGGTTGTCGGTGCCCTCGTACGGGCGGCGGTAGCGGTCGATGCGCGGCGCGGCTAATTGCTGTCGGCTTTCTTCCACGGGCAGGCCGGCGGCGATCCACGCGGCGGTGCCGCCCTCAAGGACGAACACCGGGCGTTCGGTCAGGGCCTGCAGTTCGGCCACCACGAAGCGCGCCAGCAGGCTGCTGCCGCAGGTCAGCACGTAGCGCTCGGCCACGGGGATGTGTTCCAGGGCCTGGGCCAGTTGGCTGCGCAAGGCCCACCACGCGCCAGGGATGTGGCGCTTGACGTAGTTGGCGCTGCTGGTGAAGTCCAGCACCTGGGTGCCGGGGGTGTGCAGCCAGTGGGCCAGGGTTTGCGGGCTGACCGTGTCGGCCCCGGGCTGGGGCGGCAAGGGTGTGTGCCAGGCGCCCCGCTCGCTGAAATCGGCGTGTTGCAAGCCGTCGAGCACCGCCACGTCCCAGCCCATTTGCGCCAGCCACGAGGCGCTCATGTTGGCGCGTACGCCGTCGTCGTCCACCAGCACCAACCGCGCGCCGCGCACGCTGGCGATGTGGTCGGTTTCCTGCACCAGTTGCCCGCCGGGGGCGGGGCGCGAGCCGGGCAGGTGGGCGTTTTCGAACTCCTCGGGGGTGCGTACATCCAGCAGGTAGGTGGTGCGCCGCGCCTCGGCCTGCCACTGGTGCAGATCAGCGAGGTGGGCACGGGTTACACCGGCGCGGTCGGCCACGGCGCGGGCCGAGGCCTGGGCCAGTTGCCGGTTGGCCGCGCTGACCTCGCCAAAGCGGCGCTGCTGCTCGTGCTCCAGGGCCTGCCCGGCAAGGGTCCAGCCGATGGTGCCGTTGCGCAGCGCCGCCACGTCGTTGGGAATGCCGGCGTTGACCAGCGATTGGGCGCCAATGATGCTGCGGGTGCGCCCGGCGCAGTTGACGATCACCCGGGTCTGCGGGTTGGGCGCCAGTTCGCGCACGCGCAGCACCAGTTCGGCGCCGGGCACGCTGGTGCTGCCGGGGATGCTCATGGTCTGGTATTCGTCGAAGCGCCGGGCGTCCAGCACCACCACATCGGCGCGGGCATCGAGCAGCCCTTGCACCGCTTCGGCCGACAGCGACGGCGTGTGGCGCTCGGCGTCCACCAGTTCGCCAAAGGACTTGCTCGGCACATTGACGTCCTTGAACACCTCGCCGCCGTCCCGTTGCCAACCGGCGAGCCCGCCGTCGAGCAGGGCGACATCGCTGTAGCCCAGGTCCAGCAAGCGCTGCGCAGCCACTTGCGCCAGGCCCTCGCCGTTGTCGTAGACGGTGATCGGCGTATTGCGCCGGGGGATGCGCGCGTAGCTTTCCAGCTCCAGTTTGCCCAGGGGGATGTTGGCGGCGAACAGCGGGTGGGCCTCGGCGTAGGGCGCTTCTTCGCGCACATCGAGCAGGGCCAGTTCCTCGCGCGCCAGCAGGGCGCGGCGGATATCAGCGTGGGTACGACGGGCAGGGCGGGTCATGGCCGGGGCTCCAGGGACAGGTCCCAAAGGTTGGGCAACAGGCGATTGCTGTAGCCGGAGATAAAGGGTTTTTCGCTGCCATCGAGGCTGTACACCGCGCGCTCTACCGCGCCGATGTTGGCGCCATACACGTGGATGCTGATGGACACACGGTCGGCGTAGGCATTGGCCACCTGGTGGATATCGCCAATGCGCGGCGACACCGCTTCCACCTGCCCGGGCGCCAGGCGCACCGGCTCGCCGGCGGCGCTCAGGCTGCCATCGGCGTCACGGGCAAAAGCCTGGGAATACTCGGCACCGCGCAGCATGCCGATCAGCCCCCAAACCCGATGGTCGTGCACCGGCGTGCGCTGCCCCGGCCCCCAGACGAAGCTGACGATGCTAAAGCGCTGGCGTGAATCGGCGTGCAGCAAAAACTGCTGGTAGCGCTGCGGGTCGGGTTGGGCGAAGGCTTCGGGCAGCCAGTCGTCGTGGCTCACCAGTTGCGCCAGCAGCGGGGCGGCGGCGTGCAGCTGTTGCGCTTCGCTGGCCGGTTGTTCCAGCAGGTGCGCGAGTTGCTCGATGAACAGGCGCAAGCGCGCCAGGTTCGGTGGGTTGGGGTCAAGGGCTGGGGCATTTCGGGGCATTGAGCTCCCTCCGTGGAAACAACGTAAAACAACGCGGACTACACGAGCGAGCTAAAAGGTATTATTCTTTCTGCACATTTTTCCAGTCATTTATTATGCGAAAAAAGAATGAAGATAGATGATCTCAACGCGTTCGTTGCCGTGATCCGCTGCCAGACCATCAGCCAGGCTGCCGATTCCCTGCAACTGACCCAGCCGGCCATCACCCGCCGCGTGCAGAACTTCGAGGAAGCCCTGGGGGTGGAGTTGCTCGACCGCAACACCAAGCCCCTCAAACCCACCAGCATGGGGCTGCGGGTGTACGCCCAATGCCTGGAAGTGCTGCGTGCCATCGACGCCTTGAGCGAACTGGTGGCCAGCGACGGCGCGCCCAGCGGCGCCTTGCGCATCGGCGTGCCGCAAACCATCGGCGATGTGGTGCTGCTCGATGCCCTCAGCCAGCTCAAGACCCTCTACCCGCAACTGCACACCTCGGTCGCCACGGGCTGGGGCAGCCACTTGCTGGGCAAGGTCGAAAACGGCGAACTGGACGTGGTGGCGGCACTGTTCCCGGCCGGCAAGGTATTCCCCGAAGGCGTGGTGGGGCGCTCCCTGGGCAGCATGAATCTGGTGGTGGTTGCGGCCAAAGGCGAGGTGCGCAAGCGCAGCTACAAACTGGCCGACTGCTACCAGCGCGGCTGGGTGCTCAACCCCGACGGCTGCGGCTTTCGCGCCGGCCTGCAACGGGCCTTGAGCGCCCAGGGGCTGTCGTTGCAGATCAACCTGGAAACCTTCGGCACCGAACTGCAACTGGGCCTGATCGCCAACGGCCTGGGCTTTGGCCTGGTGCCCCTGCCGCTTTTGGAGAACAGCAGTCACCGCGACAAACTCGACATCGTTCCGGTGGCGGATTTCAAACCGGTGATCGACCTGTGGCTGATCCACCCGCGCTTTTTGGGCAACCTGCAAGAGCCGGTGGGCCTGTTCGGCGAAATGGTTGCGGCGCGGGTGGGCAAGCACTGACAAAAGAGGGGGCTGTTGTGGGGGCTGCCTTGGCGGAGTGCTTGCAAAAAACCGCACCCCCCAGTTGTGTCGTTTCCCCTGCCGCCAGGCCGCCATCGCGGGCAAGGCCCGCTCCCACAGATGTGCGCCTCTATGTCTTGTTAGTTCGCATAATAGAATCTCATGTTGATGCGCAATTTCTATATTAGGTTAGAACCAAAGCGAATTTCACGGACGTTTTTTATGTAGTTAGGATGGGGCTCACTGCGCTGAATCAAGGACGTTGCCATGCCCGCGCCCCTCGTTGCTGCCTCTTTCGCCCGTTGCACCCGCATCGCCCATTGGCGCGGCTGGCGCGAGGGTGGGGCGCGGTTGCTCAGCCCCTTGCTGCTGTTGCTGGCCTGGGAAGTGGCCGCGCGCACCGGGCTGTTGCCGCCACGGGTGCTGGCCGCGCCGAGTGCCATTGGCGGCACCTTGTGGCAGATGCTCGCCAGTGGCGAGTTGGGCGGCCACTTGCTGGTGTCGTTGCGCCGCGCCCTCAGTGGCCTGGCGATTGGCGTGGGCTGCGGCACGCTGCTGGCGCTGCTGGCCGGGTTGTCGCGCCGCGGTGAGCTGGTGGTCGATTCGCCCATGCAGATGCTGCGCACCCTGCCGTTTTTGGCCATCGTGCCGCTGTTCATCCTCTGGTTCGGCGTGGGCGAGACGCCCAAGATCGCCCTGATTGCCCTGGGCACCACTTTCCCGATTTACCTGACCCTGTTTTCCGGCATCCGCAGCCTCGACCCCAAATTGTTGGAGGCGGCGCACTTGCTCGGCCTTTCGCGCGGGGAGCAGATCATCCATGTGGTGCTGCCCGGCGCCTTGCCGGCGTTTTTCGTTGGCCTGCGCTATGCCTTCGGCATCAGTTGGCTGGGCCTGGTGGTGGTCGAGCAGATCAACGCCAACGCCGGTATCGGTTACCTGGTCAACGATGCGCGGGACTTCATGCGCACCGACGTCATTGTCATCTGCCTGCTGATCTATAGCGTGCTGGGCCTGGCTATCGACAGCCTGGTGCGTGTGCTCGAACGCTTCGCCCTGGCCTGGCGGCCGACCTTTATCAGGACCTGACCATGAGCGTGCCCCTAAACCCCATCCCCCGCGCCGCCGTCGAGTGCCGCCGCGTGACCCGGCGTTTCGCCGGCCAAGCCGTGCTCGATGGGCTGGACCTGGACATCGCCCCCGGCGAATTCGTCGCCCTGTTGGGCAGCAGCGGGTCGGGCAAGACCACCCTGCTGCGCGCCCTTGCCGGGCTGGACGCGGTGGACGAAGGCCAGTTGCGCGTGCCCCAGGCGTTGGCGGCGGTGTTCCAGGAGCCGCGCCTGATGCCCTGGAAGCGCGCCTGGCGCAACGTCGCCCTCGGGGTGCGCGGTGGCGAGGCCAAGGCGCGGGCGCTGGCGGCCCTGGCCGAAGTGGGCTTGCAGCACCGCCTTAATGCCTGGCCCGCCACCTTGTCTGGCGGCGAGGCCCAGCGCGTGGCCCTGGCCCGGGCGCTGGTGCGCGAGCCGCAGTTGCTGTTGCTCGATGAGCCGTTCGCCGCGTTGGACGCCCTGACCCGCATCCGCATGCATCAACTGATTATCAGCTTGTGGCGCGCCCACACCCCGGCGGTGCTGCTGGTCACCCATGACGTCGACGAAGCGCTGCTGCTGGCCGACCGCGTGGTGGTGCTGGCCCATGGGCGCATCGCCGAACACATGCCGATCCGTTTGCCGCGCCCGCGCCAGGTCGCCCACCCGGGTTTCCAGGCCTTGCGCGAACGTTTGCTGAGCCTGCTGGGGGTGGCCACCGACCACCCGCCCGCAGCCTTGCACCCCCAGCCCCTGAGCAGGACCGCCCACCCATGAGTGCATCCACCGTACAGCGCCCGCAACCGCCCCTGGCCGACCTCGACGGCCCGGCCTTCGCCGATGTGCTGGCCACCCTGAGTCGCGAATTCGCCGCCAGTGCCGCCCACTACGATCGCCACAGCGCCTTCCCCCACGCCAACCTGCAACGCCTGCACGAGCATGGCCTGCTGGCGCTGACCGTGCCCCGGCGCCTGGGCGGCAGCGGCGCCACCCTCGACCAGGCGCGGCGGGTTATCAGCGCCGTGGCTCGGGGCGAGCCGTCCACCGCCCTGGTGCTGGTGATGCAATACCTGCAACACAGCCGCTTGCAGCACAACCATGCCTGGCCGCTGCACCTGCGCGAACAACTGGCCCACGAGGCGGTGCACGATGGCGCGCTGATAAACGCCCTGCGGGTCGAGCCCGACCTCGGCACCCCGGCCCGTGGCGGTTTGCCCGCCACCGTGGCGCGGCGGGTGGAGGGCGGCTGGCGCCTGAGCGGGCGCAAGATCTACTCCACCGGCATCCCCGGCCTGACCTGGCTGTCGGTGTGGGCGCGCAGCGACGAGGCCGAGCCCCGCGTCGGCACTTGGCTGGTGCACCGCAACACCCCCGGCATCGTTGTCGAAGAGACCTGGGATCACCTGGGCATGCGCGCCACCGGCAGCCACGACGTGGTGTTCGACGAGGTGTTCGTGCCCCTGGAATACGCCGTCGATATCCAACCGGCCCATGTGCCGCGCCCCAGCGAGTTGGACAGCGATGGCCTGCTGTGGCTCGCCGTGTTGCTCTCGGCGATCTACGACGGCGTAGCCCGTGCCGCCCGCGATTGGCTGGTGGGTTGGCTGGCCGAACGGGTGCCGGCCAACCTCGGCGCGCCGCTGTCGAGCCTGCCGCGTTTTCATGAACTGCTGGGGCGCATCGACGCGCTGCTGCTGGCCAACCGCGTGCTGCTGGAGGCCGCCGCCCAAGGCCGGGTCGCCGCCAGCGAAGCGACGCAAATCAAATACCTGGTCACCAGCAACGCCATCAGCGCCGTCGAGTTGGGCATCGAAGCCATCGGCAACCCGGGGCTGGCGCGGGGCAACCCGATCGAGCGGCATTACCGCGACGTGCTGTGCAGCCGCATTCATACCCCACAAAACGACGCCATCCTTGGCGCCGTGGGCCGCGCCGCGTTCGCCTTGCCCAGCCGTGGGGGGCAGGCATGAGCCGCGTCGCCAGCCAACTGGGCGCCGCGTTCAACCAGCAACTGCGCCAGTGGCTGCCGGGAATACAGGTGCTGGAGGTGCCCCGGGGCTTGCCCCGCCCGTTGCCGGCGGATGTGCGGGTGCTGCTGGCCGCGCCCCATGGCGAGTGGCTCGAGGCAGCGGGGCCGCCAGCGGGTTGGCCCTTTGCCCTGGAGTTGGTGCAACTGGTGACCTCGGGCCTGGATTTTTTCCCGCCGTGGCTGTTTCGCAGCGTGGCGGTGGCCAGCGCCCGGGGCACCAGCGCGGCGACCCTGGCCGAGTTCGCCCTGGCGACGATTTTCGCCGCCGCCAAGCAGCTACCGCAGGTGTGGATCGACGGCCCGCAGCACTGGCAGCAACGCCCCTTGGCCTCAGTCAGCGGCAGCACCCTGGGGTTGTTCGGCTTTGGCCGTATCGCCCAGGCGCTGGCGCCCAAGGCCCAGGCCCTGGGCATGCAGGTGCTTGCCCTGCGTCACAGCGCCCAGCCCTTCGAGGTGCCGGGGGTAGAGGGGGTGGCGGATGTGCATGAACTCTTCGCCCGCGCCGATCACCTGCTGCTGGCGGCGCCGCTTACCGAGCGCACGCGGCACGTCATCGGCTCTTCGGTGCTGGCCTCGGCCAAGCCCGGCCTGCACTTGATAAACCTCGCGCGCGGGGCGCTGATCGACCAAGCAGCGCTGCTCCAGGCCCTGGACAGCGGGCGCATTGCCCTGGCCAGCCTGGACGTCAGCGACCCCGAACCGTTGCCCGCCGGGCACCCGCTCTACCGCCACCCCCGGGTGCGGCTGTCGCCCCACACCTCGGCCAATTGCCCCGAGGTGTACCGCCAGATCGCCCTGCTGCTGGGGCGCAACCTCGCGCACCTGGCCCATGGCCGCGCCCTGGAAAATGCCGTGTCCATTGCCATTGAGGAAGCACAGCCATGACCGCACCTCTTCGCCCGGCGGTGTACGACCTGCCGCGCCAAGGCCACACCGTGGCGCGCTGGGAACACCCGCCGCAACAGCCCACCGCCGCCCTTGAACGCCTGGCGCGCAAGCAGAGCCTGGCGGCGGCGTTCCGTGTGTTCGCCCGCCAGGGCTTCGACATGGGGGGCGCCGGCCATATCACCGTGCGCGACCCGCAGTGGCCGGACCATTTCTGGGTCAACCCGGTGGGCGTTTACTTTGGCCACTTGCGGGTGTCGGACCTGCTGCTGGTCAACCCTCACGGCGAAATCGTCGAAGGCGAGGGCGCGTTGAACCTGGCGGCGTTCGCCATCCACGCCGCCCTGCATGAGGCGCGCCCCGATGTGGTGGCCGCCGCCCATGCCCATTCGTTGCATGGCAAGGCCTGGTCGAGCCTGGGGCGCCTGCTCGACCCACTGACCCAGGACGCCTGCGCCTTCTACGAAAAACACGCGCTGTTCGACCACTTCAGCGGCGTCGTGCTGCAGGCCAGCGAAGGCGCGCGCATCGCCCAGGTGCTGGCCGGGCACCACGCGCTGATCCTGCAAAACCATGGCCTGCTCACCGTGGGGCAAACCGTGGAAGCGGCGGCGTGGCGCTTTATCGCCCTGGACAACGCCGCCCACACGCAATTGCTTGCGGAAGCGGCGGGCACGCCCCGGCCAATTCCCCATGCGGTGGCGCAGCACACGGCGCGCCAGGTGGGTACCGAGTTCGGTGGCTGGTTCAGCTTTCAACCCTATCGCCAGCAAATCCTGCGCAGCGAAGCGGACTTTCTCGATTAAGGATCAGCGCCATGCAACGTCGTCGTTTTCTGCAATGGGCCGGTGTCGCCGGGTTGGCCGCCGGCCTGCCGCGCCTGGGCCTGGCCGCGCCGGACTTGGCGGGGGTCACCCTCAACGTCGCCACCTATAAAGGCGCGGCACCGACTTTCTTCCCCGAGGCCGGCATCGGCGCGGCGCCGTACCGGGTCAAGTACGCCGAATTCACCGGCGGCAACCTCAGCTTCGAGGCGTTGGTCAGCGGCACCCTGGACCTGTCGCCCATGAGCGAGATCCCGCCGATCTTCGGCATCAAGAACCACGCGCCGGTGAAGCTGATCGCGGTACTCACCGGCGACGTCAACAACCAGGCCTTCGTGGTGCCCAAGGGCTCGGCGGTGCAGTCGGTGGCCCAGCTCAAGGGCCTGCGGGTGGGTTACATCCGTTCCACCAGTTCCCACTACTTTCTGCTCAAGGCCCTCAAGGAACAGGGCTTGAGCTTTGCCGACATCGTGCCCATGGCTCTGACCCCGCAGGACGGCTTCGCTGCACTGCAAAACGGTGCGTTGGATGCCTGGGTGACCTTCGGCTACTTCATCCAACTGGCCGAACTGCGCAGCGGCGCGCGCGTGCTCAAGACCGGCCAGGGCTACCTGTCGGGCAACTACGTGATCGCCGCCAACCAGGCCAGCATCGCTGACCCGCTCAAACACGCGGCCATCACCGATTACGTGCTGCGCGAGTACCGCGCCTGGCAATGGATCGCTGCCCACCCCGAAGAATGGGCGAGCAAAAGCGCGAAAGTCCTCGGCATGCCCCGCGAGGTGTTCCTCGCCCAATACCGCGCGCAAAGCGGCCCGCGCCTGCTGCAACCGGTGGATGACGCGGCCATCGCCTCGCAGCAGGACGTGGCGGATTTGTTTTTCGAAGCGGGGGTGCTGCCCAACAAGCTGGATGTGTCGGGGTTGTGGGACCGCAGCTTTCGCTGGGGCTGACCACTGCCGTGAAATCCTGTAGGCGCCTGGTTTGCCAGCAATGGCGGTTCTAAGGGCGCCATCGCTGGCAGCCAGGCTCCTGCAAGGCAATGTGCTGTGCCCACAGCATCCCATTCACCCAGGAGGGCATTGCATGCCTTTAGCCCGCAGTACCCTTGCCTTGCTTTGCCTGTTCAGCCCCGCACTTTGGGCGCAGGAGCCGGCGCTGCAACTGCACCAACGCCTGACCGTGCTTGACAGCCACCTCGACACTCCCATGCAACTGGCGCGGCCGGGCTGGGATATCGCCCAGCGCCATCGCTATGGCGATGACCTGTCCCAGGTCGACCTGCCGCGCATGCGCGAGGGAGGCCTGGATGGCGGTTTTTGGGCGGTGTTCACCCCCCAGGGGCCGTTGACCGCCGAGGGCCGCACCCTGGCCAGCGAGCACGGCTTGGCGGTTATCACGCGTATCCGCGACATGATCGCCGCTCACCCCCAGGAGTTCGCCCTGGCCCTGGCCGCCGAGGATGTGCCCGCCATCGTCGCCCGTGGCCAGCGGGTGGTGTTTATCAGCCTGGAAAACGCCGAACCCCTGGCCGCCGACCCCACGCGGCTGGCCACTTACCAGCGCCTGGGCCTGCGCATGCTGGGGCTGGTGCACTCGGCCAACAACAGCTTCGCCGACTCGGCCACGGCATTGGCGCACTGGCACGGCTTGAGCCCGGCCGGGCGTGAGTTGGTGCAAGAGGCCAATCGCCTGGGGATTGTGCTGGACGTGTCCCACGCCTCGGACGCGGTGTTCGACCAGGTGCTGGCCCTGTCCACGGCCCCGATCATCGCTTCCCATTCCAGCAGCCGCGCCGTCACCGCCCACCCGCGCAACCTCGACGATGGCCGCTTGCGCGCCTTGGCGGCGAAGGGCGGGGTGGTGCAGGTCAACGCCTTTGCCAGCGACTTGCTCGACAACCCGCCCGCCCCGGCGCGCAACAAGGCCCTGGCGCCGCTGTACCGCGAGTTCCGGTTGGCGGCCAGCATGGCCCCGGCCGAGGTGGCCGACCTGGCGGCGCGCATCCGCGCGGTCGAGGCGCAATACCCAGAGCGCCGCGCCACCCTGGACGACTTCATGGCCCACTTGCTGCACATCCTCGATGTCGTCGGCCCCGACCACGTTGGCATCGGCGCCGACTGGGACGGCGGTGGCGGGGTGCAGGGCCTGGAGGACGTAACGCAACTGCCGCGCATTACCGAACGCTTGTTGGCGGAGGGCTATGGCGAGGCAGACCTGGCGAAGATCTGGGGTGCCAATCTGCTGCGGGTCGTGGCCGAGGCGGCGGCGCGCGCGGCTCATGCAAACAACGCAGAATAATCCGCTGTAAATATGAAACTAATTAATATTTGCATATGCTTAAAATGTATTTCTCTTATTAAATAACGCCCCCTAGGATGGCTTCCCATAGACCCAAGTTGCTGAACGCAGCGCCGGGCTATAACCGAATGCACTATCCATCCGCCAGGCAGGGAGCGCTTGCATGCCGTTGACCAGAAGACAATTGATCGCCCGTGTGGCCGCCGTGGGCGGCTTGCAGGCCGCTTCGGCGGTAATGGGTTTGCTGGGGGTCAATGGCGCGGCCCTGGCCGCAGCGGAAAACTACGCCTCCCTGCCCACCGCCAGTGTGGGTAAGGGCGCCAGTGTGGTGGTGATCGGCGCCGGCATCGGTGGCCTGGTCAGCGCTTATGAACTGCAAAAGGCCGGGTTCAACGTCACCCTGCTCGAAGCCCGCGACCGGGTGGGCGGGCGCAACTGGACGGTGCGCGGCGGCGACCGGGTGGCCTACACCGACGGCAGCGCCCAGGTCGCCCAGTTCGATGATGGCTTTTACCTCAACGCCGGCCCCGGGCGCATCCCCAGCCACCACCAATTGATGCTCGGCTACTGCCGCGAACTGGGGGTGGAGCTGGAAGTGCTGGTCAACACCAGCCGCAATGCCCTGGTGCGCCCGGACCTGAGCCAGCCGCCAATCCAGATCCGCCAAGCGGTGAACGACAGCCGTGGGCATTTTTCCGAATTGCTGGCCAAAGCCGTCAACCGCAACGCCCTGGACCAGGAGTTGAGCGCCGCCGACCGCAGCCACCTGCTGAGTTTCCTGAAAACCTGGGGCGATTTGTCCGACAAGCTTCAATACCTGGGCTCGGCCCGCTCCGGCTACAAAGTCTGGCCCGGCGCCGGCGATCAACGGGCGCAGAAGAACGACCCGCTGCCCCTGCAAACCCTGCTCAACCCGGCCCTGACCACGGCGCTGATGATCGACGAATACCCGGAATTCTCTCCCACTATGTTCCAACCCGTGGGCGGCATGGACCGCATCCCCAAGGCCTTCGCCCAACGCCTGCAAGGGGTGGTGCGCCTGGGTGCCGAGGTGCGCTCGCTGCATAACCACGCCGATTTTGTTGAGGTCGGCTACCGCGACCTGAAAAGCGGCAGCGAGCAGCGCATCCGCGCCGATTACGTGATTAGCGCTTTGCCCCTGCCGCTGCTGGCCAAGGTCGACAGCAACCTCAGCGCACCGGTGCGCAAGGCCCTTGGCGCGGTGCAGTTCGGCTACGCGAATAAAGTGGCCTGGCAGGCGCCGCGCTTTTGGGAACGCGACTACCAGATCTACGGCGGCCTGTCGTTCATCAACCAGGAAGCCTCCGGGCTGTGGTACCCCAGCGGCGGTTTCAACCAGGCTCAGGGCGTGTTGGTGGCGGCGTACAACAACGGCGAAACCGCGCGCAAATTCGGCGAAAAGAGCCTGGCCGAGCAGATCGAGATTTCCCGCCAGGCCGTGGAGCTGCTGCACCCCGGCCACGCCCGGGAGCTGGGCAAACCCCTGGCGGTGGCCTGGAGCAAAATTCCTTATGCCCTAGGCCCGTGGCTCAACCATGAAGTGGCCGAGCCCGACTACAGCCTGCTCAACCAGGCCCAGGGCCGGGTGTACCTGACCAGCGATGGCCTGGCCCACAGCGGCATCGGTATCTGGCAGGAATCCGCCGCCGCCGCGGCGCGGCGCGTGGTGCGCCAGTTGTTCGAGCGCTCGCAAGCCTCGCCCGTCAAGCAAACGGCCTGAAAAAGCCGCGCTTTCATTCACATAGCGACATTGATACGCCAGGTAGCGGACCTCCGAGGCTGGCCATAAAAACCTTGGAGTGCCTGTACATGTCTTTGAACAAAACCGTAGTGGGGATGGGGATCCTGTTGGCCGCCAGCAGCGCCTGGGCCGCGGGGATTGAACGCGTGCCCTCGACTTACCCGAACTCGCCGATCCTGCAATCGGTGACCTTGCCCGCCAACACCGAGGTCACCTACCTCTCCGGCCTGCTGCCCGACCCGGTGGACGCCAAGGCGCCCAAGGACCAGGTGCGCGCCGCCGGCAACACCGAGGCCCAGGCCCGGGTGGTGCTGCGCAAGGTGGAAACGGTGCTGGCCAGCCAGGGCTTGAAACTGGCGGATGTGGTGCAACTGCGGGTGTACCTGGTGGGCGACCCGGCCCTGGGCGGCAAGCTGGATTTCGAGGGCCTGCAAGTGGCCTTTCGCGAGTTTTTCGGCAACGCCCAACAACCGCTGAAACCGGCGCGCACCACGGTGCAAGTGGCGGGGCTGGTATTGCCCGGCGCCCTGATCGAAATCGAAGCCGTTGCCGCCAAGGCCCCTTGAACGCTGCCAGAAAAGGATTCCCGCCATGCCTTCACACTTCTCTAAAACCCTGTTCGGCGCGGGCCTGGGCCTGCTCTGGGCCAGCCCCGCACCGTTTGTTTTCGCCGCCGACCAGGCCCTGGGCACGGTGGTGGTCACCGGGGTGCGCGGCAGCCAGCAGCGCACCGTCACCGACAGCCCGGCGCCCATCGATGTGATCGACAGCGAGCAACTGCGCACCATCGGCCAGAACGGCCTCAAGGAAATGCTCGCGCGCCTGTTGCCGTCCTTTAACGTGCCTACCATCAACGGTGGCGGCACGGCGTTTCTGGTGCGCGGGGTGAGCATGCGTGGCCTGAGCGGCGACCAGGTGCTGGTGCTGATTAACGGCAAGCGCCGCCACAACTCGGCGCTGATAAACAACGGCGCGCGGGTGGGCAACGCCTCGGTGCCGGTGGACCTGGACCTGATCCCCACCGCCTCCATCGAGCGCATCGAAGTGCTGCGCGACGGCGCGGCGGCGCAGTACGGTTCGGACGCGATCGCCGGGGTCATCAACATCATCCTCAAGCGCAACGCCGAAGGCCTGAGCGCCGACACCACCCTGGGCCAGTATTACGATGGCGACGGCACCACCGGCCACGAAGCGATCAACTGGGGCACGGGGCTGGGGGAAAACGGCGGGTTTTTCAACCTGTCCTTCGACGGTAAGGTGCAAGAGCCTTACGAGCGTTCCGCCGCCGCTGATGGCCAGTTGTACTTCAAGCAACCCGACGGCTCCCCCGACCCGCGGGAAAACAACCGCCAGGGCTGGGGCGGCGAATATGGCCTGGGCCGCGACCGCACCGCCAGCGTGGCTTACAACGCCGAACTGCCGTTGCAGGACGACCTCAAGCTGTACTCCTTTTCCACCCTCAGCTACCGCAACAGCAACAAGGACCTGGGCCACCGCAAACCCACCGACATCACCAGCCTGGCCGGCGTGCCGAACGCACCGTACCCCAATGGCGGCCAGGCGCGGCGCGAGATCCACGAGACCGATTTCCAGATCGCCGGCGGCGCCAAAGGCCTGTTGGCCGAGTGGGGCTGGGACCTGAGCAGCACCTACGGCAAAGACCGCGCCGTGCTCGACACCGCCAACAACCTGAACATCTCCAACGGCCCCTACGGCCAGCACGACTTCCACCTGGGCAACCTGATTTTCGACCAGTGGACCAATAACCTGGATTTCAGCCGCGCCCTCGATATCGGCTGGAGCAGCCCGCTGGAAACCGCGTTCGGCCTGGAATACCGCTGGGAAAAATACGCCCTCGAAGCCGGCGAGGAAAATGCCTACAACTACGGCAGCTATGTGCCGGATGTGGGCAAATTCGCCGGGGTGCACCCCGACCCGGGGCTGTTCTCGGTCAACGGCACCACGCCTGAGGACGCCTACGACCTACAGCGCCACAGCGAAGCGGCCTACGTCGACCTGGGCCTGAACATCACCCCCAACTGGTATGTCGGCGCCGCCGGGCGCTACGAGAAGTACAACCAGGGCGTGGGCGACACCACCAGCGGCAAACTCACCACCCGCTATGAATTCAGCCCCGGCTACGCGGTGCGGGCGGCGGTGAGCAATGGCTTTCGCGCGCCGTCCCTGGCCCAGAGCGTGTTTTCCACCACCAGCACCGTCACCCAGTTCGGCGCCAACGGCACCACCAGTTCGGTGCGCACCAAGCAGATGCGCCCCGATTCACCGGAAGCCATCGCCCTCGGCGCCCGCGACCTGGAGCCGGAAACTTCACGCAACTACAGCCTGGGCTTCACCGCCGAACCCATCGAACGCCTGCGCCTGACGGCCGACTTCTACCTGATCGACATCGACAAACGCATCCTGCAAACCGGCATCCTCAAGGGCTCGGCGGTGTCGCAGATCCTTGTCGAAAACGGCCTCTCGCCCAACCTCGCCGGGCAGTACTACACCAACGCCGCCGACACCCGCACCAAGGGTGTGGACCTGGTGCTGGACTACCGCCAGTCCCTGGGCCAGTACGGCGAAGCGAAATGGAGCGTGGCCTACAACCGCAACAAAACCAGCATCCGCGACCTGGCCGATACCCCGGCGCAACTGGCGCGCCTGGGCTCGGGTTACGTGCTGTTCGACCGCCAGCAGCAGATCGACCTGACCGAATCCACGCCCAAGGACAAGTGGATCCTGTCCACTAACTACAAGGTCGGCGACTGGACCACCAACCTGCAACTGACCCGCTTTGGCGAATACACCGAAGGCTCCAATATCCCGGCCAACGACCGCACCTACAGCGCCAAGTGGATCACCGACATAGACGTGGCCTACGACGTCACCCAGAACCTCACCGTGGCCCTGGGCGCCAACAACCTGTTCGACGAGTACCCGGACAAAATCGGCCTCAAGGCCTGGGCCGGCACCTACGAATACGGCATGTTCTCGCCCTACGGCTTGGGCGGCGGCTACTACTACAGCCGCGTCAGCCTGGCGTTCTGATTGATGCGCCCAATGAACACACCCGCCCTCCCACAGGCGAGGCTTATACCGGCCCGCAGCACGGCTTTGGCGCTATGGCCGCTGCTGCTGTCGCTGCTGTGCGTTAACGCCCTGGCCGACACGCCGTTGCGGGTGTCGAGCCAGAAACAGTCGCTGAAGATCCTCCTGCAAGCCGCCGGGGAATTGGAGAACGTGCCATACCCCATCGAGTTCGCCTCTTTTGGTGCGGCGGCGCCGACGGCCGAGGCGTTGGCGGCGGGGGCGGTGGACATCGGTAGCCTGGGGGATGCACCGTTTGTGTTTGCCGCCGCGGCCGGGGCGCCGCTGAAAACCGTGGGGGTCATCAAGCTCAACGTCACCCAGACCGCCGTCGCCATTGTGGTCAAGGCCGATTCGCCGCTGCGCGACGCGGCCTCCCTCAAGGGCCAGCGCATTACCACTACCAAGGGCTCCATCGGCCATTTCCTGGCCCTGGCGGCGCTGCGCTCGGTGGGGCTGCATGGGCGCGACGCACAGTTTGTGTTCCTGCAACCGGGGGACTCGCGCAGCCTGCTGGCCAATGGCGGCGCACAGGCCTGGTCGACCTGGGACCCCTACACCAGCATGGTGCAGATGGAGGGCGGCAGCCGCGTGCTGGTCAGCGGCGAAGGCCTGTTCGCCGGGCACATGCTGCTGGTGGCCAACGACGCGGCGATCCGCGACAAACCGGCGCAACTGCGCGATTTCCTGCAACGCCTGGGCCGCGCCTACACCTGGGCCGACGCCCATCAGCAGGCGTTTTCCAACATCCAGGCCGGCTACAGCGGTTTGCCGGTGGCGATCCACGCCGCGTCTAACCGTTACGCCCGCGCCCACCGTATCGATGTCGGGCCGGCGGTGGTCGATGACGTGCAGCACACCGCCGACCTGTACCGCGAGGAGGGCATCATCCACGGCACTTTCAATGCCGCCCATTACTTTGACGGGCAATTCAACGAACCCAACTAACAGCGCGGTAAAGCGCGAACTGTAAGCCTTGCGCAGATCAACTATGCACCACTTTAAAGTGGCCGCTTATCGCGCCTATTTGCCTGATTTTCAATACATTTTTAAGTTAGGTGAATAGAGATAAAGGGTATTTCACAAGGGCTTTGCAGCTACCTAAAGTTGCTGTGAAACAAATTGTTTCAGTGTTAAACATTCCAGGGATTCAGGGAGTTTGCATGTTTACAGTCACCACTGCCGAGCAACTTACCGCGCAGCATATTCTGGATGTCGTGGAGAAACGTTCCTATGGCGTCCAACTCAAAGGCTTCTGCCCGCCCGACACGCTGCACGTGGCCCGTGAGCGCCTCCTGCACCAGGACTTGCGCAGCGCCTTCAGCCAGCAAACCGAGTTCGTGCGCATCGGCAAGGCCTACATCGAGATCCAGGACGAGCGCAGTCGCGCCGAGTACCACGCCCAGGCGCCGGGCACTATCCGCCGCATCCGCGAACTGTTCCGCCCGCTGGCCTCGCCCATCGATGAACTGCGCCTGCTGCTGGACGAGACCTGGCCCCAGGGCGCGCACCTGCTGCAAGTGGACGGGCAAAAGTGTTTTGTCGGCATCGCCCGCTTTCAGGGCAGCGGTGTTGACCTCACGCCCCACACCGACGACCTGGAGCGCAATGCGCCGCCGGGCCACGAGCCGAAACTGCTTAGCCAACTGTCGACCAACATCTATTTGCAGATCCCCGAGGACGGCGGCGAGCTGGAGATCTGGGGCATCGAGCCCGACGAGCAGGAGTACCAGCGCTTGCGCGGCGAACGGGCCTACGGCATCGAGCGCCACCTGTTGCCGCCGCCGGATTTCGTCATCAAACCCGAGCCCGGCGACCTGATTCTGCTCAACCCGCGGCTGATCCACGCCGTGCGCCCTTCGGCCAGCAGCACCCGGGTCACCCTCGGGGTTTTTATCGGTTACTACGGCGAACACCAGCCATTGGCCTACTGGAGCTAAACCCATGAGCAGCGTGCAAGAAATCAACCTCAAGGCGTACTTCAACAAAGGTGGCGAAGACCACAGCTTCGACGGCAAGAAAGTGGTATTGGCGGTCAGCGTCGGCCAGGAGTACCACGAAGACCAGAAGCTGCGCTCTACCATCCACCTGATAAACCAGTCTGGTTTCAGCCACGTCAAAGTGGTGGTGGCCGACACCCTGCAACGCCACAACAAGCACGGCAAATCCCCGGGCGAAGCGTTGTCGGCGTCGATCCGCGACGGCGATGCGTGGCTGGCGCGCAACCAGGGTATCCTCGACGGCTTGCGGGTGCCGTACCACATCACCCGCTGGAACCAGGAACTGGCCAGCGACCACTACGCCGACCTGCGCCAACAGCTCAACGGGGTGTACCAGCAGCGTGCGGAACTGCGCGAGGCCATCGAAAGCACCATTGCCGTGTTCACCGACCGCTTGCGCCTGCGCGACGAGCACGCCGATATCGAACGGGCAGCGGCCCAGTGCCGCGAATACATCCTCGAAGAAATCCCCATCATCCTGCCGCTGTGGGCGGGCGAGGGTTATGACTACGTGCTCTACCCCCAGCCAATGACCGCCGCCATGGCCACCAGCCGCGACCTGCTGATCGAACCCCACAGCCCCGACCGCGTGCGCTGGCTGCCGCTCAAATTCAAAAAACGCGGCATCCCCATCCCCTTCAACCTGCCGGGCGTCATCCATCCCAACTGGTCCAGCGGGGCGATTGCGATCTAGCCCGCCAACGGGGGGCAGCAGGCTAACTGTGGGGGCGGGCAAACCCGCTACTACAGAGCGTGCTGCTTGCTCGGTAAGCGGCTTTTCTAATGGTTTTTTTGACTTTCAACCAAGGAGTTTCCATGGGCGTTTTTGCGCAACAGCAACGCAAGTGGTGGGCGTTGCTGGGGGTGAGCATTGCCAGTTTTCTCGGCTGTGTCGATTTCACCATCGTCAACACCGCGCTGCCGGCGTTGCAGGCCGATTTGGGCGCGTCGGTGGACAGCCTGCAATGGGTCATCAATGGCTTCATCCTGGCGCTGTCGAGTGTCATGGTGCTGGTGGGGCGCTTGGCGGACCTGCATGGGCGCAAGCGCGTGCTGTTCATCGGCCTTGGGGTATTTGGCCTGGCGTCGCTGGCGGCGGGGCTGGCGGGGCGGGTCGATGGCCTGATTGCCGCGCGGGTGGTGCAGGGCCTGGCCTGCGCGGTGTTGTACACCGCGTCCGGGGCGATTGTCGCCAGCACCTTTGCCAGCCATGAGCAGGGCAAGGCCTTCGGCGTGCTGTTTGGCGTCAACGGCGTGGGGCTGGCGGTGGGGCCGGTGTTGGGCGGGGTGATTAGCGCCGCGTTCGGCTGGCCATGGATCTTCCTTATCAACGTGCCGTTCGTGCTGCTGAGCCTGGGCATTTGCGCCTTGAGCGTCGATGAGTCGCGCAGCGGCGATACGGGCGCAACCCTCGATTGGCCCGGCGCGTTGTTGCTGCTGCTGGGCCTGCCGAGCCTGGTGCTGGTGATCGTGCAGGGCGCGGCGTGGGGCTGGACCTCGGCGCCGAGCTTGAGCCTGGGCGCCATTGCGGCAGCGGCATTGCTGGCCTTCGTCCAGGTGGAGAGGCGCGTGGCGGCGCCCATCATCGATGTGCAGTTGTTCGCCAACCGGCGCTTTGTCGCCGGGGTGGTCGCCAGTTTTGGCCTGGCGGTGTTCTATTGCGTGGCGTTTTTCGTGATGCCGCTGTACCTGGCACTGATCCGTGGCGAAGGCGTGCAGGCCAGCGGTTGGCTGCTGTTGCCCACCACCCTGGGGGTGGCGCTGTTGTCGCCGCTGGTGGGGCGCCTGGTGGACCGCAAAGGCCCGGCGCTGCTTATCAAAACCGGTTTGCTGCTGTTTGTGCTGTCGGCGGCGCTGCAAGTGGGCTTCGACCGCCAGACCTCGCTGCCCTACTTGCTGGCGGCGTTTGGCCTGATGGGCCTGGGCTGGGCGAGCATCCTCGGGCCGTCCACGGTGCTGGGGATCAGCGCCGTGCCCCAGGACGTCAGCTCGGTGGCCATGGGCTCGCTGATGACCTTGCACAACGTCGGCGGTGGCCTTGGGCTGGCGGTGGGCGTGGGGCTTTATCACCACTTTGCCGGGCCATTGGCGGGGGATGTGCAGGGGGCCTTCTTGCAGGGCTACCGGGCGGTGATGGTGTTCCTCGCCCTGGTGAGCCTGGCGGTGTGGGCGCTGGTGAGCCTGTTGCTGCGGGCGCCCGTGCCTGCGCCGCTGGCCGAGGAGGGCGCCCACGGTGGCTGAGTGCGGCGGGCAGATCCGCCTCGGTGCGTTCCTCTGCGGCGCCAACGCCTCGCTGAACGCCTGGAGCGCTGGCCGCTGTGGGAGCTGGCCCTGCCCGCGATGGCGCCCGGCCAGCCTCTACAAAGCGCCCCGCACTCAGCGCTCCACCGGCACCGCCAACCCTGGATGGGTCAGGGCGTGGGTGCGGGCGTCGAAGAAGTGCAGTTCGGTGTCCAGCCCTTCAAACAGCGCCGCGTAGTGGCGTTTTTGGTGCTGCACAAAGGCCGCGGTGCGGGCCTTGATGCCGATGGCCAAGGCCTTGGGCCGGGCCAGGCGCAGGGCCTGGACAAGGTGCCGGTCCTGCTCGCCCAAGTTATGGCCGAGGATGCACAGGGCACCGTGTTGGCCCAGCAATTGCTGGTGGCAGAACGACAGATAGTCGGAGCTGCGAATGGTCTTGAGCTTGTCCTGGCTGCTGCCTTCATTAATGAACAGCGGTACGTCGTCCAGGGTCTTGATCGTATTGTTGATGGCGAAACTGCCGAGCAGGCTGGCCTCGGTGCTGGTCAGCTTGCGCGCGGTGCCGTCGCTGTTGCGCACCAGGTGCAGGCCGCCGTGCAGGTACAGCACGCGGGTTTTGGTCGTGGCGGTGCGGTTGAGGTCGAAGCTGGCGTCGGCACCGTCGAACAGGTCGCTGAGGGCCTGGGGGGCATGCTGGATCGCCCAGGAGGTGAGCAGGTCGTAGTTGCTGGTGAACACCGTGGGGTAGCGCGCCAGTTCCTGGCTGAGGGTGGCCAGGGTGGCCGGTTTGACCAGGCGCCAAGGGATGTGCACGGCGTGCACGCTGTTGATGAGCGCTTCCTTGATGGCGTAGTAGCGGTTGCGGGGTGCCGCCGAGCTGACGGCCAGGGCTTTGTTGACGCGGCTGGTGGTTTTCAGCGCGCTCAGGGCCTGCTCGAACACCCGCGTGCCGAGGGCCTCGAACACGCTCAGTTCTGAAGGCCCCAGGGGCTTTTCTTCCACCGTGCGGGCGTTTTCGAACAGCGAGTCGTAGCCAAAATCGTCCCACACCGCGCGGCTGGCGCCATTGCCCAGCAGCAGGGCGGTGCAGTCGAGCGTGGCGCGCAGGGCGTTCCAGTCGGCGAGTTCGGCGTCAAATTCCTGGAAATCCTTCATTGCGGTTTTTCGTCTCAAGGCGTGTCGTTGGGCGGGGCGCAGACTCTAGCACGATGGGAAGTTGAGCCAGATCAACAACTGCCCTGACCTATGGGTCGATCCTGTGCGCATGCGTCGGGCCCTGTCATCGGCCCGGCCCCCATTTGAGAGGATTGGCCATGAGCAGCACGTTTTTTATTCCCGCCGTCAACATCATGGGCATTGATTGCCTGGAAGAAGCCATGGTTGCGATCCGCAACTACGGTTTCACCAAGGCCCTGATCGTCACCGACGCCGGTTTGGCCAAGGCCGGCGTGGCCACGGCGATTGCCGAGAAACTGGCGATGCAGGACATCGACTCGGTGATTTTCGACGGTGCCAAGCCCAACCCCAGCATTGCCAACGTCGAGGCGGGTTTGGCGTTGCTCAGTACCAGCCAGTGCGATTTCATCGTGTCCCTGGGCGGCGGTTCGCCCCACGACTGCGCCAAGGGCATCGCCCTGTGTGCCACCAACGGCGGGCATATCCGCGACTATGAGGGCGTGGATCAGTCGACCAAGCCGCAACTGCCCCTGGTGGCGATCAACACCACCGCTGGCACAGCCAGTGAGATGACCCGTTTTTGCATCATCACCGACGAATCGCGCCACGTGAAAATGGCCATCGTTGACCGCAACGTCACGCCGCTGTTGTCGGTCAACGACCCGGCGCTGATGGTGGCGATGCCCAAGGGCCTGACCGCCGCTACCGGCATGGACGCCCTGACCCACGCTATCGAAGCCTATGTCTCGACCGCCGCCAACCCGATTACCGACGCCTGTGCGATCAAGGCCATCGAATTGATTAGCGCTAACCTGCGTCTGGCCGTGCGCGACGGCAGTGACCTACAGGCCCGTGAAAACATGGCCTACGCGCAGTTCCTCGCCGGTATGGCGTTCAACAATGCTTCCCTGGGTTTTGTGCATGCCATGGCCCACCAATTGGGCGGTTTCTACGACTTGCCCCACGGCGTGTGCAATGCGGTGTTGTTGCCCCATGTGCAGACTTTTAACGCGGTGGTCAGCGCTGAGCGCCTCAGCCATGTGGCCCATGCCTTGGGCACGGATATACGCGGTATGAGTGCCGAGGAGGGGGCCCAAGCCGCCATCGTGGCGATTCGTTGCCTGGCCCAGGATGTGGAGATTCCCGCCGGTTTGCGCGAGTTGGGCGCCAAGTTGCAGGACATCCCGGTATTGGCCGCCAACGCGCTCAAGGACGCCTGTGGCCTGACCAATCCGCGTGCGGCGGATCAACGCCAGATCGAAGAGATTTTCCGCAGCGCCTTCTGACCTTCGCGCAGCGCCCGTGGCATGGCCATGCGCGGGCGCTGCTCAGTGGCGCACTTCGGCGCCCTGTTCGCCGAGCAAATCCCCGATTAACTCGCACAGTACCCGGATCACGTTGGGCTGCATGTCGGCACGCAAGGTGATTTTGAGCGCCGCTTCATGCCGCGCCACCAACGGGAAAAATATCGGGGCGGTGAGAAAACCGATCTTCGCCAACTCCCCCGCGACCCTGTTAGCCACCTCGGCCTTGCCACAGGGGATGAGGCGGATGGGCAGACCATTGGCCCGTTGCGGCGTCTGAATGAGGCGGTCGAAAAAGCGGATATTGACCTGAAGTTTTTCCTGCCATTGCGTGAATTCCCCCGTGCGGTGCAGGGCAACAGCCGCGCGGCCGGCGCCGATGCACGCTGCGTTCAAGCTTTGCGAACCATTGCCCGGCGCACCGTAGCGCAACGCCAATTGGCGCTGGCGCGGGTTGGCGAACATTACCGCTGCGCCGCTGGCGCCGAAGGCATTGGCCAGCGAGGCGACGACCAACAGGTCATCGTCCAGGGCGGGCACCCGGGGGCGCACCGAGCCCGCGCCGTACTGCCCAACGGTGCTCAGCCCGTGGGAATCGTCCAGGTAGAGGAACACGCCGTAGCGGTCCTTGAGGTACAGCAGGCTGTCGAGGTCGGCAACGCCGCCCATGGGGTACACCGCGTCGGCCACGTAGACGATTTTGGCGTAGCGCTTGCACAGGTCTTCCAGCACGTTCATGTCGTTGTGGGGCACGGTGATGACCTGGGTTTCATCACTGCACAGCGCCCGCAGGCGGCTCATGGAGCAATGGGCGCGGCGGTCAAACACCATCACCGGCGCGGTGTTGCCGGTCAGCGCGCCACTGGCCAACAAGGGCAGGATCGCGGCGCTGGCGGCGCTACACGACAGGGTGCTCAGGCAACAGGCGCCGAACAGTTCCGACAGCTCGTTTTCGTACTGCTCCAAAAGCGTTAACTGACAGCGCTGGCGCACATTGGCGACGCGCAGGGTGCCGGCGTCCTGCAGGCCCTGAATGGCGCCGGCGAGAATAGTTGGGTGGTAGTCCAGGCCCAGGTAGGAGGTGCTGCTGAAGTCGCGCAACTTGCGCCCGTGCTGGTCGAGCAAGTGGTTGGGGTTCTTCACCTCGACATGCAGGCCACACACACGCTGGGCCTCGGCCGCTTGCCAGTCGCGGTCGGCCAGGGCAATGACTTTTGTGTGGTGGATAAAGCGGTGCAAGCGTGATGCTGGGTGGTTCATGGGGCAGTCCTTTGTGTGAACAGTATCTGTTTCTTTTTGTGTCAGCTTGACGGGGCGTGACTTTACAGAGCCTTCATCACCCAGATGAATCGGCTGCTTCTCTTACGGCTGCGGGGCGCTGGATGCTTGCGTGTAGGCTTTTACTGATGCTGTTGTGGGGTCGTCCGCAAGCCCCCGTCGGGGCCAGTAACGGCGATATTCTGCCGCTCCCATCGCCCGCCCCGCTGAGCCTTTGATGCTGCATAAAAGCCTGATCCGTCGCCTGGACCTGATAACCCTGCAACTTTTTGTCGCCGTCCATGAGGAAGGCACCCTGACCCGGGCCGCCGGCCGTGAGGCCATCGCACTGTCGGCCGCGAGCAAGCGCCTGATGGAGTTGGAAGAAGCGCTGGGCATCGGCCTGTTCATGCGCCAAGCCAAGGGCATGGTGCTGACGCCCGCCGGGGAAACCCTGCTGCACCACGCCCGCAAAATGCTGTTCAACGTAGAGAAAATGGGCTTGGAACTGAGCGAACACAGCTTCGGTGTGCGTGGCTACGTGCGCATGTTGGGCAACCTCTCGGCGATCATTCAGTTTTTGCCCCAGGACCTGCGGGACTTTTCCGAGCACCACCCCCACGTCAAGGTCGACCTCGAAGAGCGCCCTAGCAGTGGCGTGATCCAAGGCGTACTCGACGGTGTGGCGGACTTCGGTATTTGCTCGCGTGACAGCGATGTCAAGACACTGGGCGCCGTGCCTTATCGCCACGATCAATTGATGGTGGTGATGCGCGCCGACCATGAGTTGGCCAGCGCCCGGGAACTGGCGTTTGTCGACACCCTGGGCAGCGACTATGTGGGCCTGCATGCCGCCAGTTCGATCAACATGCGCACCCACGCGGCGGCGCGTCAGGCCGGGCGGGTGCTGCGCCTGCGTATCCACGTGCCGGGGTTTGACGCGGTGTGCTGCATGGTGTTGGCCAACATGGGCATCGGCATCCTGCCGCAACGGGCCTTCGAACTGATTGGCCAGCCCTTGGGCCTGCATGCGGTGCCGCTGAGTGACGACTGGGCACGTCGCACGTTGATTCTGGTGGTGCGGGACGAGGCTTCGCTTTCTCCTGTAAGCCGCATGCTCTTCGAGCGGTTACGCTTGGTGCATGGCGTGTAGGAAACGGCTGGCCGTTTTGGCATCCATTGCCCGTTCGTATTTGGCGAAAGCCTGTTGCCAACTCACGGTTGGATTCCCCGCCCCGCGCTCCTCTAGCCTTGGTCGAACTTCCAAGAACAAGAGGTAAGCCCCATGAACGCCTCCACGAGCGAAACGACCGCCCTGTACGGGATCAAGGTCATTGAGATTGGCACCCTTATCGCCGCGCCTTTCGCCGCGCGCCTGCTGGCGGAGTTCGGCGCCGAAGTCATCAAGATCGAAGCCACCGGCCAGGGCGACCCGTTGCGTAAATGGCGAAAGCTCCATGAGGGCACATCACTGTGGTGGTACCTGCAATCGCGCAACAAGAAGTCCCTGGCGTTGAACCTCAAGTCCGCCGAGGGCGTGGCGCTGGTCAAACAACTGGCCACTACCGCCGATGTGCTGATCGAGAACCTGCGCCCCGGTGCGCTGGAGGCCCTGGGCCTGGGCTGGGATGAGTTGCATGCGATCAACCCGGGGCTGACCCTGGTGCGTATCTCCGGCTATGGCCAGAGCGGCCCGTACCGCGACCGCCCCGGTTTCGGCGCCATTGGCGAGGCCATGGGCGGGTTGCGTTACACCACCGGCACTCCGGGTTCGCCGCCGGCGCGGATGGGGGTGAGCCTGGGGGATTCATTGGCCTCGCTGCATGGCGTGATCGGCGCGCTGATCTCGTTGTTGCGGGTCAAGACCGGGCGCGGCGCGGGGCAGGTCGTGGATGTGTCGCTGGTGGAAAGCGTATTCAACGTGATGGAAAGCCTGGTGCCGGAGTACGACTTGCTGGGCCATGTGCGTGAGCGCAGCGGCGGTTCGCTGCCGGGCATTGCGCCGTCCAACACCTACCTGACGGCGGATGGCGCCTACGTGGTGATCGCCGGCAACAGCGACCCGATCTACAAACGCCTGATGACCGCCATCGGCCGCGAAGACCTGGCTCTGGCGCCGGAGTTCGCCCACAACGACGGGCGCGCGGCCGGTAGCCGGGTGCTCGATGCCGCTATCGGCCACTGGACGTCCAGCCTGCCCATCGAGCGCGTGCTGCACGTGCTGGACGCCGCCCAAGTGCCGGCCGGCAGGATCTATTCGGTGGCCGACATCGTCGCCGACCCCCACTACCAGGCGCGGGAGATGCTGCTGCAGGCCGAGTTGCCCGGTGGCACCCGGGTGAAGATGCCGGGCATCGTGCCCAAGCTTTCCGCTACGCCAGGGGCGGTGAACTGGTCCGGGCCGGGCCTGGGCCAGCACACCGACGAAGTCCTCGCGGGGCTGGGCTTGAGCGTGCGGCAGATCGAAGGCCTGCGGGCTGCGGGGGTGGTGCAATGATCTCGGATTTCTCCCAGACCCTGGTGATCCAGGAAGTGTCGCCCCGCGACGGCTTGCAGATCGAGCCGATCTGGGTCGAAACGGTGGACAAGATTGCGCTGATCGACGAACTGTCCCTGGCCGGCTTCAGCCGCATCGAGGCCGGCTCGTTTGTCTCGCCCAAAGCGGTGCCGGCGCTGCGTGACAGCGAGCACGTGTTCCAGGGCATTACCCGTCAGCCGGGGGTCGTTTATGTAGCCCTGGTGCCCAACCTCAAGGGCGCGCAACGGGCGTTGGCGGCTCGGGCCGACGAGCTGAACCTGGTGATGTCCGCTAGCCAGACCCACAACCTGGCGAATCTGCGCATGAGTTGCGAGGGCTCCTTCCTCGCGTTCGGCGAGGTGGTGGAGAGTGTCCGCGGTACGGCGGTGGGCCTCAACGCCACCGTGGCGACGGCGTTTGGCTGCCCGTTCGAGGGCAAGATCGATGCCGACCGCGTGCTGGGCATAGTCGACGGCTACCTGGAGTTGGGCATGCACGGCATCACCCTGGCCGACACCACGGGCATGGCCAACCCGTTGCAGGTCGAACGCCTGGTGCGCCGAGTGTTGCAGCGGGTGCCGGCGGCGCGCCTGACCCTGCATTTCCACAACACCCGGGGCCTGGGCCTGTGCAACGTGTTGGCTGCTTTCGAGGCCGGTGCGCGGCGCTTCGACGCCTCCCTCGGGGGCTTGGGCGGCTGCCCGTTCGCGCCGGGCGCCTCAGGGAATATCTGCACCGAGGATCTGGTGAACCTATGCGATGAAATGGGCATCCACACCGGCATCGAGCTGCCCCTGCTGCTGCGCCTGTCCCGGCGCCTGCCCGCGTTGCTGGGTCATGAGCTGCCCGGCCAGGTCGCCAAGGCGGGCACGCCCCAACATCTGTATCCGGTGCCGCAATACGTCGCAGGGCTGTAACCCGGAAAACCATAAAAACAATCGGGCGCCTGCGGGCGACCCACTGGAGAAATTTCATGAGCCTGAATGTCCTGGGGGTCGGCGCGAGGCCGGCCACTTCTCAAGATGCCGAGCGGGCGGTGGTGCGCAAAGTCGCCTGGCGCCTGATGCCGCTCATCATGGTGTGCTACCTGTTCGCGTTTTTTGATCGCATCAACATCAGCTTTGCCAAGTTCCAGTTGCAGGCCGACCTGAGCCTGAGCGACACGGCCTATGGCCTGGGGGCCGGGCTGTTCGTGGTCGGCTATGTGATCTTCGAGGTGCCGAGCAACATGATGCTGTACCGGGTCGGCGCACGGCGCTGGATCGCGCGGATCATGATGTCCTGGGGCTTGGCCACGGCGGCCATGGTGTTCGTTACCGCCGAATGGCAGTTCTATGTGCTGCGTTTCCTGATTGGCGCCATGGAGGCCGGTTTCGCGCCGGGGGTGCTGTATTACCTGACGCTGTGGTTCCCTCAGCATTTCCGTGGCCGGATCACCTCCATGCTGTTCCTTGCCTCGGCTTTCGCCGGGTTGGTGGGGGCGCCGTTCTCGGGGCTGGTGCTGCAGCACCTGGATGGCGTACTGGCGATGCGCGGTTGGCACTGGTTGTTCCTGCTCGGAGGCTTGCCCTGCATCGGCCTCGGCTTGTTAGTACTGGGCCTGCTCAAAGACCGTATCGAAGACGCACCGTGGCTGAGCGCCGCAGAGAAAATGCTTCTGGCCAGCCGCATCGCCCAGCACGAACCGCACAAGCACGGTGGCTCCTTGCTCTCGGCGCTGCGCATTCCAGGGTTTCTGACCCTGGGCCTGATCTACTTCCTGATCCAGGTGGCGTCCTATGGCCTGAACTTCTGGGCACCGCAGATGATCCGCAGCGCCGGCACGGAGGACCCGGTGATGATCGGCCTGCTGACCGCCATCCCCTACGTCTGCGGCGCGATCACCATGGTCGTGATGGGGCGCTGGTCGGACGCCACTGGCGAGCGGCGCAAGTTTGTCTGTGGCCTGGTTAGCCTGGGCGCGGTGGGGTTCTTTTGCGCCGGGATCTTTGCCAGCCACACCACGTTCCTCATCATCGCCCTGGGCATGTTGGGCGCCGGGATCATTGCTTCGATCCCGGCCTTCTGGACCTTGCCGCCCAAGTTGCTGGCAGGGGGCGGGGCGGCGGCGGCCGGCGGCATCGCGGTGATAAACACCCTGGGCCAGTTTGGTGGGATCGTCAGCCCGGTAATGGTCGGCCGCATTCGCGACCTGACTGGCAGCACCACGCCGGCGCTGTACGTGATCGGCACTGCCGCGTTGCTCGCCGCGGCCCTTGTGTTGTGGGGGTTGCCGCAGAAGCTGCGGGCCCTGGACACCCCGCGGGCGGACTGACACCGATCAGTGGCTGGTGGCCAGGGCCTTGGCCGCCGAGCCACCGAACTGGATCAAACCGACGCCGGCAATCAGCAGGATGGCCCCCAGCAGGCGCGGCGGGGTCAACTGCCGCTCCATCAGGCCGAACCAGCCGAAGTGGTCCAGCACCAGGGACGCGATAACCTGCCCGGCCAGCGCCAGGGCAATGAACCCCGATGCGCCGAGCCGGGGCAGCAGCACCAGCGCCAGGGAAATGAAGCACACCCCGAACGCACCGCCGGCCCACATCCACAGCGGCGCCTTGCTGATAAAACCCAGGGATGGCAGCGGTAGGCGCAGCATCAGGATGATCGGCAACAGCACCGCGATACTCACCAGCAGCGAGGCGAGGGTGGCCCACAACGGGTGGCCCAGGCCGCGGCCGAGGTTCGCGTTGATCGCACTCTGGAAGGGCACGACCGCCCCGGCGATCACTGCCAGTAGTAAAAGGCCAAGCCAATGCAAAGGGTTCATGTGAAGGTTCCTGGAGGTTTTGCTGGACTCTAATGTATTCATAGTTTTAATTTAAATTCCGTTTTCAAATGTAGAACATGCACAAGATGAATGATCTGCGCCGTATCGACCTCAACCTGTTGGTGGTGCTGGACGCCTTGCTCAGCGAGCAACAGGTGACCCGCGCCGCCGAACGCCTGCATTTGAGCCAACCGGCGGTGAGCCATGCCCTAGCACGCCTGCGCGACATGCTCGGCGACCCCTTGCTGGTACGCGCCGGGGCTGGCTTGGCGGCCACGCCTCGGGCCTTGGAATTGGCGCAACCCCTGGCCGAGGCCTTGGCGCGGGTACAGGCATTGCTGGCGCCGAGCCAGTTCGACCCAGCGTCGGCCAAGCGCCGGTTTCGCCTGGCGATGTCTGACTATGGCGCGGCGCAGGTGTTGCCAGGGTTGATCCGCACCTTGCGCCAGCAGGCGCCGGGCATCGACCTGGTGGTCAGCCACGCCAGCCGCGAAGGCATGCTCGATGGCGTGCTCAACGGTGACATCGACCTGGCTGCCGGGGTGTTCCCCGAACTGCCCCATGAGCTGCGCAGCACCCCGCTGTTCGAGGAGCACTTCGCCTGCCTGGTGGATCGCCACAGCCTTGGCGCCGACGGCCAGCTCGACTTGCCCACGTACCTGGCGCGGCCCCATGTGCTGCTGGAGATGCGCGGCAGCGGCACCCCGGAAATCGAGCGGGCGCTGACAGCGATCCGCTGCCGCCGTCATGTGGCGGTCAGCCTGCCGCACTGGAGCGTCGCGCCACACCTGATCGGCGGCACCGACCTGATTCTCACTGTTGCCTCGCGGGGGTTGCGGGGTATCGACGACCCAGGGTTGGCAGTGGTGGCCCCGCCGTTCAGCATTCCCAACTTCAATTTCGTGCTTGCCTGGCACGAGCGCCGGGGTGGCGACCCGGCCCTCAATTGGCTCAACGGGCAGATTGAACAAGTGTCGGGCCGCGTGCCGCAGGCTCAGCGGTAGCTAGTAATCTTTAGCGCCTGAGATAGACTGCGGCGATTCGCCTCATGTCGTTTGGCCATCTGCCTTGGACATGATCGACCTTCATTACAGTTCTCGATGGAAAACGGGATGACGCCTTCCTTGCTGTTCGCGGTACTGGCTTCTGGTTTTATCTATGGCATCACCCCAGGCCCGGGCGTGCTGGCGGTGTTCGGCATCGGCGCGGCGCGAGGGCGCCGGGCGGGGGCGGGGTTCCTCTGCGGGCACCTGCTGGGCGATGTGGTGTGGTGCAGCACGGCGCTGATCGCCATTGTCGGTGCGCGGGTGATCGGCAGTACGGCGTTCGACGTGCTGGGCGTGCTTAGCGGCCTGTACCTGTTCTGGCTCGGCGCGCGGGCGCTGGGTGCGCGGCGCAACAGCGACCCGGCCACCCAAGGCCCGGCGCGGCAACCGTTTTGGCATGGCGTGGTGTTTGGCCTGACCAACCCCAAGGCTTACCCGGTGGCGGTGGCGACCTTCACGGCGCTGCTGTCCAGCCGTGCCGAACTGCTCAACTGGGAAATGCTGCCGTGGCTGATTTTCCTCAGTTTTATCGGCGGGCTGGCGGCGTACGCCATCCTGATCGCCGTGGTTGGCGCGCGGCACGTGCGTACCCTGTACCAGCGCCATGAGCTGGCGATCACCCGGGTTTGCGGCTTGATGTTCATCGGCTTCGCCATCAATGCCCTGTTGCACGCGGTGCCCGGGTTGCTGGCGAACAAAACCCTGGATTGACCCTCCAGGGAGCAGCGCTGCAGTAATGGCCCCAGGGACGGATACTCAATGCTGGATTTTTACGGGCAGTATCGACTCCAGATGGCAACCAAGAACTCCGCTCCACTGGCGAGCTACATCGATCTATTGCTGGATGCCGTGTGCGCGGTGGACGGGCAGGGGCGTTTTGTCTTTGTCAGCGCCGCGTGCGAGCGGATCTTCGGCTATACCCCCGAGGAACTGATCGGCCGGGCGATGATCGACCTGGTCCACCCCGCCGACCGCGAGCGCACCCTGCAAGCAGCGCGGGAAATCATGGGCGGTCAGCCCATGCCGAATTTCGAGAACCGCTACCTGTGCAAGGACGGGAAAATCGCCCATATCCTTTGGTCGGCACGCTGGTCGCCCGTGGATCAACTGCGCATCGCCGTTGCCCGCGACATCACCGAGCGCAAGTTGGCCGAGTCCAAACAGGCTGCGCTTTATGCCATCTCCGAAGCCGCCCATGCCGCCGAGGATTTACTGGCGTTGTTCGGCCGCATCCACCGCATCATTGGCGAGTGGCTGCCGGCGCTGAACTTCTCCGTGGCGCTGTACGACCACCAGTGCCAGCAGATCAGTTTTCCTTATCAGGTTCACGACCAGAACGCTGCGCCGCAGCCTCAAGGCGTGGACACGGCCAGCCTGTGCGCAGAGGTCATCCGCAGTGGCCAGCCGCTACTGCTCACGCCTGAGGACAGCGGCCGGTTGCCGGCCTTCGACGCGTTGGCCCATGACCTGCACTCTTCCTGTTGGCTCGGCGTGCCGCTGACATCCCCGCGCGGCACCATCGGCGCCTTGGTGGTCAAGAGCCCGCCGGGTGGGGAGCGCTACACCGAGCAGGATAAGGAACTGCTGCAATACGTCTGCGCCCAGGTGGCCACCGCCATCGAGCGCAAGCAACTGCACGCGCGTTTGCAGCACATGGCACAGTTCGACCAGTTGACCCAACTGCCTAACCGCGAACTGCTGCGCGAACGGGTGCGGGCGGCGCTGACCCGCGCGCGGCAGGAGGCGGGGCGCATGGCACTGCTGTACATCGACCTGGACAAGTTCAAACAGGTCAACGACAGCTACGGGCACGGCGTTGGCGACCTGCTATTACAAGCCGTGGCCAGCCGCCTCAAGGGCTGCGTGCGCGAAAGCGACACCGTCGCGCGCATGGGCGGCGATGAGTTCGTCGTGCTGCTTGAAAAGGTGCACGAAGAAGAGGATGGCCGACGCGTGGCCGAGAAGATCCGCCAGGCCCTGAGCCAGCCGCTGCACCTGGGTGGCCATCTACTGACCATCGTGCCCAGTATCGGCCTGGCGTTTTACCCGCAGCACGGCGACGAAGACACGCAATTGTTCAAGCACGCCGACGATGCCATGTACGCCGAAAAACGACGCCAGCAAGCGCTCTGAACTGGGGCCGTTCGTCGTGGCCGCGACAAGTTTTTTAAACCTTTACGGTGCCAGGCATTCTGAAGTTGTGCGGGCGTCCCCCGCGCCAGTCACTCAGGAGGCAAGGCTAAGGCCTGCGCCTCAACTGCCATCTTCAAGGAGGGCGCGATCATGAGCCTCAAGGCCAGCCGATTACGCACCGTCAGTTTTTCCCTGCTCTTGGGCGTCTGGGCCAGCCAGGCCTGGGCCCAGACGCCCACGCAATTCATCGACGACGCTTCGGCCCAAGCCATCGCCGACATCGAACTGAACCGCATGGCCCACCAGAAAACCGAGTCCCAAGAGGTCAAGGACTACACCATCCAGGTCATCAACGACCGCACCACCGCCAACCAGCACCTGGCCAAAATCGCCAAGCAACTGGCACTGCCCGTGGCCGAGCGCAGCGAAGTGGTCGACAAAGCCAAACGCCTGATGCCCCAGGTCAAGGACGGCGACACCTTCGACCAGGCCTACGCCGCCGCTCAGGTGAAAAACACCGAACAAGCCATCGAACAACTGCAACAACAGGCGAAAACCAGTGAACTGCCGGAACTCAAGGCTTTTGCTGAAGAAACCCTGCCCAAACTGGAAGAACACCTGGAGCGGGCGCGGGCATTGGCGGGCAGGTAACACGAACCTCTGTTTTAGGTGGGCGTGGGCGCTTGTGATGGCATCGATTGTCGCCGGGTGGAAATGTCCGGCCCATTCAGCGGCTTGTCGAAGCGGTGGCTTGCGAGATGACGGGGCACAAAAAAACCGGCGTATTAGCCGGTTTTTTAGGTTCGCTGTTTGCCACAAGGAGCGGGAACAGGCGAGGAATAAGTGGAGCGGGTGAAGGGAATCGAACCCTCGTTATCAGCTTGGGAAGCTGGAGTAATGCCATTATACGACACCCGCTCAGAGCGGCTGACTTTGTACCAGATGTGCGCTTGGATTTGAAGTTTTTCTTTGTCGGGTCAACACATTAGTGGCCGGTATTGAGAGAGCAAGCCCCACGTATCGGGTGTTTTGGCCGTGGCGTGGGGCTTGTTTGCAGGGCGGGTCAAAGGGCCAGTGCAGGGTGGGCCGGGTGGTGGAGGTAGCGCGGTCGGGTTTCGTGTTGGCCGGGTTTGAGGAAACCTATCAAGGCGTGGCGGGTGTCGCGGCAGGCGGCTTTGTGTTCCATGTCGAGGAAGTGCCCCGTGGCCTGGACGGTGCTGAAGCTGCTGTGCTGCACGTGGTCGGCGAACAGTTTGGCGTCGCTGGCGGCGGTGTATTCATCCCATTCACCATTGACGAACAGCACCGGCACGCTAATTTTTTTCGCGGCGCGCAGGTAGCAACTGCGGTCGCTGGTGAGCACGTCGTTGATGTGAAAGCGCATTTGCCCATATTCGTGCTCGGCCAGGTTGCTGACGTGGCGGTAGTTGAAGCGCTTGAACAGGGACGGCAGGTGTTTGCCGATGGTGGAATTCACCAAGTGCCCGACGCGGTCGCGGTCGAGGGCGCCGAGGTAGCCAGCCCCGCGTTCGAGGTAGTCGAGCATGGGCGCGTTGATGACCGGCGAGAACGAACTGACCACGGCTTTTTCGATCCGTCGTGGCCGTTGGGCCAAGGCCATTAGCGTGGCCGCGCCGCCCCAGGAGAAGGACAGGATGTGCTCGGCGGCGAAGTGATCGATCAGTTCCAGCAGGATCTGCCCTTCGACGTCCTTGGTGAGCATTTTTTCATGGCGGTTGTGGGCCTTGGATTTGCCCGCGTAGGGCTGGTCGTAGAGCACCACATTGAACTGCGGGTGCAGGTTTTTCACGGTTTGGGCAAATGACGCAGTGGTGGCCATCGAGCCGTTGACCAGGATGATGGTTTTTTCTGCGGCATCTGCGCGATAGAACTCCGTGTAGACCCGGTACTGCCCCTGTATATCCAGCACGGCGATTTCTGGCCTCATGTCGTAAGACTCCTGGCAAGCAAGCGGGTATGCGCGCAACGTGAGTGTGCACGGGCTTTGTGACAGGTAGGCATACGCCTGCAAGTGAGGGCCCATGTCGATCCGCTGGGGCTGGTCGACGGGTGTTGTTATAGGCGGGCAATTTGCCGGAATGCGTTGAGCCTCAAGGGCCCAGGCCAGCAAATTTTTTATTGGAAGTGGCTTGTGACTGTGCGGTCATGTTACGGCCGACCGTTTGATTCAAGCAGGGCATCGGGCAACCCGCAAGTACCGAATGGCCATTGTCCTGCAACCTGCAGGGCCGACTTCAGATCTGCTGGATTTCATCCGGGGTTAAGGCACGGTACTGGCCCGGCGCCAGGGCCGGGTCAAGCACCAGCGGCCCCATGGCTTCGCGATGCAGGCGCAGAACCTTGTTGTCGAAGTGGCCGAACATGCGTTTGACCTGATGGTAGCGGCCTTCGACGATGCTCAGGCGTGCGGTCCTGGGGCCCAGCACTTGGAGTTCGGCGGGTTGGGTGGTGAGGTTTTCAAAGGCAAAGTACAGGCCGGCGGCGAATATCTGTGCGTAGTGCGGGCCGATGTCTTGCTCGGTTTCGACGTAATAGACCTTGGCCAGTTTGGTCTGCGGCTGGGTCAGGCGCCGCGACCAAGTGCCATCATTGGTCAGTAGCATCAGGCCGGTGGTGTTGAAGTCCAGGCGCCCGGCAATGTGCAGTTGGTGCTTGTCCGGTGCGGCGATCAGGTCCAGGACGGTTTGGTGCTCTGGGTCGCGGGTGGCGCTGACGCAGCCCTTGGGCTTGTGCAGCATTAGATAGCGCGCGGGCCTTGCGGCTTGCAGCAACTGGCCATCGCATTCGACCCGGCTGAACTCGCGCACGTCATGGTGGGGGTCGCTGACGGTGTGCCCGTCCACCTGCACGCGGCGTTCTGCCAGCAGCAGGCGCACCTGTTTGCGGTTGAAGCAGGGCAGGTTGCTGAGAAAGCGATCGAGGCGCATGGCTATCGGCGGGCGGCGAATGGGGCGCGCATGTTACTCCACGGCCGGGGCCGCTGCCTGCAACTGCGCGTCGACTTGCGCGCAGCGCGGGCACAGGCACGCGGCGTTACGCAGTTCGGGGGGCAAGGCCTGCAGCACGCGCGGGTCGATGCTGACGCTGTAGCACCAGCAGGCCTGGTCGGCGCTACGCGGGTCGGCCAGGGTGCAGCCGTTGCGGGCGCCGCAGGCCGGGCACAGTTCGGGTTTATTCATAGCTTGAGTGAGGCATTTCTACGCAGGTGCGGTTGCGGCCCGTCTGTTTGGCCCGGTACATCGCCTGATCGGCCCGGGACAGCAAGCTGTGCAGGGTGTCGTCGGGTTGCAGGGTGGTGAGGCCGATACTGACGGTTATTTGCAGGGTTTGCCCCTGATAGTCGTAGCGTTGTTCTTCGATGCGCGTGCGAATTTTTTCGGCAATCATCAGGCCATCCTGGCCGTCGGTGTCTTTGAGCAGCACGATGAATTCTTCACCGCCCCAGCGGCAGATGATGTCGGATTGGCGCAGGCAGCTTTCCAGGTCTCGGGAGAAACCGGCCAGCACCTTATCGCCGGCGAGGTGGCCGTAGGTGTCGTTCAGGCGTTTGAAATGGTCCAGGTCCAGCAGCATCGCGGCCAGGGGCTTGGGCTCGCGCTGAGCTTCGTGCAGCGCTTGCGCGGCCAGCAGGTCGAAGCCACGGCGGTTGGGTAGGTCGGTGAGGCTGTCGAGGGTAGCCTGGGTCTCGATCCGCCGTTGGTAACGGTTGACCACGCGGTTAAGCAGCGCCAGCACGATGAGCGTGACGATCAGGCAGATCAGCAGGTTCAGGTACAGCGACTGGCGGATCTCGCCCAGGGCGCTGTCTTCGCGCTTGTCGACGAACAGATACCAGTTCAGTTCCGGAATAAAGCGCACATTAAGAAAGTGCTCCTGGCCTTGGGCCGAGTATTCATAACTGCCACTGTGGGGCTTGGGCAGTTTGGCCAGCAGGTCTTTGAGGCTTTCCAGGTCATGCAGCGATTGCCCGGCGCGCGCGCCTTGCGGGCCACCGTCGGCACCGGTGAGCACGAGCCGTCCCGTGGTGTCGACGAAGTACACGCTGCGCTGGTAGCGCTGCTGGTAGGTGTCGATCAGTTTTATCACCGCATCGACGGTCAGGCCCACACCAGCGGCGCCGATGAACTGGTTCGCGTAGTCGTAGACTTTGTAGTTGATGAAGAACGTCAGGCTGTCCTGGTTGGCCATGTCCAGGTCAACGTTGATCTCGTAGGGCGTGGCCATGTCGCGCACGCGGAAGTACCAGGCATCGCGGGGCTCATCGACGGCGATTTTCTTCAGCACGCCCTTGGCCTGGTAGTAGGTCAGGCTGCTGTTGGAGACGAAGAACGCGGTGTATGCGCCGTAGTGGGTCATCACTTCGTTGAGGTAGCGGGTCATCTGCCCCGGCTCGCGCTCGCCGGCCATCACCCAATCGCGCATGAAGGTGTCGCGGGCCATCATCGAGGAAATCAGGATGGGCCGTACCAAATCCTTCTGGATTTCCGAGTAGACGGTGTCGGAGGTCAGGGGCAGTTCGGTGTTGACGATGTTGTCGCGAATGGAGGCCCGCGAGGCGTAGTAACTCAGTAGCGAAGTGGCGAGGAAGCCACAGCCCAGCAGAGCGATAAGGGTGGTGACCAACCCGCGTTGGGAGTAGAGCGCAGAACGAAGCGGCATAGCGATTCCATGGCTAGAGACCTGATGGGTGCATTCTAGTGGCACCGAGGGTAAATGATGGAGGCATTTTCGGCCGCCTTGCGCTGCTGCAAAGCCGGGAAGGGGGGGAGTAACGAGTTGCCTGGCATTGTTCTTATTGTTGTTTGGGATTAAGCCTACAGAAAGTCCCATTGTTAAATTACTAATGCCCGATAGTCTCATCACTGTCCGCTGTAAACGTATTCGCAAGGAATCGAAACAGGCGGATTTAATTAACGACTATCAGGGGTTAGTTATGAAAATGAAATTTCTTGTTGCCGCGGCACCATTGTTTTTTTCCATGAGTTCGTGGGCCGTTAGTTTTGAAAGCTGCCCGGCACCGGCGGATATCACCGGTAAGTACGGCATCTACACGGCAACTACGGCCAGTGCCAAAGGCGAGTGGCTTGGCGTGCTCAGCCCGTCGGCAGTGCAAAACCAAAAAGTGGTGTCGTTTGAGAATGGAGTGTTCTACCCCAGTAACAATGCCAGTGGAACAGTGGGCACTGTGGGTTATTGCCAATATAAAGTGGGTAATGGTGAAGGCTTGAATATGCGTTATCGCCCGAACGAAAGTTCTGATGTTTTAGTACAGCTGAGGAACCTGGATAAGTGGAAGCAAGTTACCACCGAGATTGGCTTGGTGTTGTATGAATGCACCAACCAGGCACCGGGCGACTGTGCCTTCAGTGATGTCGAACAATAATTCGCGCGGATAACCGCAACCGCCAGGCAGCCACCCGGGTACCCTCGTTTGTATTCGGGTGTTGCTGAATGGCACCAGATTCCGTTTTTGTTGTCAGATATTTCGTCAGTCGGTGTATTTGCCGGCTGACGCCAACCAGCGTCGCTGGCATGGCCCATCAGCGGTCCAGGAGGCCGCCATGTATCGCCGAATTCTTCTGATTGTTGTGCTGGGTCTGTCTCTTGCTGCGTGCACGCCTTACTACGATGGAGGGTCGACGTACTACCGTTCCGAGGTCTACAGCACGCCGGCACCGGCCTATTACTACGGTGGCGGGAGTTACTACCAGGATCGCAATCGCTATTACAGCCCGGCCCCGCGTTATTACTCGGCGCCTCGTTATTACCAACCGGCTCCGCGCTACTACCAGCCTGCACCACGGATGGCCTACCGTGCCTACCCCAATCGCGGCTGGGACCAGCACCGCGGCCCGCGGGGTGACTATCGCGGGCGCGATGAGCGCGCCGAGCATGGCAACCGCGGCCACGACAGAGGCCACAACCGCGGCGAGCGTGATGGGCGGGGTGATCGCGGTCATCGTGGCGGGCACAACCGCTGAGGCTTGTTCTAGCCTATTACCGTTACTTAAAGCGTTGAGCCGGAGGGGGCGAGCTTGCTCGCTCCCTCCGTCGTCTTGGGGTCATGAGCGTCAGTACTCAGATAAATCCGCCAGCGGATGCCTGCCTTCCCAAGCCTTGTGAAAATGCGCCTCGATCACGGCTGGGGGAATGCCGTTGATATCGGGCCAGTGCCAATGGGGCGTCTGGTCCTTGTCGATCAGCCGGGCCCGCACGCCTTCGCTGAACTCGGGATGACGGCAGCAGTTGAGGCTCAAGCTGTATTCCATCTGGAATACCTGGGCCAACGACAAATGCCGTGCCCTGGCAATTTGCTCCCACACCAGATGCGCGGTCAGCGGGCAGCCTTCTGTCATGGTCTTGGCGGCGCGGGCCAGCAGCGGGTCGGGGTGGTCGCGCAGTTGGCTGATGGCCCGCCAGGCACCTTGCACGTCGCTGACATCCAGCCATTGATCGATCTCCCCACGCCGGGCCAGCCACTGGCCGGCGGGCACCTGTGCGCTGGCTTCTTGTTGCAGGGCCTTGAGTAGGCTGTTGAGCTGTACGGGCGTCTGTTCCTGCCAGTTGAGTTGCAGCAGCCCTTCGATCAACGCTTCCTGTTGTTCATCCAGCAAGAAGCGGTCGGCCAGGTCCAGGTCGAGGGCGTCGCGGCCGTTCAGGTGCGCGCCGGTCAGGCCGAGGAACAAACCGAGCTTGCCGGGCAGGCGCGAGAGAAACCAACTGGCACCCACATCCGGGTACAGGCCGATGCTGATTTCCGGCATCGCCAGGCGACTGCTGGGGGTGACGATGCGGATGTTGGCGCCTTGCAGCAGCCCCATGCCGCCGCCCAGCACGTAGCCGTGGCCCCAGGCGATCAACGGTTTGGGGTAGGTGTGCAGGCCATAGTCGAGGCGGTACTCGGCGGCAAAGAATCGCGCAGCCAGGGGCGGCACTTCACCGGGCTGGGCGCGGCAGGCTTGCACCAGGCTGCGCACTTCACCGCCCGCGCAGAAGGCCTTGGCGCCGTTGCCGCGCAGCAATACGCAGACGATTTGCGGGTCCTTGGCCCAGGCGTCCAGGCGTTCGCTCAAGCCCAGGATCATCGGCAGGGAGAGGGCGTTGAGGGACTTTTCGGCGTCCAGGCTGGCGATGCCGATGCGTGCGCCGTCGGTGCCGGTCAGCTCTTCAAAGTGCAGGTTCATCGTGACCTCAATCGGGAATTTGAGCGTTCAGTATGATCGCTGTGTAGGAAAGTGCCGGTTCTGCGTCAGATCAATTGACAAGCGCTGTGAGCTTTCCTAGGGTGCCGCCATTGTTTTTTCTGGACCCTTGCCATGACTTCCGACGACCGCATCAAACTGGAACCGAGCTGGAAGGAGGCCCTGCGCGCCGAGTTCGACCAACCCTATATGGCCGAACTGCGCGAGTTTCTGCGCCGCGAACATGCCGCGGGCAAGGAGATTTACCCGCCGGGTCCGATGATCTTCAATGCGCTCAATTCCACGCCTTTGGACAAGGTCAAAGTGGTGATCCTCGGCCAGGATCCCTACCACGGCCCCGGCCAGGCCCATGGCCTGTGCTTTTCGGTGCAACCGGGCGTACCGGCGCCGCCGTCGCTGGTCAATATCTATAAAGAGCTCAAGCGCGACCTGAACATCGACATCCCCAGCCACGGCTACCTGCAAAGTTGGGCCGACCAGGGCGTGCTGATGCTCAACACCACCATGACCGTGGAACGGGCGACCGCCAACGCCCATGCGGGTAAGGGTTGGCAGTTTTTTACCGACCGGGTGATCGAGATTGTCAGCGAGCACCAGCCGCACCTGGTGTTCTTGTTGTGGGGCGCCCATGCCCAGAGCAAGCAGAAACTGATCGACGCCACCAAGCATTTGGTGCTGACCTCCGTGCACCCGTCGCCGTTGTCGGCCTATCGCGGTTTTCTCGGCTGCGGGCACTTCAGCCGCACTAACAAGTACCTGGAGCAGAATGGCGAGGCGCCGATCGAGTGGCGTTTGCCGCTCGTCGTGTGAGGGTTTGGCTCAGTCCTGACGGTTCCAGTGGCGGAACAGCGGCTCGGCCAGAAACAGCACGAACAACAAGCGCATGACCTGCATCGCAGTGACCAGAGGCACCGACAGTTGCAGGGTTTCGGCGGTGAGGCTCATTTCCGCAATACCGCCGGGCATCATGCCCAGGGTCAGGGAGCGCAGGTCCAGGTGGGTCAGGGCGCTCAGGCCCAGGGCTGCGAGGGTGGCGATGAGCATGGTCAGCGCCGTGCCGACCAGGGTGCGGCCCATGAACGACGGGGCGCGGCGAAAAAACTGACGGTTGAAGTGGCAACCCAGGCCACTGCCGATCAGCCATTGGCCGACTTGGCTGCCGCCGTCGGGCAAACCGATGTGCAGATCCCAACCGATACTGACCGCCGCGCTCACCAGTAACGGCCCGAACAGCCAGGGGTTGGGCTGGCGCAGGCGTTGCCAGAACCAGGCGAGCAGGGCGCCCGCCGGGAACAACACGGCCAGCCAGCGCCAATCGACAGTGGCCGGGTGCAGCAGCGGTACGCCGTCACCCAACAGGTACTTGAAGGCAGCCGGCACACAGAGCACCACCACCAGTACCCGTAAGCTTTGCCCCGCGGCGACGCGGCTGAGCACGGCGCCGTTGCGGGCGCCGAGGTTGACCATCTCGCCGGAACCGCCCGGCATGCTGGAGAAGAACGCAGTGGCGCGGTCTTCGCCGGTGCGGCGCAGCAACCAGACCCCGACCACGCTGGACAGGCTGGTCACCAACGCACCGAAGAAGATCAGGCCGAAGTGGCTCACCACCTGCTCGATCACCTCCGGGGTGAAGTGCAGGCCAATGCCGATGCCGACAATCCATTGCCCGCATTTGCGCCCGCCGGGAACTTCCGCTAACTGCCAGGGGGTGAGGCAGCGCACCAGGATGATCGCCAGCAACGAACCGACCATCCACGGCAGCGGCCAGCCGACCAGGCTGGCGAGGTAGCCGCCCGCCAGGCCCACCAATGGCGTGCCCCACCAGGCTTTAAAGGCCCGCTCAGACATCGGCGATAAGGCGCCGTTGCAGGGCGCGTTTGCGCCAGATACGCAACAGCGGCACCAGCAGCATGATGGCGGTCAGCACCCAGACCCCAAAGGTGATCGGGCTCGACCAGAGGATTTCCAGCGCGCCGTCGGAAATTGACAGCGCCCGGCGCAGGTTCTGCTCCATCAGCCCGCCGAGGATGAACCCCAGCAGCACTGGCGAGAGCGGGAAATCCAGCTTGCGCAGGATGTAGCCGAAGATGCCGATGGCCACCATCAGGAACAGGTCGAAAGTGGTGGCGTGCACGGCGTAGACGCCGATCCCGGTAATGATCGCGATCACCGGCACCAGCGCCCAGTTCGGTACGGCGAGGATGCGGGTAAAGAGGCGGATCATTGGGATGTTGAGGATCACCAGCATGATGTTGGCGATGAACAAGGAGGCGATCAGGCCCCAGACGATGTCCGGTTGCTGCTGGAACAACAGCGGGCCGGGGGTGATGTTGTACAGCGACAGGGCGCCGATCATCACCGCAGTGGTGCCCGAGCCCGGTACGCCCAGGGTCAGCATCGGCACCAGCGCGCCACAGGCCGAGGCGCCGATGGCGGTTTCCGGGGCGGCGAGGCCGCGCATGTCGCCTTGGCCAAAAGTGCCCTTGGCGCCGGCGATGCGTTTCTCGGTCATGTAGGCCACGGCGCTGGCCAGCGTCGCGCCCGCACCGGGCAACACGCCCATGATGAAACCCAGGAGGCCGCAGCGCACGTTCACCGCGAACACCGCCGAGGCTTCCTTGAGGTTGAACAGCATCCGCCCGGTGGCCTTGACCGCTTCCTGGCCACGGTGGGTTTTCTCCAGCAACAGGAGGATTTCGCTGATGGAGAACAGGCCCAGCACCAGCACCACGAACTGAATGCCGTCGGTGAGGTGGACATTGTCGCCAGTGAAACGGTACACACCGCTGTTGGCATCGATGCCCACCGTTGACAGAAACAGCCCGATCAGCGCCGCGATAAAGGTCTTGAGCGGTCGATCACCGGCCATGCCTCCCAGGCAGACGATGGCGAACACCATCAGCACGAAGTATTCCGCGGGGCCGAAGGCAATCGCCCATTTCGCCAGCAGCGGGGCGAACAACACCATGCCGCAGGTGGCGATGAATGCGCCAATGAACGAGCTCCAGGCCGACAGCGACAGCGCCACACCGGCCATGCCTTTGCGCGCCATCGGGTAGCCGTCGAGGGTGGTCATCACGGTGGAGGCTTCGCCGGGGATGTTGAGCAGGATCGAGCTGATGCGCCCGCCGTACTCGCAGCCCAGGTACACGGCGGCCAGCAGGATCAGCGCCGACTCCGGCGGCAGGCCGAGGGCGAAGGCGATGGGGATCAACAGCGCCACGCCATTGATAGGGCCCAGGCCCGGCAACAGGCCAACCACGGTGCCGATCAAGGTGCCGCACAGCGCGGTGACCAGGTTGTAGGGGCTCAGCGCCACGCCGAAGCCCTGGCCCAAGTAGCTGAAAGTATCCATATCAGTTCTCCAGGACGGCCAGCAGGCCCAGGGGCAGCGGCACGTCCATCAACGTGTCGAACAGCAGGTAGAGGCCAACGCTCATCAGGGTGGTCACCGCGATGGCAGGCAGCCAGCGGCCGCCATACAGGCGCGCCATGGGAATGCCGATCAGCATGCTGCTGAGGATGAAGCCCAGGGGCTCGAACAAGCTGGCGAAGAGCAGCAGCAACGCGACGCACAGGCCGATTTTTTGTAGGGTTTCGCGGTCCAGAGGCGGCTCGTCCTCGCTGTGCACGATGGGTGTGGGGCGAAACAGCATATACAGCAGCGCCAGGCCCATCAGGCCCAGCATCAGCAGGGGAAAGGCCCTTGGGCCGACAGGTTCGTAGGAAAAAGCCGCCTGATAGGGCCAGGCCATGAGGGCCAAACCCAGGCACGCCAACAGCAGTGCGCCGGCGAAGATGCGTTGTAACAGCATGGGGAACTCCTGGGCCGCGCGCCCGTTGCTCGGGGCGCGCGGCCGCTAGAAAGAGGCGATCACTGGATCAGGCCGAACTCTTTGGCCAGGACTTTGTAGTCGGCGACCTGCTTTTTCACGTAGGCGTCCAGTTCCGGGCCGGTCAGGGCGAATGGGAACAGCTCGCGTTGGTCGCGCAGCGTGGCGAAGTCAGTGGAGGCCAGCATTTTGTCGAAGGCGTCTTTCCACCAGGCGTAGTCTTCGTCGCTGACTTTTGGCCCCAAATAGAAGCCGCGCACCACGGGCCAGACGATGTCGTAGCCCTGCTCCTTGGCGGTGGGAATGTCTTTCATTTCCGGTTCGTCCAGGCGTTGTTCGGCGAACACCGCCAGCAGGCGCATGTCGCCGCTCAGGATGTGGGGCATGGAGTCGGAAATATCGGTGCTACCGACCTGGATGTGCCCGCCCAGCAATGCGGTGGCGATCTCGCCGCCGCCTTCGAGGGCCACGTAGCGCAGGTCGCGTGGGTTGATCCCGGCGGCCTTGGCGATTAGCGCGGTTTGCATCCAGTCCTGGCTGCCGACGGTGCCGCCGGAGCCTATCACCACTTTGCTCGGGTCTTTTTTCAGGGCCTGGACCAAATCGTCGAGGCGCTTGTAGGGCGAGTCGCTTCTCACCGCGATGGCGCCGTAGCTGGTGCCCACCGCTGCGAGCCAGCGCACGTGGGTTTCATCGAAACGGCCGAACTTGCCCTGGGCCAGATTCAGCAAGGAGCCGCTGGACCAGGCCACCAACGTGCCGGCATCGGCCGGGCGCTGGGCCACCACCGCGTTATAGGCCACCGCGCCCACGCCGCCGGGCATGTAGGTGACGCGCATGGGTTTGCTCAGGAGTTTTTCGTTGACCAGGGCGCTTTGCACCAGTTTGCAGGTCAGGTCGAAGCCGCCGCCGGGGGAGGCAGGGGCGATACATTCCGGGCGCTTGGGTTCGGCCAGCAACTGGCCGGTAAACAGCAGGCAACCGACGGCCAGGGCACATTGACGCAGGGATAGGGGCATGGTGGTCTCCAAGGGAGTTGTTGTTATGGGTGTGACGGGGCTTATCAGAGCACAACGCTGTAGCTGACCAGCAGGCGCATGTCATCGGCGCCGCGGGATGAACAGAGGGAGCGGTAGGTGGCGTTGCGCAGGAATCGGGTGGGCGGACGAAGACGGGGCTGTGCTGACCGCATCGTGGAACACTCCATTTATTGTTCTTATTGTCGAAAACGCATCGGGGCGTTTTTCGGGGAACTACGCTTGACCGCGTACCGCGGCCGAAACTGTCCGTGGCGGGACTCTAGCGGGCCAACCTTTCGCTAACCTTTCAGGTTTTTTTTGCCTTCACAGCATCGGATGCGCCTGTAAACTCCGCGCCCAAGAGTGGCGCCGACCCTTCCTGAATGAGGTACAGATCCATGCGTGTCCTGCTCGTCGAAGACCATCTGCAGTTGGCCGAAAGCGTCGCCCAGGCCTTGAAAAGCACCGGCCTGACGGTGGATGTGCTGCACGATGGGGTGGCCGCCGACCTGGCCCTGGGCAGCGAGGACTACGCGGTGGCGATCCTGGACGTGGGCCTGCCGCGCATGGATGGTTTCGAGGTGCTGGCGCGGTTGCGCGCCCGGGGCAAAAACCTACCGGTGCTGATGCTCACCGCCCGCAGCGACGTCAAGGATCGGGTCCACGGCCTCAACCTGGGGGCCGACGATTACCTGGCCAAGCCGTTTGAACTCACCGAACTGGAAGCGCGGGTCAAGGCCCTGCTGCGCCGTACCGTACTCGGTGGCGAACGCCAGCAGCGCTGCGGTGCGCTGGTCTATGACCTGGACACCCGGCGCTTCACCCTGGGCGAGGAACTGCTGACGCTCACTTCCCGCGAACAAGCGGTGCTCGAAGCCCTGATTGCCCGCCCGGGCCGGGTGATGAGCAAGGAGCAACTGGCCTCCCAGGTGTTCGGCCTGGACGAAGAGGCCAGCCCCGACGCCATCGAAATCTACGTGCATCGCTTGCGCAAGAAACTCGATGGCCACCCGGTGGTTATTGTCACCTTCCGGGGGCTTGGCTACCTGCTGGAAAGCCGCGATGCATAAGCCCAGCAGCCTGCGTTGGCGCTTGTTGTGGAACCTGGCCTTGCTGCTGGTGGTGTTGATGGTGGCCAGCGGCTTGAGCGCCTACTGGAACGGCCGCGAAGCGGCGGACACCGCCTACGATCGCACCCTGCTGGCCTCGGCGCGGACCATCGCTGCGGGCCTGTCCCAGCGCGACGGCAGCCTGAGCGCCGATGTGCCCTATGTGGCCCTCGACACCTTCGCCTACGACAGTGCCGGGCGCATCTACTACCAGGTCAACGACATCCACCAAAAACTTATCTCCGGCTACGAAAACCTGCCCGGCCCGCCACCGGGTACGCCGCGCACAGATGATTACCCGGCCCTGGCACGCTTCTACAACGCCACCTATCAGGGGCAGAACGTGCGGGTGGTGAGCCTGCTCAAGGCCGTGATCGAGCCGAACATGAACGGTATGGCGGAAATCCGCGTCGCGGAAACCGACGAGGCGCGGGTGAGCATGGCCCGCAGCCTGATGGCCGACACCCTGTTGCGTCTGGGCATGCTGGCCATGGGCGCGCTGCTGTTGGTGTGGTTTGCCGTCAGTGCCGCGTTGCGCCCATTGGAGCGCTTGCGCACGGCGGTGGAAGAACGTCAGCCCGATGACCTGCGGCCACTGCCGTTGGTGCAGGTGCAGCATGAGCTGTGGCCTTTGGTGCGGGCGCTGAACCACTTCACCGAGCGTTTGCGCGGGCAGTTCGAGCGCCAGGCGCAGTTCATCGCCGACGCCGCCCACGAGTTGCGCACGCCCCTGGCGGCGCTCAAGGCGCGCTTGGAGCTGGGCCTGCGTGCCAGTGACCCGCAAACCTGGCGCCTGACCCTGGAAAGCGCGGCCCAGGGCACGGATCGCTTGACCCACTTGGCCAACCAGTTGCTGTCCCTGGCGCGGATCGAAAACGGTGCGCGGGCGATTGCCGAGGGCGGTGCCCAGCGTCTGGACCTGAGCCAATTGGCGCGGGAACTGGGCATGGCCATGGCGCCCCTGGCCCATGCCCGGGGTGTGGCCCTGGCGCTGGAGGCCGATGAGCCGGTGTGGTTGCTCGGCGAGCCGACGCTGCTCAACGAGTTGCTCAGCAACCTGGTGGATAACGCGTTGGCCCACACGCCTGCGGGTGGCAACGTGATTTTGCGCGTCGCCGCACCGGGTGTGCTGGAGGTGGAAGACGATGGCCCGGGCATCCCCCGCGAGGAACGCGGCCGGGTGTTCGAGCGCTTTTACCGACGCAGCGCCCAAGGCGCCGGTTCGGGCCTGGGGCTGGCGATTGTCGGGGAGATCTGCCGCGCACACCTGGCGCAAATCAGCCTGCACGACGGTGCGGGGGGCGGGCTGAAGGTGCGGGTAAGTTTTATTGCTGGCGCCTAGTAAAACATCGACCGGGATTCTTCCAGGTCGAGGCACAAGGCGGGGTTGTCCAGGTCAAGGTCCAGTTTGCGGAACGCCGGAACTTCCTGCAGGTCGAGCCGCGCCAATGGGTGCCGGGTGCCCCGGTGGCAGTAGAGCGTGGCCACTTGCACCAGGTCGACGTAATCCAGTTGCAAGGATTGGCGGGTGAAATCCTGGTACAGGCCGGGCAGCTTCACCAGCCGTTCCGGGAATTCCCAAACACTGAGCAGTTTGTCCCCCAGCAACGGGTGGATGTGTTCGATCACGTGGTTGAGGCTGACCGGGTCGGACAGCAGTTCATAGTGGTCTTCGGCGTAAGTGAGAATCGGCAGCACGCCGATTTGGTGTACCAAACCACCGAGGGCCGCTTGGTCCGGCATCAGTTGGCTGTGGCTGCGACACAGGGCGTAGCTGACGCCCGCCACTTCCAGGCTGCGGCGCCAGACTTCGCGCATTTTCTGCTCTACCACCTCGGAACGGGCGTGGAAGATCTGCTCCATCACCAGGCCAATGGCCAGGTTGCTGCTGTAGTTGACGCCCAGGCGCGTGATCGCGGTGTGCAGGTCGGTGACTTCCTGGGTGGCCCGTAGCAGAGGGCTGTTGACCACTTTGATAAGGCGTGCCGACAGGGCGGTGTCGCGGCCGATCACTTTGCTCAGGGTGCTGACGCTGATTTCCGGGTCTTCGGCGGCCTTGCGTATGCCCAGGGCCACCTCCGGCAGTGTTGGTAGGACCAGGTCATCGTTGTCGATGGCGGCCACCAGATCCCGTTGGACTTTTTCTGCCAGCTTGCTCATTTCTGCTCTCTAGGGTGTTGCAAAAAGGTGCTGCGCTTAACGCTGGATTTCACGGTCGCGATCCAGAGAGTAAGGCAGGTCGAGCAGGTGCAGGGCCGGGCCTTCGAGGGTGGCCAGGTGAATATCGCCCGCTTCAGCGGCTTCGGCCTGTAGCACGGCCAATAGTTCCATGCCGGTTGCGCTGCGTGCGGCAATCACCACTTCACCGATGGAGCTGGCGTGGCTGGGCGCAAAGAGCGGCGTGCCGGGCTCGGGCAGGACGCTGGCGTCCAGGGCCAGGCGATAGAGGCGGCGCTTGAGTTTGCCCAGGTACTGCATGCGCGCGACGATTTCCTGGCCGGTGTAGCAGCCCTTCTTGAAGCTCACGCCGCCCACGGCTTGCAGGTTGAGCATCTGCGGGATGAACAGTTCGCGGGTGGCGGCCATGACCTGGCCGATGCCGGCCCGCACCTGCCCCAGCAGCCAGGCGTTGAGATCGCCCTCGGGCAGGTGGGTGGCGAGGGTCTGGTGCAACGCCTCGGCCTGTTGCGCCGCCGCCCACAACTCGGCGCGGGCTGGGGAGACGCGCACGGCGATCAAGCCATTGGCGCGGACGACGGCGTCAGTCTCGGCCGGCAGGTCCAGGCCCAGGGCGCGCAGCGCGGCATCGCCGTCGTTCAGGCCAAAACGCACCCAGGCAGCGCTTTCGTCGGTCAATTTGGATTTGGAGAACACGGCGTATTTCTTCAGGTCCGCCAGTTGTGGCTCCACCAGCTCGCGGGCCATGGCCAGCAGGCAGCCATCCCCTTCAAGCAGGATGCGAAAGCTCGATTGCATGCGGCCCTTTTGCGTGCAGCGCGCGCCCAGGCTGGCGTGGCTTTGGCTCAGGTAATCGAGGTTGCAGGTTAACTGGCCTTGCAGGAACTTGGCCGCGTCCGAGCCGCGAACAGCCAGGACACCTTCATGGGACAGCGTGCAGAAAAAAGCGGAATCGGCCATGGGTCATCGCAGGGTAAAAAGTCTGGGGCACATCATAAGGGGGCGCCCTGGAAATGGGTAGTTTCCAAAGGATCGGCGGTGGCCGACCAAAGCCGACTGGCCCTGGCCATTACGGGCTGTATACTTGCGCCCTATTTGAGGAGCGTTCCATGGTCGAAGACGTTGAACTGAATCGCCTTTACTGGCACAGCCGCCGCGGCATGCTTGAGCTGGACGTGTTGCTGGTGCCGTTCGTGAGGGAGGTTTACCCCCATCTGAACCAGGTTGACCGCGACTGCTACGTCAGGCTGCTCGAATGCGAAGACCAGGATATGTTCGGCTGGTTCATGGAACGCAGCGAATCCGAAGACCCCGAGTTGCAGCGCATGGTTCGCATGATCCTGGACCGTGTTCAGCCCAAGTAATCACTTTGAGTGCCGCTGGCATGCCTCACGGTACCTGCTGGCGGCCTATCTCCTGGCCCAGCTGTTCGCGCTGGGTTCGTTGTTTGCCCTTGATATTGGCGGTTGGGCACGTCTGGCCGCTGTCGTGTTGTGCCTGGGCCACGGGGCCTGGACCCTGCCACGGCATATCCTGCTGACCCATCCCACAGCCTTCTGCGCCCTGCGTCGTGACGCTGACGGCTGGCAACTATGGAACGCCGCCGATGGCTGGCAGGCCGTGCAATTGCGCCGTGACAGCCTGGCGCTGCCGATGATGGTGGTGCTGCGTTTTCGCTTGCGCGGCCAGCGCCGGGTACGTGCGGTGTGTGTGCCGCGCGATGGGCTGGCGCCGGAGGTGCATCGGCGCCTGCGGGTTCGTCTCAAGTTCAGTCGGCGTAGGTGGGCGGCACCAGAATAGTGTCCAGGGCCTGTTCCAGTTGGTTCGGGTAATCGAGCGTGTAGTGCAGCCCGCGGCTTTCCTTGCGTTCCATGGCGCTGCGGATCATCAGTTCTGCTACCTGGGCGAGGTTGCGCAGTTCGATCAAGTCCCGGCTGACCTTGTAGTTACTGTAGAACTCGTCGATCTCATCGAGCAGCAAGCGCACCCGGTGCTGGGCCCGCGCCAGGCGTTTGTTGGTGCGCACGATGCCTACGTAGTCCCACATGAAGCGCCGGAGTTCATCCCAGTTGTGGGCGATGATGACGTCTTCGTCGGAATCGGTAACCTGACTGGCATCCCATGCCGGCAGGGTGTCAGGCGCGCCGATCCGGGGCAGCTGCTCGACAATGTCGGCCGCTGCCGAGCGGGCATAGACAAAACACTCCAGCAGCGAGTTGCTGGCCATGCGGTTGGCGCCGTGCAAACCGGTGAAACTGGTTTCGCCAATGGCATACAGGCCGGGCACATCGGTGCGGCCCTGCTGGTCCACCATCACACCGCCGCAGGTGTAGTGCGCAGCGGGCACCACCGGGATGGGTTGGCGGGTGATGTCGATGGAAAATTCCAGGCAGCGCTCATAGACGGTGGGGAAGTGGTTCTTGATGAAGGCTTCGGGCTTGTGGCTGATGTCCAGGTACACGCAGTCGATGCCCAGGCGCTTCATCTCATGGTCGATGGCGCGGGCCACGATATCCCGGGGCGCCAACTCGGCGCGGGGGTCGAAACGCTGCATGAAGCGCTCGCCGTTGGGCAGCTTTAGGTGGGCGCCTTCCCCTCGCAGGGCTTCGGTAATCAGAAAACTCTTGGCCTGCGGGTGATACAGGCACGTGGGGTGGAACTGGTTGAACTCCAGGTTGGCCACGCGGCAGCCCGAGCGCCAGGCCATGGCAATGCCATCACCGCAGGCACCGTCGGGGTTGCTGGTGTAGAGGTAGACCTTCGCCGCGCCGCCAGAGGCAAGCAGGGTGAAGCGCGCGCCGTAGGTGTCCACTTCGCCAGTGCCACGGTTGAGCACATAGGCGCCCAGGCAGCGGTCACCGTCGCGGCCCAGGCGTTTTTCGGTAATCAAGTCCACGGCGACCCGTTGCTCCAGCAACTCGATGTTCGAGCGCTGCCGGGCTTGGGCCAGCAGGGTCTTGAAGATCGCGGCGCCCGTGGCGTCGGCAGCGTGGATGATGCGCCGATGGCTGTGCCCACCTTCGCGGGTCAGGTGGAACTCGAAACCGCCGTCCTCGGTGCCGGATTGTTCGTCGCGAGTAAACGGCACGCCTTGATCGATCAGCCATTGGATGGCTTCGCGGCTATGCTCGACGGTGAAGCGCACGGCATCTTCGTGGCACAGACCGCCGCCGGCATTGAGGGTGTCTTGGACATGGGATTCGACGGTGTCGGTGTCATCCAGCACGGCGGCGACACCGCCCTGGGCCCAGAAGGTCGAACCGCTGGCCAGGTCGCCCTTGCTCAGCACGGCAATGCGCAGGTGGCCGGGCAAGGTCAGGGCAAGGCTCAAACCGGCAGCGCCGCTGCCAATCACCAGAACATCGTATTGAAACTGTTGGCTCATTTCAGGATTCCGCTCGATGCGACCCGGGTCGGGGTTGGCGCAAGACACCTGGAACGGCGAGTCAAGACAGCCACACAGGCGACTAGTATATAGAGGGGTGGATCGGCACAATAGCCGGGCGTTCATGGCATTGTGAAACTACCGTGACAGGTACTATTAGCTGGCCGGGTCTAAAGGCTGCTGCTTTCACGAAGAATTCCGCCCTAGGCGAATATCGACGATGAAGGGCGCTTTTTCCCGACATGGTTGCACAATGTTCATCGAAGGCGGTTATAACGCTGGGAACTTTTACTGTGCCGTCAGGCTCAATAGAAGGTTGCCCGTAGGAAAGGGATAGCGTCGGTTATTGCGGGAAACGGGTGAACCGGTTCCCGGAAAAGGGTCGACGACAAGATTATTCGCGCAGCCGGCCATGCCCGAGCTGCGTTTTTCGTGTGTGCCAGATCAGAGCTCACAGGAAACTTGCTTGGAGGGGGAGAACTTTTGCGAAAAGCCCGAGTCTATGTTTGCAAGTCCGGTCATTTGGTAATGCAAGCCTCCTCTGAGTTCATCGAGGAGTGTTCATGCTAACCCAGGAAGAGGATCAGCAGCTGGTCGAGCGCGTACAGCGTGGCGACAAGCGAGCGTTTGATCTGCTAGTGCTGAAATACCAGCACAAAATTCTCGGGTTGATCGTGCGATTTGTGCACGACACCCATGAAGCCCAGGACGTTGCACAAGAGGCCTTTATCAAGGCTTACCGTGCGCTTGGTAATTTTCGCGGCGACAGCGCCTTTTATACATGGCTGTACCGCATCGCCATCAATACGGCGAAAAACTATCTGGTTTCCCGCGGTCGCAGGCCACCGGATAGTGATGTCAGTTCTGAAGATGCGGAGTTCTATGATGGCGACCATGGTCTTAAAGACCTTGAGTCACCGGAGCGGGCCCTGTTGCGTGATGAGATCGAAGGCACAGTCCATCGAACTATCCAGCAATTACCAGAAGATTTGCGCACAGCTTTAACTTTGCGTGAATTCGACGGTCTGAGTTACGAGGACATTGCAAGCGTCATGCAATGCCCAGTGGGTACCGTGCGCTCCCGGATTTTCCGCGCTCGGGAAGCCATCGATAAAGCCCTGCAGCCGTTGTTGCAGGAAAACTAAAGACAGCGGCGACAGCCAAGAGAGGAACCGCCATGAGTCGTGAAGCCCTGCAGGAATCGCTGTCCGCAGTGATGGATAACGAAGCGGACGAACTGGAATTACGTCGGGTATTGAATGCCTTTGACGAGACTGAAACCCGCGATACCTGGGCTCGTTATCAGGTTGCACGGGCAGCCATGCACAAGGAGTTGTTGCTCCCTCGCATGGACATCTCGGCGGCTGTTTCCGCAGCCCTGGCTGATGAAGCCGTGCCGGCCAAGGTTACTCGCGGCCCGTGGCGCAGCCTGGGTCGTCTGGCGGTTGCCGCGTCCGTGACGGTCGCTGTGTTGGCAGGCGTGCGCCTGTACAACCAGGACGATATCGCTGGCGTCGAATTGGCCCAGCAGTCCCATCAGGCAACTCTGGCCGCACCGCAGGTCAAAGGTCCGGCAGTGTTGGCAGGCTACAAGGAAAGCTCCGAGGTCGCAGGCCCCATGACCAACGGCGTGATGCAGGCTCAGCCGCAGGATCAGCGCGTGCCAGGTTTCTTGCGCCAGCATGCTCAGCAAGCGGCCCTTAAAGGGACTGAAAGTGCATTGCCTTACGCTCGTGCGGCCAGCCAGGAAGTCGCTAAGTAAGGAGGCGCATGCGCGTTTTACCTCTAGCGGCAACGATGCTTTTGCTGAACGGCTGGCTCATCGAGCCAGCCCATGCCGATGAAGCTGCGCAATGGTTGAATCGTCTGAGCCAGGCGCAGCGACAGCAGAGTTTCCAGGGGACTTTCGTTTACGAGCGTAACGGTAGTTTTTCTACCCACGAAATCTGGCACCGCGTCCATGATGGCACCGTTCATGAGCGTATGCTCCAGCTCGATGGCTCCGCGCAAGAAGTGGTGCGAGTCGGTGGCCGTACCCAGTGTGTCAGCGGTGCTTTTATCTCTGGGTTAGGGGCGGCGCCTGAAGCGTCTGCCGAGGCCTTGGATCCGCAAAAACTTAAGAAATGGTACGACCTTGCCGTCATTGGCAAGTCGCGTGTCGCTGGGCGCGCGGCAGTGATTGTCGCCCTGACGCCCAAGGATCAGCATCGTTATGGCTTTGAGCTGCATCTGGATCGGGAAACCGGCTTGCCGCTTAAGTCGCTTCTGCTGAATGACAAGGGGCAGTTGCTCGAACGATTCCAGTTCACTGGGCTGGACACTGACGACATCCCCACCGACGCACAGATGCAGGCTAGCCGTGAGTGCAAGTCGGTAGCGCTCTCCACCGATCAGGTTGCGGCCGCAAACGTGGAGCAAGCCTGGCGTTCAGACTGGCTGCCGGCAGGCTTCGAGTTGGCCAATAGCAGTGCGCGTATTGATCCTGAGACCAAGACCACCGTCAGCAGTTTGATGTATGACGACGGCTTGGCGCGCTTCTCGGTGTTTCTTGAGCCGGTGAATGGCGCTGAGGTGATGGATACGCGGGTGCAGTTGGGCCCTACGGTTGCGGTCTCTCGGCGTTTAGCGACGCCTGAAGGGGAAGTGAGAGTGACCGTCGTGGGCGAAGTGCCGATGGGTACTGCTGAACGGGTTGCGCTCTCGATGCGTTCCAATACATCTCTCCCCAAGCCGTGAATTCGCAGTATGGTGCTCATCAAGCGGTTTATTGGTTGTGCAAGGCCAGCAATGTCCACGCCATCCTTGAGATCTCGAAATGTTTGGTGAGTATTTCAATTTGCAAAAACCACATTTTTTTTCTATAGGTCAGGGCCGCTCGGCTCTGGCCTTGTTTTGTTGTTCCCGGAACAAAAGCCCCGGTGTAGCCTCTGTGCCGGCTTTTGCTCCATATTGCTTAACCATGTTCGTCGTAACGGGAGCCGTATGTCGATACCACGTTTGAAGTCCTATTTATCCATTTTTGCCACCGTCCTGGTGCTTGGGCAGGCTGTCCCGGCGCTGGCGGCCGATTTGCCTGACTTTACGCAGTTGGTCGAGCAGGCATCGCCTGCGGTGGTGAACATCAGTACCACTCAGAAGCTGCCGGACCGCAAGGTTTCCGCGCAGATGCCGGACCTGGAAGGCTTGCCGCCGATGCTGCGTGAGTTCTTCGAGCGCGGCATGCCCCAGCAGCCCCGTTCGCCGGGCGGTGGCCGTCAGCGCGAGGCCCAATCCCTGGGCTCGGGTTTTATCATCTCCCCCGATGGCTACATCCTGACCAACAACCATGTGATTGCCGACGCCGACGAAATCCTGGTTCGCCTGGCCGATCGCAGCGAGCTCAAGGCCAAGTTGGTAGGCACCGACTCACGCTCCGACGTGGCCCTGCTGAAAATCGAAGGCAAGGACCTGCCTGTGCTGAAGCTGGGTAAGTCCCAGGACCTGAAGGCTGGGCAATGGGTCGTGGCGATCGGTTCGCCGTTTGGCTTTGACCACACGGTCACACAAGGCATCGTCAGCGCTATTGGCCGTAGCCTGCCGAACGAAAACTACGTGCCGTTCATCCAGACCGACGTGCCGATCAACCCGGGCAACTCCGGTGGCCCGTTGTTCAACCTGGCCGGTGAAGTGGTCGGCATCAACTCGCAGATCTATACCCGTTCCGGCGGCTTCATGGGTGTGTCCTTCGCGATCCCCATCGATGTCGCGATGGATGTGTCGAACCAGTTGAAAGCGGGCGGGAAGGTCAGCCGTGGCTGGTTGGGCGTGGTAATCCAGGAAGTGAACAAGGATTTGGCCGAGTCGTTCGGCCTGGACAAGCCGGCCGGTGCGCTGGTGGCGCAGATCCAGGATGACGGCCCGGCGGCCAAGGGCGGCCTGCAAGTGGGTGACGTAATCCTGAGCATGAATGGCCAGCCCATTGTGATGTCGGCAGACCTTCCGCACCTGGTTGGCGCACTCAAGGCCGGCTCCAAGGCCGCGCTGGAAGTTATCCGTGAGGGCAAGCGCACCAATGTCGAGCTGACGGTCGGTGCTATCCCTGAGGAAGGTGCGGAACTGAGCGCCCTGGGTAAATCCGGCGTTGAGCGCAGCAGCAATCGCCTCGGCGTAGCGGTGGTCGAGTTGACCGCCGAGCAGAAGAAAGCCTTTGACCTCAAGGGCGGCGTGGTCATCAAGGAAGTGCAGGACGGTCCTGCGGCCCTGATCGGCCTGCAACCTGGCGATGTGATTACTCACCTGAACAACCAGGCCATCGGTTCGGCCAAGGAGTTCACGGATATCGCTAAGGCGTTGCCGAAGAACCGTTCGGTATCGATGCGGGTGCTGCGCCAAGGGCGCGCCAGCTTCATCACGTTCAAACTGGCTGAGTAACGGTCGGAACAAAAAAACCGCCTCCAGGGAGGCGGTTTTTTTGGGTCTGCCATTTACTGGCGAGGATCAGCGCATCATGTCCTTGACCATCTGCTCCTGGTCCGTCAACTCCCGCTGCCGGGCATCGATGCGCGACGACAGCGGGAAGTTGCTGCCGGCGCGGCGCTTGGCGAAGTCCAGTTGCTGGATGGCCTGGCGGTAATCGCCCACCAGGGCGAAATATTCGGCGCGGGCCTGGTGCAGGCCGATGATGTTGCCGGAAAGCCCGCGGGTTTCGGCCACCATATACCAGACATCCGGATCGTCGGGGCGGGTCTTGAGTAGGCTTTCCAGGGCTTTCTCGGCATCGGCGGCGCGATTCTGTTTGAGCAGCAGATCGACGCGCACTTCGTTGAGCGGATAGTTGCCCGGGTATTGGGTGAGCATCCGCTCGACCCGCGACTGGGCGTCGGGCAGGCGATTGTTGGTGATGTCCAGGTCGACCTGGGCCAGGTTGTAGGTGATGTCGTTGGGGGCCTTGGCCAACAATTGCTTGAGGTTCTCCCGCGCTTCGTTCAACTGGCCACCCTTGATCTGGGCGATGGCTAGGCCATAGCGCGCCACGTCGTTTTTCGGGTTCTCTTCGAGTTGGGCGCGAAAGCGCTTGGCGCCTAGGCCGGGGGTTTCTTCGTAGATCAGTTGCACCCGGGCACGCACCAGTTGATAGCGCAGGCTGTCTTCGGTGCCGCCGGGGCCGGCCTGTTCGGCGCGGTTGCGGGTGTCGGCGATACGGGATTCGGTCACCGGGTGAGTGAGTAGAAATTCTGGCGGCTTGGCATCGAAGCGGTACTGGCGCATCAGGCGCTCGAACATGGTGGGCATGGAGCGTGGGTCATACCCGGCCTTTTCCAGGTTGAGGATGCCGATGCGGTCGGCTTCCTGCTCGTTTTGCCGGGAGAAGCGGCGCTGTTCCTGGATCGCTGCGGCCTGGGTGCCGGCAATGGCCGCGATCCCGGCATCGCCGGCCCCCGCGGCGGCGACGATGATGCCGGCCAGCAGGGCGGCCATCATCGGTACCTGCATGCGTTGCTGGGCCTCGACACCACGGGCGAAGTGGCGTTGGGACAAGTGGGCCAGTTCGTGAGCCAGTACGGACGCGTATTCACCCTCGGTCTGGGCGTTGAGGAACAGGCCGCCGTTGACACCGATGATCCCGCCAGGTGCCGCGAAGGCGTTGAGTTGTGGGCTGTTAATCAGGATGAACTCCAGGCGCCGATCATTGACCTGGCTGGTCTCCACCAGTTTGTACACGCTGGTTTCGACGTAGTCCTTGAGTTGCGGGTCGTTGAGTTGCGACACCTGGCTGCGCAGCAGGGCCAGCCAGGCGCGGCCCAATTGGTGTTCCTGTTGTGGCGAGACAATGGCAGAACTGGCGTCGCCGAGTGACGGCAAGTCGTCGGCGAAGCCCGGTGAGGCGAGCAGGCAAGCGAGCGTCAGTAGGGTAGGGCGCAGAAAAGTCATGCACAAAGCCTTAATCGACAAAGGCCTTACTGTAGCCGGACAGTTGCGATCAGACCAGATAATCTAGGCGGCTTGAAAACTGTCAGGAGTGGCTCGATGAGCGATGCTGTGGCGCACGACGCCGAACTGGACGCCAGCGGTCTGAACTGCCCGCTACCGCTGCTCAAGGCCAAGCTGGAACTCAATCGCCTGGCCAGTGGCGCGGTGCTTAAGGTGATCGCCACCGACGCCGGTTCCCAGCGCGACTTCCGCACCTTTGCCCGATTGGCCGGTCATACGCTGCTGCATGAAGAAGACGAGGCAGGCGTCTACCGCTATTGGTTGCGCAAGGCCTGAAGCCGGTATTGATTGCCTAAGGAAGTTAGATGTTCAAAGTGCTACGCGATTGGGTTCAGCGTTACTTCTCCGATGAAGAAGCCGTGGTGCTGGCGGTACTGCTGTTTTTGGCCTTTACCGCCGTCCTGACCCTGGGCGGCATGCTGGCGCCGGTACTGGCGGGAATGGTGCTGGCCTACCTGATGCAAGGCCTGGTCGTCAGCCTGGAGCGCTTGCGGGTGCCCGGTGGCGTGGCGGTGGGCCTGGTGTTCGCCCTGTTCATGGGGTTGTTACTGGTGTTTATCCTGGTCGTGGTGCCGTTGCTCTGGCATCAGGTCATCACCTTGTTCAACGAATTACCCGGGATGCTGGCCAAATGGCAATCGCTGTTGTTGCTGTTGCCTGAGCGTTATCCCCACCTGGTTTCCGACGAACAAGTGCTGCAAGCCATCGAGGCCGCGCGGGGCGAGATCGGCAAGTTCGGGCAATGGGCACTGACGTTTTCGCTGTCGAGCCTGCCGTTGCTGGTCAACATCATGATCTACCTGGTGCTGGTGCCGATCCTGGTGTTCTTTTTTCTCAAGGACCGCCAGATGATCGGACGTTGGGTGCGCGGTTATCTGCCCCGTGAGCGTGCGCTGATTACCCGTGTGGCGCAGGACATGAACCGCCAGATCGCCAACTACATTCGTGGCAAGGTGATCGAGATCTTCATCTGCGGTGGCGTGACCTACATCGCCTTTGTCACCCTGGGCTTGAACTATGCCGCGCTGCTGGCCCTGCTGGTAGGGGTGTCGGTGGTGGTGCCCTATGTCGGGGCGGTGGTGGTCACCGTGCCGGTGGCCTTGATCGCGCTGTTCCAGTGGGGCTGGAGCGATCAGTTCATTTACCTGATGGCGGTGTACGGCATCATCCAGACCCTCGACGGCAACGTGCTGGTGCCGTTGCTGTTCTCCGAGGCGGTCAACCTGCACCCGGTGGCAATCATCTGCGCGGTGCTGTTGTTTGGCGGGTTATGGGGCTTCTGGGGGATTTTCTTCGCCATCCCGCTGGCCACCCTGTTCAAGGCTGTGCTCGATGCCTGGCCGCGCAAGGAGGCGGTGGTCGCTCCGTTGCTCTGACGTTTGGGTGGGGTCGCGGGCAGGCTTGGCGCTGCCCGCGAAGGGTTTGAGCAATCAGGCCTTGTCGAGGGCCTGGGCGGCGGCCAGCACCGCCTCCACATGGCCGGGCACCTTCACGCCACGCCATTGCTGGCGCAGCACGCCGTCCTTGTCGATCAGGAATGTGCTGCGGTCAACGCCCATGTATTCCTTGCCATAGAGCTTCTTGAGCTTGATGACGTCGAACAATTGGCAGACGGCTTCGTCCTTGTCGCTGATGAGCTCGAACGGGAACGCCTGCTTGGCCTTGAAGTTTTCATGGGACTTCAAGCTGTCGCGAGAAACGCCGAACACCTCGGTGTTGGCGGCCTGGAACTGCGGGTAATGATCGCGAAAACCCTGGCCCTCGGTGGTGCAACCCGGCGTGCTGTCCTTGGGGTAGAAGTAGAGCACCACCTGCTTGCCCTTGAGCCCGTCGAGGCTGAAGGTCTGGCCGCCGGTGGCCGGGGCCTCGAAGTGGGCAACGGGTGTATCGATGGCAACGGCCATTGAATGCTTCCTTACATGGGGTTCTGTGGGCGCCAGGGTTCGATCAGGGCATCCAGGTTCAGCGCGTCGGCGAAATCCAGGAACTGATCGCGCAACCAACTGATCTGCACGCCGGGCGGCAGGGTCACGGTGAAGGTTGCGTTTAGCATGGTGCCGCCGGTTTGCGGGGCCAGGTAAGTGTCGCAGGTGAGGTTTTCCAGCTCGACGTGGTGGTCGATGAAGAACTGGCACAGTTCGTTGACGATGTCCGAGCGGTACGCCGCGCTGACATACGCCACGTAGGGCAAGGCCTCGGGACGGTTCTCCAGTGCGGCGCTGCGCACCACATTGACGGTGAAGGCGTGCTTCTTGGCCAGTGACGGCAGGCCGGCTTCCAGGCGCGCCAGGGCGTCCCAGCTGCCGGAAATCTGCAGCACCAGCGCACTGCACTCGCCGTGGCGAGTCAGCCGGGAGGTGACCACCGCGCAGCGATTTTCATGGCTGGCGCGGCACAGGACGTTAGTCAGCTCCATGGGGTTGGCGCCAAGGGCACTGATAACAAGGAATTGTTCGCGAACTGTGGGGGTGGACATGCAGCATTCCTAAAGCGATGAGCGGTCGGTGCCAGGGCGGGTCCGTGTAGGGCAACTGCGCAGCCTTGGGCCCATGGCAAGTTCCCTGGCAACACTGCCACCCTCGGTCCCAAGAGTCTGGGAACCGGCAGCAACAGCGCTTGAACAGGGGGGCTTGAGCCAAAAACGAAGGCTGGAATCCACCACACGGGCTAATCGGCACCGATCAAAGCCTGAGAGGGTAGCGAAAACCATCGCTAAGGGGAATGGTACTTCGCTTGTGCAAGCATCTTGTCGCCAGTACCATTACCGCTCTCTTTTTCCGGCAGGAGCGGTTGCATGATTGCGGGCAGTATGGTGGCACTGGTCACACCCATGGATGCA
>RCMZ01000115.1_pt1 | contig 63999 bp, 57 predicted proteins | sample 2041141 | NCBI WGS metagenome assembly RCMZ01 (sample SAMN09708263, study PRJNA481090) | Wastewater metagenome, whole genome shotgun sequencing project. | biome: sewage; isolation source: Davis station wastewater (DW) | place: Antarctica: Davis Station | collected 2010-03-01 | reverse complement strand
GGGGGCGGGGGCGCCCCCCCCCCCCCGGGGCCCCCCCGCCGCCTCGACCGCTACGGCCCCAATCGGCTCGCCCCGCCGAAGCGGCACGGCCCGCTGCTGCGCCTGCTGCTGCAGTTCCACAATATCCTGCTCTACGTGATGCTCGGCGCCGCCGCGATCACCGCCTTTCTCGGCCACTGGGTCGATACCGGCGTGCTGCTCGGCGCGGTGCTGGTCAACGCAATCATCGGCTTCATCCAGGAGGGCAAGGCCGAGACGGCGCTGGAGGCCATCCACTCGATGCTCTCGCCGCACGCGACGGTCCTGCGCGACGGCGAGCGGCGCGAGATCGACGCCGCCGGCGTGGTGCCGGGTGACGTCGTCCTGCTCGCCTCCGGCGACCGCGTTCCGGCCGACCTGCGGCTGATTTCCGTGAAGGAGCTGCGCGTCGACGAGGCGGCGCTGACCGGAGAATCGCTGCCGGTCGATAAGGCGAGCGGCGCGGTGGCGCGCGAAGCACCGCTCGGCGACCGTTTCGGCATGGCCTATTCGGGCACCCTGGTCGTGCACGGACAGGCCAGCGGCATCGCCGTGGCCACCGGCGCGGCGACCGAACTGGGCAGGATCGACGCGATGCTGAGCGGCATCCGCAACCTGAGCACGCCGCTGCTGCGCCAGATCGACCGCTTCGGACGCGTTCTTGCGCTGACCATCGTCGCCATCTCCGCCGTTACCTTCCTGCTCGGCACCCTGTGGCGTGGGCACGCCGCCGCCGAAATGTTCATGATGGTCGTGGCGCTCGCCGCGTCGGCGATTCCCGAAGGGCTGCCGGCGATCATGACGGTGACGCTCGCCCTCGGCGTGCAGCGCATGGCGCGGCGCAACGCGATCATCCGCCGCCTGCCGGCGGTCGAAACGCTGGGTTCGGTGACGGTCGTCTGCTCGGACAAGACCGGCACCCTGACTCGCAACGAAATGACCGTGCAACGCGTGGTCTGCGCCGGCCACGCTTTCGACGTCGGCGGCGTCGGCTACGCGCCGGTCGGCGACTTCAGCGTCGACGGCCGGATCGTCGACCCAGAACGCTACCCGGCACTGGCGCTCGCCGTTCGCGCCGGCGTGCTGTGCAACGACGCGCGCCTGCGCGAGGAGGACGGACTGTGGCGCGTCGAGGGCGACCCGACCGAAGGCGCGCTGCTCGTGCTCGGCGAGAAGGCCGCCTTCCCGCAGGCGGCGGGCGACGCCGCTTGGCCGCGTCAGGACAGCATTCCCTTCGAGTCCGAGCACCGCTTCATGGCGACCTTCCAGCGCGACGCCGACGGCGATCCGTGGATCTTCGTCAAGGGCGCCCCGGAGCGCATCCTCGACATCTGCTCGCGGCAACTGGCCCACGACGGCGAGCGCCCGCTCGACGTCGACTACTGGCGGCGCATGGCCACCGACACCGCGGCGCAGGGCCTGCGGCTGCTGGCGCTCGCCTGCAAGCGCGGCGCGCCGGCCGGTGCGCGCCTCGGCTTCGCGGACGTCGAAGCGGGCTATCTGCTGCTCGCCCTGGTCGGCATCGTCGATCCGCCGCGCGCGGAAGCCGTCGCCGCCGTCGGCGAATGCCATCGCGCCGGCATCCGCGTCAAGATGATCACCGGCGACCACGTCGAAACGGCGCGCGCCATCGGCGCGCAGCTGGCAATCGGCGTCGGCAGGCCGGCGATCACCGGCGCCGAGATCGCGCTGATGGACGACGGCGCGCTACGCCGCGTGGCGATGGAGGTCGACGTATTCGCCCGTGCCAGCCCGGAACACAAGCTGCGCCTCGTTCAGGCCCTGCAGGACGACGGCCAGGTGGTGGCGATGACCGGCGACGGCGTGAACGATGCGCCCGCGCTCAAACGCGCCGACGTCGGCGTGGCGATGGGCAAGAAAGGCACCGAGGCGGCCAAGGAGGCCGCCGACATGGTGCTCGCCGACGACAATTTCGCCACGCTCGCCCACGCCGTGCGCGAGGGGCGCGCGGTCTACGACAACCTCAGGAAATTCATCCTCTTCATGCTGCCGACCAACGGCGGCGAGGCGCTGGTGGTGATCGCCGCGATCCTCTTCGAGCTGACGCTGCCGCTCACCCCGGCGCAGGTGCTGTGGATCAACATGGTGACCTCCAGCACGCTCGGGCTGGCGCTCGCCTTCGAGCCGGCCGAGCGCGGCATCATGACGCGCCCGCCCCGGCCGCCGGGCAACGCACTGCTCTCGGGCTTCTTCGTCTGGCGCGTGGCGATGGTCTCCGTCCTCATGATGAGCGGCGCGCTCGGCCTCTTCCTGTGGGAGCTGGAGAACGGCACGAGCATCGAGACGGCGCGCACGATGGCGGTCAATGCGGTGGTCGCCGCCGAAATGTTCTATCTGATCAACAGCCGCTTCATCTTCGCCCCGGTCGCCAACCGCGCCGGGCTGACCGGCAACCGCCACGCGCTGCTCGCCATCGCCGCCTGTATTCCGCTGCAGCTGGCCTTCACCCACGCGCCCGCGATGCAGTCGATCTTCGGCTCGGCCGACCTGTCGCCGCTCGAATGGAGCAAGGTGCTCGGCGCCGGACTGCTGGTCTTCGCAGCGGCGGAACTGGAAAAGCTCGGCATCCGGCGCAGCGGCCTGCACACCCGCTTCGCCGCCTGATGCCCGCCCGCCGCCCGATGCCGCCCATGCGCCGCACTTTCCGCCCGCGCCCGCTCCTGGCAGCGCTCGTTCTGCTCGGCGCGCTGGTCTGCCCCCCGGCGGGCAACGCCGCGCCGGCGCCCGTGCCGCCGCCCCTGCTGCTCGCCGAAACCGACACCGGGCAGGTCGATCCCGCCGACTACTGGGTGAGCGAAAAGCTCGACGGCGTGCGCGCGCTGTGGGACGGGCGGCAGCTGTATTTCCGCAGCGGCCGCCCGGTGCATGCGCCGGACTGGTTCGTGCGCGGCCTGCCGGCCGGGCAGGCGCTGGACGGCGAACTGTGGCTGGGGCGCGGGCGCTTCGACGCGCTCTCTGGCATCGTGCGCCGGCAGCTGCCGGTCGATGCCGAATGGCGGCAGGTGCGCTTCATGGTCTTCGAACTGCCCGGCGCGGCGGGCGATTTCAGCGCCCGCCTGGACGCCCTGCGCGCCGTGGTCGAAAGGAGCGGCGTCGGCTGGCTGGGCGCCGTCGAGCAGTATCGCGTGGCCGACCGCGCCGCGCTTCAGGCCGGGCTCGCCGAGGTGCTGCGCGCCGGCGGCGAGGGACTGATGCTGCACCGCGCCGATGCGCCTTACCTGAGCGGGCGCAATCCGGCGCTGCTCAAGGTCAAGCCCTGGCTCGACGCCGAGGCCACGGTGATCGGGCACGAAGCCGGGCGCGGGCGCCATCGCGGCCGGCTCGGCGCGCTGCGCGTGGAAAGCGCCGACAGCCGGCGGTTCCGCATCGGCACCGGCTTCAGCGACGCCGAGCGCGAACGCCCGCCGCCCATCGGCAGCACCGTGACCTACCGCTACCGCGAACTCAACCGCAACGGCCTGCCGCGCTTCGCGAGCTACTGGCGGGTGCGTCAGGAGTTCTGAGCGCGCGCCGTCCGGGCATCTGCCGGGCAGCATCCGGATTTCCACCGGCGCACGTTCTCCGCGCTCACGGCCCCCCGCCCGCACGGGCCGCTGCGGCGCTGGCGAACGCCGCGCACCGCCGCACCCCGCACGGCGCCGGATTCCGGCGCCCCGGCGCTACTGCATGTGCCAGCCGTGGCTGACGAGGACGGACTGGCCGCTGAGCGCCGTCGTCGGGAAGGCGGCCAGCCAGACGGCCGTCTGCGCCACGTCCTGCGTCGTCGTGAATTCGCCGTCGATGGTTTCCCTGAGCATCACGTTCCTGACGACGTCCGCCTCGCTGATGTGCAGCTCCGCCGCCTGTTCCGGAATCTGCTTTTCGACCAGCGGCGTGCGCACGTAGCCGGGGCAGATCACGTTGGCGCGGATGCGGTCCTTCGCGCCTTCCTTGGCGACGACGCGGGCCAGCCCGAGCAGGCCGTGCTTGGCCGTGACGTAGGCGCTTTTCAGCGGCGACGCCTCGTGCGAATGCACCGACCCCATGTAGATCACGCTGCCGCCCCGCCCGCCCTTGATCATCTCGCGCATGCAGGCGCGCGTCGTCAGGAAGGCGCCGTCGAGCTGGATGGCGAGCATCTTCTTCCAGTGCGCGAAACTCAGCTCGACGACCGGGGCGATGATCTGGATGCCGGCGTTGCTGATCAGGATATCGACGCCGCCGAAGGCTTCGACGGCTGCCGCCACCCCGTCGTCCACCTGCGCCTCGCTGGTCACGTCCATGGCGACGGGAATCGCCTTGCCGCCCGCCTGATTGATTTCGCTGGCCGTTGCGCCGGCCGCGTCCAGCGCCAGATCGGCGATCACCACCTTGGCGCCCTGCCGCGCATATTCGCAGGCGATTTCCTTGCCGATCCCGCTGGCCGCGCCTGTGATCACGGCGACTTTGTCCTTGAGTTGCATAGAGCCTCCTTTGGATTACCGAGCCGGCGTACGAGGCGAAATGCGGTACGGACGGAGGGGTTTCAATGCGACCGTTCGTGCCGATGAAAGTTGCCGGGGCGGACGGCACGCGGGCGGGGAGGAAAAGCACCGTTCGCGGCGGGTAAAAGAAACGGACGGAACGGACGCCCGCTTGGCGCCTCCAGCGAAAAAACGCCGGGGCGGCAGCGCCGGAAATCGCGCCCCCGCCTCTTGTGCGTCCCCTTGTCCGGCCCGGCAGCCGCCTCGCACCGCGAACATTCCCGCGCCCCGAAGCGCCGAGAAGCGAGGCTTTCGCCCGGGAAAGCCGGATAATGGCGGCCATTTCGTTTTATTCGCTTCAAGCGCCATTTGGATTCGCCATGGAAATCAAGGTCAACTTTCTCGACAAGCTGCGTCTGGAGGCCAAGTTCGACGACTTCACGGTCATCGCCGACCAGCCCATCCGCTACAAGGGCGACGGCTCGGCGCCCGGCCCCTTCGACTACTTCCTGGCTTCGTCGGCGCTGTGCGCGGCCTACTTCGTCAAGCTGTACTGCGACACGCGCAACATCCCGACCGAGAACATCCGCCTGTCGCAGAACAACATCGTCGATCCGGAAAACCGCTACCGGCAGACCTTCAAGATCCAGGTCGAACTGCCGGCGGACATTTCCGAGAAGGACCGCCTGGGCATCCTGCGCTCCATCGACCGCTGCACGGTGAAGAAGGTGGTGCAGACCGGCCCCGAATTCGTCATCGAGGAAGTGGAAAACCTGGACGCCGACGCCCAGGCCCTGCTGACGCTCGATCCCGCGTCGGGCGCCAGCACCTACATCGCCGGCAAGGACCTGCCGCTGGAGCAGACCATCGCCAACATGTCCGCCTTCCTGGCGGACCTGGGCATCAAGATCGAGATCGCCTCCTGGCGCAATCTGGTGCCCAACGTGTGGTCCCTGCACATCCGCGACGCGCATTCGTCCATGTGCTTCACCAACGGCAAGGGGTCCAGCAAGGAAAGCGCGCTGGCCTCGGCCCTGGGCGAGTACATCGAAGCTGCAACCACTTCTACACCCACCAGTTCTGGGGCGAAGAGATCGCCAACGCCCCCTTCGTGCACTACCCGAACGAGCGCTGGTTCAAACCCGGCCGCAGGGACGCGCTGCCGAAGGAGATCCTCGACAACCACTGCCGGGAGATTTACAACCCGGACGGCGAGCTGCGCGGCTCTCACCTGATCGACACCAACTCCGGCAACGCGCAGCGCGGCATCTGTTCGCTACCCTTCGTTCGCCAGTCGGACGGCGAGGTGGTGTATTAACCTGATCGACAACCTCTACCTCAGCAACGGCATGAGCGCCGGCAACACGCTGGCCGAAGCCCAGGTGCAATGCCTCTCGGAAATCTTCGAGCGGGCGGTCAAGCGCGAAATCCTCGAAGGCGAAATCGCCCTGCCCGACGTGCCGCCGGAAGTGCTCGCCAAGTACCCCGGCATCGTCGCCGGGATTCAGGGCCTGGAAGCGCAGGGCTTCCCGGTGCTGGTGAAGGATGCCTCCCTGGGCGGCCAGTTCCCGGTGATGTGCGTCACCCTGATGAACCCGCGCACCGGCGGCGTCTTCGCCTCCTTCGGCGCGCACCCCAGCCTGGAAGTGGCGCTGGAGCGCAGCCTCACCGAGCTGCTGCAAGGCCGCAGTTTCGAGGGCCTCAACGACCTGCCCCGGCCCACCTTCGAAAGCCAGGCCGTCACCGAGCCGAACAACTTCGTCGAGCACTTCATCGACTCCAGCGGCGTCGTGTCCTGGCGCTTTTTCAGCGCCAAGGCCGACTACGATTTCGTCGAGTGGGACTTCTCCGGCCAGGGCGAAAACTCCAACGCCGACGAAGCCGCCACCTTGTTCGGCATTCTCGAAGAGCTGGGCAAAGAAGCCTACATGGCGGTCTACGACCAGCTCGGCGCCACGGCCTGCCGCATCCTGGTGCCGAGCTATTCGGAAATCTACCCGGTGGACGACCTGATCTGGGACAACACCAACAAGGCGCTCGCCTTCCGCGCCGATATCCTGAACCTGCACAGCCTCGACGACGCCGGCCTCGAAGCGTTGCTGGAACGTCTGGAAAAGAGCGAACTCGATGATTACACCGACATCGTTACCCTGATCGGCATCGAGTTCGACGAAAACACGGTCTGGGGCCAGCTCACGGTGCTGGAACTGAAGCTGCTGATCCATCTGGCCCTCAGGCAATTCGAGGAAGCCCTCGATCTGGTGGGCGCCTTCCTGCAATACAACGAAAACACCGCCGAGCGCGGATTGTTCTATCAGGCCCTGAATGTCGTGCTGGAAGTGGTGCTGGACGACGACCTGGAACTGGCCGATTACGAAGTCAATTTCCGCAGAATGTTCGGCAACCCGCGGATGGATGCGGCGCTGGGGTCGGTGGACGGCAGCGTGCGCTTCTACGGCTTGACGCCGACGAGCATGAAGCTGGAAGGGCTGGACCGACACCAGCGCCTGATCGACAGCTACAGGAAACTGCACGTGGCGCGGGCCAAGGTGTGAGGCGATAGCGGCAGTTCGTATCGCCTCGGACTGGAATTCGGGCAGGCTTCCCCCCTGCCGCCCAAGCACCCCGGCAAAGGGGCGGCCCGATGCAAGTTCCGGGGCCTGCCCGCCCGTCGATGGGGGATCGGACTATCCGCCCCCCCCCCGGAAACATCGCGCCGAGCCGCTACGGAACGGCCTGACGCAGCACCGGCGCATTCCAGAGGGCAAGCGCCCGCTTCCTGCTCCGGGCCTGGGGACCGATGGTGTTGCAGCCGCAGCAACAAACGGCCCATACGCCCGTATCCATCTCCATGGATACGACTTGATCGGTACCGCAGAACAGGCAGGGCGCGGCCGCTTCGTCGCGCGATCCTGCTCAAGGTTTGCCGCGTCGCCCTTCCCAGTATTCACGTCGCACATGATGATCCTTCTGCCTCATCCGCTCCCCGATTCAGCCCCGGGAAGCGGTTTTCGGCCTTATGACTTTCATGGATGGTCCGCAGTCGTCACAGCGGTATCGTGATAATACACAAACAAGGTCGAAATGACCTATTCCAAAGTGACCTTTATCTTGACCCAATGGTCACTTCAATCCACCACCAGCGGTACATCGTGCTCAGGCAGCACCTGAAAATCTTGCGACAAGCGGCAAAGTTGTCGCAGACCGAGTTGGCTGATCGACTCGGAGAGGATCAGTCCTACGTCTCCAAGATAGAGCGGGGAGAACGGTATGTGGATTTGCTGTTTTATATGGACTGGTGCAGAGCTTGTGGCATCGAACCCGATATGGGCATGAAAACGCTACTTGAGGCAGGGGGCTGAATAGGAGCCTGTGCGGCTTTTCGCTTAGATCCCGTTCATGATCGTTGGCCCGTCGTAGACAATTGGCATGAGGAAGAAATATCCGAGCGACATTGGCAATTGAGTATTCACGCGCAAAACCGACACTGGGCCGCATTCAAATCCGACGACCGTTCTCATCGTCTACGTAAGCGCCAATTTTGCACCGCCCTGATCCGTTTCCAAACTAATGACTCAATCATCAGGCAGTTCACGACAGATTCCCGCCTTACCGTGAGCCAAACGGCAACTCCTCGGCCTTAGCCGACTGTGGGTCAGCGGTCAGAATCAGACAGCAATGTGGCGATTAGCTGTCGCTCAGTTGCCGATGGTGGTCAATGGCAGCTTTCGGTACCGGTGAAGGACAGCCCACAACCCAATCCGGACCTTCGCTTATCAGGCCGCGCGACGGCAGCTTACTGAGCGCCGCTGCCGTTCAGGGCAAGTGCTGAATACGAACTCCCCAGCCATCGCCGACTTATCGACCGATTTTACAGAGTGGGCGCAATATGCCGCTAAGCTGATGTTGCAGAAACCGGGTAGACTTCACCGCCGATCAGTCCGCCGATGGCGAAACAAGCCATGCTCCATTCAACTTTGGATTTACCTGATGGATAGCAACGAGAAGAAGGAACTCAGCGAGTCTGACATCAAGGCCAAGTTCATCACGCCGGCGATCGTCCAGGCAGGTTGGGACGAGATGACGCAAATTCGTCGTGAGGTGACCTTGACGCCGGGCCCGGTCGTCGTTCGCGGCAATCTATCCTCGCGCAACAAGAAAAAGAAGAAATTCGCCGACTACGTGCTCCAGAAGGAAAAAGGCGTGCCGGTCGCGGTGGTCGAAGCCAAGGAAAACAACTACACCATCAGCCATGGTTTACAGCAGGCCCTAGGCTATGCCGACATTCTGGAAGCGCCCTGTGCCTTCAGTTCCAACGGCGACGGCTTTGCCAGCCATAACAAGGCGGCGGCCGAAGGCGAAGACACCGAAACCGAATTCGGGCTGGATGCGTTTCCCTCGCCAGCGGAACTGTGGGCACGCTACAAGCGTTTCAGAGGCATTACAGAAGATCAGGAATCCCTCGTCACCGAACCCTATCACGATGACGGCAGCAGCAAGGAACCCCGCTATTACCAGGCAGAAGCCGTCAACCGCATAATCGAAAAAGTGGCCCAGGGTGAAAAGCGCCTACTACTGGTCATGGCCACCGGCACTGGCAAGACCTACACCACCTTTCAGATCATCTACCGTCTCTGGAAGGCCAAGAAGGCCAAGCGCATCCTTTTCCTTGTAGACCGCAACATTCTGGCGGACCAGACACTGGTCAACGACTTCAAGCCCTTCGGCTCGGTCATGACCAAAATCCGCAATCGCAAGATCGACCCCTCCTACGAGGTTTATCTGGGCCTGTATCAGGCCCTCACCGGCCCCGATGAGGAAGACAAGATATTCAAGTCAGTCAAGCGCGACTTTTTTGACCTGATTGTCATCGACGAGTGTCACCGTGGCAGCGCCAACGATGATTCCGCCTGGAAAGAAATCCTCGAATATTTTGACGGTGCCATCCAGCTGGGCATGACCGCCACGCCCAAGGAAACCAAATACGCCTCCAACATCACCTATTTTGGCGAACCGATCTACACCTACTCGCTGAAACAGGGCATTCAGGACGGATTCCTCGCCCCCTACAAGGTGGTGCGTATCGACATCGACAAGGACATTAACGGCTGGACGCCCCCGCCCGGCATGAAAGACGATCTCGGCAACGAGATCGAGCAGCGCGAATACAACCAGATCGACATGGACCGTATCCTGGTGCTCAACCAGCGCACCAGACTCGTCGCCGAGCGCGTCATGAAGCTGCTCAACGCCACCGACCCGTTCCAGAAGACCATCATCTTCTGCGAAGACATCGATCACGCCGAACGCATGCGCAAGGCCATCGTCAATGCTTCCGGCCCGCTGGCAAAAGCCAATAGCAAGTACGTGATGCGCATCACCGGCGATAGCATCGAGGGCAAGGCCGAACTGGACAACTTCATCGATCCCGAGAGCAGATACCCCGTCATCGCCACCACCTCGGAACTGCTGACCACCGGCGTGGACGCCAAGACCTGCAAGCTCATCGTGCTCGACAAGACCATCAACTCGATGACCACCTTCAAGCAGATCGTTGGCCGTGGAACGCGCATCGAAGAATCGCAGAACAAATACTTCTTCACCATCATGGATTTCAAGAAGGCCACCGAGCTTTTCAAGGACCCAGATTTCGATGGTGAGCCGGTCGTCATCTACGAGCCCGAAGATGACGACGACCCCGTCCCCCCCGATCCCGAAGGCGACGGTGAAGAGGGCGAAGCGGGGGGTGAGGAAGGCGAAATCATCAAGAAGTATCACGTCGGCGGCGTCACGGTTCATATCGTTGCCGAGCGTGTCGAGGTCTATGGCGAAGACGGCAAGATGGTCACCGAAAGCTACCGCGACTACAGCCGCAAGAACATCCGCCAGGAATTCGGCTCACTGGACGACTTCCTGCAAAAGTGGAACGGCAGCAAAAAGAAGGCCGCCATCATCGAGGCCCTTGCGGAGTACGGCATCGAACTGCCCAAGCTCGCCAAGGAAGTGGGCAAGGATTACGGCGATTTCGACCTCATCTGCCACATTGCCTTTGACCAGCCGCCCCTCACCCGAGCCGAACGGGCCAACAGCGTCAAGAAGCGCAACTATTTCACCCAATACGGCGACAAGGCGCGCGCCGTGTTGGAAGCCCTACTCGACAAATACGCCGACGAAGGCATTGTCAGCATCGAGAACAACAACGTCCTCAAGCTTGATCCCTTCAAGCAGCTAGGCACGCCGGTGGAAATCATCAACGGCGTATTCGGCGGCAAGGCCCAATACGAAGCAGCCTTGCAGGCCCTTGAAACCGAACTCTTCAAACAAGCAAGTTAAGTTAATCAGAAAGCACCATGAGCAACGTCAGCGGCATCATCAAATCCATCCAGGGCATCATGCGCAAGGATGTCGGCGTCGACGGCGACGCCCAGCGCATCAGCCAGTTGGTCTGGATGTTCTTCCTCAAGATCTACGATGATCGCGAAGCCGAAATCGAACTGCTCGAAGACCACTACAAATCGCCGCTGCCAGAGCACCTGCGCTGGCGCAACTGGGCGGCCGACCCCGAAGGCATGACAGGCGACGAGCTGGGCGACTTCGTGAACCTCCAACTCTTTCCCACGCTGAAGAACAAACTTTCGGTCAGCGGTCCCACCGGCGAGCGCGCCAAGGTCATCCGCAACGTTTTCGAGGATGCCTACAACTACATGAAGTCTGGCACCCTCATGCGGCAGGTCATCAACAAGATCTGCGAAATCAATTTCAACAACACGCAAGACCGCCACACCTTCGGCAGCATCTACGAGCAGATCCTGAAAGACCTGCAAAGCGCCGGCAACGCCGGCGAGTTCTACACCCCCCGCGCCGTCACCAAGTTCATCGTCGACCGGGTCGATCCCAAGCTCGCCGAAAGCGTGCTCGACCCGGCTTGCGGCACCGGCGGCTTTCTCGCCTGCGCCATCGACCATAAGCGCAACCGCTACGTGAAGAACGCGGCGGACGAAGCCGTCCTCGTCGCCAGCATCCACGGCGTCGAGAAAAAAGCCCTGCCGCACATGCTGTGCACCACCAACATGGTCCTGCACGGCATCGACACCCCGACGCAGATCGAGCACGACAACATGCTCAGCCGCCGCGCCTACACCGACTACGGCGAGGCCGACCGCGTCAACGTCATCATCACCAACCCGCCCTTTGGCGGCATGGAAGAAGACGGCGTCGAAAACCAGTTCCCCGCGACCCTGCGCACCCGCGAAACCGCCGACCTGTTCATGGCGCTGGTCGTCAGGCTGCTCAAGAGCCACGGCCGCGCCGCCGTGGTCCTGCCCGATGGCTTCCTGTTCGGCGAGGGCATGAAGACCCGCCTGAAGCAGATGCTGCTGGAGCAATGCCATCTGCACACCATCGTCCGCCTGCCCAATGGCGTGTTCACCCCCTACACCGGCATCAAGACCAACATTCTCTTCTTCAGCAAAAAGCCCGAGGCCGAATGGCCGGCAACAAAGGAAGTCTGGTTCTACGAACACCCCTACCCCGAGGGCGTCACCAGTTACAACAAGACCCGCCCCATGCAGTTCGAGGAATTCGCCACCGAATGCGCCTGGTGGGGCGACGAAACCGACGGCTTCGCGGCCCGCGTCGAAACTCCGCAGGCCTGGAAGGTCAGCCGCGAAGACATTGCCGCCCGCAACTACAACCTCGACATCAAGAACCCGCACGTCGGCGAGCAGGTCAGCCACGACCCGGAAGAACTCCTGCAGCAGTATCGGGAGCAACAGCAGAACATCCAGTCGCTTCGCGACCAGCTCAAGGGCATCCTCTCCGCTGCGCTCACGGGAGCTCAGTGAGCATGGCCGCTGTTGAAACACTGATCACGGATCACCTCGATCTGTGGACCGCCGCCCTCAAACGAAAATCCACCGCTGGCCGGGGCTCATCCAGCAAGGTCGAGCTGTACGGCATCAAGAAGCTGCGCGAGCTGATTCTGGAACTGGCTGTGCGCGGCCTGCTGGTGCCGCAGGACCCGAACAACGAACCCGCGAGCGAACTGCTCAAGAAGATCGCTGCCAAGAAGGCGAGGCTGGTGGAGGAGGGAAAAATCAAGAAGGACAAGCCTCTCCCTCCGATAACGGCTGGTGAAGCGCCTTTTGCTATTCCTGCTGGCTGGGCGCTCGCTCGCCTAGCCGATGTCATCAACGTATTGAACGGACGTGCTTACAAGAAGCACGAAATGCTCTCCGAAGGCACGCCAATCCTCCGGGTTGGGAACTTGTTCACCTCTAACGAATGGTACTTTTCTGACCTTGAACTGGAGCCGGAGAAGTACATCGATGACGGCGATTTGATCTACGCATGGTCTGCCTCATTTGGCCCATTCATTTGGCAAGGTGGCAAAGTCATCTACCACTATCACATTTGGAAGATGGACTTCTTCAGCAAGGCAGACGTAGACAAGTACTACTTCAGGCATTACTTGCAAGCCATATCCGCTGCAATCAAAGAGTCTGGCAATGGGATTGCCATGATTCACATGACAAAAGAGCGGATGGAAAAGCTGGTATTGCCCATACCGCCCATAGAGGAACAACACCGCATCGTCGCCAAAGTCGACGAACTGATGGCGTTGTGCGACCAGCTTGAGCAACAAACCGACGCCAGCCTCGGCGCCCATCAAACACTGGTGGAAACCTTGTTGAGCGCGCTGACCAGCGCCGCCGATCACGCGCAATTCGCCAGCGCCTGGCAGCGCATCGCGACACGCTGTTTGCCACCGAAGAGAGCATAGCCCAGCTCAAGCAAACCATCCTGCAACTGGCGGTGATGGGCAAGCTCGTCCCGCAAGACCCGAACGATGAACCTGCCAGCGAACTGCTCAAGAAGATCGCCGCAGAGAAGGCGAAGCTGGTAAAGGAAGGCAAGATCAAGAAGGATAAGCCTCTATCTGTAGTCGTAGATTCTGAAAAGGCTTACAAGCTACCAATGACTTGGAAGTGGACTAGGTTTGGGAACATTGCCTTCCAAATTACTGATGGCGCCCACCACACGCCTACATATGTTGATTCCGGAGTTCCATTTCTGTCTGTCAAAGACGTAAGCGACGGGCAGTTGGATTTTTCCGATACCCGATGCATCTCTGCTGAGCAGCATGCTGAGTTGGCCAAGAGATGTCATCCGCAGAGAGGTGATCTACTACTCACGAAAATAGGAACAACTGGAGTTCCTGTACTGATCGATGTAGATAGTGAGTTCAGCATATTCGTGAGCGTTGCTCTCATTAAATTTCCGCAAGACCTGATTTACGGTCCCTACCTAGTACATCTGATCAAATCAAGGCTCGTAAAGAAACAGTCAGAGGATGGCACCGAGGGCGTCGGAAATAAAAACTTGGTACTGCGGAAGATCGCCGGTTTTGTACTTGCGATTCCCCCCTTGAGTGAGCAGCACCGCATCGTCGCCAAAGTCGACGAGTTGATGGCCCTGTGCGAGCAACTCAAGTCCCGTCTCAGAGACGCCCAAACCACCCAACTCCACCTCGCCGACGCCCTCGTTGAGCAGGCCATCTGCTGAGTCACAGGACATGACGCCAGCGCTGCACAAAATCTGGTGCGACGAAGACGAGCATTATCGCTACGAACACTTTGCCGATTTCAACGCGTGGCTGGATGGCGAGGAGGGGCAGGCGGCCCGGATTGACTATGGCGTCGATGCCTTGCCCCAGCCCAGCAAGGCGCTGTTTGCGGGGGATAGAAACGGCTACGACGAAGCGTTTCAGGCATTTCGTAAAGCCTGTCGTCACGAGGCGCTGGGCGAATCCTGGTTTCAGGAGCAGCTTGGCGATGACCATTGGTTCCTGCGCAATGTGGATCATTTCATTCAGCTAGTCGACCTCATGGCCGCCGGGGCGGTGGTGCCGTTTGTCGGAGCGGGAATTTCGGCCTCGGCGGGGTTTTCAAGCTGGAAGGAGCATCTGCGCCACCAGGGCAAAACAGCGCATATCGCTGCGGAACATATCGAAGAACTGTTGGCTGCCGGCGCTTACGAAACGGTGCTGCAAGAGATCGAGGCTGTTCGGGGTCGCGAGGTGTTTATCAACGAAATTCGCGATGAGTTCTCCCGCAACCCCACAATCCCCGATGTGGTCTGGCGCATCTCCGAGCTGTTTACGGATACGGTGATCACCACCAATTATGATCGCCTGCTTGAGCAATCATTTGAAACCGGGGAGACCGGCAGGGTTCAGGTGATCAATGGCCTGAATGCGCTGGGGCCGCCCGATCCGAAGAGGATTACGGTCATCAAGCTGCACGGGGATATTCGCGAGCCGAAACGCTGCATCCTCAGCAAGAACCAATACGACGAGGCCTATGGCAACGGCAGCCTCAATTTGCACAAGCCCATCCCCAAGCTGCTCGCTTACCATTACAAGAACAGCAGTCTGCTGTTTCTGGGCTGCAGCCTGAGCAATGACCGAACGGTTCAGGTGTTCAAGAAAATCAGGGAAGACATGGGCGAGGAGGAGGAGATCAAACAGCACTTCTCCATCGAGCAAGCCCCGGAGACCCCCGCGGGGATCGCCCAGCGCAACGCGGAACTGGCCAAGCTGGGCATCACCCCGATCTGGTTCGAAAAAGGGCGGTATGAGCTCGCCGAAAACCTGCTCAGTCTGGCCAAGAACGAGCTGCGACACCGGGGTGTCGCGCCTGAGCCGCTACCGGTGGAAGAACCACCCATCAAACTGGCGATGGACCTGAGCCATTTCCTTGGTGACTTCATCGACCTGACGCCCTTGCTGCACTGGCTGCACCGGGCTGTTCCGCAGTCCGCAACAGGCCAGTATCTTTCCGCCATGCAGCGCGTGTTTTATGGCCATTCGTTTGCGACTCGGCAGACTGACGAGAATCTGAGGATGGCGCTGGATAATCTGCTTCGCGCCTTATCGAATTCGTCAGCGCTTGATGGCTATGCCCACGGAAAACTGTCAGTGGCCTTCAGCTACCTGCAGCAATATCTGAAATCGATTGGCGAACAGAATTATCTTGAAGATGATTTTGAGTGGAACATCCACGAACTGTTGACCACGCCTGTGTTACAGCTTGAGCCGCTGCTGGCGCACAAAGCTGGCGGGAGCTTTGATTACCACGCCATTCGTTTGATTTCCGCCCTGTTGCAGCACGGGAAGCGGCAACAGGAATCGAAAGAGTCATTCTGCGAATTGCCGGGCGCGGTAAACCATGAGTTTGGCGATTACATTGCCTTGTCACTGGCTACGAATCTGGGTGTCACGGTTCCGGATCGCCTTGATCAAATCTACACGGGTGACATTCAGAGCCTGTGCGAAGACGCCTGGGAAAACCTGGATAAGCCAATCAACCTCGGGTTTGTCGAGCGCGTGAAATTGATCGTTGCTTCGATTGTTAAGTAGTGGCGAGCGACGATGGCCGTTTGGGATCGATGTCATGTTTATGTCTGGATTCGATTCCATATTTGACGTTGGCGAATCTAATCGCCAACGGCTGCTTTGGCCGAGGTGCTGCCTGTTGTCGCGGGCGTGAGGCCGGATATCGGCAAAAGCCGAACTTAAGCCTCCGGCCCAAAACGGACAGCAATATTTTGGCTAGCAGCCGTACAACCGCAAATGGTCATCAATGACTGCTTTCATTAGCAGAGTAAGACGGCATCCAATCGAAACCGGATGGAGCGGCCTTAACGATTGTTGCGGAACGAGGATCGAAAAAACTCCAACACCACAGGGATTTCTGTCCGCCTTGTGTCCTTCCAAATTAGGTCACTAAATCTCGAAAGAAATCCGCGAGCGCCTTCTTGGGGTCGTCCTCTTCCGAAACAATCATCTCGATTCCCCAATGGCTCAAGACTTCCTGAGCCACTGGATTCGGACGATTCGTGAAGATGTAGGACTTCGGCCTTGCGGACGCAAGAGTGGAACGCTTCCACATCTTGGTCAGGCGATAGAATAGGAGGCGGATGTTGAGATCGTTCAGGCTGTAGCCGATGAAGAGAACCGAGTTGCCTAGCACGTCATTACGGAGTTTGATGTCCAGCGGCGTGTCGAAGTCCAGGCGCTGAAAATAGCTGCTCTCGTCAAGAACTATGGAGTCATCTGCGTCGAAGTCGCCATGAAACTTAATGATCTGTCGGCGGCCATCCGTAATGGAAACAAGATCGGCCACACTGGCGATTTTGTCGTACTTTACAGCGAACTCGTTGTGCGCATACTCCAGCCACCTATCATAATTGGTTGTGTATATCCGGGAGAAATTCCCCTTGGTGATCAGCTCATGAATTTCAGAGTTGGCGATGTCAGTGGTGGGCTTATGCCATTCACGATCCATCCAACTGCGCAGCGATCCGAGCCCTCCCTTCTTCTTTCTGTAGAACTCAGCAAGGGCTAGATGCGTGCCGTAGGTAGAGAAGATCTTCGGGTCATAACCAAGTTCCTCGGCGATATGCTCGATCAACGCGCCCCAATTCGGCAGGCCAAGGTTGGCAGACACCCCGGCGCCCACAAAGAGTATCAGCTTGCCAGTGCGATGCGCATCAAGCAATTCATCATTCATCTCTTGCCTTTCACAGATTTGAGGTGGGCAGCAAACAGGTCTAGGGCTTTGCGGCGCATGGAGATGTTGTCCTTGGCTGCTCCCATCTCAGCGAACGTCTGAGTGCTACCGTCCGGGACGAAGACACAGTCCCACTGGAAGTCAGGGGGGCCGGCAGGTGTGCGAGGTACGGTTCCTTCGATCGCACCCTCGAACAAATGTATCTTGCGTCCGTCGCAGTACCCGAGGACCGTCTTGGCAGTAACCTTGGCGTCGCCAAGTCCAGCAACTAGGTCGGCGAAGCGATTCGCCTGCAACCTGTCCCAGAAGATCTGTGTCAAGCCGGCGGGAAGTCCGTTGAGGCCGCTCAAGTACAAACCGGTGTGCTCGACGAACAACGGACGACCAATGGCCTCGAACGCCTTGGTCAGCTTGTCACGCACTAAGCTCTCGACGTCCTCGGTTTGGAGCTCCTCGATCTTCCTCGACACTGGCACGACGTCCACGCCCACGGGGGCAAGGATCCGCTGCACTTCGGCAATCTTGTGCTCGTTGCCCGACATGAATCGGATTCTCAATCTAAATCCTTCAAAAATGAATAGCGCTTGGCAACTTTATACTGCTGTCGCATATCACCGATCGACAGGCCTTCGGCCATCGCTGCGGCTTGGTCGTCTGCGAGACCGCGCTGGTGGATTGTGGGGTTGTCCGAGCAAATGACAAACGGAACTCCATGCTGCCGGAACTGTTGAAGCGGATGGGCCTCGTTCGGAGGAACCGCGCCAGTGAGCCAATTACTGATTGGGCACACCTCGATGCAGATGCCCTTGGAGGAAAGAAGCTCTAACAACTCTAGATCTTTGCCGGCCGCTGTCCCATGGCCAATGCGATCCGCACCGAACAATTCCACGGCAGACCGGACGTTCTCTGCGCGGCCTGTTTCACCGGCATGGATCGTAATCCCGAGCCCGAACTTGTCTTTGGCTTCCCGAAAGAGCGAAGGCAACTCCGCCGGATACCCCATTTCCTCATCTCCAGCCAGGTCCAGCCCAATCACGTCTTTCGGCTCACCAAGGTCCTGGTAGGCTTGCAGGAGTGTTGATAGGCTGACCGCACCGTAGTCGCCACGCGTTACTGTGAGAATCAGGCCACGACGGATTCCATGGTGCAGTGCAGCCTCCCCGGTGGATTCGATTAAGCGTTCGAGCGCCTGCGCTGGTGAACACTTCTGAAGCGCCGTGAGGTAGAGAACGCTGCTTCGGAGTTCGACGAAGCGTACATTGTTGTCCGCTAAGCCCGCAAAGGCCGCAAGGGCAAGGCGATCAAGATTTTCGCGCTTCCTTGGAAAGAGTCGCAGCACTTGCCAAGGCGTCAGGTATTCCGCCAGTGACTGGCAGGGTACCGCCCGAAGCAGATCTCGCCCGAACTCGAATCCAGCCGGCACTACGGTCGCTTCGTCAGCCAGGATCGCTCTAATCGTTGACGCTGGAATCGCTCCGTTTAGGTGTACATGGAGTTCCCCGCGGTCGTGTAAGTCCGAGCTCTTCCCGTTTTCGTCCAGCTCCTCGGCGAGGCCGGTATCGCCCAGTATCCCAGGCAGATCAAGTTGCCGTTGATCCAATGCTCATCCCTAATCTCTTTTGAATACCCTACTCGTTTCTATGTACTTCAGTATAACGTCTGCATATAGATTTTTAGGCATTCCAACGGGAATCGTGATGTGTTCGCCGAACGAGACAACAGCCTTTCAAGGACCTTCCTAGTTGTACGGCAGGTAACCAGTCCATAGTTGGCTGATTCCGACCAAAGACTGAAAGTCAGCTTTGGCCGAGTTGCTCCCGTAGTCCGGCCGGCAGGTCACAAAGCGGAGCAGCCGTTCCAGTGACAACTTTCCAGCTATGGCGAACCTCTGCTTCTGGCCGGTAACGGAAGTTCTACGCACTAAGCATGACTGACTGCTGCGGCCGAATTGCCGACATACCCTTTCGGGCGTTTTAGAGCCAAGTGCTTGTTCAGATGACTGCTCTCTGGCCGGTTGAAGACGCCCATCCTGAATGACGAGCAATTGCGAGCACCATGACTCGCGGTAGGCCGCTAGCGGCCACAAACGAGCTGCCATCAGTTGTTAATGCGAGACATTCGAGCGTCTGTTTCACTCTCACAGGTGTCGAATGGCCGTCGCATACAATCGAAATGGAGCTTGAACGCAGGCCGGTTTGCCCGGAAAGAAGTGACCTTCTGAACCTCTGCTCAAAGGCCCGCCGATGCCGTCGCTTCCCGAAACTCACGCCGAAGACATATCAATTTGACGAACGGCAAGCAATCTGCATAAATTGGCTCTCCAACTGCGGTACCGTTATCGCATTACTGGCCAGTGAGTAACGAACGACATGAGCATCGACTATCGCGCCATCGTGCAGGGCTTGCCCGGTCTGATTGTGGTACTGGATTCAGAGCTGACGATTGTCGAGGTCAGCGATGCCTACAACCGCGCCACCATGACCCGACGCGACGACATGCTCGGTAAGGGCATGTTCGAGGTGTTTCCCGACAACCCGGGCGACTCGGCAGCCGATGGCGTGAACAATCTCCTTACCTCCCTTCAGCGCGTGTTGAAGTCCGCCGCGCCGGACACGATGGCGGTTCAAAGATACGACGTCCGCAAGCCGCCAGAAGAAGGGGGGAGCTTCGAAGAACGCTACTGGACGGTGATCAACGCCCCCGTTCTGAGCGACGACGGGCAGGTTCGTTACATCATCCACAAAGCCGAGGACGTCACCGAGTTCATCCGTCTCAAGCAAAAGGGTTTGGAGCAGCATCGCCGCAACGAAGACTTGAGCGAGCAGTTGGCGCAAGTGGAGGCGGACATCTTCGAGCGTTCGCGTGAAGTGGCCGCGACAAGCGCCCTGCTTAAAAAACACAACCAGGCATTGGAGGAGGCAAGGGCGGCGGCGGAGGCCGCCAACCTCGCCAAGAGCGCGTTTTTAGCCACCATGAGCCACGAGATTCGCACGCCGATGAATGGGGTGCTGGGCATGACCAACCTGCTGTGGCGGACCCCGTTGAACGAAAAGCAGCGGGGCTATCTCGACAAGATCCAGGTTTCCGGCGAACACCTGCTCGCCATCATCAATGACATCCTCGATTTTTCGAAGATCGAGGCCGGAAAGATCCAGTTGGCGAGCGACGACTTTCGCCTCGCCGATCTTCTCCGGGACACATGGTCCCTCATGGGCGAGCGAGCGGACGCCAAGGGGCTTGAACAGAAAACCGCCTGTGACCAGCCCGACATCTTCCTCCGGGGCGATCAGTTCCGGCTCAAACAGGCTTTGATCAACTTCCTCGGGAATGCCGTCAAATTCACGGACAAAGGCAGCGTCACGCTCGCTTGCCGGGTGGTGGAGAAGACGGACGCGGACTATCTGCTCCGCTTCGAGGTAACGGACACGGGCATCGGCATAACGGCGGAGCAGCAGGAGCGGATATTCAACGCCTTCGAGCAGGCGGACAGCAGCAGCAGTCGCAAGTACCAGGGAACGGGCCTCGGCTTGGCCATTACCCAGCGCATCGCCCAGCTGATGGGCGGTGATACGGGCGTTGCCAGTTGCCCCGGCCAAGGGAGCACGTTCTGGCTGACCTGCCGGCTTGCCAAGGGAGAGGAAGCCAAACCGGCCCCCTCCGCCCTTGTCGAAGCCGCCGAGGCAATCTTGCTGCGGGACTACCCGGGGCGAAAGGTCCTGGTGGTGGACGACGAGCCTATCAACCGGGCCGTGGCCGGCTACATGCTGGAAGATGCCGGGTTAACGGTCGACATGGCCGAGGATGGCCAGCAAGCCTTGATGAAAGTGCAACAAGGCCACTACGACATCGTGCTGATGGATATGCAGATGCCGGAAATGGACGGGCTACATGCAACGCAGGCGATTCGCGCCCTGGCCGGAGTGGAGAATCCGGTAATCATCGCCATGACGGCGAATGCCTTCGATGACGATCGTGTGCGCTGCCTGGAGGCCGGGATGAACGACTTCATTTCCAAGCCATTCAATCCCGAGAAGCTGTTTGAGAAGCTGGTGCAATGGCTTCGGCAGCGCAGTCACTGACCGTCTCCGGCAAGAGCAGGCATTTGTCGGCAATGCCTTTCATGAACGACCGCAGCGCTCTGGAAGCCGACTTTGAGCTTTAGATGCACCGACCGACAGCATTGGATCGAAAACTGCGGTCAGACAGGCTATCCGGGGCAATCTGGCCTCGAATAGCCTTGTCCGTTCTCAAATAGCGGCGTTCGCTCTCACTTGTCGTCGGAAGTCACGGCGACTCCCGCGCTGTGCGCCTGCTGATCCGCCCAATACGAACTGCGCACCATCGGGCCGCAGGCGGCGCCGGTGAACCCCATTTTTTTCGCTTCTTCCTCGTACATCTTGAAGGTGTCCGGATGCACGTAGCGCGAGACGGGGAGGTGGTGGCCGGAGGGGGCGAGGTACTGGCCGATGGTGAGCATTTCGACGCCGTGCGCGCGCAGGTCGCGCAGGACGTCGAGGATTTCCTCGTCGGTTTCGCCGAGGCCGACCATCAGGCCGGACTTGGTCGGCACCTGCGGGTAGCGCGCCTTGAAGGCCTTCATGAAGTCGAGCGAGTGCTGGTAGTCGGCGCCGGGTCGCGCCTGCTTGTAGAGGCGCGGCACGGTTTCCATGTTGTGGTTGAGCACGTCGGGCAGCGACTGGCCGAGCACGTCGATGGCGATGTCCATGCGCCCGCGAAAATCGGGGACCAGCGTTTCGATGGTGGTCGACGGCGATTTGCCGCGCACGGCGGCGATCACGTCGACGAAATGCTGGGCGCCGCCGTCGCGCAGGTCGTCGCGGTCGACGCTGGTGATCACGACGTAGCGCAGGCGGAGGTTGGCGACGCTTTCGGCGAGGTGGGCAGGTTCGTCGGCGTCGGGCGGCAGCGGCTTGCCGTGGCCGACGTCGCAGAAGGGGCAGCGGCGCGTGCAGATGTCGCCGAGGATCATGAAGGTCGCGGTGCCGCGCCCGAAGCATTCGCCGATGTTCGGGCAGGCGGCTTCTTCGCAGACGGTATGCAGCTTCTGCTCGCGCAGCATCTTTTTGATCTCGCCGAAGCGACCGGCATCGTTGCCGGCCTTGACGCGGATCCATTCGGGCTTGCGCTGCGGTTCCTGCGGCACGATCTTGATCGGGATGCGCGCCGTCTTCAGTTCGCCCTTTTCCTTGACGCCGGCGATCTTCGCGCCCGGTCGCGCCGCGGGCTGCGCCCCGGCCTTGGTCTCTTGCTCGCTCATTCCATGCGCTCCAGTTGTGCTTCGAGTTGTGCCCCCAGGTGCCTCGCCAGCGCATCGGCCGCTTGTGGCGGCGTGAGCGGGATGCCGAGGTCCTTCGTTTGCGTGACGGCGAGGCCGGCGTAGCCGCAGGGGTTGATCGCCGTAAACGGCGAGAGGTCCATGTCGACGTTCAGGCTGAGCCCGTGGTAGCTGCGACCGTTCCTGATGCGCAGGCCGAGCGCGGCGACCTTGGCCGGGCCGACGTAGACGCCGGGCGCGCCGTCGCGCCGTTCGGCGCGCACGCCGTGCTCGGCGAGCAGGTCGATCACCGCCTGTTCGATGCGCGAGACGAGTTCGCGCACCTTGAGCCCGCGCCGCGGCAGGTCGATCAGCAGGTAGGCGAGCACCTGGCCGGGGCCGTGGTAGGTGATCTGCCCGCCGCGGTCGATCTTGACGAGCGGGACGCCGATGTCGGCGAGCAGGTGTTCGGGCTTGCCGGCCTGGCCCAGCGTGTAGACCGGCGGATGTTCGCACAGCCACAGCTCGTCGGCGCTTTCCGCCGTGCGCGCGGCGGTCGCCGCCTGCATGGCGCGCCAGGTCGGTTCGTAATCGACGCGGCCGAGACGGCGCAGGTGCAGGGGCTGGGACACGGGGCTCAGGTCGGGATCAGAGAACGATCTTGACCAGCGGGTGGCTGGTCAGTTCCCGGTACAGCGCGTCGAGCTGCGCTTTCGAGGTGGCGGTGACGGTGCACGTGAGGCTCACGTAATTGCCGCCGCTCGATGCACGCATCTCCATCGTCGCGCCGTCGAACTCCGGGTCGTGCGTCAGGACGACGGCGAGGACGGCCTGCGCCAGTTCGCTGTCGGCGCGGCCCATGATCTTGAGCGGGAAGGCGCAGGGGAATTCGAGCAGCGTTTCCTGCGTTGCGGGTTGTTGCGGCTGTTCAGGCATCGGCTTTCCTCATCACTTCGTCGCGGAAGGCGCAGTACCAGGCGTACATGCGCTGCGCCGCCGGGCCGGGCTTGCCGGCGGCGGCGCCGTGGCCGACCGGCTTGCCGTCGAGCACGGTGATCGGCAGCACCTCCTTGGTCGAGGAGGTCATCCACAGTTCGTCGGCGGCGCGCAGTTCGGCTTCGGGGATTTCGCGTACTTCGAAGGGCATGCCGTGGCGGGCGGCCAGTTCGAGCACGACGTCGTAGGTGACGCCGGGCAGCACGCGATGGTCCTTGGGCGGCGCGAGCAGGACGCCGTCCTTGACGACGAAGACGTTCGACGCGGCGCCTTCGGTCAGGTAGCCCTCGCGCAGCATCACCGTCTCGGCGCAGCCGGCGTCGACCGCCTGCTGGCGCAGCAGCACGTTGGCGAGCAGCGAGACGGTCTTGAGGTCGCAGCGCAGCCAGCGGTTGTCGAGCGCGCTGACGGCGGCGACGCCGGCGGCGCGCACGGCGGGCGCCGGGGTGACGAGCGGCGCGGTGAAGATGAAGACGGTGGGCGCGACGCCTTGCGGGAAGGGATGGTCGCGCTTGACGTCGGCGCCGCGCGTGACCTGGATGTAGACCGACTGGTCGGCAAACTCGGCGCCGGCGACGATGCGCTCGACCAGCGCCCGCCACTCGGCGACGCCGTGCGGGTTGCTCAGGCGGATGCCGTCGAGCGTCGTCTGCAGGCGACGCAGGTGCTCGTCGATGCGGAAGGGGCGCCGCGAGTAGACCGGAATCACCTCGTAGGCGCCGTCGCCGAACAGGAAGCCGCGGTCGAGCGGCGAGATTTTCGCCTCCTCGATCGGCATGAACTGCCCGTTCAGATAGACGGTCATGGCCGCGCTCTCCTCAGTTGAACCACAGACGGATGGTGTCGAGCAGACGGCCGAAGAAGCCGGCGACCGGCACCGCTTCGAGCGCCTGCACGGGGTATTCGCCGTAGGGCTTGCCGTCGATGCTGACCTTCATCGTGCCGACCACCTGGCCCTGCGCGACCGGCGCCAGCAGCGGCTGCAGCGAGACGAGCTCGGCCTTGATCTTGGGACCGAAGCCCTTCGGCACGGCGACGATGAAGTCCTGCGGGAAGCCGGCCTTGACGGTGCTTTCCTTGCCCTTCCAGACTTTCAGGCTGGAAACCGCCTGATCCTTGGCGTAGAGCTGGTGCGCGTCGTAGAACTGGTAGCCGTAGTTGAGCAGCTTGAGCGATTCCTGCGCGCGGTGCGAGTCGCTGGCGGTGCCGAGCACGACCGAAAGCAGGCGGCGCGGGCCGCGCTTGGCGGAGGAGATCAGGCAGTAGCCGGCGGCTTCGGTGTAGCCGGTCTTCATGCCGTCCACGCTCGGGTCGATCCAGAGCAGGCGGTTGCGGTTGGGCTGCGTGATGTTGTTGTAGCGGAATTCCTTGATCGAGTAGTACTTGGAATATTCCTCGGGGAAGTCGCGGATCAGCGCGCCGGCGAGCAGCGCGAGGTCGCGCGCCGTCGTGTAGTGCTGCGCGTCGGGCAGGCCGGTCGCGTTGCGGAAGTTGGAGGCCTTCATGCCGAGGCGCTGCGCCTCGCGGTTCATCATCTGCGCGAAGTTCTCCTCGCCGCCGGCGATCGCTTCGGCGAGCGCGATGCAGGCGTCGTTGCCGGACTGCACGATCATGCCCTTGATCAGGTCTTCGACCTTCACCTGCGTGCCGACCTGGATGAACATGCGCGAGCCGCCCGTCTTCCAGGCGCGCTCGGAAACGGGCACCGCCTGGTCGATCTTCAGCGTGCCCTGCTTGAGCGCGGCGAAGGTCAGGTAGGCGGTCATCAGCTTGGTCAGCGAGGCCGGTTCGAGACGTTCGTCGGGGGCCTGCGCGGCGAGCTCCTGACCGGAGCCGGATTCGATCAGCAGCCAGGACTTGGCGGCCAGCGCCGGCGGCGTCGGCAGTTGCTGCGCGGAGGCCAATATCGGCCAGCAGAGGAGGGCGATGAGGAATGACTTGAGCTTGTGCATGGCGGGATTCTGGGGAAAAGAGGGGATTATACAAGCGCCCGAAAGGCGCCCTGTTGGTGTTTTGTGACAGTGCGCGGCCCCGGCGGCAGGGCTGGAGGCCTTGCCCGGCGGGCTTCCGGCGCCCGTTACCCGGGTGCGTTCAGCGCGTCACGAAGGTCGGCTTGTAGCCGAGCGCGAGGCGGATGCGCTCGGCCACCCGCTCGGCTTCGCCGCGATTCGGATACGGCCCGAGGTGCACGCGGTGCATGCCGCCGCCGGGGTTGATCTGGATCGCTTCGGACAGCCAGTCGAGTTCGCGCGCGAGGTGCGAGCGCAAACTCTCGGCGTTGTCGACACTGGAAAAGGCGCCGAGTTGCAGGAAGACGCCGTGCTGCGCCGCCGGGGCGCCGGTCGGGGCGGCTGCGGGCTGGGGCAGTGCCGCGGCCGGCGCCGCTTCGTCGAGCGCCAGCTTGTCGGCGAGCGCCGCAATCTCGTCGCGCCCCGGCGTCGCGGCCGACGGCCGCACCGGTGCGGGCATGGGCGTGGCTCCGGGCGGCAGCGGCGGCTTGACCTGCGCGTAGCTCACGTCGCCGGGCAGGACGGCCTCGACCTCGACGGCGGTGCTGCCGCTGTCGATGTAGCCGAGGCGGTAGGCGGCGGCGTAGGAGAGGTCGATGACGCGGTCGGCGTGGAAGGGGCCGCGGTCGGTGACGCGCACGACGACCGAGCGCCCGGTGCTCTGGCTGGTCACCCGGACGTAGGACGGGATCGCCAGCGTCGGGTGCGCGGCGGTCATCGCGAACATGTCGTAGGGTTCGCCGATCGAGGTCTTCTGGCCGTGGAATTTCTTGCCGTACCAGCTGGCGATGCCGCGCTCGCGGTGCGGCTGCAGGCGGGTGTTCGGCACGTAGGACTTGCCGAGCACGACGTAGGGGCGGTTGGCGAAGCGGTGCAGCGGCTCGGGGCGAGGTTCGGCGTCGGGAATCGCGTCTAGGTTGTCGGGAATCTCGTCGGCGGGACCGTCGTCCTTGTAGTAGCCGCCGCCGCGTTTCTGCACCGCCGGTTTCTTGCCCGCGGCCTTGGCCTGCGGCGTCGTCGGCTCGGGCGGACGCGGCGGCTGTCCGCCGCAGGCGGCGAGCACGAGCAGAGCGAGCAGGCCGCCGGCGCCGGCGACGCGGCGCAAACCCCGACGAGCCGGCGTCGAGTCCCGCATCGTCATTTCTTCACCAGCATGCGGTGCGTCTGGATGCTCATCAGGATGCCCAGCGCGAGGAACAGCGTGACCAGCGCGGTGCCGCCGTAGCTCATGAACGGTAGCGGAACGCCGACCACCGGCAGGATGCCGCTGACCATGCCCATGTTGACGAAGGCGTAGGTGAAGAAGCTGAGCGTGATCGAGCCGGCCAGGATGCGCGCGAAGAGCGTCGAGGCGTTGGCCGAGATCATCAGGCCGCGCCCGATCAGCGCCAGATAGAGGGTGACCAGCAGGGTGTTGCCGAGCAGCCCGCGCTCTTCGGAGAAGACGGCGAAGATGAAGTCGGTGTGGCGCTCGGGAATGAATTCGAGGTGGGTCTGCGTGCCCGACAGCCAGCCCTTGCCGAAGGGGCCGCCGGAGCCGATGGCGATGGTCGACTGGATGATGTGGTAGCCGGCGCCGAGCGGGTCGGCCGAGGGGTCGATCAGCGTCAGGATGCGCTTGCGCTGGTAGTCGTGCAGCAGGGTCCACACGAAGGGCGCGGCGCCGCCGGCGGCGGCGAGCAGGCCGACGATCACCTTCCACGGCAGACCGGCGAAGAAGATGACGTAGAAGCCAGCGGCGCCGACCAGGATCGCGGTGCCGAGGTCGGGCTGCTTGGCGATCATCGCGAAGGGCACGACCAGCATCAGGCAGGCGACGACGTAGTGGCGCAGCTTGAGCGCCGCCTCGTGCTTGTGGAAGTACCAGGCGAGCATCAGCGGCATGGCGATCTTCAGGATCTCCGAGGGCTGGATGCGCGTGATGCCGATCGACAGCCAGCGCTTGGAGCCGTTGACCTTGATCCCGAACAGGAAGACGAGGACGAGCAGGACGACGCCGAGCACGTAGAGCGGGACGCCGAAGCGCATCAGCTTCTGCGGCGGCAGCTGGGCGACGCCCCACATCACGGAGAGGCCGAGCAGCATGTTCATCATCTGCGCGGCGGTGCGGTTGCTGCCGTCGTAGGTCGCGCTGTACACCGTGGACAGGCCGAAGAGCATGATCGTCAGGGTGATCAGGAAGAGCGGCACGTCGACGTGCGCGATCAGGCGATCCCAGAAACGGCGCAGGAGTTCGCCGACGTTCATCACTCTTCCTCCTCGGCTTTCTCGTCCTCGTTCGCCGGCCCCTTGGGCAGCTTGCCGAGCAGGTAGTAATCCATCACCAGGCGCGCGATCGGCGCCGCCGACTGGGCGCCGAAGCCGCCGTTCTCGACGAGCACGGCGAGCGCGATCTTCGGCTTGTCGGCCGGCGCGAAGGCGATGTAGAGGGCGTGGTCGCGCAGATCCTTCTTCACCTTGTCGCGGTTGTAGGAGCTGCCCTTCAGGCTGTAGACCTGCGCCGTGCCGGTCTTGCCGCCGACCTCGTAGCCGGCGCCGGCGAAGGCGCGCGCGCCGGTCCCTTCCTTGTTCACGCCGACCATCGCGTGCTTGATCGTCGCGATGTTCTCCGGTTTGAGCGGCAGGGTGCGCAGGGGCTGCGGCTCGATCATCGTCTTCTCGCCTGTCTTGCTGTCGGTGATGTACTTCACGAGGTGCGGCCGGAACATGACGCCGTCGTTGGCCAGGGTGGCCATCGCCTGCGCCAGCTGGATCGGCGTATAGGCATTGTAGCCCTGGCCGATGCCGACCGAAATCGTCTCGCCGGCGAACCATTTCTGCTGCTCGGGGCGCTTGAAGCGGCGCTTCTTCCATTCCGGCGAGGGCAGCACGCCTTCCGACTCGCCCTCGATGTCGACGCCGGTGCGGCTGCCGAAGCCGAACGGCCCCATGAAGCGGGCGATGTTGTCGATGCCGAGGTCGTTGGCCAGTCCGAAGTAGTAGGTGTTGCACGACTGGACGATGGATTTGTACATGTCGACGATGCCGTGCCCGCCCTTCTTGTCGTCCATGAAGGTGTGGCCGCCGAAGTTGAAGAAGCCGGGGTCGGAGATCGCCTGCTGCGGCGTGCGCTTGCCCAGTTCGAGGCCGGCCAGCGCCATGAAGGGTTTGAAGGTCGAGCCGGGCGGGTAGGCGCCGTTCAGCGCGCGGTTGACCATCGGCTTGTCGGGCGAGTTGTTGAGCTCGTCCCAGTCGTCGCTGCGGATGCCGTCGACGAAGAGGTTGGGGTCGTAGGTCGGCGTCGAGACGAGGGCGAGGATGCCGCCGGTCGACGGCTCGATGGCGACCAGGGCGCCGCGCCGGTCGCCGAACACTTTCTCGGTGATCTCCTGCAGCTTGGCGTCGATCGTCAGCGTCAGGTTGTTGCCGGGCACCGGCGGCACGCGCGATAGGCTGCGCACGGCGCGCCCGCCGGCGTCGACCTCGATCTGCTCGTAGCCGGTCTCGCCGTGCAGGTGGAACTCGTACTTCTGCTCGATGCCCGTCTTGCCGATGTGGTCGGTGCCCTTGTAGTTGGCCGTCTGTTCGTTGCGCTCGATGGTGTCGATGTCGCGGTCGTTGATCCGGCCGATGTAGCCGAGCGCGTGCGAGGCCGTGGCGCCGAGCGGGTACTGGCGGAACAGGCGGGCCTTCACTTCGACGCCGGGGAAGCGGTAGCGGTTGGCGGCGAAGCGCGCGACCTCGACGTCGGTCAGGCGCGTGCGGATCGGCAGGCTCTCGAAGGTCTTGCTCTCCTCGCGCAGCTTCTTGAAACGCTTGCGGTCCTTCGGCTGGATTTCGACGAACTCGCCGAGCGCGTCGATCGTCGCCTCCAGGTCGTCGACCTTGGACGGCGTGATTTCGAGCGTGAAGGCCGAATAGTTGCGCGCCAGCACCGTGCCGTTGCGGTCGACGATGACGCCGCGGTTCGGCGTCACCGGCACCAGCGAGATGCGGTTGTCCTCGGCGCGCGTCTTGTAGTAGTCGTGCTGGACGAGTTGCAGGTAGACGAAGCGGCCGATCAGGATGGTGAAGCAGAGCAGCACGACGCCCGCCGCGAAGGCAATGCGGAAGCGGAAGCGATCGAGCTCGCGATCGCGGGTGTTCAGCGGGGAATACCGCATGGGCTGGACCTCGGCCTCAAATCGGCCGGTTGGCGTCGCGTTCCACCGGCTGGTACTGCGGCAGCAGCAGCACGTAGGTCAGCGGAACCCAGAGCAGGATGCCGACGAAGGGGCCGGCGAGATAGCCGAAGCCGGGAAAGTCGGCGCCGGCCATCAGGCGCGCGCCGAGCTGGATGAGCTGGACGAGGACGAGCAGCGGCAGTACGTGCAGCGCCTGCTGCGCGAGCGGGAACCACAGGATGCGGCGCGCCAGCGCGGCGCCGCCGTAGACCGCCAGCACGTAGGCCAGCGCGTGCTGGCCGAGCAGGCTGGCGTCGGCGACGTCCATCGCGAGGCCGAGCGCGAAGCCCCAGCCCATGCCGACGTAGCGGTTCTCGCGCACGCTCCAGAAGACGAGGACCAGCGCCACCCAGTCGGGCATCGCCGGCCACTGCGCGGTCGGCAGGAAGTTGAGGAGGAGCGCCGCGAGCAGGCTGAGGACGATGAACCAGCGGCTGGCCGGCAGCAGGATGCGGGAGGAGGAGAAGGTCGGTTGCATGGTCAGTCCCTCAGGACGCGCTTCTTTTTGACGCGCGCGCCCTTTTCGGGGGCGGCCGGCGCGCCGCTCGCTTCGACGGTCAGTTCGGGCGGCAGGGTCGCGACCTTGCGCGGTTCGAGCACCATGACCTCGCCGAAGTTCTCGACGCCGGCGACCGGAACGCAATAGATGCGGGCGAAGGAATACGAGGTGTCGCGCTCGATGTGCACCACCTTGGCGACCGGGAAGCCCGGCAGGAAGACGCCGTCGAGGCCCGAGGTGACGAGCAGGTCGCCGTTCTGCACGTCGGCGTTGGCCGGCATGAAGCGCAGTTCGAGCTGCCCGTTGCCCAGCCCGAAGACCACCGAGCGCAGGCCGTTGCGCACGATCTGCACGGGCACCGCCTGGTCCTTGTCGGTGATCAGCGTGACTTCGGAAACGAAGGGGAAGACGCGCGTCACCTGGCCGACGATGCCGACGTCGTCGACCACCGGCTGGCCGGCGACGATGCGGTCCTGCTGGCCCTTGTCAACGACCACGCGGCGCGAGAAGGGGTCGCGCGCGGCGCGCAGGATCTGCGTCACCTGCCCCTTGGCGTGCTGCCGCTCGCGCACGTCGAGCAGGCGGCGCAGGCGTTCGTTCTCGATTTCGAGCTGTTGGGTGCGCAGCAGCGTCGGCGCGCCCTCGACCTGCGCGCGGCGCAGGTCGGCGTTCTCGCTCTGCAGGCGGGAGACGCTGGAGAAGTAGTCGCCGGCGTTGGCGACGAGCGCCAGCGGCGCGTGCGCCGCCTGCTGCAGCGGGTGGGTGAAGACGGACAGCGCCTGGCGCAGCAGTTCGAGCGTGTGGAAGCGCGCATCGATCACCAGCAGCGAGACCGACAGCGCGACGTACAGCGAAAGCAGCGCCAACGGGGCTGGCCCGCGCTTGAAGAAGGGTGGCGGCTGGTAGTCCATCGGGAACGTGGGGAAAGGTGCTGCGCGACGGCTAGGCGACGCTGCCGGTACCCACGAGCGTATCGACCGTGGCCGAGGTTCTGGGCACAGTCGATACGGTCACGAACGATCCGGGAGAAAGACCGGGGATGGAATCAGTCCGACGCAAAAATGCTGCCGAGCTTGTCCATCTTTTCGAGCGCCAGGCCGCAGCCGCGCGCCACGCAGGTCAGCGGCTCCTCGGCGACGATCACCGGCAGGCCGGTCTCTTCCATCAGCAGACGGTCGAGGTCGCGCAGCAGCGCGCCGCCGCCGGTCAGCACCATGCCCTTGTCGGCGATGTCGGCGCCGAGTTCGGGCGGCGTCTTCTCGAGCGCCGACTTGACCGCCGAAACGATGTTGTTGAGCGGCTCGGTCAGCGCCTCGAGGATTTCGTTCGAGGAGATGGTGAACTTGCGCGGGATGCCTTCGGCCTTGTTGATGCCGGAGACTTCCATCTCGCGCACTTCGGCGCCCGGGAAGGCGGAACCGATGGTTTTCTTGATGTTCTCGGCGGTGTTCTCGCCGATCAGCATGCCGTAGTTGCGGCTGATGTAGTTGATGATCGCCTCGTCGAGCTTGTCGCCGCCGACGCGCACCGAGCCGGCGTAGACCATGCCGCCGAGCGAAATGACGCCGACTTCCGTCGTGCCGCCGCCGATGTCGACGACCATCGAGCCGGTCGCTTCGGCGACCGGCAGGCCGGCGCCGATCGCGGCCGCCATCGGCTCCTCGATCAGGAAGACCTGGCTGGCGCCGGCGCCGATCGCCGATTCGCGGATGGCACGGCGTTCGACCTGCGTCGACCCGGACGGCACGCAGATGATGATGCGCGGCGAGGGCGACAGCAGCTTGGAGTCGTGCACCTTCTTGATGAACTGCTTGAGCATCTGCTCGGTGACGGTGAAATCGGCGATCACGCCGTCCTTCATCGGACGGATGACGGTGATCGTCCCCGGCGCCTTGCCGAGCATCTCCTTGGCTTCACGACCGACCGCCTGGATCGTCTTCTTGGCGTTGGGGCCGCCTTCGAGGCGGATGGCGACGACCGACGGCTCGTCGAGAACGATGCCCTTGGAACGAACGTAGATCAGCGTATTGGCGGTGCCAAGGTCGATCGCGAGATCGTTCGAGAAATAACTGCGCAGAAAACTGAACATGCTGGAAATTATCCGTGAAAGCTCCGCTGGGGCTGCGGCGGGTAAAACATTTATGATACCTTATAAGGCTCTTCAAATTAATATCTTGCTGATTTAATAGACATGTCGCTCACCCTTGAACAGGTTCGGCGCATCGCCCACCTGGCCCGGATCGAAGTCAGCGACGCCGAAGCGCAAGCCACTGTCGGCCACCTGAACGGAATTTTCGCCCTGATCGAAGAAATGCAGGCCGTCGACACCACCGGCGTCGAGCCGATGGCGCACGCCCAGGACCTCGCCCAGCGCCTGCGCGACGACCGCGTCACCGAATCGTCCGCCCTCGAACAGCGCGCCGCCTTCCAGGCCATCGCGCCGGAAACCGAAGGCGGCCTCTACCTCGTGCCGAAGGTGATCGAATGATCGCGCGCAGCCTCACCGAACTCGCGCAGGCCCTCGCGGCGAAGGAAATCTCCAGCGTCGAACTGACGCAGCTCTACCTCGACCGCATCGCCCGCCACAACCCGCAGATCAACGCCTTCGTCAGCCTCGACGCGGAGCGCAGCCTGGCCCAGGCGCGCGCCGCCGACGCCCGCCGCGCCGCCGGCGACGCGGGTCCGCTGACCGGCATCCCGCTCGCGCAGAAGGACATCTTCTGCGCCAAGGGCTGGCGCACGACCTGTGGCTCGAAGATGCTCGGCAACTTCGTCAGCCCCTACGACGCGACGGTCATCGAGAAGTTCGACGCGGCCGGCGCCGTCAATCTCGGCAAGACGAACATGGACGAATTCGCCATGGGTTCGTCGAACGAAACCTCGTTCTTCGGCCCGGTGCGCAACCCGTGGGACACCGCGCGCGTTCCCGGCGGCTCGTCGGGCGGCTCGGCCGCCGCGGTCGCCGCGCTGCTCGCGCCGGCCGCCACCGGCACCGACACCGGCGGTTCGATCCGCCAGCCGGCCGCGCTGTGCAACCTGACCGGCCTCAAGCCGACCTACGGCGTCGTCTCGCGCTACGGCATGATCGCCTTCGCCTCCTCGCTCGACCAGGCCGGCCCGATGGCCCGTTCGGCCGAGGACTGCGCGCTGCTGCTGAACGCCATGGCCGGTTTCGACGAACGCGATTCGACCAGCCTCGACCGCCCGCGCGAGGACTATGCGCGCGCGCTCGCCGCCCCGGCCGGCGACAAGCCGCTCGCCGGCCTGCGGATCGGCCTGCCCAAGGAGTTCTTCGGCGACGGCTGCGACCCCGAGGTGATGCGTCTGGTCGAAGCGGCGATCGCCGAATACCGCAAGCTCGGCGCCGAAACCGTCGAAATCAGCCTGCCCAACATGAAGCTCTCGGTCCCCGCGTACTACGTGATCGCGCCGGCCGAGGCGAGCTCCAACCTGTCGCGTTTCGACGGCGTGCGCTACGGCCACCGCGCCGCCGAGTACGCCAACCTCGACGAGATGTACAGCCGCTCGCGCGCCGAAGGCTTCGGCGCCGAGGTCAAGCGGCGCATCCTGATCGGCGCCTACGTGCTGTCGCACGGCTACTACGACGCCTACTACCTGCAGGCCCAGCGCATCCGCCGCCTGATCGCCGACGACTTCGTCGCCGCCTTCCGCCAGTGCGACGTGATCATGGGGCCGACCAGCCCGGGCACCGCCTTCAAGCTCGGCGAAAAGGCCGCCGACCCCGTGCAGATGTACCTTTCGGACATCTACACGATCGCCGTCAACCTCGCCGGCCTGCCCGGCATGTCGGTGCCCTGCGGCTTTGCCGAAGTCGGGCAGACTCGCCTGCCGGCCGGCCTGCAGCTGGTCGGCAACTATTTCGACGAGGCCCGCCTGCTCGACGTCGCGCACCGCTACCAACAGGCCACCGACTGGCATCGGCAGCGTCCAGCGGGGCTCGCCTGAGGCGGCGATGGGCGGCGCGCAGCGCAGGTTCTTCGCAACGGCGCTGACGCTCCTGCTCGGCGCCTGCGCGACGCCGCCGGAACCGCCGGCGCCCGAACCCGAGGCGCCGGCAAGCGCAGCGCCCGCGCCGGAAGGCCTCCGCTCGCAGCCGCTGAAGCACCTGCTCAACCGCAAGCTGAAGCCGATGCCCGTCCTGCCGCTCAACGTGCGCGCGAAGTGCAACTTCCGCGACGATCTCGGCACGCGCGGCACGCTCGACCTGCATGTGAAGAACGCCGAGGTGCAGCGTTTCTCGGCCCAAGTGAATATCCCGAAGCACGGCGTCTGCCGCTTCGACATGAAGAATTTCCGGCAGACCGAAAAGCTGCCGGCGGTGCTCCTCGCCGACGCCGGCAGCGGCTGTTCGGTGCGCATGTGGGAGCAGGAACTGGACCGCGACAAGGGCGTCACGGTCGCCTTCAGCGGCTGCCAGGCGCAGTGCAGCGGGGAATCTTTCAGCTACCTCTGGCCGATCCTGGTCGATACCCGGAGCGGTCGCTGTTTTTGACGAGCGAGTAAGCAAATGAACCAGTGGGAAGTCGTCATCGGCATCGAGACGCACGTGCAGCTCTCGACCCAATCGAAAATCTTCTCCGGCGCCTCGACCGCCTTCGGCGCCGCGCCGAACGTGCAGGCCTGCGCCGTCGATATCGCGCTGCCCGGCGTCCTGCCGGTACTCAACAAGGGCGCCGTCGAGTGCGCGATCCGCTTCGGCCTCGCGGTCGGCGCGCAGATCGCCCCGAAGTCGGTCTTCGCGCGCAAGAACTACTTCTACCCGGACCTCCCCAAGGGCTACCAGATCAGCCAGTTCGAGCTGCCGGTGGTGGTCGGCGGCGGCGTCGCGATCCAGCTCGGCCAGGGCGAGAACGCGGTCGAGAAGATCGTCGAACTGACGCGCGCGCACCTCGAGGAAGACGCCGGCAAATCGCTGCACGAGGACTTCCACGGCAAGTCGGGAATCGACCTCAACCGCGCCGGCACGCCGCTGCTCGAAATCGTCACCGAGCCGGTCATGCGCTCGTCGGCCGAAGCCGTCGCCTACGCGCGCGCGCTGCACGCGCTGGTGCGCTGGATCGGCATCTGCGACGGCAACATGCAGGAAGGTTCGTTCCGCTGCGACGCCAACGTCTCGGTGCGCCGCCCCGGCCAGCCCTTCGGCACGCGCCGCGAAATCAAGAACCTCAACTCCTTCCGCTTCATGCAGCAGGCCATCGACTACGAAGTGCAGTGGCAGATCGCGACCATCGAGGACGGCGGCAAGATCCAGCAGGCCACCGTGCTCTTCGACCCCGACAGCGGCGAGACGCGCGCCATGCGCAGCAAGGAAGACGCGCACGACTACCGCTACTTCCCCGACCCCGACCTGCTGCCGCTGGTCATCGACCGCGACTGGGTGGAACGCACGCGGGCGACGATGCCGGAGCTGCCGACCGCCAAGCGCGACCGCTTCGTCGCCGACTACGGCCTCTCGGCCTACGACGCGACGGCGCTGACCGGCGCGCTGGAAGTCGCCGACTTCTACGAGGCCGCCGTCGCCGTCGCCGGCAAAGCCAGCGCCAAGCCGTGCGCCAATTGGGTGACGGTCGACCTCGCCGCGCGCCTGAACAAGGACGGCAAGGACATCGGCGAGTCGCCGGTGAGCGCCGCGCAGCTCGGCGGCCTCGTCGCGCGCATCGCCGACAACACCATCTCGAACAACATCGCCAAGAAGGTGTTCGAGGCGCTGTCGAACGGCGAGGGCGGCTCGGCCGACGAGATCATCGAGAAGCAGGGGCTCAAGCAGATCACCGATACCGGCGCCATCGAGACGCTGATCGACGAGGTGCTCGCCGCCAACGCGGCGATGGTCGCCGAATTCCGGGCCGGCAAGGAAAAGGCCTTCAACGCGCTGGTCGGCCAGGCGATGAAGGCGACCAAGGGCAAGGCCAACCCGCAGCAGGTCAACGAACTGCTGCGCAAGAAGCTCGGGTAATACGAAGCGATCAAAACGAACGGGCCGCAGCAGCGGCCCGTTTTGCATCGCTCAGCGCACGGCGCGCCGGCGGCTCAGGTCGATGAAGCGGCGCCGGTCTTCGTCGTACTTGGCGCGCACGATCTCCAGCTCCTTGTTCTTCGCCTCGATGACGGACTGCTGCGCCTTGATCTCGAAGTCGGCGTCGCGCAGCCCCTTGTCGACTTCCGCCGGCAGCGTCTTCTTCTTGTAGAACTCGGCCTCGTCCTCGAAGCGCTTGCGGTTCTTGCGCGCGTCGGCGATCTTCGCCTCGGCGTTGGCGATCGATTTGCGCACGTCCTGCTCGGCGCGGACGCGCATCGCCTCGATGTCCTTCTCGCTGCCGTAGGTGTTGAGCAGCGCCATGTCCTTGCGCTGCTGCTCCTTGAGCGCCGCCTCTTCCTCCTTGCGGCGCTGCTCGTCGATTTCGCGCTGGGCGCGCTGCTCGGCGGAGAGCGGCGCCTCGACGCGGCGGACGGTGTAGCCGGACTCGCCGATCTCGCGATAGGCCCGCCCGTAGCAGGCCTGCGGCAGGATGTCGCCGCACACCTGGCGGCCGCTGTCGTCGTTGCAGCAGAACAGGCGGGCGGCCGCCGCCGGCGCGGCGCCGCTCAGCGCCGCGAGCACGCAGCCCAGGCTAGCGGCTGCGCGCAACCCCGAACTCCTGGCGGTAGCGCGCCACGGCGGCTTCGTTCTGCTTGAAGTCGGGGCGTTCGTGAAGGAAGGTCATCAGGTCGTCGAGGCTGGCGACGGCGACGACCGGGATGCCGAAGTCGCGTTCGACCTCCTGCACCGCCGACAGCGCGCCGGTGCCGCGCTCCATGCGGTCGAGCGCGATGACGACGCCGGCCGGCGTGGCGCCCGCGGCCCGGATCAGTTCGACCGATTCGCGCACCGAGGTGCCGGCCGAGATCACGTCGTCGACGATCAGCACGCGGCCGGCGAGCGGCGCGCCGACGGTCGTGCCGCCCTCGCCGTGATCCTTGGCTTCCTTGCGGTTGTAGGCGAACGGCGCGTTGCGGCCGGCGCGCGCCAGCGCCACGGCGGTCGTCGCGGCGAGCGGGATGCCCTTGTAAGCCGGCCCGAACAGGACGTCGAAGGCGACGCCGCTGGCGGCGATGGCCTTCGCGTAGAATTGCGCCAGCCGGTCGAGCGCGACGCCGTCGTCGAACAAGCCGGCATTGAAGAAGTAGGGCGAGAGACGCCCGGCCTTGGTTTTGAACTCGCCGAAGCGCAGCACGTTGCGCGACACGGCAAACTCGATGAATTCCTGACGAAAGTCCATAACAACCGTTGTATTGACGCCGTTTGCGGCATGGATTCCGTATGTTACGCATCATCACCCTAAACCTCAACGGCATTCGCTCGGCCTGGAACAAGGGCGTCCTGCCCTGGGCCGCCGCGCAGAACGCCGATGTCGTCTGCCTGCAGGAACTGAAGGCGCAGCACGCCGACCTTTCCGACGAGATGAGAACCCCGGACGGCATGCACGCCTACTACCACTGCGCCGAGAAGAAGGGCTACAGCGGGGTCGGCCTGTGGTGCCGGAACAAGCCGGACGCGCTGATCGAGGGACTGGACGCGCCGGAAGCCGAGGAATTCAACGCCGAGGGCCGCTATCTGCGCGCCGACTTCGGCAAGCTCTCGGTGATCTCGCTCTACCTGCCGTCGGGGTCCAGTTCGCCCGAGCGGCAGGAGGCCAAGTTCCGCTTCATGGGTATCTTCCTTCCGCACCTCGTCGAACTCGCGCGCTGCGGCCGCGACGTCGTCGTCTGCGGCGACTGGAACATCGCGCACCGCGAGATCGACCTGAAGAACTGGAAAGGCAACCGCAAGAACTCGGGCTTCCTGCCCGAAGAGCGCGAATGGGTCGGCCAGGTGCTCGGCGCGGGCTGGCGCGACGTCTACCGCGACCTCCACCCGGAAGCCGGCGAGGAGTGCTATACGTGGTGGTCGAACCGCGGCCAGGCCTGGGCGAAGAACGTCGGCTGGCGCATCGACTACCAGCTGGCCACCCCGGAGCTCGCCGCGACCGCGCGCCGGGCGTCGGTCTACAAGGAGCAGCGTTTCTCCGACCACGCGCCGCTGACGATCGACTATGACTACGCGCCTTGAACGCCCGCGACTATCCGGACGGCATCGCACGAAGCGAGGAAATTCGCGGGATACCGCCGTCCATGCATTGATCTGACGACGCAAATTGGATACCGTGGACCTCCGGGTAGCAGTGCATCTCGAGTTCCGCTTCCATCTTCAGTCCGTTTCATTTTCAACGTGAGGTTTGTCATGTCCGAAGCCGTCGATCTGTCCAACGTCAACAAGCAAAAAATCGTCTCCGACATGAAGGTCGTCGTCGCCGACGCGGAAGAAATCCTGCGCGCCACGGCCGGCGCCGCCGGCGAGAAGGTCAGCGAGCTGCGCGAGCGCATCCAGGACCGTCTGCGCGACGCCAAGATCCGCCTGGCCGACGCCGAAGCCGCGCTGGTCGACAAGACCAAGGCCGCCGCACGCGCCACCGACGACTTCGTGCACGAGAACCCCTGGAAGGCCGTCGGCATCGCCGCCGGCATCGGCCTGCTGCTCGGCGTCATCATCGGCCGTCGCTAAGCGACCGCCCGCCGTATGAGCGAACAGCGTAGCGGGGAAGCGGCCGGCGCCCACGGCGGCCTGTTCCCCGCGCTGAAGAATCTCGCGGCGACGCTGGTCGCCAGCGGGCGCACGCGCCTCGAACTGCTCGCCAACGAGTTCGAGGAGGAAAAGCTGCGCGCCGTGCGCCTGCTGCTGCTGACCCAGGGCATGATGTTCTGCCTCGGCGTCGGCATCCTGCTCGGCGTCGGCCTGCTCGCGCTCGTCTTCCGCGAGCACGCGCCGCTCGTCGTCGGCGCCTGCGCCGCGCTCTTCCTGCTGCTCGCCGGCGTGCTCTACGGGGCCGTCCAGCGTTCGGCGCACCGTCCGCAGCGGGCGTTCGCCGCGAGCCTCGCCGAACTCGAGGAAGACCTCCGCCAGCTCAAGGCGGCGGCGCGCGAGGAAGCGGCGCGCACGGGCGCCGCGGAAAAGTGAACCGCCGCCTGCTCGACATCGGCGTCCGCCGCGGCCGCCTGCTCGAACGCATCGCCGCGCAGCGGCGGGAGCTGACGGCAGAGCTGCGGCCGCTGGGCGCCGCCCTGCAGACCACCGACGACGCGCTGCATCGGCTACGCAGCGGCGTCGATTACGTCAAGGCGCACCCGGCCACCTTCGCCGCCGCCTTCCTCGTGCTTCTACTACTCAAGCCCCGGCGCGTCTGGCGCTGGACCCAGCGCGGCATCGTCGCCTGGCGGACCTGGCAGCTCGTGCGCACGCAGTTCGCGCGCTTCGCCCGCCGCGTCGGCATCTGAACGATTTGGCGGGACCGGGCGAATCGGCGATCAAGCGCCTGCTGGCCGCACAGCGGCGGCAAATGCGGCACGCGGTCGCCGAAGCCGTGCAGATGCGGGGCCTGATGCCCCTCCTGATGAAGAACCGCAACGGCGGCCGCTGGACGGGCGACGAGAAGGCCGAACTGCTGCGCCAGATGCGCATCCTGTGGCGCCTTTCGCCCTATCTCCTGTTTCTGCTACTGCCCGGCTCGGCGCTCCTGCTGCCGCTCTACGCCGGCTGGCTGGACCGCCGCCGCAAGGCCCGCCCGCCGCGCCCGCCGAGCCTTTGAGCCGGGATCAAGCCCAAAGGCCCTGCGCCACCATCTGCCGCGTCGCCGCCTCCGACCAGCCGCGATTGGCCGCCGGACTGGCCGGGCTCGGATGCAGCACGCGCCCGATCCGCAGCGGCAGTCCCGCCAGCGCCTCGACGGCGCGCGCCTCGGCGAAAGCGCCGATGCCGATCACCCATTCCGGCTCCAGGGCCGCGACGAGCGCGCGCAGATGCGCGTCGCAGGCGGCATAGAGCGGCGCCGCCTCGGCGGCCGGCAGCTTGTCCGGCGTCAGGTTGCGGCCGTGGTCGAAGAAGGCTAGCGGGCAATAGTTGGCGACGAAATGCTCGGCGAAGAAGGCGTCCGCCGTCCCGAAACGTTCGCGGAACAGGCTCCACAGGCGGCGGCCGCTGACTTCGGAGCGCGTGCAGGCGAAGCCCTCGACCGGACGCTTCGGGTTTTCCCGCATCGGCTTGCCGACCGGCGCCTCGATCCCCATCCAGTCGCGCACCGCGTCGATCTCGCCGAAGGGCACGCCGCACTGCACCATGCCGAAGGGGCCGGGGTTCATACCGAGGAAGACGATCCGCTTGCGCTGCGCGCCGTAGCGCCGCAGATAGGCTTCGTGCGGCGCCCAGGCATAGTCCAGCGGGTTGTAGACGTGCGAGACGGGGGGCGCGAAAGGCAGCGCATCGACGGCGGCGGACAGGGTCCGCGCGGCGGCGATCAGCGCGGCGGCGGGCGAGCGGTCAGTGGGCATAGGCCTTGGCTTCCTTGGCGGCATGCCAGGGCGCGACGCGCGACAGCAGCAGCATGCCGGGGACGGCCAGCGCGGTGCACAGCAGGAAGAAGTTGAACCAGCCCAGCCCTTCCACCAGCCACCCGGCCGACGCGTTGATGAAGGTGCGCGGCACGGCGGCGAGGCTGGTGAACAGGGCGAACTGGGTCGCCGTGTAGGCCGGGTGCGTGCTGCGCGCGATGAAGGCGACGAAGGCGGCGGTGCCGAGCCCGACGCCGAGCGCTTCGAGGCCGATCACGGCGGCCAGCGCCAGGCGCTGGTCGAGGCCGATTTCCGCCTGCGGGCCGAGCCAGGCGAGCCAGGCGAAGCCGAGGATGGAGACCAGCTGCACGACGCCGAACAGCCAGAGCGCGCGATTGATGCCGATGCGCACCATCCACAGGCCGCCGAGCAGGCCGCCGATCACCGCCGGCCACAGGCCGGCATGCTTGGCGATCAGGCCGATGTCGGTCTTCGAGAAGCCCATGTCGAGGTAGAAGGGCGTCGCCAGCGCGGTGCACAGCGAGTCGCCGAGCTTGTAGAGGAAGATGAAGGCGAGCACCAGCAGCGCGCCGCGCACGCCGGCCCGCCCGAGGAATTCGTGGAAGGGTTCGACGACCGCCTCGCGCAGGGTCTTCGGCGCGGCGCGCACGGCCGCCGGCTCGGCGATCAGCAGCACCATGACCATGCCCGGCAACATGAAGGCAGCGGTGATCCAGAACACTTCCGACCACGGCAGCAGGTCGGCGAGGATCAGCGACAGCGAGCCGGGAACGAGGCCGGCGACGCGGTAGGCGTTCACGTGCACCGAGTTGCCGAGGCCGAGTTCGCTCTCGTCGAGCAGTTCGCGCCGGTAGGCGTCGAGCGCGATGTCCTGCGTCGCGGAGAACAGCGCGAGGAGGGCGGCCAACCACAGCACCGGGCCGATCTCGGCGCGCGGCGAGAGGCCGCCGAGCAGGCCGATGCTGAGCAGCAGGCCGATCTGGGTGAGCAGCATCCAGCCGCGCCGGCGGCCGAGCGCCGGCAGCGCGTAGCGGTCGAGCAGCGGCGCCCAGAGGAATTTCCAGGTGTAGGGGAACTGGATCAGCGCAAAGAAGCCGATCGTCTTGAGGTCGACGCCCTCGCTGCGCAACCAGGCCGGCAGCAGGTTGAGCAGCAGGTAGAGCGGCAGGCCGGAGCTGAAGCCGGTGAAGATGCAGATCAGCATCTTCCGGGTCAGCAGGACGCGCAGCCAGTCGGGCGTCAACGCGGCAGTCCGATGCGGTAGAAGGCGAGGCTGCCGTTCAGGTTGGGGTCGTCGTGCACGGCCCGCCCGGCGTCGTCGAAAGCCTTGCGCTCGCGGATCTCGATGCCGAGCCGGGCGCACAGCGCCTCGAAGTCGGCGATCGTGAAGAAGCGCACGTTGGGCGTGTCGTACCACTGGTAGGGCAGGTCCTCGGAGACCGGCATGTGCCCGGCGGCGATCGCCGCGCGGTTGGCGCGGTAGGCGAAGTTGGGGAAGCTGACGACGGCCTCGTCGGCGACGCGCAGCATCTCGCCGAGGATGCGCTCGGTGGCGTGCATGGCCTGCAGCGCCTGCGAGATGATGACGTGGTTGAACGAGCGGTCCTCGAAGCCCGAGAGGCCGCGCTCGATGTCGATCTGGATCACGTCGACGCCGTTGCGGATGCAGCCGAGCACGCGTTCGTGGTCGATCTCGACGCCGTAGCCTTCGACGCCCTTGGTCTCGCGCAGGTAGCGCAGCAGCGTGCCGTCGCCGCAGCCGAGGTCGAGCACGCGCTCGCCGGGCGGAATCCAGCCGGCGATCACGGCGAAGTCGAAGCGCTCGCGCTCCTTGGCGTTCATCGCGCGGGGCGAGGCTTCGCCCGCCCCGCCGGGAGTTCTTTCCGTCATACCTCGATATTCTCCAGATAGGCGCGCATCACCGCGTGGTAGTGCGCGTCGTCGAGCAGGAAGGAGTCGTGGCCGGCGTCGCAGTCGATCTCGGCGTAGGCGACGTGGCGCCGGTTCTCGAGCAGCGCGAAGACGATCTCGCGCGAGCGCGCCGGCGAGAAGCGCCAGTCGGTCGAGAAGCTGGCGACGAGGAACTTCGCCTTGGCGCGCGCCAGCGCGGCGGCGAGGTTGCCGTCGTAGTCGTAGGCCGGATCGAAGTAGTCGAGCGCCTTGGTCATCATCAGATAGGTGTTGGCGTCGAAGAAGCCGGCGAACTTGTCGCCCTGGTAGCGCAGGTAGGACTCGACCTCGAAATCGACGTCGTAGCTGAACTTGTGCGTTCCGTGGCGCAGCTGGCGGCCGAATTTCTCGCCCATCTGGTCGTCCGACAGATAGGTGATGTGGCCGATCATGCGCGCCAGGCGCAGGCCGTTCGCCGGCACCACGCCGCGCTCGGCGTAGTGGCCGCCGTGGAAGTCGGGGTCGGACAGGATGGCCTGCCGCGCCACTTCGTTGAAGGCGATGTTCTGCGCCGAGAGCTTGGGCGCCGAGGCGATCACCATGGCGTGGCGGATGCGCTCGGGGAACTGCAGCGACCATTCGAGCGCCTGCATGCCGCCGAGGCTGCCGCCGAGCACGGCGGCCCAGGTGTCGACGCCGAGGTGGTCGGCGAGGCGCGCCTGCGCGGCGACCCAGTCCTCGACGGTGACCAGCGGGAAGTCGGCGCCGTAGCGCTTGCCGGTCTGCGGATTGAGCGAGAGCGGGCCGGTCGAGCCGTAGCAGCCGCCGAGGTTGTTCACGCCGACGACGAAGAAGCGGTTCGTGTCGAGCGGCTTGCCGGGGCCGACCAGGTTGTCCCACCAGCCGACGTTGTTCGGGTCCTCGGCGTAGGCGCCGGCCACGTGGTGGCTGCCGGACAGCGCGTGGCAGACGAGCACGGCGTTCGAGCGCGCGGCGTTGAGCGTGCCGTAGGTTTCGTAGACCAGTTCGAATCCGGGCAGCGCGGCGCCGCTCTTCAGCGTCAGCGGCGCATCGAAGCGGACGCGTTGCGGAACGACGAACCCCAGGGCTCCGGCAGAATTCTCTTGTGGCATCGCAATCGGATTACTGAAAAATATCGCTGAAAATTTCGCTGAAAACGCGCCGGAAAACGGGCGGCAAACATCGTGAGTCGCGAAAACAAAAAGCCCAGTCAGCGGGTTCGCGGACTGGGCTCGCCCCGCTTTAGCCGTATTTGTAGAGCGCCCGCAAGCTGATCGGTCAAATCGGCGCTATGGGCCGGAAAGTTACCGCCAGCCCCGGCAAATGTCAATTCGGGCGCTCGACGCCGTTCAGCCGGTCGAGGTGCTCGCGGATCTTCGCCGGTTCCTCGAGGCGCAGCAGGCGGCGCACGGCCGGCGCCAGTTCCGCGACGTCGCTCTGCATGACGCGCTGCTTCACTTCGAGGATCTGCGCCGGATGCATCGAGAACTGGCGCAGCCCCATGCCGAGCAGCAGGCGCGTCAGGCTCGGATCGCCGGCCAGCTCGCCGCACACCGAGACCGGGATGCCGGCCTTTTCGGCGCTCGTGATGGTGTGCGCGAGCAGCATCAGGACGGCCGGATGCAGCGGGTCGTAGAGGTGCGAGACCTGCTCGTCGCTGCGGTCGATGGCCAGCGTGTACTGGATCAGGTCGTTGGTGCCGATCGACAGGAAATCGAGGCGGCGCAGGAAGAGGCCGATGGCCAGCGCCGCCGCCGGAATCTCGATCATGCCGCCGACCTCGATGGCCTCGTCGAAGGCGATCTTCTCGCCGCGCAGGCTCGATTTCGCCTGCTCGACGGCGGCCAGCGTCTGGTCGATCTCGCTGGCGTGCGAGAGCATCGGGATCAGGAGCTTGATCTTGCCGTACTTCGAGGCGCGCAGGATGGCGCGCAGCTGCGTCTGGAACATGCGCGGCTCGGCGAGCGACAGGCGGATGGCGCGCAGGCCGAGCGCTGGGTTGGTCTGCACGCGGTCGCCGAGGACGTCGTCCGGGTGCAGGTCCTTGTCGGCGCCGAGGTCGAAGGTGCGGATCGTCACCGGGCGCCCCTCCATGCCCTTGACCACCTTGCGGTAGGACTCGAACTGCTCGTCCTCGCTCGGCATGTCGCCGCGCCCGAGGAAGAGGAATTCGGTGCGGAACAGGCCGACGCCCTCGGCGCCGCCGTCGAGCGCGGCGGGGATGTCGCCGGGCAGTTCGATGTTGGCGTGCAGGGCGACGTCGATCTCGTCGAGCGTGCACGACTTGGCCGTCTTCAGGCGCTTGAGCTTGGAGCGTTCGAGCTCGATCTGGCTCTTGCGCAGCTGGTATTCCTCGAGCACACGCGGGTCGGGGTTGACGATCAGGACGCCGCGCAGGCCGTCGACGATGATCGTTTCCTTGTCGCGGATCAGCTGGCGCGCGTTGTGCAGGCCGAGCACGGCGGGAATCGCCAGGCTGCGCGCGAGGATCGCCGTGTGCGAGGTGGCGCCGCCGACGTCGGTGACGAAGGAGGCGAAGTTGTGGTCCTTGAAGGCGATCACGTCGGCCGGCGCGAGGTCGTGCGCGACGACGATCAGGTTCTCCTCGCGCACGCCCTTGGCCGCCTTGAGCGCGGCGCGCCCGGGCTGGCCGACCAGTTCCTTGACGACGCGCTCGACGACCTGGCGCACGTCGTAGCTGCGCTCGCGCAGGTACTGGTCCTCGATCTGCTCGAACTGCGCGACGAGGACTTCCATCTGCTGCACGAGCGCCCATTCGGCGTTGCAGCGGCGTTCGCGGATCAGCTGCTTGGGCGTTTCCGACAGCTCGGGGTCGGCGAGGATCATCGAGTGCAGGTCGATGAAGGCGCCGAGTTCGGCCGGCGAATGCTCCATGCCTTCCTTCATCGCCTCGAACTCGCTGCGCACGCGCGCCAGCGCCGTCTCGAAGCGGGCGATTTCCTTGTCCACCATGCGCGGCGCGATGACCAGGTGCGACACCTCGAGCGTCGCGTGCGACATCAGGTGCGCCTGGCCGATGGCGATGCCGCCGGAAACGCCGAGACCGTGCAGGGTGAAGCTCATGGGCGCCTACTCCCCTTCGCCGAAGCGGTCGGCGATCAGTTTCAGAATGGCGTCGAGCGCCATCTGCTCGTCCTCGCCGACGGTCTCGACGACCACCTGCGAGCCCTTGCCGGCGGCCAGCATCATGACGCCCATGATGCTCTTGGCGTTGATGCGGCGCGTTCCCTTTTCCATCCAGACTTCGCTGTTGAAGCTGCCGGCCAGCTGGGTCAGCTTGGCCGAGGCGCGGGCATGCAGGCCCAGTTTGTTGACGATTTCGGTTTCGGCGCGTGCCATCGATCGGTCCCTGTCTTTGTTCTCGATTGTCCTAAAAACCCTTAACCACGAAGAGCACAACGCTCACGACGAAAAACAAAACGATACGCTGGCGCGCTCGTTCATTCACCGCCCGGGCGATCCGTGGTGCGCTACGCCCTTCAACCATGCGCCATGTGCATGACGCCGTCGCGGGCGCCGCTGATGGCCTTCTGCATCATCGTTTCCATGTCCTTCTCGCGATACGTCAGCGCGCGCAGCAGCATCGGCAGGCTGACCCCGGCGACGCCTTCGACGCGCCCCGGAACGAGCAGCTTGAGCGCGAGGTTGGCGGGCGTCGCGCCGAAGATATCGCTCATCACCAGCACGCCCTGGCCGCCGTCCACCTCGTTCAGGAGCAGGCGGGCCAGCGGCAGGATGTCGAGCGGGTCGTCCTGCGCCGCGACGCCGAGCTGGGCGATCAGCGGCGGCCGCTTGTTGAGGACGTGGCAGACGTTCTGAATCAGGCTCTCGCCGAAGGTGCCGTGGGTAATCAGAAGGATGCCGATCATTGCGCTCGCTCTTGGATACTGGGCTGCAAACAGAAGCTCATTCTAATGGGATTCGGGCGCGGCCGGCGGCGGCGCGCGCTTCAGGGCAGGACTTCCAGACCCGGCGGCGGGCCGCCGACGTACTCCAGCCGGCGGTGCAGCGCGGCGCTCACCTGCACGTGCCCGGCGGCGTCGACGCGCAGCGCCTGCTCGATGCCCAGGCTCCGCGCCAGACGCGGCCAGTCGGCGCCGGCGACGAAGAGCGGCTTGGAGGCGACGTCGGACAGCGTGCCGGCGGTCGGGCGCGACGCGCCGCCCGGCGGGCGCGGCGGAATCAGCACGGTGAGCGCCTGCGTGTGCGTCACCGGCGCGCCGCTGCGCGGATCGAGCAGGTGGCAGTAGCGCCGGCCGTCGAGTTCGAAATAGCGCTGGTAGTCGCCCGAGGTGCCGATCGCCTCGCCGTCGGCCAGCGCCACCGTGGCCAGCGGCCCCGGCTGGCGGGGATGCTGGATGCCGACGCGCCACGGCTCGCCGTTCTTGCTGCCGAGCGCCATGACGTTGCCGCCGATGTTGATCAGCGCGTTGGCGACGCCGTGCTCGCGCAGGATGGCCGCCGCACGGTCGAGCGCGACGCCTTTCAGGTAGCCGCCGAAGTCGAGCGCCAGCGCGCGCTGCGGGCTCGAGATGCGGGCGCCGTCGAGGCGCAGGTCGGCGATGCCGGGGCGCTCGGCGCGCCACGCGTCGAGCGCTGCGGGGTCGGGCAGCGCCGCCCGGAATTCGTCGGACTGGAAGCCCCAGAGGCGGATCAGGCCGCCGATGCCGGGGTCGAAGAGGCCTTCGCCGAGCGCCGAGAGGCGCTGCGCGTCGGCGAGCAGCGAGGCCATTTCGGGCGTCACCGTCTGCTCCTTGCCGGCGGCGATCGTCTCGTTCAGCGTCGACAGTTCGGACGGCTGCCAGGCGTGGTAGGTCCGGTGCAGGCGGTCGAATTCGCGCAGCACGGCCGCCGCCGCAGGGCGTGCCTGCGCCTCGTCGAGGCCGGCGATCAGCACCTCGACGCGGGTGCCGAAAACGAAGGATTCCTGATGATGCACGGCGCCCTTGCCGCAGGCGGCGAGCGCAAGACACGCGAGGACGACGACCGACAGCAGCGCCCGGAGGCGCCCGAACGTTAGCGCAGGCATTCCTTCTCCAGCGCGGCGACGAACAGCGCGGCGGCGTCGAAGCCCGTCTGCTCGCGGATTTCGACCATGCAGGTCGGGCTGGTCACGTTGATCTCGGTGAGCCAGTCGCCGATCACGTCGATGCCGACGAAAAACAGGCCGCGCGCGGCGAGCACCGGCGCCAGCGCGCCGGCGATCTCGCGGTCGCGCGCGCTCAGCTCGCGCGCCACGCCGCGCCCGCCGGCGGCGAGGTTGCCGCGCGTCTCGCCGGCCTTCGGGATGCGCGCCAGACAGTAGGGAACGACTTCGCCGCCGACGATCAGGATGCGCTTGTCGCCCTCGGCGATCTCGGGAATGAAGCGCTGCGCCATGATCGTGCGCGCGCCGTCGTGCGTCAGCGTCTCGACGATCACGTTGCGGTTCGGATCGTCGCTGCGCACGCGGAAGATCTGGCTGCCGCCCATGCCGTCGAGCGGCTTCAGGATGGCGTCGCGCTGCGCGTCGATGAAGGCGTCGAGCGGCGCCGCCTGGCGCGTGACCAGCGTCGGCACGGCGAACTGCGGGAACTCGGCGACCGCGAGCTTCTCGGAATGGTCGCGCAGCGCCTGCGGCCGGTTGACGACGCGCGCGCCCTCGGCCTCGGCGCGCGAAAGCAGCCAGGTCGAGGTCACGTACTCGACGTCGAAGGGCGGGTCCTTGCGCATCACGACGGCGTCGAAATCGCGCAGCGGGACGACGTGGCGCTCGCGCTCGACGTACCACTCGGCGTCGTCGGCGGACAGCTCTAGATGCGCCGCCTCGGCGCAGACGCCGTGCAGCGACGACCAGTGCAGGGCCGGCTGCTCGATGACCCAGACGGCGTGGCCGGCGTCCTGCGCGGCGCGCATCATGGCGACGCTCGAATCCTTGTAGGCCTTCAGCGCGGCCAGCGGGTCGATGACGAAAGCGAAGCGCATGGCGGCTTACTCCGGCGCGCCGGCGTCGGGCGCCGTGCGTTCGAGTTCGAGCGAGGCGGCGAGCAGCGCCAGACGGGCGACGACGCCGTAGGCGTAGAAGCGGTTCGGCGCGGCGTCCGGATTCTGCCCGCAGTCGGGCAGCGAGCAGCTCGTCTCGAAGGCCAGCGGCTCGAAATGCATGCCCGGCGCGTTCAGGTTCTCGTCCTTGCCGCGCCCGGAATGCACGCGGTAGAAGCCGCCGACGACGTAGCGGTCGATCATGTACACGACCGGTTCGGCGACGCCGGCCTTGTCGCCCTGGCCGACCTGCTCGTAGGTGTGCACGCCTTCCTGGATGATGACCTGCGACACCGCGAGGCCTTCCTTGATCACCGACATCTTGTTGCGCTGCTTGCGGTTGAGGCCGGTCACCTCGGACGCATCCTTGACCGTCATGACGCCCATGCCGTAGGTGCCGGCGTCGGCCTTGACGACGACATAGGGCGTTTCGGCGATGCCGTATTCCTTGTACTTCTCGCGGATCAGGCCGAGCACCGCGTCGACGTTGGACGCGAGGCACTCCTCACCCTGCCGCTCGTGGAAGTCGATGCTGTTGCACACCGAGAAGTAGGGGTTGATCTGCCAGGGGTCGATGCCGACCAGTTTGGCGAATTCGTCGGCCACCTCGTCGTAGGCGGCGAAGTGGTTGGACTTGCGGCGCACCGCCCAGCCGGCGTGCAGCGGCGGCAGCACGTACTGCTCGTCGAGATTCGTCAGGATCTCGGGAATGCCGGCCGACAGGTCGTTGTTGAGCAGGATGGCGCAGGGATCGAAGCCGGCGAGGCCGAGGCGGTGCGGCGTGCGCACCAGCGGTTCGAGGAGCAGCGTCGTGCCGTTCGGCAGGTCGATCGGCGTCGGCGCGGTGACTTCCGGCAGCAGCGAGCCGATGCGCACGTTGAGGCCGGTCTGGCGCAGGATGGTGGCGAGCTGCGCGACGTTCTGCAGGTAGAACAGGTTGCGCGTGTGGTTCTCGGGAATCAGCAGCAGGTTGCGCGCGTCCGGACAGATCTTCTCGATCGCCGTCATCGCCGCCTGCACGCAGAGCGGCAGGAAGGCGGCGTTGAGGTTGTTGAAGCCGCCCGGGAACAGATTCATGTCCACCGGCGCCAGCTTGAAGCCCGAATTGCGCAGGTCGACCGAGCCGTAGAAGGGCGGCGTGTGCTCCTGCCACTGGCCGCGCAGCCAGCGTTCGATGTCCGGCGTGGCGTCGAGGAAACGGCGCTCGAGTTCGAGCAGGGGGCCGTTGAGGGCGGTGGTGAGGTGAGGAACCATGGGGCGATCTCCGGTCTTGCTGGCGGCCGTCGGAACTGCCGCGGCGCCGCTTATGATTGGCCCGCCAGTTTACACCGCGGGCAGAAAGGCACGGAAGGATTCGGGCAGCGGCGCCTGCTCCAGGCTGCGCTGCGTGAACAGGTAGCGGCCGTCGCAGACGAAGCCGAGGTCGGCCCAGTCGACGGCGTTCAGCGCGGCGGCGAAGGCGTGTACGTCGACGCCCGGCGCGCGCGGGAAGACGGCGAGCACGGCGCCGTCGTAATGCGGACAGTCATGCACGAAGAAGGGCCGCGCCTGGCGCGTCTTGCCATTCACATAGACGCGCGGCTGCGTCGACTGGTAGTAGCCGCGTCCCCACTGCCACCAGTTCGACTCGTCGAAGGGTTTGATGCGGCGCGCCATCAAGCGCGCCTTGTGGCGCTTGAGCGCGGCCGGCGGCGGCGCGCCGGGCGCGATCCAGAGCATGCGCCGGGTGGCGCCGGTCTTCACCGTGGACGAGCAGACGAAGTCGCGGTTGCCGTGCTTGTCGCCGGCGTACACCGCGTCGGCGCCGGACACCGCGCCGACCTTGACGAAGGCGACGTCGGCCAGGTGCAGGCCGTAGTCGCCGCGCGTGAACAGCAGATGGCCGCCAGCCTCGGTGAAATGGCGCTCTTCCCACGCCGGCCGGCGCAGCCCGGCGATGCCGTCGGCGACGCCGAGGCGGGCGAAGCGCGTGCGGCGCGAGAATTCGTCGCGCGCGAAGCGCCAGATCGCGCAGTTGGGCGTCGCGCCGTCGAAGATCTTCAGGTCGCCGAGATCGATGAAATCGGTGATCGTTCCCGCCGCGTACAGCAGCCGGTTGAGGCGCACGGCCGAAGTCGCCTTGAGGAAATCGCGCGGCGTGATGAAAATCAGCTCGCCGCCCGGTTCGAGGTGCGCCAGACACTTCTCGACGAAGAACAGATAGAGGTTGGCGCGCCCGTCGAGCACGCTGTCGGCGGTCTGCGCGCGCGTCGCCGGCGCGATGTCCTGATAGCGCACGTAGGGCGGATTGCCGACGATGCTGGCGAAACGCTCGCTCGCCGGCAGCGCGAAGAAATCCATGACGCGGGCGCCGGGCGGCGCCTGGCGCGGGTCGATCTCGATCCCCAGCGCGCCCGGCAGGCGGCGCAGGAAGGCGCCGTCGCCGCAGGACGGTTCGAGCACGCGGCCGACCTTCCGCTTCAGCGCCAGCATGGCCTCGACCACGGCGGACGGCGTGAACACCTGGCCGAGGCCGGCAACGTCGAGGGAGGAAAGCGGGGCAGCCATCGGGAAGCGGAAATCCAGCGGAAAAGGACGAGCGATCGGGGGAAACGGGTGTGCGGCCGGGAGAGCGGCGCGCCGGGCGCGAGTATAACGCAGCGCATCGCGCGCCCCGCCCGCCGCCCGGGCACGCGCGGCAAGTGCCGGCGGGCGCCCGCGACGGCGCCGGAGCACCGTCAGGCAGCTGACAGGAAGGCCGGCTACAAGGAGGGCGGCGCCCCAGGGAGGCGCCGGCACACCCACCCCGCACAAGGAGACCTCACATGCGCAAACTGATGACCACGATTCTGAGCACCGCCCTGATTGCGCTTCCGCTGGCGACGCTGTCGGCCCCGGCCGAAGCCAAGCCCGGCGTGCACAAGAAGCACGGCCACAAGCACCCGGCCAAGCACAAGGCCGCCAAGAAGCACAGCGCCGGCCGCATGTAGGCAGGCCGCCGCTCCGCGCGCCCAGGGCCGCGCGGAGCGCAAGAAAAAGCCCCGCCGGTGTGAGCCGGCGGGGCTTTTTTGCGACGGCGGCGGACGCTCAGGCCGGCGCCGACGTGCGGATCAGATGGTCGAAGGCGGACAGCGAGGCGGTGGCGCCGGCGCCCATCGAGATGATGATCTGCTTGTAGGGCGTCGTCGTGCAGTCGCCGGCGGCGAACACGCCGGGCACGCTGGTCTGGCCCTTGGCGTCGATCTCGATTTCGCCGAAGCGCGACAGCTCGACCGTGCCCTTCAGCCAGTCGGTCGCCGGCAGCAGACCGATCTGCACGAAGATGCCTTCCAGCTCGATGCGCTTTTCCTCGCCGCTGACGCGGTCCTTGTAGACGATGCCGTTGACCTTCTGGCCGTCGCCGGTCACCTCGGTGGTCTGCGCCGACTTGAGCACCGTCACGTTCGGCAGGCTGAGCAGCTTGCGCTGCAGCACCGCATCGGCGCGCAGCGCGTCGCCGAACTCGAGCAGCGTCACGTGCGCGACGATGCCGGCGAGGTCGATCGCGGCCTCGACGCCGGAGTTGCCGCCGCCGATCACCGCCACGCGCTTGCCCTTGAACAGGGGGCCGTCGCAGTGCGGGCAGAAGCACACGCCCTTGGCCTTGTACTCCTTCTCGCCGGGCACGTTCATTTCGCGCCAGCGGGCACCGGTGGCGAGGATCACCGACTTCGACTTGAGCGTCGCGCCGTTCTCCAGCTGCACCTCGATCAGGCCATTCCCGGCGGCCGGCGGCACCAGCTTCACGGCGCGCTGCAGGTTCATGATATCGACGTCGTAGTCCTTGACGTGCTGTTCGAGCGCCTGCGCGAGCTTCGGCCCTTCGGTCGCCTTCACCGAGATGAAGTTCTCGATCCCCAGCGTGTCCATCACCTGGCCGCCGAAGCGCTCGGCGACGACGCCGGTGCGGATGCCCTTGCGCGCCGCGTAGATCGCCGCCGCCGATCCAGCCGGACCGCCGCCGACGACCAGCACGTCGAAGGCCTCCTTCTTGCCGATCTCCTCGGCGGCGCGCGCCGCGGCGCCGGTATCGACCTTGGCGAGAATCTCCTCGATCGTCATCCGGCCCTGGCCGAATTCGGCGTCGTTCAGGTAGACGGTGGGCACGGCCATGATCTGGCGCCGCTCGACTTCGCCCTGGAACATCGCGCCGTCGATCATCGTGCTGGTGACGTTCGGGTTGAGCACGGCCATCAGGTTGAGCGCCTGCACGACGTCCGGGCAGTTGTGGCAGGACAGCGAGATGAAGGTCTCGAACTTGAAGCTGCCGGGCAGCGCCTTGATCTGCTCGATCACGGCCTGGTCGACCTTGGGCGGGTGGCCGCCGGTCTGCAGCAGGGCGAGCACCAGCGAGGTGAATTCGTGGCCCATCGGGATGCCGGCGAACTGCACGCGGGCGGAATCGGGCTCGCCCGGGCGGCCGATGGCGAAGGAGGGGCGCAGGGCGGCATTGCCGTCCTCGCGCAGACCGACCTTCGGCGAGAGCGCCGCGATGGCGAGCAGCAGGGCGCGCATTTCCTGCGCCTTGGCGCTGTCGTCGTAGCTGGCGACGAGCTCGATCGGCTGCTGCAGCTTTTCGAGGTAGGCCTTGAGCTGGGTCTGGATGTTTGCGTCGAGCATATTCTTCTCCCTAAAAGGATTTTCACTGGAAAGCGGCGGGCAACGGAGACGCCGCCGCTTTGCGCTGAAAGCCCGGGCGGGCAGGCGCCGCCCGGCCAGGCCGGACGGCGTTCGCGCCGGAACTTAGATCTTGCCGACCAGGTCGAGCGACGGGGCCAGCGTGGCGTCGCCTTCCTTCCACTTGGCCGGGCAGACTTCCCCCGGGTGCGTAGCGACGTACTGGGCGGCCTTGACCTTGCGCAGCAGCTCGGAAGCGTCGCGGCCGATGCCGCCGGCGTTCACTTCGATGATCTGGATCTTGCCCTGGGGGTCGATCACGAAGGTGCCGCGCTCGGCCAGGCCGGCTTCCTCGATCATCACGCCGAAGTTGCGCGAGATCACGCCGGTGGGGTCGCCGATCATCGGGTACTGGATCTTGCCGATGGTGTCGGAGGTGTCGTGCCAGGCCTTGTGCGTGAAGTGGGTGTCGGTCGACACGGCGTAGATTTCGACGCCCAGCTTCTTGAATTCGGCGTAGTTGTCGGCCAGGTCGCCGAGTTCGGTCGGGCACACGAAGGTGAAGTCGGCCGGGTAGAAGAAGACGACGGACCACTTGCCCTTGAGGTCGGCTTCGGAAACCGGAACGAACTTGCCGGCGTGGAAGGCGGTGGACTTGAACGGCAGAACTTCGGTATTGATCAGGGATGCGGACATCTTGAGTCTCCTTGTTTGCGGTGGATGGAATGTGTTGCGACGGGAGAATCTTAGGCGAAAGCCGAGGATCGCTCCAATTGATTGTACTCATGTATTGAATAGCTTTTGACTATCATCGCACTCGCCGTCCTCGGCGCCCGCCCGCGCGTCGCCCCGTCCGGCGGCACAAGCGTCCTCCCTCGGGTACAATGTCGCCCTCTTAAAGCCATTGATTTTCCCGAGGTTTCTTCGTGCTCGTCGCCGCCAACATCACCATGCAGTTCGGGGCCAAGCCCCTGTTTGAAAACGTTTCGGTCAAATTCGGCGAAGGTTATCGCTACGGCCTGATCGGCGCCAACGGCGCCGGTAAGTCGACCTTCATGAAGATCCTGGCCGGCGTGCTCGAGCCGAGCGCCGGCAACGTCTCGAAGGACAGCCACGAGCGCATGGCCTATCTGCGCCAGGACCAGTTCGCCTTCGAAGACCAGCGCGTGATCGACGTCGTGATGATGGGCCACGAGGAAATGTGGGCCTGCATGAAGGAGAAGGACGCGATCTACGCCAATCCGGAGGCGACCGAGGAGGAATACCTGCACGCCGCCGAACTCGAAGGCAAGTTCGCCGAATACGACGGCTACACCGCCGAGTCGCGCGCCGGCGAGCTGCTGCTCGGCGTCGGCATCCCGGCCGAACAGCACTACGGCCCGATGAGCGAAGTGGCGCCGGGCTGGAAGCTGCGCGTCCTGCTGATCCAGGCACTGTTCTCCAACCCGGACATCCTGCTGCTCGACGAACCGACCAACAACCTCGACATCGCCACCATCCGCTGGCTGGAAAACGTGATCAACGAGCGCAACAGCACGATGATCATCATTTCCCACGACCGCCACTTCCTGAACCAGGTGTGCACGCACATGGCCGATCTGGACTACGGCAAGATCAGCATCTACCCGGGCAACTACGACGACTTCATGGAAGCGTCGACGCAGGCCCGCGAACGCCAGTCGGCGGCCAACGCCAAGGCCAAGGAGCGCATCGCCGAGCTGCAGACCTTCGTCCGCCGTTTCTCGGCCAACGCCTCGAAGGCCAAGCAGGCGACCTCGCGCATGAAGCTGATCGACAAGTTGAAGCCGGAGGACGTGAAGCCGTCGTCGCGCCAGTACCCGTGGATCCGCTTCGACTTCGACGAGAAGGAAAAGCTGCACCGCCAGGCGGTCGAGATCGAGAACCTGTCCTTCGCCTACGAGGGCGGCGAACGCAAGCTGTTCAACAACCTCGACCTCTCCATCAACGCCGGCGACCGCATCGCGGTGATCGGCGAGAACGGCGTCGGCAAGACGACCTTCCTCAAGCTGCTGATGGGCGAGCTGCAGCCGCAGTTCGGCACGATCAAGTGGACGGAAAAGGCGAAGCGCGGCTACTACGCGCAGGACCACGCCGACGACTTCAAGAGCGACACCAACCTGACCGACTGGATCGCCGGCTACGCGCGCGAAACGGCGAGCGAGGGCGACGACGTCGAGACGCTGATCCGCGGCACGCTCGGCCGCCTGCTCTTCTCGGGCGACGACGTGCGCAAGGCGGTCAAGGTGATCTCCGGCGGCGAGCAGGGGCGCATGATCTTCGGCAAGCTGATGCTGACGAAGAACAACGTGCTGATCATGGACGAGCCGACCAACCACCTCGACATGGAATCGATCGAGTCGCTCAACACCGCGCTCGACAAGTTCAAGGGCACGCTGATCTTCGTCTCGCACGACCGCGAGTTCGTCTCGTCGCTGGCGACGCGCGTCATCGAGATCCGCATGGACGGCACGCTGGTCAACTACCTCGGCACCTACGAGGAATACCTCGCCAGCCAGGGCATCGAATAAAAATCAGACAACACAGGGAGTAAGCGCAAGATGGCCAGCTTCATTTGCCGCCTGATCCTCAAACTGATCGGGTGGCGAACGGTGTTCGTCCCGCCGCCCGGTCCCAAATCGGTCGTCCTCGTTTACCCGCACACGTCGAACTGGGACTTTCCGACCGGCCTGCTGTTCCGCTTCAAGCACCGGATCTTCATCCACTGGGCGGGCAAGGACACGCTGTTCCGCTGGCCCATGCGCCGTTTCTTCCTGGCGCTCGGCGGCGTGCCGATCAACCGCCGCGAGCGCTCGGGGATGGTCGAGCAGCTGGTCGCGGCCTTCGCGCGCAACGACAGTTTCCATCTGTGCATCACCCCGGAAGGGACGCGCGGGAAAACCGACCACTGGAAAGCCGGCTTCTACCGCATCGCCCTCGCGGCGAAGGTGCCCGTCGGACTGGCCTTCATCGACTACGGCAAGAAGTGCCTCGGCATCGAACGCTGGGTCATGCTCTCCGGCGACGAGGAGGCCGACCTCGCCATGCTGCGCGACTACTACGCGACGAAAACGGCGCGCTACCCGGAAAAGGCCGGCGACATCCGCTTCAAGCCGCGCGACTGAGCCGGCGAGCGACGTCCGCGGCCGGCGCGGCGCGGTTCGCGTTCGGCGCGCGCCGAACGATCGCGGCGGTCACTTGCCCGCGGCTTCGGCGGCCTTCTTCGCCGCCCGCTCGGCATCCTGACGCGCCCGCGCTTCCTGCTTGGCCTGTCGCGCCGCCTGCTCGGCCGCCGCCTTCCGGCGCCCCTCGGCGGCCTGGCGCTCCTTGTCGGCGATCTTGGCCGCGCGCTCCTCGGCGCGGCGCGCTTCCTCGGCGCGATAGCGTTCCCCCGCCTCGCGCTGCTCGGCTTCGCGCGCCGGCTGCTCGACCGCGCGCTGCGCGTCCTTGGCCGCCGCCTCCTGCCGCTGCGCTTCGCGCTCGAAATCGCGCGCGCCCTTTTCGAGCGTGCGCGCTTCGATCAGGGCCGTCGAATGCCGCTTCCTGGCCTTTTCCAGACAGTCGCTGACCAGGAACTTGCCGTAGCAAGCCTCCTGTTCGGCGGCGTAGCGCCGCTCGGCCTCGGCGCGCATGGCGTCCGCCTGCGCGCGCTGCGCGACGGCTTCGTCCAGGCTCTGCGGCGCGGGCGCGCCCTCCGCCGCCTGCGCGCAGGCCAGCGGAACGGCCAGCAGGGCGAGGGCGAACATACTGCGAATGTGCATCGTGACTTTCCTCCGAGGCCGTAAACGTAGACGCTTTTGCCGCCCCGCGCCAGCCGGCTGGCGCGCCTATCCGATTCGGATACAATCGGGCGCTCCCTCCGCTCCCTTCCGTTCCGCACGCCACCCGCCGATGCTTTCGCTGCGCTCGTTTCTTGCCGTGCTCACGGCGCACCTCCTGCTGCTCTGCTACGCGCCGGGCGGACAGGCGCAGGCGTCCCTGCATCTGGCGCAAACGACGGCAGGATCGATGCCCGCCGCCGACTTCCTGGAGGACGCCACGGGCAGTCTGGAGGTCGGTGACCTGACACGCCCGCCGCTGGCGGACGCATTCCGGCCGATCACCGGGCAGGACGAAATCAACTTCGGCTATTCGGCCTCGGTCTTCTGGCTGCGCGTGAAGCTGGCGCCGGAAAGCGACGCCGCACGGCACTGGCTGCTCGAAGTCGGCTATCCCTCGCTCGACCGCGTCGATCTGTTCGCGCCTGCCGGCGGAGGCTTCGTCCGGCAGAGCGCCGGCGACCTGGCGCCCTTCGCCGCGCGCCCCTTCGTGCACCGCAACTTCGTCTTCCCGCTCGATCTCGCGCCCGGCGCCGAACACACGCTCTACCTGCGCATCGCCTCGGCCGGCAGCCTGACCGTGCCGCTCGCGCTGTGGACGCCGGCCGCGCTGCACGCGCACGACCAGCGCCTGTACGCGGCCTTCGCGCTGTACTACGGAATGCTGCTCGCGCTCGGCCTGTACAACCTGCTGCTCTATCTCTCGCTGCGCGACCGCACCTATCTCGCCTACGTCGCCTTCGTCACCTCGATGGCGGTCGGGCAGGCCTCGCTGAACGGTTTCGGCAACCAGTTCGCCTGGCCGGACTGGCCGGCCTGGGGCAACATCGCGCTGCCTTCGGGCTTCGCCGCGACCGGCATGTTCGGCGCGCTGTTCACGCGTCTCTTCCTAGACACCCGGCGCAACACGCCGCGCTTCGACAAGCTGATCCTGGCGCTCGCCGCCGGTTTCGCCGGCGCCGCGCTGGCGCCGCTGGTCCTGCCCTACCGCCCGACGGCCATCGTCACCTCGCTGCTCGGCATCTTCTTTTCGGCCACCGCCGTCGCCTGCGGCCTCACCTGCCTGCGCCGCGGCCACCCCGGCGCGCGCCTCTTTCTCGCGGCCTGGACCCTGCTGCTGGTCGGCGTCGGCGTGCTCGGCCTGCGCAACCTCGGCTGGCTGCCGACCAATACGCTGACGATCTACGCCATGCAGATCGGCTCGGCGCTCGAAATGCTGCTCCTGTCCTTCGCGCTGGCCGACCGCATCCACGCCCTGCGCCTCGGCCGCGAGCAGGCCCGCGCCGAAGCGCTGAGCGCCAAGCAGGCGATGGTGGACACGCTGCAGCGCTCGGAACGCTCGCTCGAATCGCGCGTCCGCCAGCGCACGCTGGAACTGGCCGCGGCCAACGAGAAGCTGCGCCGGAGCGAGACGATCCTGCGCGACCTGGCGCACCACGATCCGCTGACCGGGCTGGCCAACCGCGCACTGCTCGACGACCGCCTGCAGCAGGCGATCCTGCGCGGCCAGCGCAAGGCGCAGGGCTTCGCCCTGCTGCTCGTCGATCTCGACGGCTTCAAGCCGGTCAACGACGCCTACGGACACGCCGTCGGCGACGAACTGCTCAAGGGACTGGCCGCCCGCCTCGCCGGCGCAGTGCGCGGCATGGACACCGTCGCGCGCATCGGCGGCGACGAATTCGTCGTGCTGCTCGAAGAGCGCGGCGGCGACGATCTTCTCGCCCGCGCTCTGGGCGTCGGCGAGAAGATCGTCGCCGCCCTCGGCCAGCCGCTGGACATCGGCCCGCACGTCGTGACGGTCGGCGCCAGCGTCGGCATCGCCTGCTGGCCGGGCGACGGCGAAGAGCCGCAGGCGCTGCTGCGCGCCGCCGACCGCGCAATGTACGCGGCGAAGCGCGCGGGACGCGGCCGCTGCCGCGCGGCGAGCCTGCCCGGCGCCGGGTCCGCGGACGTCGCCGAATCCCGCGCCAAGCCGGCGTAAGGGCGCCGCGGCGCCGGATTTGCTAGAATCCGCCGTTTCGCCACGCACCAATCACAGGGAGTTTTCCGTGCAAATCGTCTGCCTCGACCTCGAGGGCGTTCTCGTCCCCGAAATCTGGATCGAATTCGCCGAACGCACCGGCATTCCGGAACTGCGCCGCACGACCCGCGACGAGCCGGACTACGACAAGCTGATGAAGTACCGGCTCGACCTGCTCGCCGCGAAAAAGCTCGGCCTGCCCGACATCCAGAAGGTGATTTCGGAGATGGGTCCGATGCCCGGCGCGCGCGCCTTCGTCGACGGCCTGCGCGAGGACTATCAGGTGATCATCCTGTCCGACACCTTCTACGAGTTCGCCCATCCGCTGATGCGGCAGCTCGGCTGGCCGACGCTGTTCTGTCACTCGCTGGAAGCCGACGACAAGGGCGTGCTGGTGAACTACCACCTGCGCATGGCCGACCAGAAGCGCGAAGCGGTCAAGCGCTTCAAGGAACTCAACTTCAAGGTGGTCGCCGCCGGCGATTCGTACAACGACACGGCGATGCTCGGCGAAGCCCACGGCGGCATCCTCTTCCATCCGCCGGAGAACGTCATCCGCGAATTCCCGCAGTTCCCGGTGACCAACAGCTACGCCGAACTGCGCGCCGAGATCGACCAGGCTTTCGCCCGCGTCGGCAACTGAGGCCCGCCGCCCGCCATGCACACGCAACGCTTCTACACGCTGTCGGCCTCCTGCCCGGACCGGGTGGGCATCATCGCGCGCGTCTCGGGCTTCATCGCCGAGCACCGCGGCTGGATCCTCGAATCGAGCTACCACTCCGACGACGGCAACAACGGCAGCGAGGGCAGCCGCTACTTCATGCGCATCGAGATCAAGGCCGACTCACTGCCCTTCCACCTCGCCGAGTTCCGCGACCGCTTCCGGCCGATCGCCGAGGAACTCGGGATGACCTGGAAGATCAGCGACTCGGCGGTGAAGAAGCGCGTCGTCGTCCTCGTCAGCAAGCAGGAGCACTGCCTCTACGACCTGCTGGCGCGCTGGCAGTCGAAGGAGCTCGACATCGAGATTCCCTGCGTCATCTCGAACCACGACACCTTCAAGGGTTTCGTCGAGTGGCACGGCATCCCCTTCCACCACGTCCCGGTCGATCCGGACAACAAGGCGGCGGCCTACGCCGAGGTGCAACGCCTGTTCGACGAGGTGCGCGGCGATACGATGGTGCTCGCGCGCTACATGCAGATCCTGTCGCCCGAGCTGTGCCGCGACTACCCCGGCCAGATCATCAACATCCACCACAGCTTCCTGCCCAGCTTCGTCGGCGCACGCCCCTACCACCAGGCCTACCAGCGCGGCGTCAAGCTGATCGGCGCGACCTGCCACTACGTCACCGAGGAACTCGACCAGGGGCCGATCATCGAACAGGACGTGATCCGCATCGACCACTCCGATTCGGTCGCCGACATGGTGCGCTACGGCAAGGACATCGAGAAGGCCGTCCTGGCGCGCGGCCTGCGCTACCACCTGGAAGACCGCGTGCTGGTGCACGGCAACAAGACGGTGGTCTTCCGCTAGACCGCCCCCCCATCCCCGGCCGCCGCCCGGCGGCCGGATGCGCAACGGCGCAAGCAACCGAGTACCGACTGGAGTTTCACCCGCATGATCACCCTCAAGAGCGTCACCCTGCGCCGCAGCGCCAAGGTGTTGCTTGATAACGCCTCCGTCACCCTGAATCCCGGCGAAAAGGTCGGTCTCGTCGGCCGCAACGGCGCCGGCAAGTCGACGCTGTTCGCGCTGCTCAACGGCACCCTGCACGAAGACGCCGGCGACTTCTATCGCCCGCCGCAGTGGCGCATGGCGCAGGTGGCGCAGGACATGCCGGAAACCGACCAGAGCGCGACCGACTTCGTGATCGAGGGCGACACCGCGCTGCGCGCCGCGCAGGACGAGGTGCACGCCGCCGAGGCGAGCGACGACGGCGAACGCATGGGCAACGCCTACATGGCGCTGCACGACGCCGGCGCACACGACGCGCAGGCCCGCGCGCAGGCGCTGATCCTCGGCCTCGGCTTCAAGACGACCGAACTCAACCACCCGGTGAACAGCTTCTCCGGCGGCTGGCGCATGCGCCTGCAGCTGGCGCGCGCGCTGATGTGCCCGTCCGACCTCTTGCTGCTCGACGAACCGACCAACCACCTCGACCTCGACGCGCTGGTCTGGCTCGAAGCCTGGCTCAAGCGCTACGACGGCACGCTGGTGGTGATCAGCCACGACCGCGAATTCCTCGACGCGATCACCGACGTCACGCTGCACATCGACAACGGCAAGCTGGTCCGCTACGGCGGCAACTACAGCACCTTCGAGGAGATGCGCGCGCAGCAGATGGAGCTGCAGCAGAACGCCTTCGAGAAACAGCAGGACAAGATTGCCCACCTGCAGCAGTTCATCGCCCGCTTCAAGGCCAAGGCCAGCAAGGCAAAGCAGGCGCAGAGCCGGGTTAAGGCGCTCGACCGCATGGAGAAGCTGGCGCCGGTGCTGGCCAACGCCGACTTCACCTTCGAATTCAAGGAACCGGCCAACCTGCCCAACCCGATGCTGGCCATGGAAGACGCCTGCTTCGGCTACCCGCCGGCCGAGGACGCGGCGCCCGGCACGCCGCCAACGGTGATCGTGCACAAGGTCAGCAAGTCGGTGATGGCCGGCCAGCGCATCGGCATCCTCGGCGCCAACGGGCAGGGGAAATCGACGCTGGTGAAGACCGTGGCGCGCGCGCTGGCGCCGATCAGCGGCACGGTGCAGGAAGGCAAGGGCCTGTCGATCGGCTACTTCGCGCAGCAGGAACTCGACGTGCTGCGCCCGCTCGACAACCCGCTCGAACACATGGTGCGCTTGGCCAAGGAAGGCCTGCCGGCCGGCGCCAGCGGGCGCGAGCAGGACCTGCGCACCTTCCTCGGCAGCTTCAATTTTTCCGGCGACATGGTCAAGCAGCCGGTCGGCACGATGAGCGGCGGCGAAAAGGCGCGCCTCGTGCTGTGCATGATCGTCTGGCAGCGCCCGAACCTGCTGCTGCTCGACGAACCGACCAACCACCTCGATCTGGCGACGCGCGAAGCGCTCTCGGTCGCGCTCAACGAGTTCGAAGGCACGGTGATGCTGGTCAGCCACGACCGCTCGCTGCTGCGCTCGGTGTGCGACGAGTTCTGGCTCGTCTCGCGCGGCGGCGTCGAGCCCTTCGACGGCGACCTCGACGACTACCAGCGCTACCTGCTCGACGAGGCCAAGCGCGCGCGCGAAAGCCTCAAGGAAGCGCAGAAGGTCGCCGCGACGGCGGCCACCGCAGCGGCCGCAGCCCCGGCGGCGAAAAGCGCGCCGAAGAAGATTCCCGGCAAGCTGACGCACGAACTCGGCCGCATCGAACAGGCCATCCTCGACCTGCAGGGCCGCAAGCACGCGCTCGAAGCCCAGCTCAGCGGCACCCTGCCGGTACCGGAAATCGCCCGCCTCGGCGTCGAGCTGCAGCAGGTGGACGAAGCGCTCGCCGCGCAGGAAGAGCAGTGGCTGGCGGTTTCCGAGCAGATCGAGGCCGCCGCGCAGTAGGCCGGCGCGGCGCCTTCCCCGACCGGGCGCCGCGACGAAGCGCGGAGCGACAATAAAAAAGGGCGCCCGAAGGCGCCCAATGAGGAGACGATGCTGCCTCGGAGGAAAGCTTACTGGTGGTAGGCCGACTCGCCGTGCGAGGTGATGTCGAGGCCTTCGCGCTCTTCTTCGGCCGGGACGCGCAGGCCGATGAACATGTCGACCAGCTTGTAGGCGACGAGCGAGACGAGGCCGGACCACACGATGACGGTACCGACGCCCCACAGCTGGCTGATCACCTGCGCCGCCATGTCGTACTCGCCGACCGCGTTGGCGACGTAGTCATAGACGCCGGTGCCGCCGAGCGAGGGCGAGGCGAAGACGCCGGTGAGGATGGCCCCGAGGATGCCGCCGACGCCATGCACGCCGAACACGTCGAGCGAGTCGTCGGCGCCGAGCAGGCGCTTCAGACCATTGACGCCCCACAGGCAGACCACGCCGGCGAGCAGGCCGAGGACGATGGCCCCGACGACGCCGACGAAGCCGGCGGCCGGCGTGATCGCCACGAGGCCGGCGACGGCGCCGGAAGCGGCACCCAGCATCGAGGGCTTACCCTTGATCATCCATTCGGCGAACATCCAGGAGAGCGCCGCGCTGGCCGTCGCCACCCAGGTGTTGACCATGGCCAGAGCCGAGCCGCCCGAGGCTTCGAGCGCCGAACCGGCGTTGAAGCCGAACCAGCCGAACCACAGCAGCGAGGCGCCGATCATCGTGAAGGTCAGGCTGTGCGGCGCCATCGACTCGCGGCCGTAGCCGACGCGCTTGCCGATCAGATAGGCGCCGACCAGGCCGGCCATCGCGGCGTTGATGTGCACCACGGTGCCGCCGGCGAAGTCGAGCGCGCCCTTCTGGAACAGGAAACCGGCCGTCTTGCCCGCCGCTTCGGCCGCCGCCGCGTCGGTGTAGGCATCGGGGCCGGCCCAGTACCAGACCATGTGCGCCATCGGCAGGTAGGCGAAGGTGAACCAGATCACCATGAAGACGAGGATCGCGGAGAACTTCGCCCGCTCGGCGAAGGCGCCGACGATCAGCGCGCAGGTGATCGCCGCGAAGGCGCCCTGGAAGACGACGAAGATGAACTCGGAGATGACCACGCCCTTGGAGAAGGTCGCACCCACCGAATCCGGCGTGATGCCCTTCAGAAAGAGCTTGTCCAGCGTCCCGAAGAAGGCGCTGCCCTCGGTGAAGGCGATCGAGTACCCGTAGATCACCCATAGCAGCGTGATCAGCGAGAAGGTCACGAAGACCTGCATGAGCACCGAGAGCATGTTCTTCGAGCGGACGAGGCCGCCGTAGAAGAGGGCGAGGCCGGGGATCGACATCAGGATGACGAGCGCGGCGCAGATCATGATCCACGCGTTGTCGCCCTTGTTCGGCACCGGCGCGGGAGCTGCCGCCGGCGCGGCGGCCGGCGCGACTGCGGCGACCGCCGCAGTCGGTGCCGTGACTGCCGCGGCGGGGGGCGCCCCGGCCGTGGCGGCGG
>RCMZ01000124.1_pt1 | contig 64081 bp, 56 predicted proteins | sample 2041141 | NCBI WGS metagenome assembly RCMZ01 (sample SAMN09708263, study PRJNA481090) | Wastewater metagenome, whole genome shotgun sequencing project. | biome: sewage; isolation source: Davis station wastewater (DW) | place: Antarctica: Davis Station | collected 2010-03-01 | reverse complement strand
TGGGTCGTCACCAAGGCCAGCCACGTCAAGCCCGGCAAGGGCGGCGCCTTCGCCAACGTCGAGGCCAAGAACCTCGAAACCGGCAACAAGCTGAACGAACGCTTCCGTTCGGAAGACAAGGTCGAGCGCGTTACGCTCGAACAGCGCGACTACTCTTACCTGTTCGACAACGGCGACAGCCTGGTCTTCATGGACGACGCCACCTACGAGCAGATCGAACTGCAAAAGGGCTGGGTCGGCGAAGACCGCATCCCCTACCTGCAGGAAGGCATGAAGGTCATCATCGAGTCGCACGAAGAGCGTCCGATTGGCCTGGAACTGCCCGATCATGTCGTTCTGGAAGTCGCCGAGACCGAGCCCACCGTTAAGGGCCAGACCGCCTCTTCGTCCTACAAGCCTGCAACCGCCTCCAACGGCGTGCGCATCATGATCCCGCCCTATATGTCGGCGGGTGAGCGTATCGTCGTCGATACGGCGACCGGCGAATACGTCCGTCGCGCAGACTAAGCGTACCGACGGCCCCTTCGGGGGCCGTTTCCTTTCTTGAACTTCTCCGCATCTCCGGGCCCCCATCTCAATCAGAATGGGCCTTGTCAGGACATGCGGACCAGGAGATCTACCCATGGCCCTCACTTCCGCCCTGCTTCAAGTCATGACCGATGCGGTCCGCAAGACCGCCCGTCCGATGATGCGCGACTTTGGTGAAGTCTCCCAGCTTCAGGTCTCCCGCAAAGGCCCCGGTGATTTCGTCACCGCCGCCGACCTGCGCGCCGAAGACACCCTGTTCGAACTGCTGATGAAGGCCCGCCCCGGCTATGGCTTCCTCGGCGAGGAACGCGGCATGGTCGAAGGCACCGACAAGTCGCACACCTGGATCGTCGACCCCATCGACGGCACCACCAACTTCATGCACGCCATGCCCCACTTCGCCATCACGGTGGGCCTTGAGCGCCGCGCGCCCGACGGCTCCAGCGAGATCGTCGCAGGCGTCACCTACAACCCCGTCATGAACGAGCTGTTCTGGGCCGAAAAGGGCAAGGGCTGCTATCTGAATGACCAGCGCATTCGTGTCGCGGGCCGTCGGGACCTGTCCGAAAGCCTGATCGCCACCGGCCTGCCCTTCATCGGCAAGTCGGGTCACGCCCAGGCCATCAAGGACATCCACGCCGTTGGCCAGCGCGTTGCGGGCATCCGCCGCCTTGGCTCCGCCGCCCTGGACTTCGCCTGGGTCGCTGCAGGCCGCTATGACGCCTATTACGAGCGCAACCTGAAGCCCTGGGACGTTGCAGCAGGCATCCTGTTCGTCACCGAGGCAGGCGGCCGCGTCACCACCATCGACAACGACGGTGATCCCAAGACCGGCTCCACCATCCTGGCCTCCAACCCCGAACTTCACCCGCAACTGCGCAAGGTGCTGCAGGGCGCGTAAGCTCCAAGCCTCTCCCTCCCCGACGTGGAGGGAGAGCATCCGGCGCTGTCACGCCCGCGTCGCGTCCCGGCCCTATCCAGCGGTCATGATACGCGCCATCCTGACCGCCCTGATCCTGTTCACAGGAGCGCCCGCCGTGGCCCAGCCCCTGATCATCGCCCACCGCGGCGCATCGGGCGAACGGCCCGAACACACCCGTTCCGCCTATGAACTGGCCATCGAACAGGGTGCGGATGTGATCGAGCCGGATCTGGTCATGTCGAAAGACGGCGTCTTCATCGACCGGCATGAAAACGAGATCGGCGGCACCACCGACGTCGCCAGCCGTCCCGAGTACGCCGACCGCAAGACGACCAAAACTATCGACGGCGTCGTGACCACCGGCTGGTTTACCGAAGACTTCACCTTGGCCGAGTTGAAGACCCTGCGCGCTCGCGAGCGCCTGCCGCAGGTCCGCACCGGCAATGTCGCCTATGACGGCCGCGACCCGATCCTGACCTTCGACGAAGTGGTCGAAATCGCCCGCGCGGCGTCCGCCCGCACGGGCCGCACCATCGCCGTCGCGCCCGAGCTGAAACACCCGACCTATTTCGCCGGGATCGGCCTGCCGATGGAGGACGCCTTCGTCGCCGAACTGGAGCGGTTGCACCTGACGGGCGCAGATGCTCCGATCATCATCCAGTGTTTCGAGGTCGGACCTCTGGAGCGGCTGTCGCGCCGCATCAAGGCCCCGCTGGCGCAACTGGTCGGCGCAGGCGCCGCGCCAGAGGACCGGCCTGACCTGACCTATGCCCAGATGGTCACGCCTGAAGGCCTGAAGGCCATCGCCACCTATGCCGCATGGGTCGCGCCGGACGTGACGCTGGTCATCCCCCGCGACACGCAGGGCCGGTCGACCGCACCCTCGTCATTGGTCAGCGACGCCCATGTCGCAGGCCTGAAAGTCGTGGTCTGGACGCTGAGGGCGGAAAACTTCTTCCTGCCCCTGGAATACCGATCGGGCGCCCTTCCCGGCGCCCACGGCGACATGGCGGGCTATGTCCACGCTCTGTCAGAGACGGGCGTGGACGCCATCTTCAGCGACTTCCCTGCCTTGGCGCGTGAAGGGCTGCGCTAGGTTTAATCGACACCGTCATTCCGGGGCGTCCGCAGGACGAACCCGGAACCCAGGAGGCTCGCATCCGGCGCCGAATGCATCCAGCGATGTGACTGTAGTCCTGGGTTCCGGGTTCTTCGCTTCGCTCAGCCCCGGAATGACGATCTAGGATTTCTACCGACTGTAATGTCGATTGGTCCTAGCCCCTTACGTCGCCCGGAACTGCAGCTCAGCCAAACGGGCATACAGCCCGCCCTGCGCCACCAGTTGCTCGTGCGTGCCTTCTTCGACCACGCGGCCATCGTCCATCACCACGATGCGGTCGGCGCGCAGAACGGTGGCCAGACGGTGGGCGATGACCAGGGTGGTGCGCTCCTCCATAGCTTGATCCAGTGCGACCTGCACCAGACGTTCGCTCTCGGCGTCCAGTGCGCTGGTGGCTTCGTCCAGCAACAGGATCGGCGCATCGCGAACCAGAGCGCGGGCGATGGCCAGACGCTGGCGTTGACCGCCCGACAGGCTCTTGCCGCGTTCGCCCAGAGGCGTGTCGAAACCTTCCGGCAAAGCCTCGATGAAGCCCAGAGCCTGGGCCTTCTCGGCGACGATCCGGGCTTCGTCCAGCGTCGTTTCTTCACGACCAAACTGGATGTTCTCCAGGGCCGAACCCGAGAACAGCGGGGTTTCCTGCGACACCCAGGCGAAACGGTTGCGCACGGACACGGGGTCCGCCTCGCGCACGTCCACGCCGTCCACCGACACCAGACCCGTCTGCGGATCATAGAAACGCAGCAACAGGCGGAAGACCGTCGACTTGCCCGCGCCCGACGGCCCGACCAGAGCCACAGTCTCGCCCGGACGCACGGTCAGGCTGAAGCCCTTCAGCGCAGGCAGATCAGGTCGTCCAGGATAGGAGAAGCCGACTGCCGACATCGACACCTCGCCGCGTGGCGGCTGAGGCAGGGCGGTGGCGTGGGCAGGCGGCGCGATGCCCGGCACGGCGCGCATCAGCTCTTCGATCCGCTCCATGGCGCCCGCCGCCTTCTGCACGTCGCCCCAGCTTTCGCCCAGCGCGCCCACGGCCCCCGCCGCGAACACCGACAGCAGCACGAACTGCAGCAGTGCGCCCGGCGACATCGTGCCTGCGACCACATCCTGCGCGCCCAGCCACAGCACCAGGGTCACGCCGCCGAACATGACGACGATGATCAGGGCCGTCATCCATGCCCGCGCGGCCATGCGGGTCAGGGAGGCCGCGAAGGCGTCCTCCACCGCTGCGCCAAAACGGTTGATGGCGCTGCGCTCACGGCCAAAGGCCTGCACCGTCTCGATGGCGTCGACGCTTTCACCGGCGAAACCGACGGCGTTAGCGAAGCGGTCCTGCGACTTGACCGTCAGCTTGCGCACCCGGCGCCCGAAAATGAAGATCGGCCCCAACAGGAACGGCACGATCAGCAGCACCAGACCCGTCAGCTTCGGACTGACGAAGAACAGCAGGGCCACGCCCCCGATCAGCGTCAGGAAGTTGCGCAGCGCATAGGACACCGACGTGGTCATCAGCGTCTCGACCAGGGCAATGTCCGTGGTCAGGCGCGACAGCACCTCGCCCGTGCGCATATGGGCGTAAAACGACGGGTCCAGCGTCAGGATGCGCCCAAACAGACCCTTGCGCAGATCCGCGATCACACGCTCGCCCGTGCGGGTGACGTAATAATAGCGTGCAGCGGTGGCCAGACCCAGAAACAGGGCATTGGCGCCCAGCAGCAGGAACCAGATGTTCAGGTTCGCTCCACCCGCCTCAAACCCATGGTCGATGGCCCCACGCGCCAGCGCCGTCAGCCCCAGCGACGCCGAGGTCGACAGCAGCAGCCAGAACACCGCCATCAGGGCATGGCCCTTGTGGCGCATGGCATAGGGAATCAGCCGCGCCAGAGGACGCACGTCGCGGCGTTTGGCGCGTTTCTCGCCCGCCTCTGACATTTGTTCGGCCAGCAGGGCGCCCGCACTGGGACGACCTTCAAGCTCGGCGCGAGCGGAATGATGGGTTGCGGCGGGGGGAAGATCAGTCATTGCGTCCGCCTCTTGCCCCGGAACGCCCCCCGGTGTAAACGCCGCCGCTCATTCCCGCCCTAATCGGCGGGTTTCTCATTTCATGCGCACCGACGGTCGGCATCGTCATCGCGCCAGAGACCGGACGACCACCATGAAGCCCGATACGCACCCCGACTACCACTTCATCACCGTCGTGATGACCGATGGCAGCACCTACCAGACCCGTTCGACCTACGGTAAGGAAGGCGACAAGCTGAGCCTCGACATCGATCCGTCGACGCACCCGGCCTGGACCGGCGGCAACGCCCAGATGCTGGACCGCGCCGGTCGCGTTTCGCGCTTCAACAACAAGTTCGGCGGCTTCATCAAGAAGTAAGACCCGACGCTGCGACATACTGCAGCATTATGGTCACGAAGAGCGTCGGTCGCAGGACCGGCGCTTTTTGTTTATCTGGAACACCGATAACATATGGGCGTTCGGGGTAAGTCAAAGCAAAGCGTCGATCCACGGGGGTCGAACTGATCGAGAAGCAGACGGGTTATGAATAGACGGGAAATGGGTCTGGGCGTCGCGACTGCGACCATGGCCCTTGGCTCTACGGCGCGCGCGCAACAGGTCTATGTGCAGCGCACCCCGGAGGCGACCGCCTTCTACAACAGCTTCAACGACCAGATCAGCCGCCTCCCCCAGGCCCAGCAACCTGACGTCCGCGCCTTCTATGAAATGAACGGCTGGCGCCCTGTGTGGAACGCCGAGCGCATCCGCAGCCTGAACGCCGTGGCCCAACGCTCCGAGCGTCACGGTCTGGCGTCCGGCGACTTTTTCGATTTCGTCGGTCTGGCGGCCGATCCCGCATCATCCGACCTGCGCACCACGGCGGCCGCCCTTGGTTATGGCCGTGCGCTTGCCCTGGGCAAGGTCCGTCCCGAGACGGTCGAAGACCTGTGGGAGATGCAGAAGAACCGCGCCGACCTGCCGCGTGGCCTGTCTGACGCGCTGAACCGCAATATTCTGCTGGACTGGTTCGAAGGTCTGGCCCCGACCGACATCGGTTATCAAAACCTGTCCGCCGGTTATGTCCGCTATCGTCGTCTGGCGGCCCAGGGCGGCTGGCCCGCCTTCCCCGCCGGTCCGACCATCGAACCAAACGCCAGCGACCGCCGCATTCCCGCACTGATCGACCGCCTGGTCGCAGAAGGCGATCTGACGTCTGCAGACGGCGCCCGTCTGAAGGCCCAGGGCCTGACCTATGGTTCGGAACTGCAAAAGGCGGTCGAGGGCTTCCAGGTCCGCCACGGCTTGGGCGCAGACGGACGTGTCGGCGCCGGCACTCAGCGTTCGCTATCAGCCACCGCCGAGAATCGCGCCCGCCAGATCGCCCTGAATCTGGAACGCCGCCGCTGGCTGAAGCGCGACGTTGCGCCAGAGCGGATCGAGGTGAACACCGCCGCCGCCATCATGGTCTATTGGAAGGACGGCAAGCCGGTCCACTCCAACCGCGTGGTCGTGGGTTCCGCCGACAACCAGACGCCCAGCCTTGAAAAGCCGTTCGCCTCTGTCGTGGCCAATCCGCCCTGGTATGTGCCCGCCGGGATCGCGCGTCGCGAAATCCTGCCCAAGGGTCCAGGCTATCTGGCCGCCAACGACATGTACGTCCAGAACGGCACGGTCATCCAGCGCGCGGGCCCGCGCTCGGCCCTGGGCTATGTGAAGTTCGAACTGCGCGACAGCTACGCCATCTTCCTGCACGACACCCCGTCCAAGGGCGCCTTCAACCTTTCAATGCGCCAGCGCAGCCACGGCTGCGTCCGGGTGCAGGATGCGGTGGAGTTCGCCCGCCTGCTGCTGTCACCCGACCCGACCAAACTGAGCCAGTTCGACGCCGCCCAGGACAGCCGCGAGACGACCCGCGTCACCACCGGCCGTGAAATCTCGGTGCGCCTGCTGTACTGGACCGCCTTTGTGGATGGTCAGGGCCGCGTGGCCTTCCGTGAAGACGGCTATGGCCGCGACGACAAGCTGGCCCAAGCGCTTGGCATCGCCGTCAGCCTGCCCAAGCCCATCGATGACGGCGGCCGTCGCGACGCCAGCGACGTCGGGCCGTAAGAGACACGCTTATTCTCCCTCTCCGCGCTGGGGAGGGAGAATGGCTTCAGCCCCTGAACGCGGCTTCCAGCATGCCGAGTTGGCTCAACACCGGGTTCTCAGGCGTCTCGTCCTGACCGTCCAGGTACATGCGCCGGTCCAGATAGACGGCGCGGTCGAACAGTTTCTCGGACCGCACGACATATTCGATCAGCGCGATAGGCAGTTCGGCATGGCTGGGCTCTGCCTCGACCTTGCGATCATTCAGACGATAGCGCGGCGCGCAGGCGGCCTCGGCGGTCATGTCGTCTTCACGCACGGCTCGCTGGACCAGCAGCCAGGACGCAATCTGCATCAGGCGCGTGGTCAGCTTCATGCTCTCAGCGGCATAGGCCAGGGCCGCAGCCCGCGACAGGATCTTGGAATCGCGCCGCCCTTCGCCATCCAAATAGGCGGCGGTTTCTTCGACCAGTTCCATGCCCTCGCGGAAGGTGCGGTCGAACAGTTCGGAACGGGCGAAGTCACGCACCGTGCGTCCACGTTCCAGCGCGGCGGCCGAGGTCTGTGCCGAATGCGGGGTCGTATCAGACATCATCATCGGATCTAGGATTGGTCCTGAAATGGGCCCACGGCGGCGCCTGTTGCGCCAAACCTGCAACCGTCATGCCATGATTTCCCTTAACGGGCGATTCACGATCCGAAGTTGAACAGGGCGTCAGCGGCGTTCTTCTTGGATTGTTTGGCCTCTATGGCCGCCCGATTGCGCGCGATTTCTCGCTCCAGCGCCTCTATCCGTTCCTGCAGATCGCCCACAGAAACCAGATCCAGGTCTTCCCGCGACAATGCGGTCAGCGCCTCGCCGCGCTGGGCGCGGGGTTCGAGATCCTCAAACATGGCGTCCCTTTCTGCCTCTGTTGCACTGGCCTGACACGGCCTCAAACCCATATGAGAGCGCCCGGACACGGACGAATGCAAGCGGAGCCCCTTCATGCGCATCATCACCATCGACGGCGGTTCAGGCCCGGCGGAAGCCCTGACCTTGGCCGAACGCCCTGATCCCACGCCGGGATCGGGCCAGGTTCTGATCCGCGTCCGCGCCGCCGGGGTGAACCGTCCCGATCTGCTGCAACGCATCGGCGCCTACCCCCCGCCCCCCGGCGCATCAGAGATTCTGGGGCTGGAAGTGGCTGGCGAGATCGAAGCGGTCGGCGACGGCGTCAGCCGCTGGCGCATCGGCGACCGGGTCTTCGCCCTGCTGGGCGGCGGCGGCTATGCGGACAAAGCGGTTGTCGACGCCCGGCACGTCCTGCCGATCCCCGAAGGGCTGGATTTCGTCCAGGCGGCGGCCCTGCCCGAGACAGTGTTCACCGTCTTCACCAATGTCTTCGAAGCGGGCGGTCTGAAAGCGGGCGAGACCCTGCTGATCCACGGCGCAACCAGCGGCATCGGCGTCACGGCCATCCAGATGGCCAAGGCGGCGGGCGCCAAGGTCATCGCCACGTCTCGCGGGGCTGAAAAGGCCGCTGCGGCCAAGGCGCTGGGCGCCGATGTCAGCCTGAACGCCAAGACCGATGACCTGGCCGCCGCCATCGCCGAGGCTGGCGGCGCCGATGTTGTGCTGGACATGGTGGGCCGCGATTACGCCGAACTGAACCTCAAGGCCCTGAAGACCGGCGGCCGCTGGGTGGTGATCGCAACCCTGACGGGGTCGTTGGCCGAGGTGGATCTGATGCGGATCATGGTCAAGCGCCTGACCCTGACGGGTTCGACGCTGCGCGCACGACCGGCCGACGAGAAGGCCCGCCTGACCGCCGCCGTTGAAACGACCGCCCTGCCCTGGATCGCATCGGGTGCGGTCAGTCCGCCGATCCACGCGACCTTCCCGCTGGAAAAAGCCGCCGACGCCCACCGCGCGCTGGAAGCGGGCGATCACGTCGGCAAGATTATCCTGACGGCGTGAAACCGTCTGCCCCGGAGCCGGTCGTCCGGCTCCGGGGCATTTTACTCACGGCCTAGCGACGGCCGACCGGGCGCACCGAAGAGATGCTGCGGTAGAAGTCGCCGTCCAGACGGCTCACGTCGCGATCGATAACGCGGCAACGGCCACGGAAGTTGGCGTCCGTGCAGACTTCCCAACGCCCCTGAACCCGGATCGAGACGATGCGGTCATTGAAAGGCGTACGGCCCAGGTTGGTGTCCTCATCAACAAACTCACGCGAGGATCCACGGAAGTTGGCGTTGTCATAGACCGTGATCGCGGTCTGGCCCCAACCGCCGTTGCCGCCGCCCCAGCCGCCGCCGTTGTTGCCACCCCAACCGCCGCCGTTTCCGCCGCCGACCCATTGACCGCGTTCGGGACCACAGATCAGCAGGCCGTTATCGTTGCTGATGTCCGCACGGCCGCAACGGCTGATGTTCAGGGTGCTGGTGCGTTCATTGCGGCGCGTGTCGCGGCAGGTCGCGGTCAGTTGGTCACCGCGCACCGAGATAGTGTTGCAGCTGGCGGTGTAGCTGCCCTGCGGGGTGCGGCCGCCGCCCCAACCGCCGCCATTGTTTCCACCCCAGCCGCCGCCGTTGTTGCCGCCTTGGCCGGGACGATTCGGGCCGCGATCCTCGTAATCGCCGCGTGTGCGGCCGCAGACCAGCAAGCCGTTGTTGTTGGTGATTTCGTCGCCGCTGCAGCGCGCCAGTTCGATCGAGGTGCCGCGAATCTGGCCCCGCTCGTCGCGACAGTCGGCATAGAGGCGCCCCTGGTTTGTGTAGGCGTTCGCGCAGGTCTGGGCGTAGCTGCCTCGCGGAGCGACGCGTTGCGCCGAAAAGTCTTGACCCGAAGCCATCGCCGCAAACATGGCGGCGCCAAGCAGAATGGACATTGTGTTCTTCCTCTCCAGAACGAGGCGACGCCTCTTGTTGGCCGAACTAGGCCGCCGAACATGAACCTTCGCTGTATAGCATTGTCGGTCAGCGTTTTCTTTTCACGCGAATAGGCCTATATCGAAACCATAAGCGCCCGGTCGAAAGGCCGGGCGCCGTCGTATCCAACGCCTGCCGAAGGCCCCTTCGGCTGCAAAATTCATACCGGGACGAACGCCCCATGAGCGACATTCTGATGCCCAAGGCCACTGCGGTCTGGCTGGTCGACAACACCTCCCTCAGCTTCGAGCAGATCGCGGATTTCTGCGGCCTGCACCCGCTGGAAGTGCGCGGCATCGCTGACGGCGACGTGGCCCGCGACATTCGCGGCGTCGACCCCGTCACCGGCGGCCAGCTGACCCGCGAAGAGCTGGACAAGGCCCAGGCCAACGAAAACTATCGGATGAAGGCCATCGTCAGCCGTCACGCCGAGCTGCTGAAATCGGCCAAGCCTGCGCCGAAATACACGCCTGTCTCGCGCCGTCAGGACCGCCCGGACGCCATCGCCTGGTTCGTGCGCAACCACCCGGAAGTCGCCGACGCCCAGATCGCCAAACTGCTGGGCACCACCAAGTCCACCATCGAGAGCGTGCGCAACCGCACCCACTGGAACTCGGCCAACATCAAGCCGGTCGATCCGGTGACCCTGGGTCTGGTCGGCCAGCTGGTTCTGGACGAAGTGGTCAAGAAGGCCGCTGACAAGAAGGCCAAGGACGACCTCAAGAACGGCGGCGGCACCATCCAGGCCGTCGTTGAAGAGGCCGAACCCGAGTTCGTTCCCGAGGCCCGCGAACGCCCCAGCGCCGAACCCACCGCCGAGTCGGTCTTCGGCAAGCGCGACTGATCTTCGCCACGCAGCGATGAAACAAAACGGCCCCGGAGATTGCTCTCCGGGGCCGTCGTCGTTTTCGGGAGGTCGTGAACGCCGCTAGGTCGCTCGCGCCTCCAGACTGGTGATTTCTTCCTTCAGCCTAAGCTTCTTCTGCTTCAGCTCCCTGACCTGCAGCGGGTCCACGGACGGGCGGTTCAACGCCTTTTGGATCGTCTGATCCAGAACGCGATGACGATTACCCAGTTCGCGAATACGAGCCTCGATGGTCATGGCTTGCGCCTCCGTTGGTTAGGGACCACTAGAGTGAGCGCCCGGATTGGCAGGCTGTGGAATCACATTCCAGTGACGGCCCGCCTCGCCGGACCCCACGGAGGCTGACCCCCAAAATGGTCGATGTTGTGAACGGAGCCATACAAAACCCGCCTGCGCGAATAATCGTCGGGATTTCAGGGGCTTCTGGCGTAATCTACGGCGCACGGGTGCTGGATGCGTTGAAAGACCTGGGCGTCGAGAGCCATCTGGTCGTCACGAAAGCCGCCCTGCTCACTTTGTCGCAGGAGACGGAAATGTCCCCTGACGATCTGACCGGCAAGGCGGACGTGGTTTACAAACTTGGTGACGTCGGCGCCACCATCGCGTCCGGCTCTTTCCGCACCCTGGGCATGATCGTCGCGCCCTGTTCGGTGAAGACCATGAGCGAGATCGCCACGGGCGTGACCTCGTCACTGCTGACCCGCGCGGCGGATGTCACGCTGAAGGAACGCCGCCCGCTGGTGCTGATGGTGCGCGAGACGCCGCTGCATCTGGGCCACCTGCGCACCATGACGGCTCTGACCGAGATGGGCGCCGTCATCGCCCCGCCCCTGCCCGCCCTCTACGCCAAGCCCGCTTCGATCATGGAAATGGTCGATCAGTCGGTCGGCCGGGCGCTGGACCTGTTTGGTCTGGACTGGGCGGCGGTGAAACGTTGGGATGGACTGAAGTAATGTCGCTCTGGGATTGGGCCGTCGCCGCCTATGCCGCGCCGGACGTGGCCGACGCCTGTCTGGCGTTGCAGGACCATCACGAACAGAATGTCCCCCTGCTTCTGTGGTCGGCCTGGATCGCCGCCACCGGGCGTCGGCCGGACGAGGATACGATCGAGGCCGCCTGCGACACCGCCCGCGCCTGGGACACTGTCGTTGTCGCGCCTCTGCGCGCCGTGCGCCGCACCCTGAAGGCGCCTGTGCCCGACATCGACGACGGCCCGCGCGAAAGCGTGCGCAACCGCATCAAGGCGCTGGAACTTGAGGCCGAGAAACATCTGCTTGAGGCGCTTGAGGGCCTGGCCCCGCCGCCTGCTGGCGCGCCACGCCCCGCCATCGACGGTCTGGCCGCCACGACGCGGGTCTGGTCGCGGATCACGCCACGTCCGGCGCTGATCCGTCTAGCCGACGCCCTTCCGGCCTGAAATTCGCTGGCGTATAAGGCCGTGGGGACACTGCGATGAACGACGACATTCCAGACATCAGCGAAGAAGAAGCGGCGCTGCACGCCCGCGTCAAACTGCTGCGCCTTGAACACTCCGATCTTGACGCCTCCATCGAGGCCCTGGGCCTGGCCGCCATCCCCGATCAGCTGATGATCGCCCGTCTCAAGCGCAAGAAGCTGGCCCTGAAGGACGAGATCGTGAAGATCGAAGACCGCATCCTGCCGGACATCATCGCCTGACCTGTGTCATTTGCGACCCTGCGCCGCCCATTCAGGGTCCAAAAGTCGCCCCATGACGCGGGCATAAGCCCGGCCTCCCCGCCGGGTGTCCGCAGCCTCCTCTCGCGCCGCGTCCCCATACAACGCTCAAAGAGCGCCAGATGCCGGAGACGCCGCCGAATGCGACGCCTGCTTCCGACCGCCCCCTTGTCGAGGGCGAAATCCCTGTTGATCCATACGGGTCAGACCACTGCACTGGTCACGGTCGCTGTGCTGGCCGCCGCCGCCGCGCCCGCTGTGACGGCTTCACCGATCACGGTCGACAGCGCCTATGCCCCGGTCGCGCCACCGGTCATGGCCCAGGTCGAGACGGTCGGCCCCGTCATGCGCCAGATAGCCTTTGACATGCCGGTGCGCGGTTACGCCATCAACTCCGAATTCGGCATTCGCAAGCTGGCCATCGAGGCCCGCGCCCGCGCCCATAAGGGCGTCGATATCGCCGCGCCCCAGGGCACCTCGGTCTTCACCGCCGCAGAGGGCGAGGTGATCCGCACCGGCTATGACGCAGGCGGATACGGCAACTTCATCGAGGTGGCCCACCCCAACGGCATGACCACCATCTACGGCCACCTCAGCCGCATCGACGTGGCCACCGGCGACAGGGTCACGCCGGAACAGCGCATCGGTCTGGTCGGCTCAACCGGCTATTCCACCGGTCCCCACCTGCATTTTGAAGTCCGCCGCGATGGCGATCAGGTGAACCCCACCCGCGTCGTGGGCCGCAGATTCCAGGTCGCGGTGAAGGTCAGGGCCTAAGCGGCAATCGCACACTCGCTCAGCCGTTCCCTCAACCACTGCAAACCCGCATCCCCGTCCCTTCGCTCATGCCAGGTCTGAACGAAACGAAAGGGCGCCAGCGCAAACGGCGGCGGCAAGACCGCCAGACGCGGGTCCAACGCCTCGCGCAGGCTGCGGCTTGAGATGGTCAGAACCAGATCGGTTCCCGCGATCAGATCGGGCGCCACGCTCCAGTGCGGCAGGATCACCACCACCTCGCGCCTGTGGTCCAGACGCGCCAGCGCCCCGTCCACCTCGTCCACCTGCCCGTCCTGCACCGCGACCGATATGTGCGGCCGCGCCAGATAAGCGGCCAGATCAAACCGGTCATCCAGCGTCGCCCGATCCATGACACAGACGAACCGCTCTTCCAGCAGCAGGCTTTCGCGCACCTGTGCGGGACGTTCGGGAAAGACGCCCAGCGCCAGATCGACATCCCCATCCACCACCGCCGCCATGGCCGCATCCCGGCTGCGTGTCGTGATCGACAGATGCACGCCCTGCGCCTGTTCCCGCAGCACCGGCAGCAGGCGCGGCCCCAGCATGGCCGAGGCATAGTCCGACATGGTCAGGCGATAGGTCCGGCGCGTCCGGGCCGGGTCAAAAGGCGTCGGCCGCACCAGCCCCCGCACCGCGGCCAGCGTCTCTGCCAGAACCGGCTCCATTTCACGCGCCCGCGCCGTCAGCTCCCATCCCTCCCCGCCCCGGATCAGCAGCGGATCATCAAACGTCAGGCGCAGCCGCCCCAGCGCCTGACTGACGGCGGGCTGGCTTCGGTTCAGCCGCAGGGCCGCGCGCGAGATATGACGCTCTGCAAACAGGGCCTCCATCACGACCAGCAGGTTCAGGTCCAGCGCGGCAAGATCATTCATTTGAAGAATACTGAACGTTAGAAATGACGATTTTCAAAACGAATATTTATGTCCCATCTCCTGATCCGCAGCATCGACAAGGAGATGACCGATGAACGACACCGGCCTTTCGCACATCGCCTTTGTGGTCAAAGATCTGGAGGCCAGCATCCGCTTCTACGAACACTATGCGGGCATGACGGTGATCCATCGCCGCGAGGCAGGGGGCGCCATCCGGACCGTCGCCTGGTTGACGGATTTCTCACGTCCCTTTGCCCTGGTTCTGGTTGAGTCCGAAGCGCTGGACGACACGCCGCTGGGTCCGTTCGGCCATCTGGGCGTCGCTTGCGCCAGCCGCGAGGACGTCGACCGTCTGGCGCAACAGGCCGAACAGGAGGGCATCCTGCGCAAGGCCCCGACCGACAGCGGCCCGCCCGTGGGCTACTGGACCTATATCGCAGATCCCGACGGCAATACGCTGGAGCTGTCCTACGGACAGGCCATCGCCTTCACGATCGAGGACGCCCGCCGCCTCAATCAAGAGCCCTGATTCCCTTGCTGCTGGCGCCGTCTCCCGAACCCTTGCTAGACTCAACGCAACAAACGGGGAGACGGCATGGCGGCGGCATTGACGCTGGACAGAGTGACGAAACGCTACGGCGATTTCGAAGCCGTCCGGGACCTGAGCTTCGCGGTCCCCAAGGGATCCATCTGCGGCTTCCTCGGCCCCAATGGCGCGGGCAAGACCTCGACCCTCCGCATGATCCTGGGGCTGCAGCCTGCGACCAGCGGCCGGATCGACATTCTTGGCGCGTCCGATGGGCGTCTGGTGCGCGACCGCATCGGCTTCCTTCCCGAAGAACGCGGCCTTTACAAGAAGATGACCCCGGTCGAGGCCATCGCCTTCTTCGGCGCCCTCAAAGGCCTGCCCATCGCTGAAGGCAAGAAGCGCGCGAAGGTGATGCTGGAACAGCAGGGTCTGGGCGCCGCGCAGAAAAAGAAGATGAAAGAGCTGTCCAAGGGCATGGCCCAGAAGGTGCAGTTGATCGCCTCGGTCGTTCACCGGCCTGAGTTCGTCATTCTGGACGAGCCCTTCTCGGGTCTGGACCCCATGAACCAGCAGGGGCTGGAGGAAATGATCCGGGGTCTGGCCGCCGATGGCGCGACCGTCCTGTTCTCCACCCATGTGATGCAGCACGCCGAACGTCTGTGCGACAAGGTCGTGCTGCTGGCGCGGGGGCGAAAGGCGTTCGAGGGTTCGGTGGACGAAGCCCGCTCCACCTCGCCCCGCTTTCTTGATCTGGAAGGCGACATCACCGCACAGGCCGCCGCCGCCCTGCCCGGCGTGGCGGGGGTCGAAACCCTGCCCAACGGCCAGTTGAAGGTCGCCCTGCTGCCCGGCGCAGCGGGTCAGGAGACGCTGAAAGCCGCCTTCCTCAGTGGGCTGGACGTGCGCCGCTTCGCCCTGAAGGAGCCGACCCTGCACGACGCGTTCATCGGCCTGACCGGCGACCACCCCGACCAACCCGCCGTTCGGGAGATCGCACAATGAAGCGCACCCTGCTGATCGCCCGACGCGAATATGTCGCCTATGCCAAGACCGTGGGCTTCTGGCTGTCGCTGTTGGCCTTCCCGCTGTTCGCGGTGCTGGGCGGGGGTATTCCCCTGCTGATCCGCTCGGCTGAACCGATCAAGGCCGTCGCCATCGTCGAGGAAGGCCCGCAGGCCTCCGGCCTCGCCGCCGTGGTCCAGTCCGCGCTCAAGACCGAACAGGACCGCATAAACCAGCGCGCCCAGGACGCCGCCGCCAAGGGGCAGGCGGGCGCCGGACGCGCCGTCGCCTCGCTCGGCGACCCCAAGATCAAGCTGGTCCCGACCCCCGCCGCCATCGCTGATGCCCCTGCCGGGCCAGCGCGCGACGAGGCGATTCGTCATGCCCTGGCCAAGAGCACGCCGGATGATCAGCGTCTGGACGCCGTGGTCTTCCTGACCCGCGAAGGCGATCGCCCCGCCGCCCAGGTCTGGACCGGACGCGCCAATGATTCCGACGTCGGCGACTTCGTCCGCAACGCCCTGCGCACCGGCTATCGCGAACAGATGCTGGTTTCCGCTGGCGTCGCCCCCGCGCTGGTCGATCAGATCGAATCCTTCCGTCCCGAGGTGAAGGCCTTCTCGCCCAACGCCGCCAGCGGCGGCGAGGTGTCGATGCGCGACCGCCTGCCCTCCTTCATCGGCCTGGGCGCCGGTTTCCTGCTGTGGTCGCTGGTGCTGACCGGCGCCTCCATCCTGCTGAACAGCGTGATGGAGGAGAAGTCGAACAAGATACTTGAGGTGCTGCTGTCCTCAGCCTCGGCCACCGAAATCCTGACGGGCAAGGTGCTGGGCGTGGCCTTCCTGACCCTGACGGTGCTGGCCGCCTGGGGTGGACTGGGCGCCTTTGCCTTGATATCCGCCGCCCCCCAAACCGCCGTACAGGTGGGACAGGTGCTGCTTCACGGCGGCCTGGTCTTCTATTTCATCGCCTATATGGTCGGCGGATATCTGATGTACGCGGTGCTGTTCGCCGCCATCGGCGCCTTCTGCGAGACGCCTCGCGACGCCCAGACCCTGATGGGGCCGATCATGATGGTGCTGGTCGTGCCGATCATGGTCATGCAAATGGCCCTGACCAGCCCCGACGCCCCGGTGGTGAAGATCCTGTCGTGGATCCCCTTCTTCACCCCCTTCCTGATGAGCGCCCGCGCGCCCAGCGATCCGCCCCTGATCGAGATCATCCTGACCCTGATCGGCATGTTCGCCACCGCTACCCTGATGGTGTGGATCGCCGGCCGCGCCTTCCGCGCCGGGGCATTGTCGGACGTGAAACTGAGTTGGAAGTCGTTCGGCCGGGCGATCACCGGGCGGGGGTGAGATTTATGCCCGGCGACAGACTCAAACGCGTGAACCAAGATTGGCTATCAAGGATGGTTTTCAAAAAACGCCGTACACCGACGATGCCCCAAGCTTGGCCGTGCAGATGGATCGGTGCAGTCGCGCTAGGCCTAGCGCTTTCGTCATGCACGGAAGTGGCCCTCAATGGCTCTCCTCGAGAGTTTTCCGGAGTCTGGCTTTACGAGTTCGAAGGCTCAACCTTTTTAGAAGACACAACCGTCGCTCCGAAAACACGACCTCCCTATGGAGGGTCGGATTGGCTGGAAGCGCCTGAGTTAGAGCGGCAGGTCGACGGTTGGGGATATGACGCCGCTCAAGGCTGCTATCCAGTGCAACCGTTCCTCGTCTCTTTCGTCGGCTACAGAACCCGCCGCCTCGGAGGATCAGGTCACTTGGGGTTGTGGCGTTCGGAAGTGACCGTGCAGAGAATCGTCTCGTTCAAGCGACTTGGACAAGGCTTCTGCTTTGATGATCCGTCACGCTGATTCCGACTGTCATCCTTCACATTATCAAAGAAAAAGGCCGCCTCCTTTCGGAAGCGGCCTTAAATCTTTCGGCTTAACGCCTGACGGTCTTACCGGCCGCCAGCGCCACCCGGAACGCGCGGCTTCGGCGCGGGCAGCAGGCCCTCGCGTTGAGCGCGCTTGCGAGCCAGCTTACGGGCGCGACGGACGGCTTCAGCCTTTTGGCGAGCGCGCTTTTCCGACGGCTTTTCGTAATGCACGTGGCGCTTCATTTCACGGAAGCTGCCTTCGCGTTGCATCTTAGCGCTTGATCGACGTTATTATCGCGAACGAAAATCTGTACCAGGTTGAACTCTCCTTTGGCCGCCCGCCGCGTCCTGTGAGGGAGACGGGCGAACAAAATAAAATCGTCTTCCGAAAACGAGGCTCTCGGATGAAGGCGCGCTGATACACGACCCACCCTGCCCTGTCCAGTTCAACGCGACCATTCTTGAAGGCTCGAAACCCCCGCGCGACAGGCGTATGTTCCCCCCATGACACAGAACCCTGATTGGGCCGACCGCACCGAGCAGACCGTGCTGGACGCCGCCATAGCTCGTGCGCCCGCCCTGGGCTGGAACGCGCGCCTAGTGCGTGAGGCGTGCGAGGCCAGCGGCCTGTCCCTCGGGGACGAAGAACTGCTGTTGCCCAACGGCGCGCGGGATCTGACCGTCCTGCTGTCGCGCCGTCATGACGAACGTGCTCTGGAGACTTTGGGCCGAATCGACGCCAAGTCTTTGAAGATTCGCGAACGAATCGCTCGTGCGGTGTCAGAGCGCATGGAGGCGGGCGCCGCCGACCTTGAGGCCACGCGCCGCTGCGCCGCCTTCCTGGCCCTGCCCGTCAATGCTGATCTGGGGCTGAAACTGGCCTGGGAAAGCGCCGACCACCTGTGGCGCTGGGCCGGCGACGAGGCGACCGACTGGAATCACTATTCCAAGCGCACCATCCTGTCGGGGATCCTGTTTCCGGCCCTGACGATGCGCTGGTTCGACGGTCGCGAACGCGCAGAAGAATTCGTCGCCCGCCGTATCGAAAACGTCATGGCCTTCGAAAAATGGAAGGCAGGCAAGGATTTCGACGCCCCATTCCGCAAGGTGTCGGACGCACTGAGTCGGATACGGTACGGCGCGCGAGCTTAAGGCCCCATCCCCCGTCATCCTCGGGCTTGACCCGAGGATCAGATGATCCGCCAGCATTGCGCTGGAATACACGCACAGTCAGCACAACGGCCGATCCTCGGGTCAAGCCCGAGGATGACGGCGCCGAGAAGTCGATGGGATGAAGTCTTAAACCTCGCCCAACACCCGGTTCACATGCGCCATCTTGCGGCCGGGGCGCGCCTCGGCCTTGCCGTACAGGTGCAGGCGTTCGTCCGCCTTGCCTGCCAAGACACGCCACTCCTCGACCTCGTCGCCCAGCAGGTTGGTCATCTCGACGCGAGCGTGGGCGGTCGTGGGGCCAAGTGGCCAGCCTGTTACGGCGCGGATATGCTGCTCGAACTGGTCGCAGACGCAGCCGTCCTGGGTCCAGTGGCCGGTGTTGTGGACACGCGGCGCGATCTCGTTGACCAGCAGCACGTCATCTCCGAGGTCAAACAACTCGACCCCCAGAACTCCGACATAATCCAGCCCGTCCAGAATCGCCTCGGCGATGGCGCGGGCGCGTCCTTGCGTCTTCTCGTCCACGGTTGCGGGCGCCAGCGTCGTGCGCAGGACCCCGCCCTCATGGCTGTTCTCGCCCAACGGATAGACCGCCATATGGCCGTCCCAGTCGCGCGCGGCGATGACCGACAGTTCACGCACGAAACTGGCCTTGGCCTCAAGGATCGCCGGACGTCCGCCCAGACTTTCCAGCGCCTGCGCCGCATCGGCGATGTCGCGGATCCAGACCTGACCCTTGCCGTCATAGCCTTCGCGGCGGGTCTTCAGCAGGGCCGGAACGCCCAGCACCGTCAGCCCGTCGATCAGGTCCGCCAAAGTGTCCACCACCGCGAACTGCACCGTCGGCGCGCCCACGGCGTTCAGGAAGGTCTTTTCGTCCACACGGTCCTGCGACACCCGCAGAGCCGTCGGTCCCGGCGCGACCAAGGCACCCGCTTCCGCCAGACGCTCGATGGAGGCGGCGGGCACGTTTTCGAACTCGAACGTCACCACGTCGGCGGCCCGGCCCAGCGCCGTCAGGGCCTCCGGGTCGTCATAGGCGGCGACGATCTGGCGCGCCGACACACGGCCCGCCGGACTGTTGGCCTCCGGGTCCAGAATAACGACGTCAAAGCCTAGACGCGACGCGGCCTGGCTCAGCATCCGGCCCAGCTGGCCTCCGCCGATGATGCCGAGGGTCGAACCGGGGGGAAGCGGAAGGCTGGGCACGTCAGTCCTCGACGGATTCGGCGACAGATTCGGTCTGGGCGGCGCGGAAGGCGGCCAGACGCTCGGCCAGTGCCTCGTCCGAAAGGGCCAGGATCTGCGCGGCCAGAATGCCTGCGTTCGCGGCGCCCGCCTCGCCGATGGCCAGGGTCGCGACCGGCACGCCCGCGGGCATCTGCACGATGGACAACAGGCTATCCATGCCCTTCAGGGCCTTGGACTTCACCGGCACGCCCAGCACGGGCAGTTCCGTCATGGACGCCGCCATGCCCGGCAGGTGGGCGGCGCCGCCCGCGCCTGCGATAATGACCTTGTATCCGGCGGCCTTTGCGCTCGTGGCGAACTGGACCAGACGCTCCGGCGTGCGGTGCGCGCTGACGACCTTGGCCTCCCAGGCGACGCCCAGTTGGTCCAGTTTGTCGGCGGCCAGCTTCATCGTGGGCCAGTCGGACCGGCTGCCCATGATGATCGCCACCGGCGTTGCGGAAGTCGCCATGTCTGTAAGGCCCCTCGCGGAAAGGCCGCCCGTTACAGCACGCAAGCTGGCGCCGCAACCGAACAGAGGCTTGCCAACGTCATTTCCGCCAGTTCTCAAGCCGGTTTCCGCGTCGCGCCACCTTCAATGTCGTGAAATCACGCTCTAACATCGCCAGATTGCGCGCCCGATTCTGCCGCGCGCCCCGGAGCTCTCCGCCGCCTTGACCGACTTGGCCGATCACGACCTGAATGCCGAGTTGGCCCGGCTGCGCGCCGAGCTGGAGACGTGGAAGCAGCGCGCGGCGGCGGCCGAGGCCCTGGCCGACCATGATGTCCTGACCCCGGCCCTGAACCGGCGTGGCTTCATCGACGCCATGTCCCGCAGCATGGCCTATTGCCAACGCCACGCGGTGCCCGCCGTCCTGCTCTATCTGGATATGGACGGGTTCAAGAGCGTCAACGACACCCTGGGCCATGCGGCGGGCGACGCAGCGCTGATCGCGGTGGCCAAATTATTCCTCAGGAACCTGCGCGAGTCCGACGCCGTAGGGCGTTTGGGCGGGGACGAATTCGGCCTTCTGATGCTAAACGCCGGACTTGAGGAAGGCCGGGCCAAGGCCCGTCAGCTGGACGAGGCGCTGAAAGACGAAGGCTTCGTCTGGGGCGGTCAGAAGACCGAACTGGGCGGCTCTTTCGGGGTGCGCGCGCTGGATGGCCACACCGACCCGGAAGTCTGGCTGACCGAAGCCGACGCCGCCATGTGGGTCCGCAAGAAGGGGCGGTAAGGCCCCTTCCCGCCTACTCCCCTTACAACGGCAACCGCAGCTGGATTCCGCCGGTATGGCTGTCGGCGTGGTCGCCGAACCGCCCACGATAGCCGACCGTCACCTTCACCGGCCCGAGCGCGCCCTCGACGCCCGCAGACGCCAGGAACTGGCCGCCGAACGGATCGTCGATGTCACGCGACAACACCTTGGCCGGGTTGTTGAAGATGCCGACGCGAACCGGATCGGAACTGTCGTCCAGCGCATCGCGATAGCCGCCCTCGGCGAACAGGCCGAACCCGCCCATCTCGGCTTCGGCACGCAGCGACACCTCGCCCGTCAGCGCCTTCACCGTGCGGTCGCCGTACTGATACTGGGCGGCGACGCCCTGCTCGTAATAACCGTCCACGTCGCTGGCGACATAGGCCAGGGCCGCGCGCGGCGACAGGGCGAAGCCGCCCATGTCGAACCACATGCCGCCCTGCAGACGCGCGCCGGTGCTGACCGCGCGCGTGTCGGCGGTGTGGACGATGGGCGCGACGCTGGTGGTGCGCTTGATGTCGTTGATGTTGTCGCGCGCCACGCCGACCGCCGCGTTGACGAAGACATTCTCCGAGCGCCAGCCGCCATAGACATCCATGCCGAAGCTCTCGACCGAGAACTTGAACGCGTCGCTGTCGACGTCGGCCTTCTGCGCCGACCCGGCCATGCCGAACCGCCACGAAGCCGACGGTCCCGCTTCCAGCGCGATCCGCCCGCCCCAGCCGTCAGAAGTCGAGGACCGCACCGAACCGCGCGCATCGGTCTTGGTGTTGTTGTAATTGGCAGAGGTCGTGATCGACACGCCCTGCGTCCAGGCCTCGCGTCCCGACAGGGCCTCGCTGGCCGCCTCCAGCGCCTCTTCGCGATGGCGATAGGTCGTCTCGCCCTGCAGCGTCGATTGGGCGCCGATGTCGCCATAGTAGAGATAGTCCGTCGCCAGCCTGGCGATGACCGCATGGCCCGTCGCCGTCGGGTGAACGCCATCAAAGTAGAAATAGCTGGATGGATCAGAACAGACGGTCGCCCCGTTGAAACAGGCCGCCGTGACATTGCTGACGCCGAACTGACCCGGATTGGCGGCGACGACATCTCCGATCTTGAACAGGTCCATCAGGATGATGTTCGAACCTGGCCTCCCGGCGGCGACGGTGTTCAGGCCCGTCTGCAGCGCCGTGTTGAAGGTCGTTGCGGAATAGTCGGCCAGGGGCGCGGCGGCGGTGCCCCGGAACGACGGCGTCAGGCTCAGTTTCGGCAGGTTGGACACCAGGATCGTGCCTGCGCCCGCCCCCGCCACGCTGTTGACCAGGCTGTTGACGTTGGCCGCAGCTGCGGTCGCCACCGGCGTCATGGCTGCCACAGGGCTGGCCGAAGCACCCGCCGCCGGCAGGGCCTGGAAGATGTCGTTGGCGCCGCCCAGCACGGTCACCAGATCGGTCGCGCCGAACTTTCCGCCCGCCGCTGTGTAACGCGCCAGTTGGGTCAGCATGCCGAACGGCACGCCGGCCGAGGCGTCTGTGCGCGCGCCGCCGAACGCATAGTTGATGTTGCCGGTCACCGAACCATTGAAGTTGGCGGCGTTGAAGCCCAACCGCTCGGTCCAGACCTGACCACTGGAGAATCGGCCCTGATAATAGGGCGGCGACGCGGGCTGCGTGCCGCTGGAGATCAGATACAGATTGCCATTATCGCTCAGGCTGTCGCCGAACACGACAAGCCGACTATAGGTCTGGGCGGATGCCGAACCCGCGACGGCGCAGGCGGCAAGGGCAAGTGCGGCGACGGCGCCGCCTGTGAGATAACGCGACATATGTTCCTCCCGCGGTCGTCATGATCGCGACCGTTCAACGCGAGGATGCGCCAGCCAGCGCCAAGCGCAAGATGCCGTTACGTCAGTATTCGGAAGATATCGGCGACTGTGACACCACAATCGCAGCCGCCATGTCAGATCTCAATGCAGCGTGCGGAACTTCAACGTGCCCGGCACGGACTTCAGCTCACGCAGGGCTTCCGGGTCATAGTCATGATCCACGTCGGTGATGACATAGCCCGTCCGCTCATCCGTCTTCAGGTGCTGGCCCAGGATGTTCAGCCCCGCCGACGCCAGCGCGCGGTTCAGTTCGGCCAGAACGCCGGGCTGGTTCCTGTGGATGTGCAGGATGCGGTGCGCGCCTGAAACATCCGCCAACTGCACGTTCGGCAGGTTGACGCTGAAGGTCGTGTCGCCCCGGTTCAGATAGCCCAGCAGCCGTTCGGCCGCGAACTCGGCGATGGCTTCCTGCGCCTCTTCGGTCGACCCGCCGATATGCGGCGTCAGGATCATGTTCTTCAGGCCCTGCAGCGGGCTTTCGAACGGATCGGCGTTGGTGCGCGGCTCTTCAGGGAAGACGTCCACGGCCGCGCCTGCGACCCGGCCCGATCCCAACGCCTGCGACAGGGCGCCGACATCAACCACATGGCCGCGCGACAGGTTCAGGAACAGCGCCCCCTCCTTCATCTTGGAGAACTGGGCCGCGCCGAAGATGGCGGTGTTGTCCTTGCGGCCATCGACATGCAGCGTCACCACGTCGCTTTCGGCCAGCAGGGCATCCAGCGACCGCATCCGCCGCGCATTGCCCAGCGCCAGCCGCTCCGACAGGTCATAAAACAGAACCCGCATCCCCAGGTTCTCGGCCAGCACCGACAACTGGCTGCCGATGGCGCCATAACCCACGATGCCCAGCGTCTTGCCGCGCAACTCCTTGGAACCGGTCGCCGACTTGTTCCACTGGCCCACATGCATGGCCGCCGACTTGTCCGACACATCGCGCATCAGCACGATCATCAGGCCGATGGCCAGTTCGACCACTGAACGGGTGTTGGAATAGGGCGCATTGAACACCGCCACCCCATGATCGGAAGCGCCATCCAGATCGATCTGATTAGTGCCAATGCAGAAGGCGGCGATGGCCATCAGCTTGTCGGCCTCTTCCAGCACCCGGCGCGACACCGTGGTCTTGGAGCGGATGCCCAGCACATGAACACCCTTGATCGCCTCGATCAGGTCGTCCTCGTCCAGCGCGCCCTTCTGGGTTTCAACCGAATAGCCCGCCTCCTCCAGCCGCTCGACGGCGGCGGGGTGGATGTTTTCGAGCAACAGCATCTTCATGCGGCTGCGCGGGAAGGACCAGCGCCCGACCAGACCCTCGGCGTGCAGCACCTCGTCCAGAGACGCGGCTTCCGCGTCCGCGACCTCGACCACCGGCGCACGACGCACGACCTCGGTGAAGGCGTAAAAGGCGTCGGCGGCGCCGGCGATCTTGACCTCGGCGTCATTCCAGCCGTCGCCGATCATGACCACCCGGCCCGACAGGTTCAGATCATGGATGGCCTTGGGCTTTCCGCCCGCCTCAGCCAGCGGATTGGACTGATCGACGCCAATCACCCGCCCGGCCTCATCATAAATCAGGTCGTTGCACAGCACACGGTCGGGCGACACGCCCAGATCCTCGGCCACGGGCGCGATCACCTCGCGGAAGCCGCCGGACAGGATGACGACCTTGCCCTTGTTCTGCTGGAAGAAGTTCAGGTTGCGCCGCACCGACGCCGTCAGGTGATCCGGCGCACGTTCCGCCAGCGCCGCGACGTGGTCACGCGTCAGCGGCAGCAGGGCCAGACGCTGACGCAGCGCCTCGCCAAAACCGATATGCCCGCCCATCGCCTGATCGGTCAGGGCCGCGATCTCCGCACGCGTTTTGGCCGCCTCGGGCGAGTCCGCCAGGGCGATGTCGGCCAGGGCTTCAAGGGTCTCGAAATCAACCAGGGTCGAATCGAAGTCGAAGATCAGGGTGGGGCGCGCGCTCATGCGCGGCGTCTTAGCCCCCTTCGCGGTCGCAGCAAAGCCAAGTCGTGCTGATGATCGGCCTCAGTTTCGCTTAAACCTTGCCGCCCGCCCCGGTTTTCACAGGACGGGCGGCAAGAATTTAGCGGAAGCGGGCGATGCGGCGCACGTGGCTGTCGGGACGGCGGCTTTCCAGAACCGCAGCCCCGATCACCGCAGCCAGTGTCGCGACGGCCAGAAGCGCCCCGCCTTCACGCGGATGGTCGCGTGCATAATCCACGGCTTCATCGGCATAGTGACGCGCGGTCCGGCCATGTTTCTTGGCCGCCTTTTTGGCGTCCTTACGCGCTGAGCGGAACCAGCCGTCGGCCCGGTCGCGCACATCGTCCACGGCGTCGTAAGCCCGATCACGCGCGTCGCGCGAAAACTCACCCGCCCGGTCGCCGAAATCTTCGGCGCCATGACGGAAGGCGTCGACAGCGTCTTCGAACCGATGGCGCAGGGCGTCAGCATCCACCCAGCCGCGCGGATCGATACGGGTCTTGATGCGCTGATAACGCGTCGGGCCGCTGCGTTGCGACAGATAGACGGCGGCGGCGGCGCTGATGACAATCAGGGCCAGACTGCCAGCCGTGACACCGGGATGTTTGCGGACTTCGTCCAGGGCGCTGAAATTGCGAACCATAGGATAGTGAACCTCTTGATCGAGGCCGTCGTCCGGCGGGTCATGACGCCCATCGTCGAACGGCTGATAGGCGGAACGGCGGTCCCGCATCAGTGAAGGAGCGAACTGCATCAAAAGTGGTTCCGCCCCCTGCGGCAAAGCTGCATAAAATGACGCAACCGCCCGCCGTCCTGCGCCCCCTTACCAATCGCCATCCGGGCGCCTACATAGCCCCGATCCCGAAATGACGAACCCCAAGGACACCGCCGTGACCGATCACGCGCCTCACAACGCCGTTTCAGACGACCTGGCCGCCGCCTTCCAGATCGAGGGCTGGCCCGTGCGCGGCCGCCTGGTCCGCCTGGGCGCCGCTATCGACAAGATCCTGGCCGCCCACGCCTATCCCGAGCCGGTAGCCGCCCTGTTGGGCGAAGCCTGCGCGTTGGCCGCCCTGATCGGCTCCAGCCTCAAGTTCGACGGCCGCCTGATGGTCCAGGCCCAGGGCGACGGCCCCGTGCGCTATGTCGTCGCCGACTACGGCACCGATGGGACGCTGCGCGGCTATTGCCGTTATGACGCCGATGAAGTCGCCGAGGCCTCCAAGGGCTTTGCGCGTCCCGGCGCCCAGACCCTGCTGGGCAAGGGCGTCTTCGTCATGACGCTGGACCGCGGCCCCGACTTCGAACGCACCCAGGGCATCACCCCCATCGAGGGCGAAAGTCTGTCGCTGTGCGCCGAACACTATTTCGAACAGTCCGAACAGGTGCCGACCAAGGTGCGTCTGGCGGTCGGCTCGGTCCAGACCGCAGCCGGTTCTCAGTGGCGTGCAGGCGGAGCCATGATCCAGATCATCGCCGGCGACGAGACGCGCGGTTCGACCGAAGAGGTCTGGGATCGCACCCGCGCCCTGTTCGCCACCTTGGCCGATGACGAACTGATCGACCCGACCATCTCGGCCGAGACCCTGTTGTTCCGCCTGTTCCATGAAGACGGCGTGCGGCTGGAAGGCGCAAAGCCCCTGAGCGCCGTCTGCCGCTGCTCCAAGGATCGGATCGCGGCTGTGCTGGCTTCATTCGATCCGGCCGAGCGCGCCGACATGGTCGAGGACGATGGCCAGATCCGCGTCACCTGCGAATACTGCGCCACCGTCTATGAACTGACCCCCGACGAAGTCGTGGCGGAACAGATCTGAGCCGTTCCCATGCTGGTCTGGCGTCTGCGCGCGTCAGACCAGCATGAAGATCACATTGCCGAAGTTGTGGATCACGATCGGCAGCAACAGACTTCCGGTCTTTTCCTTCAGCCAGACCAGCAACAGGGCCGACACGCCCGTCGTCGACATCAGCACCGGCTCGAAGCTGAAGGCCCCGTCCGAATAGCCCAGCGCGTGCATCAGGCCGAAGGCGACGGACGACACCACAGCCCCCCATCCCATCTGCGCGCCCAGCACCCGCACCGGCTTGCCGAACGCCTCGTTCAGCATCAGCAGCAGAACGCCACGATAGAACAGCTCCTCATCCAGCCCCGGCATGGTCATCTGGAAGGCCAGGCTGTCGATGTCGAACCCCTCGCCGGGGAAATAGAGCGCCAACCCCAGGAACAGCGCCGTCAGCACTCCCGACAGGATCAGAGCCCCCGGCAGTCCCTTGCGATCCTGTTTCAGCGTCAGGCCTGAACGCCTCCAGCCCAGAACCGGCAGGCTGGCCACGACCAGCGACAGGACGACCGCCATCGTCTTGCCTTCCCAGTTCCAGCTCGATGGCCAGAAGCTCACCGGGATATGACCGTATCCGCGCGTCAACAGGGCGTCATAGACGGCCATCAACACCAGCGCGGCGATGAACCAGCCCCAGCCGATCCGCCCTTTGGTCAGCACCAAGCCCGCCAGTCCGGCCGCCCCGACAGCGCCAACCCAGGCTAGGGTCGAAATTACAGCATCAGGCATACGCCTACCCCTCCATGATCTATGTCATGGAGTAGACGACGACGTGCATCAGATGCACATTGCTGAAATTTAACGAAAACCCGCGCTGCTCATCGCCGGATCAGCCTAATTCCTCAGCGCATAAACAGCTGACAATAGGGTTGATTTACTTTGGCGCTTCTGGGTTCGCTTTAATCGTACGGCGACCGTCTTTGGTTGACTCAGAATAAGGCCCTACCCGGCCCGCTTCATCCTTCTTCACTTCAACGCCAAACCACGTGCCATTAGGGTGGTCGACAGGGCTAAATCGCTCCCTTCGCGATCCTTCCATCGAAGCGACAGCCTCTTCTTCAAGACCGCATCCCGGCGGATTTGAGTGCGTCGCCTCGCAATGACGCGCAGGCTGTCCTGGTCCCGGCCACCAACACCATACGGTGACAGAGGCTTGCCAGGGTTCACAATCCGGCGCCTGGCTCGTTAGCGTCGCAACGGGCAGCTTTGCACAAGCTGCCATCATCAAAAGGACAAGCCAGAAAACACACCGCCGCATCACCCGCCCTCCAAACAACCTGGAGAATAAACACCAAAAACCTAGAGGCGTTGTCAAATCCCGACAACGCACCACTCGAGATGATCAATCAGTGGCGACGCGTCGATTTAGGCAATCCGGTGATAAAAGGAACGCGCTGACCCAGCGCCCGCCTTTTCAGTGTCGGCTAAGCTTTCAGCCTTCCAGATCCAACGAATAGCCTGCCGAACGGACGGTGCGGATCGGGTTGGCGCTTTCGTCGGCGATGGCCAGGGCTTTGCGCAGGCGGCCGACGTGGACGTCCACGGTGCGGGCCTCGACATAGACGTCTGATCCCCAGACGGCGTCCAGCAGCTGTTCACGGCTGAACACCCGGCCGGGGTGCTGCATGAAGTGGTCCAGCAGGCGGAACTCGGTCGGGCCCAGGTGAACCTCCTTGCCGTCGCGCTTCACGCGGTGCGACACGCGGTCGATGATGATGTCGCCGTGGTTCAGGCGGTCGTCGGCCAGACCCGGACGGATGCGGCGCAGCACCGCGCGGATGCGGGCGATCAGTTCGACCATCGAGAAGGGCTTGGTCAGATAGTCGTCGGCGCCCGTATCAAGGCCACGCACCCGGTCGCTTTCCTCGCCGCGCGCCGTCAACATGATGATCGGCAGATTGCGCGTCTCGGCCTTGCCCCGGATGCGGCGGCAGACCTCGATGCCCGACAGTTTGGGCAGCATCCAGTCCAGCAGCACCAGATCGGGCTGGCGCTCGTCGATCTGGAGCATTCCTTCTTCACCGTCGGCGGCGACGGTGACGTCGTAGCCTTCCTTCTCAAGATTGTACTGAAGAAGGGTCGCCAGCGCGTCCTCGTCTTCCATCACAAGGATATAGGGCTGCACGTCGGGTCTCCGGTCTCGGGTCAGTGCGTGGAAAGATTCGGCGTCGGATCGGAATCCTCGGCCGTAGGCTGGGCGCGCGGGCGTTCGCCCACGATGTCTTCACCAGTGATCTCGTAATGGACGGTCTCGGCGATATTGGTCGCGTGGTCGCCGATCCGCTCAAGGTTCTTGGCCATGAACAGCAGGTGGGTGCAGGCGCCGATCGTGCGCGGGTCGCCCATCATGTAGGTCAGCAGTTCGCGGAACAGGGCATTGTAATGCTCGTCGACCTCATCGTCCGTCTGCCAGACGGCGACGGCGCGATCCAGTTCAGAGGCCGTATAGGCGTCCAGCACGTCGCGCAGGCGGGTCGACACCAGCCGTCCCATCCGCTCGATGGAGCGGGTCAGGGGCTGCATCGGCTCGCTGTCGGCCAGGATCAGGGCGCGCTTTGCGATGTTCTTGGCCAGGTCGCCGGTGCGCTCCAGATCGGTGGCGATCTTCATGGCGCCCAGGGTGCGGCGCAGATCGCTGGCGACCGGCTGACGCAGGGCGATCAGGCGGATGGCCTTCTTCTCGATATCCCGGTGCAGCGCGTCCAGCTTCAGATCGCGCTCGACCACCGCGCGGGCCAGGGCGACGTCGCGGCGCGCGACGGAATCGATGGCGTCCGCCACCTGGGCCTCGGCCAGACCACCCATGCGGGCGATCTCGGCCGTGATCTGGTTCAGCTCGTCGCCGTAAGCTTTGACCGTATGCTGGTTCATTAGCCGAAGCGTCCCGTAATGTAGTCCAGCGTGCGGCGTTCGCGCGGATTCTGGAAGATGTCTTCCGTATCCCCGGTCTCGACCAGCCGACCCATGTGGAAGAAGGCGGTGCGTTGCGACACCCGTGCGGCCTGGGCCATCGAGTGGGTGACGATGACGATGCAGAACCGCTCGCGCAGTTCGTCGATCAGTTCCTCGATCCGCGCCGTGGCGATGGGATCCAGCGCCGAGCAGGGCTCGTCCATCAGGATCACTTCAGGATTGACGGCGATGGCGCGGGCGATGACCAGACGCTGCTGCTGACCGCCCGACAGGCCCATGGCCGACGATTGCAGGCGGTCGGCGACCTCGTCCCACAGACCGGCGCGTTTCAGGGCGCTTTCGACCACGCCGTCCATCTCGGACTTGGCGCTGACCAGACCATGGATTTTCGGGCCGTAGGCGACGTTCTCGTAGATCGACTTCGGGAAGGGGTTCGGGCGCTGGAACACCATGCCGACGCGGGCGCGCAGCAGCACCGGGTCGATGGAGCGGTCGTTGATGTCCTCGTCGTCCATCGCGATCCGGCCTGTGACCTTACAGCCCGCGATGGTGTCGTTCATGCGGTTCATGGTCCGCAGGAAGGTCGACTTGCCGCAACCCGACGGGCCGATCAGGGCCGTGACGGTCTTGTCCGGGATGTCCAGCGACACGTCGAACAGCGCCTGTTTGTCGCCGTAGAAGACGCCCACGTCACGCGCAGCAATCTTGATCGGGCCGACCGGCGGGCTGTCCACCACGGCAGGGCCGGTGGTCGGCTCGGCGTCTTCCAGACGGCCTTCCGACGCATCGGTCTTGCCCGTCCTGATCTGGGGCAGGATGCGTGGCGTCTCGGCGGCCTCAGGCCGACCTGCACCCGTCTGATCTTCGGCGGAGCGGAAAATACGGAATTTCATTCTCTTACCACCGGCGCTCGAAGCGCCGCCTCAAGATGATGGCCGCCGCGTTCATCACGATCATGAAGGCCAGAAGCACCATGATCGCGGCGGCTGTACGTTCGTGGAACGCCCGCTCCGAGGCGTTCTCCCAGATGTAGATCAGCGACGGCAGGGCGCCGACGGGCTCGTCAATCGCGTGCGGCACGCCCGGCACGAAGCTGACCATGCCGATCAGCAGCAGGGGCGCGGTCTCGCCCAGGGCGTGGGCCATCGAGATGATGGCGCCGGTCATGACGCCGGGCATGGCCAGCGGCAGGACGTGGCTGAACACGGTCTGGGTCTTGGATGCGCCCATGGCCAACGCGGCCTCGCGGATCGACGGCGGCACCGCCTTCAACGATGAGCGGGTGGCGATGATCAGGGTCGGCAGGGCCATCAGGGCCAGAACCAGACCGCCGACGATCGGACTGGCGCGCGGCAGATGCATCCAGTTGATGAACAGGGCCAGACCCAGAAGGCCATAAACAATCGACGGCACAGCGGCCAGATTGTTGATGTTGACCTCGATGATGTCGGTCCAGCGGTTCTTGGGCGCGAACTCCTCCAGCCAGACCGCGGCGCCGACGCCCAGCGGAATGGCGATCAGGGCGGTGACCAGCAGCATCAAGGCCGAACCGACCACGGCGCCCAGAACCCCCGCCAGCTCGGGCTGGGTCGAGTCGCCGTTGGTGAACAGGGCCGTGTTGAAGTGCGAACCGACGACGCCTTCACGCTGCATGCGCTCCAACCAGTCGATCTGCTGATCGGTCAGGCGGCGCTGGTCTTCCGGCGTCTCCTTGGAGATTTCGCCCTTCAAATACAGGTCCGCATCATCCGACAGGGGCGCGGCCAGAGGCACGGTCTCGCCGATCACGTCAGAACGCTTGGCCACCAGATCGGCGGCGACGAACTTAAGCTCCGACGAGAACAGGCGGCGCATCTGCGCGGCCTTGCTGCCCGCCTCATCGTCCTGAACGCCCCAGCGCGCCAGCTGCTGTTCGGCGGCCAGTTGCTCGAAGTTGGTGCCCTGCGGATAGGCGCGATCGACACGCGCCGGGTCCAGATAGACCGGCACGGTCACGGTGTGGGTGTAGAAGGCCGTGTGTCCCTGCTCGACGATGCGCGCCAGCAGGATCACCAGGAAGACGACGGCGGCGCCGATGGCCAGCCGGCCATACAGTTTGAACCGGGTCTCGCGGGCATGGCGGCGCTTCAGGCCTGAGCGCAGGCGCTCCAGCCGGGCGTCAGCGGCCGCGCCGATCTGTTCGGGGGTCGCGTCAGTCATACTGTTCTCGGTAGGTCTGGACGATGCGCTGGGCGATGATGTTCAGCAACAGGGTGACCAGGAACAGGGTCAGCCCCAGACCAAAGGCCGACAGGGTCTTGGCGCTGTTGAACTCCTGGTCGCCGGTCAGCAGGGTCACGATCTGCACGGTCACCGTGGTCACCGTATCCAGCGGATTGAGCGTCAGGTTGGCCGCGAGGCCCGCCGCCATGGTCACGATCATGGTCTCGCCGATGGCGCGCGACACGGCCAGCAGCAGGGCGCCCGCGATGCCTGGCAGGGCGGCGGGCAGCAGAACCCGTTTCACCGTCTCGGACTTGGTGGCGCCCATGGCGAACGATCCGTCGCGCAGGCTTTGCGGCACCGCATTCAGGATGTCGTCGGACAGGGATGAAACGAACGGGATCAGCATGATGCCCATGACGGCGCCAGCGGTCAGCGCCATCTGATTCTGCACCAACGCCAGATACTGGCCCAAGCCATCCAGCGGGCCGCCCATCAGGAACAGGCCGATCTCGTTGAAGAAGACGCGAAGCGCCGGACCTACAGTCAGGGCGGCGAAGAAGCCGTAAACCACGGTCGGAACCCCGGCCAGAATCTCCAGTACCGGCTTGATGACCGAGCGCGTGTTCCGGCCCGCATATTCAGACAGATAGATGGCCGACATCAGGCCGATGGGCGCCGCGACGCACATGGCGATGATCATGATCAGGAAGGTGCCCGCGAACAGCGGCACGGCCCCGAACGCGCCCGTCGATCCGACCTGATCGGCGCGGATGGCGATCTGCGGGCTCCATTTCGTGCCGAACAGGAACTCAAAGACCGGCACCTTCTCGAAGAAGCGGAAACTGTCGAAGGCCAGTGAAGCGATGATGCCCACCGTCGTCAGGATGGCGACCACCGAACAGACGAACAGAGCACCCCAGATCCAGCCCTCGACGCGGTTTCTGGCGCGGGTCTGGGGGCGAATCTGCGTCGAGACGAACAGGCCGCCCAGAATGGCCGCCAGCAGGGCCGCAATGCCCGAACCCCACTTCAGCGTGCGCTCGATGCTGACCATGCGGCGCGCCTCGATCGGCAGCTGTTCAGCCAGCGGGCGTTCCCAGATTTGCAGAGCGGGCTGGCCATGGCCGACGCGCTGGGCGTCGGCGAAGAAGGCCTGGCGGCGGAAAGGCTCAAGCGCGGTGACGGAATCAGGCGTGTCCACCGCGATCAGCTGACGCTCCAGCGGAGCCGAGAAGACGCCGGACAGGATGACGACCACCAGGGCCGGAACCGCCACCCAGATCAGGGCGTAGGCGCCGTGCTGGCCGGGACGCGAATGCGGACGGGCGCCGACGGCGCGACGACGCGCAAGTTCACGACCACCCAGATAGGCGGCCGCGCCAAGCGCGATGATGACCAGCAGGTAGATCCAGATCATTCGGTGTCCGAAAGGAGCGAAGGCGAATCGACAAAGCGGCCCACGACAGCGGGAGCGATGCGGCGCGAGTTCTGCCCGTTAATGGTCAGCGGATTACGACGGGTCCGTGACAGTTCGATTACAGCGACGGTCCGCCGCTACAGCCCGCTATTCGGCGAGCGCTGTCGGACGAACATCCCGGCGCTCGACCACCATTGGGAACCAGGCGGTGAAGGCGGCCCCCATGCCGGGCGCGCTTTCGACCAGCAGGCCGCCCTGATGGCGGTTGACGATATGTTTCACGATGGCCAGCCCCAGACCCGTGCCCAGCCGCTCGCCGCTTTTCTGGCCTTCGACACGATAGAATCGCTCGGTCAGGCGCGGCAGGTGTTCACGCGCCATGCCCGGCCCATGATCGCGCACGGTGACGGCGGCGTACAAAACGCCCGCAGCACGATCCGGCGATACCAGAGGCAGGCGCGTGGCGCCCGCCATGCGCGCCGCGCCCGCCTCGTCGAAACTCAAGTCCGAAACGACATTGATTTCAACCACCCCGCCCGGCGATGAATATTTGACGGCGTTATCGAGCAGGTTCTGCACCACCTGCACGATCTCGTCGCGGTCGCCGCTGATCGAGGCCCTCGCCTCCCCCTGATCCAGAACGACCGAGATGGCCTTTTCCTTCACCAGAACACTGACCGCATCGACCACGTCGGCGGCGGCCCGATCCAGATCGACGCGACCCGACGGCGGGATATGCTCATTCAGTTCAATGCGGCTGAGCGACAGCAGATCCGCCACCAGACGCGTCATCCGGTCCGCCTGGGCCGCCATGATGTCAAGGAAACGGTCGCGCGCCACGGCGTCATCGCGCGCATGACCTTTCAACGTCTCGATGAAGCCGCTCAACGACGCCAGCGGGGTGCGCAGTTCGTGGCTGGCGTTGGCCAGGAAGTCGACGCGCATCATCTCGGTGCGCCGCGCATCCGTCTCGTCGCGCAGAATCACCAGCGCCAGCGGCTCGCCGCCCGACGCCTGTTCCAGCGGCCGGGTCCAGGCGCGCCAGCGCCGGTCGCGCTGACCGCCGGTCGTATAATCCGTAATGCGGGAAACGCCGCCAAACAGGGCTTCATCAACCGCCTCCAGCACACCCGGTTCTCGGATCTGCTGCACAAGCAACGCGCCCTGTCGTTGGATGCGCATCAGCTCGCGCGCCGCATGATTGGCCATGATGATGCGCCGTCCGGCGATGTCGTCCGGCTCGCCGCCGCTGATGATCAGGACGGGGTCATCCAGCGCCTCGAACACCCGATCCAACAGGTCGCCGCCGATCAGGCTGGGCTGGAGCTCGACCTGCCCATTCTCGGGCGTCGGCGCCATAGGCGCAGGCGCCGACGGCATGTTCAGCAGCCAGGCCGACACGGCGATCAGAACGGCGCCGCCGATCAGCCAGACCGCCAGTTCAGGATGAACAAAGGCCAGCCCGATCATCACGACCAATGAAATCGTCACACTGGCGCCCACGGTCCACAGTCGGGACGTGAAGGTCGGTGCGACCGGAGACGGAGAGATTTCGTAGGGCATGTCGAGGCAATCTGCGGCGGAAGCCGTTCGAATCCAATCCTTGCACGGATTCTGTGACGGCGTGCCGACAGCCCTCGCACAAACAACACTCATGACGCGAAATGCGGTTCACCCACGGTTTCTTTAGAAGTTGCGGTCAAGCTGGCTGCAAAGGGGGGTGTCATGGCCCGGCTATTCGACTGCATTGTCCATGCGCATGATTGGCGGATCACCATACTGGCCGCCATTATCTGTCTTGTCGGCATCGGCGGAGCCATTCGCCTGATTGAGCGGGCGAGGATCGCAGAGGGTGGCCGCCGTGGCCGACTGGCCATCGCGTCCGGCCTGACCGCCGCCCTGTCGGCCTGGGCCACCCATTTCGTGGCCATGCAGGGCTTCATAGCTGGCGTTCCCATCACCTACGACATGCCGCTGACGGTCATTTCGCTGGTGACGGTCGTCGTCACCGTGACCTTCGCCGCCTGCATCCTGATCGCTGGCTTTGGCCGTCTGTGGCGCACCCTCAGCGTGCTGATCGCCATCTCCGGCATAGGCGCCATGCATTATACCGGGATGGCGGCTCTTCGGGTTCCCGCCCACATCACCTGGGAGCCCTGGCTGGTCGCCGCCTCGATCATATGCAGCCTGCTGATCGCCGGGCTTTCCGGGTTCTTTTACAAGCGCGCCGGCACGGCCCACCTGATCATCGCCGCATCCGGCGGGGCGCTGTCCATCATCGTGCTGCACTTCTTCGGGATGGCGGCCATCAACATCATTCCCGACCCGTCGTTCGCCGTCCACGACGGTCTGTCGCCCGCCACCATGCAAATCGTCGTCACCGCCATCGCCATCACGGTGGGCGGCATCGCCGCCAGCCTGGCCTATATGGCCTATTCGTCGCGCGCCGGAGCCTTGCGCCGCATCCGAGAGGCGGTGGACGCCATGCCGGATGGTCTCAGCTTCTATGACATCAACGACCGGCTGGTGCTGTGGAACTCCCGCTATGGGGAGGTGAACCCCGAAATGGCGCCCTACCTCCAGGTCGGCGCCGCCTACAGAGATCTCTTGATGGTCGGCATCAACGAGGGCCGCTACATCGACGCCGTCGGCCGTGAGGAGGCGTGGATCGGTGATCGCCTGACCGCCCGCCGCCAGGTTTCCAGCAGTATTGAGCAACAGACATCGAACGGTCGCTGGCTTCGCATTCAGGACCGCCGCACCTCCGAAGGCGGCACTGTCACGGTCTGCAACGACATCACGACCCTGAAACACGACGCCCAATCCCTGGCCGAGGCCCGTGACGCCGCCGAAGAGGCCAATGTCGCCAAGAGCCAGTTCCTGGCCAATATGAGCCACGAGATCCGCACGCCCCTGAACGGCGTGATCGGCCTGGCCCAGGCCCTGGCCAAGACCGAACTGACGCCGACACAGCGCGAAATGCTGGACCTGATGCAGTCGTCGGGCCAGACGCTGCAAACCCTGCTGGGCGATATTCTCGATCTGGCGCGCGTCGAATCCGGCAAGCTGGAGCTGACGGAAGACGCCTTCCACATGGCCGCCGCCGCGCGTGAGGCCGCCCAGCTCTATGCCGAGATCGCCCGCGAAAAGAAGCTGGGCTTCCATGTCGACATCGACATCGATGAGCACCTGTGGGTCCGAGGCGACGTCGTGCGCCTGAAACAGGTTCTGACCAACCTGATCTCCAACGCCGTCAAGTTCACGACCGAAGGCTTCGTCGGCCTGACGGTCCAACGTGGTCCGGAACAGAACGGCCAGCCGACTGTGCGCTTCACGGTGGAGGACACCGGCATCGGTTTCGACGCGGCGACCCGCACACGTCTGTTCCAGCGGTTTGAACAGGCGGATGGCGCCATCACGCGGCGTTTCGGCGGTTCAGGCCTGGGCCTGTCCATCTGCCGTCATCTGGCGGAAATGATGGGCGGCGCGCTGGATTGCGAAAGCGAGCCGGGCGGCGGGTCGGCCTTCATCCTGACCATGCCGCTGGTTCAATGCGACGCGCCCGTCCGCAAGGAGCCCGCGCCTGTCTTGCTGGAGGGCGGCCCCGACGGCGCCCGCCGCCGCGTCCTTGTCGCGGACGACCACCCGGTCAACCGCCGCGTCATCGAACTGATTCTGGCCCAGGCCGACGTCGAGACCGTGATGGCCGAGAACGGGGTCGAGGCGTTGGACGCCTTCCGCGCAGGCCATTTCGATCTGGTCCTGATGGATATGCAGATGCCCGTCATGGACGGCCTGACCGCCACCCAGGAGATTCGCCTGTTGGAGCTGACAGAAGGCCGCGCCCGCACACCCATCATCATGTTGACCGCCAACGCCATGCCGGAACACGTCGCAGCAGGGCGCGCGGCGGGCGTGGATCACCATCTGGCCAAGCCTTTCAATGCGACTGAACTGCTGGCGCTGGCGGCCGATCCGTCCGTTCTGATCAAGGATCATGTCGCCGCCGCCTGACAGCGGGGCCTTAATGCGGTTGCGCCCCGTGCCTGATGCGTGTAATAGCCCGCGCTCTTGAATTCGAGGGTTCATGACCCCCGCCGCGCGGGCCCTTTCGTCAGCGCGGCGTTTCCGTTGTTTGTTGAGGCAGCCAGATGGCCGAGATCATTCTGAACGTTGACGTTCGTCAAGGCAGCGGCACCGGCGGCGCGCGCGCCGTTCGTCGTGCAGGCGCTGTGCCGGGCATCCTGTACGGCGGCGAGCAAGCCCCCGTCGCTATTTCGGTGAACGAGAAGGACTTCAAGAAGTCGCTCTACACCGGCAAGCTGCTGGGCCACCTGGTCACGCTGAAGTACGGCGAAGAGACCCAGCCGGTCATCGCCAAGGACATCCAGTTCGACCCCGTGTCGGACCGTCCGGTCCACTTCGACCTGATGCGCGTCGACGCCAAGGGCGAGATCAAGATCTCGGTCCCGGTTCACTTCAAGAACGCTGACGAGGCTCCGTTCTCGCGTCAGGGCGGTTCGCTGGAAGTCGTTCGTCACGAAGTCGAAATCGCCGTTCGCGCCGACAAGATCCCGGAAGAACTGGTTGTCGACCTGACCAACTCGCAAATCGGCGACACCATCCGCATGTCGGACATCAAGCTGCCCAAGGGCGCTTCGGCCACCATCACCGACCGCGATTTCGTGATCGCCACGGTCAAGGTTTCCTCGGCTGCTCAGTCGGAAGCCGCTGACGAAGCTGCTGCGGCTGCTGAAGCCTAAGCCTTCGCGTCATCGACAAGATTTGGCCCCGCCCGGTTCGCCTGGCGGGGCTTTTCTTTGCCCGCCGCAACCGGCATGAGGACGCCATGATCATCATCGCTGGGCTCGGCAATCCGGGCGGCAAATACGAAAAGAACCGTCACAACATCGGCTTCATGGCCGCTGACGAGATCGCGCGCCGCTGGCGCTTCGGTCCCCAGCGCGCCAAATTCCAGTCGATCATCTCGGAAGGCGAGGTCGACGGGACCAAGGTTCTGCTGATGAAGCCCCAGACCTATATGAACGAAAGCGGGCGCGCCGTCGGCGAGGCCGCGCGCTTCTACAAGATCAAACCCAGCGAGATCATCATCTTCCACGACGAGATCGATCTGGCGCCCGGCCGTTTCCGCATGAAGACCGGCGGCGGCGCGGCAGGTCAGAACGGCATTCGTTCACTAATAAGCCATCTGGGCGCGGACTTCCGCCGGGGCCGCATGGGCATCGGTCATCCGGGCGAGAAGGAACTGGTCATGCCCCACGTCCTGGGCGACTTCCACAAGGCCGAGCAGCCGTGGCTGGACGCCCTGCTGCAGGCCTGCGCCGACGCCCTGCCCTTCGCCATTGCTGGCGACGACGAACGCTATCAGGGCGAGGTCATGCGTCTGGCCCCCGCGCCCAAGTTCAGCCCCCGTCAGGCGGCGCGCGGCGAACTGTAACTCTCCCCTCCCTCCGTCATCCTCGGGCTCGACCCGAGGATGACGGAGAAGGTGCGAAGTCAAGCGCGCGACATAAGAGGGCGCGGCAACTGCCCCACTGTCCCCCGTTCGCAAAACCGCCTACACGCGAGCCGTGATCCGCTCTCAGGCTGACAATTGGTCGCTTGCCAAATCCCTCGCCTTTTTGGCGTCGGTGTTTGCGCTGGCGCTCGGCACGCTGTTGCCGTTCGCGGCTCTGGCGGCGGTCCAGCCCGGCCACGCCATCGTCATCTGCTCGGCCGAAGGGCCGCAGACGATCCAGAGCGGCGGCGTCGATGGTCCGGCCAGCAAGCACGTGGGGGCCAAATGCGCCGCCTGCGTCATGCCGCTGGCCTCGGCCCTGCCCTGCCCGCCGGTCCCAGAGCCTGCACGGATCATCCGCAAGATCGAGACGGTCCATTACACGCCCGTCAGCGTCAGCCCCCCGCCCCCGGCCCGCGCCCCGCCGCGCCCGCCGTCAACGGCCCCGCCTATCGCCTGAAACCAGACCATCCGCAGTCGACCCACAAGGCTTCGGCCTGACCGTCTGCGTCCGATTCTTCTGATTTCAGGACCATTTTCATGTCTCTCAAGACCGCTGCGGCGCCGTGCGCCCTGCTGCTGGCCGCTGTCGCCAGCCCCGCCTTCGCCTATTCCGCTCCTGCGGAAGCCGACCCTGCCGTTCTGGACAGCGTCATCGTCACCGGACGGCGCAACGCCGAAGACCCCGCCGTCGTCGCCGACGCCCGCGCCCTGCTCAGCCGCACGCCCGGCGCGGTCGCCGTCGTCTCATCCGAAAGCTATGAGAACCGCTTCGCCCAGGGCTTTTCCGACACGCTGCGCAATGTGCCCGGCGTTCTGGCCCAGAAGCGGTTCGGCGAGGAAAGCCGCCTGTCCATCCGGGGTTCGGGCATCGCCCAGAGCTTTCACCAGCGCGGCGTCCTGTTCGCGCAGGACGGCGTGCCCTTTGCTGACGCCGACGGTTTCTCCGACTTTCAGGGCATAGACGCGCTCAGCGCCCGCTACATCGAGGTCTATAAGGGCTCCAACACCCTGCGGTTCGGCGGCGCCCAGTTGGGTGGGGCGGTCAATCTGGTCACGACCAATGGCCGCACCGCCGCCTATCAGAACCTGTACCAGTTGGAAGGCGGCTCGTTCGGCAGCATCCGGGGCCATGTCGAACTGGCGCGGCAGTACGGAGACTGGGACGGCTTCGTCGCCGTCACCGGCCTGAAAAGCGACGGCTATCGCCAGCATACCGACCAGAGCCAGGGTCGCCTGACGCTGAATCTGGGCCGTTCATTCGGAGAGGACCGCGAGGTCCGGCTGATCTTCCAGGCCGCCGACATCCAGCAGTCGGTTCCCAGCGCCCTGTCCCTGAAGGACGCACTGGAAAACCCGCGCCTGACCTCGGCCAACAGCATCACCAACGACAACGCCCGTGACCAGACGCTGAAGCGGATCACGCTGCAGACCCGCTGGCGCTTCAATGATTCGACCCTGTTCGAAGGCGCGATCTGGGGCTGGGAGAAGTCGCTGTATCACCCGATCTTTCAGGTCGTGGATCAGGAAAGCCAGACACGCGGCGCCTTTGGCCGCATCGACTGGAACGGCGCGGCATTGGGTCTGAAGACCGACGCCTTCTACGGCTTCAGCTATCGCGACGGCGATCTGGACGCCCTGCGCTATGTCAATGTGCGCGGCCATCGCGGCGCCCTGACCACGAACGGCCGTCAGCAGGCCACGGCGCTGGACGTCTTCGCTGAAGGACGACTGTGGGTGCAGGATCATCTGGCCGTGGTGGCGGGCGGCTCCTACGGGCGGGCGACGCGCGACTATCAGGACCGGTTGAACACAGCCAATGATGCGGACCGCACCTATGACTGGTTCTCACCGCGCCTGGGCTTGTTGTGGCAGGCGGATGATGGGGCGCAGGTCTATGCCAACATCACCCGCTCGGTCGAACCGCCAACCTATGGCGCGCTGGTGCAGGCCCCGCTGACGGGCTTCACCCCTGTGAAGGTTCAGGACGCCTGGACCGGAGAAGTCGGCGCGCGCGGGCGGCGTGGTCCTCTGGCCTGGGACGTCGCCGCCTATCGCAGCGCCATCAGGGGCGAGATGCTGAACTTCATCACCGGCCCTGACATTCCCGCCGCCACCTTCAACGCCGAGCGGACCATCCATCAGGGGATCGAGGCGGGGCTGGACTGGCGCCTGCCGTTCGAACTGGCGGACGGCTCCCTGTTGCTGCGCCAGACCTATGCCTGGAGCGATTTCCGCTTCGACGGCGATGCGCGCTGGGGCGACAACCGCCTGCCGGTCGTGCCCCAGCACGCCTATCGCGCCGAACTGACATGGCGCCATCCGTCAGGCGTCTTCCTGACCCCATCCGTCGAATGGCGCATCAGCCAGCCCTATGTCGACTATGCCAACACCCTGAAATCGCCTGACTATGCCGTCTTCGGCCTGAACGCAGGCTGGGAGGTGGCCAAGGGTCTGACCGTCTTCGCGGATGCGCGTAACCTGACCGACAAACACTATGTAGGCGAGTTCTCGGCCATCACCGACGCCCGCCTCGCCTCCACCGCCGTCTTCTATCCCGGCGAGGGACGCGCCCTCTTCGTCGGCCTGAGAATGGCCTACTGACGATGAGGCGGTCTTCTTCCCCAATGCCCCTGTCCGGGGCTTACCGCGCCGTCTGGCGCTGGCACTTCTATGCGGGCGTGCTGGTCATGCCCTTCCTGATGCTGCTGGCCCTGACCGGCGGCCTGTATCTGTTCAAGGACGAGATCGATCAGGCCGTCTATCGACCGATGATCCAGGTCGCAGATGGTCCCGATCAAGCCCCGCCCGACGCCTGGCTGATGATGGCGGCCAGGGCGGGTGAAGGCCGCGCCGCCAATGTCCTGGTCCCCCTGCGCGGGGATCAGGCCGTGCGTGTTCGGGTCGATCGTCCCGACGGCACGCAAAAGACGGTCTTCGTCGATCCTCACACGGCGCGGGTCACCGGCGTCACCGCCTATGGCGGGGTCATGGAGACGATCAAGGGCCTGCATTCCCTCAGCCTGTTCGGGCGCGCCATGAACATCCTGGTCGAGATCGTCGCCGGCTGGTCCATCATCCTGTTCGCCACGGGGATTTATCTGTGGTGGCCGCGCGGGCGGGCGGTTGCGGTGCTGAAACCCGCGACCGGGGATATGAAGCGCCGTCCGTTCTGGCGCGATCTGCACGCCCTGACCGGCTTCTATGTCGGCGGGGTGGTGCTGTTTCTGGCGGTGACGGGAATGCCCTGGTCCGCCGTCTGGGGCGAACGCTTCATGGCCGTGGTGCGAGAGACGGGTCTGGGCCGCCCGCCAGCCCCTGCCGCCGCCAGTCCCTGGAGCCACGCCAAGCATAACGAGGCGCCCGCTGGCGTTGGCTGGACCATGCAGAACGCTGTCCTGCACGGCCATGCCGCCCATGACCCCAGTCTGGCCCGCGTGATGGAAACCGCCGAGGCGCAAGGTCTGGCGCGGCCCTATGTCGTCAACATCCCATCCACCCCCGATCTGGCCTGGACCGTCGCCCGTCAGACCCGCAAGGCCCAGGAGGCCCGCAACCTGTATGTCGACGCTCAGACCGGCGCGGTTCTGGCCGACGCCCGCTGGAGCCAGTTCGGTCTCGGCGCCAGGGCCTTTGAATGGGGCATCGCCGTCCACCAGGGCATGCAGTACGGCCAGATCAACCGCATCATCATGCTGGCGGGCTGCATCGGCGTCTGGGTGCTGGCGATCAGTGGTCTGGTCATGTGGTGGAAGCGCCGTCCGCCGGGACTGAGGCCCGCACGACTGGGCGCGCCCGCCGCCCCGCCGGGCGCTCGCGTCCGCACCGCCGTTCTGGGGATCGTCATTCCCCTTTCCATCCTCTATCCCCTGACGGGACTGAGCCTATTGGCCGCCCTGCTGTTCGACTGGATCGTGCGCAGGCTGGCTGCGGCCCGACCCGCGACTTCCTGAAAGGACTTTCCGACATGAAACGCATCGCAACCCTCAGCGCCCTGCCCGCCCTGCTGCTGATCGCGGCCTGCAGCCAGGAGCCTGTCCGCTCCGCCGCCGACGAAGCCAAACCCGTCGCCGAGATCACCGCATCCGACGCCTGGTGCCGCCCCTCGCCGAACGGCGCGCAGGCCGCCGCCTGCTATGTCACCCTGATCTCGGAAGCCAATGACAAGCTGATGGGCGGCAAGACCCCGCGCGCCAGCGAGCTTCAGGTCCACGAGATGAAGACCGAGGACGGCGTCATGAAGATGAACCAGATCCTGACCGGCATGGACCTGAAACAGGGTCAGGCCGTCATGCTGGCCCCTGGCGGCAATCACCTGATGCTGATCGGCCTGACCGCGCCTCTGGTCGCCGGTGAGACGGTTCCCCTGACGCTGGAGTTCGCCGCCGCACCCGCCGTGACGGTCGAGGCCGAGGTTCGCCAGCCCCGCGCCAGAGACGCCCAACACGGCGGTCATTAAGCCATATTGAAGCGCGAGCCTGACAAACGGGTCGGAACCCGCTAAAGGCTCGCGCCTCAAGAGGATACCCATGGCCCTTAAAGTCGCGATCGTCGGCCTGCCCAATGTCGGCAAGTCCACCCTGTTCAACGCCCTGACCAAGACGGCGGCGGCCCAGGCCGCCAACTATCCGTTCTGCACCATCGAGCCGAACACCGGCGACGTGGCTGTGCCGGAGGCGCGCCTGAACGCCCTGGCCGAGATTGCAGGGTCCAAGGAAATCATTCCCGCCCGCATCACCTTCGTCGATGTCGCCGGCCTGGTGCGCGGCGCGTCCAAGGGTGAAGGTCTGGGCAACCAGTTCCTGGCCAACATCCGCGACTGCGACGCCGTGGCCTTCGTGGCGCGCTGCTTCATCGATGACGACATCACCCACGTCGAGAACCGCATCGACCCCATCGCTGATCTAGAGATCATCGAGACGGAACTGATGCTGGCCGACATGGAAAGCCTGCAGCGCCGTCGCCCGCAGCTGGAAAAGCGCGCCAAGGGCGGCGACAAGGAATCCGGCCTGACGCTGAAGCTGGTCGATCTGGCTCTGGCTCAACTGAACGCCGGCAAGCCCGCGCGCACGGCTGAAGTGTCCAAGGAAGACGTCAAGGCCTGGCATATGCTGCAGCTTCTGACCGCCCTGCCCGCCCTCTATGTCTCCAACGTCGAGGAAGGCAACGCGGACAAGGGTAATGAGCTGTCCGACAAGGTCGCCGCCCGCGCCGCCACGGACAACGCCAACTCGGTCGTCATCTCGGCCCAGATCGAATCCGAGATCGCCGTCCTGGACGACGAGGAGCAGAAGGAGTTCCTGGAGACCCTGGGTCTCGAAGAACCCGGCCTGAACCGCCTGATCCGCGAAGCTTACAAGCTCTTGGGTCTGCAGACCTATTTCACCGTCGGTCCGAAAGAGGCCCGCGCCTGGACCATCCCTGTCGGCGCCACCGGCCCGCAGGCCGCAGGCGTGATCCACACCGACTTCGAAAAGGGCTTCATCCGCGCCGAAACCATCGCCTTCGAAGACTTCGTCGCCCTGCGCGGCGAAGCCAAGGCGCGTGAAGCGGGCAAGCTGCGCGCTGAAGGCAAGTCCTATGTCGTCAAGGACGGCGACGTGATGAACTTCCTGTTCAACTGATTTCGCAGGGCGTCGTCCGACACGGGACGACGCCCTCGAACTCCCACTTGACCCTGCACGCGATAGGCGACAAGCGTACATCGTGCGATCTGCACGGGGGTTGAATAGGGCATGTCATCATTGCGAATTCTGGGCGCCGCAATAGCGGCGCTCTGCGTCTTGCCGAGCGCGGCGTCCGCCCAGACGCAGAGGCGGGAATCCACCCCCTTCATCATCCACAGCGCGATCACAGCCGGTCCTGAAATCGGCATCGAGGCGACTGCCCCGCGTGGTCAGGCCCTGATCGTGCAACACGCCACCTCGATCCGCGCGGCCAGGCTGGATGCGGACACGCCCTCCCTCGCCGGTTTCCGCAAGACCAAGACCTTTGCGGCCGGGTCGCCGATGTTCGGCGTCTATTCGGCGACAGGCTGGGCCTATTGCGCTGTCGCCGAAACGACGGCGGCCTGGTGGGCGGGCGATGAGTTCGTCTGTTACGAAGACGCCGATAATGACGGCCGGTTTGAAACCGCCATGCACTCCGGCGCGCCATTCCTCGGGGTGCCGCTGTTTGTCTTCCAACTGGGCCGCAAACAGCCGCTGCCCCAACCCGCCCCCTATACGATCATGGCGCCCGAGGATGGCCCGGCGGTCGATTATGTCATCACCGCCGAGGTTCAGCGTCCACGGACGCGTGACGCCTCGCTCCCGGCTGTCACGGCCGTCACCCTGAAGGGCGGCTTCCGGCAGGGGGTCAATTCCGTGCCGACCGCCATCGGCGGCTGGAGCCAGAGCGCGCGGTTCGAACCGGGCAAGACCGCCCTCATCAATCTGATGGGCGCCGAGATCGAGATTCTGGACGTTAGCGAAGACAACACCGTCCGCTTTCGCGTCCTGAACCCAACGCCCGCCCAGGTGCAGCGCATCACCATGGGCGTCACGACCCGCACCACCATGGTGCCGATTTTCATTCCAGGTTGATCATGTCGTTGATGTCTTTAACGGCCCTCGCCGCTGCGCTCAGCCTGCAGGCCGCCGCCCCGCCGTCCGCGCCTGCCGAGCCGCCTGAACCCGCCGCGCAAGACGCCGCTCCCTCCGAGGTGCGCAGCATCGGCGCACGGATCTGGGCCGGTCTGTCGGACGAAGCCAAGGCCCAGGTTGACGAAATCCTCAGCAAGCCCGCCCCTCAGGCGGTTCTGACCATAGAGGCGGCCGCGCCTGCCGATGCTGATTTCCGCCTTCTGGATCATGGCGACGTCCTCAGCCAGCAGGTCGCGCGGCCTGCCGCCTTTGCCACCATCGAAACCCCCGCCCGGAACATCCGCAAATACGGTCCTGCAGGCGCCGTTCTGTGGGCCGGGATCAGCGGCGACGGCGACTGGTGGTGCTGGCGCAATGGCGAGCGTTATCCAAACTGGATGACGCCGTCAGACATCTACTGCTATCGCGACACCGACAACGACGGCCGCTTCGATGTCGCCAAGAAGAACGATACGCCAGAGGACAGCCTGGGCCTCAGCCGGTTTCAGTTCACGGACCTGGGCCGCGACGAACGCCTGACCGACACGATCTCCTATCGGCTGGGCGGACACGAGGATTTCGCGGAAAAGGTCGTGATCCGCTACGACGGCCCGGGAAGCGCGCGGATCGGCTCAGACGGTCAGTTGGTGGACGGCGTGGTCGAGTTCCAGCTGTTGACCGGCCCCGGCGTCATGCGCGCCGCCCCGACCGGCAATCTTCTGGTCCAGCCCGCTCAGACGGAACCCAGCGACGGCCTGGACGTCGTCGCGCCCTTGATGGTCCAACTGGATAAGGACGGTCGCGGGCGCTACTCGGACGCACGCGGGATTGTCATCGAAGTCGACCGCGTCGGCATTGATGGCAAGGCGCGCGCCAAACTGGTGTCCGCCCTTCCTGCCGGGCGCACCCTGTTGCTCACTCCCCCGACGCGGGAGGAGTTCCTGACGCTGATGATGGCGATGCAGCTTCGAGGGTATCGCTAGCCCCTGTCGAAGGGCCTGACGACGGCGTTTCAGCGTCGTCACCGCTCTTGAGCACCTTCGCCAGCGGATTCGACTCTTCCGGCGGGCGCGGCGAGTTGGGACAGCGCGCCAACTTTAACGACGCCCGGTCCTGATCCAGATAGACCAGGTTCAGCACATCCCCGCTGGACGACATATGCAACCGTTCGGTCACCGCCCGCCCGTCCGCCACGCAGGACAGGGTCGCCGCATAGCCGCTGCCCGTCTCCTGGATCGAGGCGATGTCGCAACTGTTCTGATAGGCCTCGAACCGCATCGGCGTGATCCGTATGGGGCTTTGCTGACCGTCCGACTGACTGCACCAGCTCAGGTTGGCCGCCCATAAACCGACGAAACTGCGCGGACCACGGGTCGCCAGCAATGACGGCCCCTTGGTTTGGACCGGCTGCATCGCCTCGGGAGTACGAAGCGGTTCGGCCGGTTCTGTCGGCGGATTGACGTCGCCATTTCCGCAGGCGGTCAAAAAAGCAGCGGCCGCAAGTATCGGTAAAAGCGTCGTTTTCATTCCTGCTTAACGTCAAAGCCCAGCTTGGGTTCAAAGCCGTGCATCAAGTGCGGTTGATTCTGATAATCGTTCGCAGTACGACCCGCGTAAATCACCCATCGGGGCCCTAATGCGCAACCTTCTCCTCCTCACCACCGCCGCCACCGCCTTCAGCGCCGTCCTGGCCGCCCAACCCGCTTTCGCCGACGATGCGGCCAAGGCGGTGCCGACCGAAGTCGACCCGATCATCGTACTGGGCACGCGCTCGGCGCGCCTGGCGTCCCAGACCCCCGGCACCGTCAGCGTCATCACCAGCGATCAGATCGAGGCCAATCTGGCCACGGACATCAAGGATCTGATCCGGTTCGAACCGGGCGTCAGCGTCCCCACCTCGCCTTCCCGCTTCAGCCTGGCCCTGTCGGGCGCGGGTCGTGACGGCAACTCCGGCTTCACCATTCGCGGCATGGGCGGCGACCGTGTGCTGATCATCAACGACGGCGTGCGTCTTCCCAGCGGCTTCAGCTTCGGCGCCCAGGCGGTCGGCCGCGGCGGTTACAACGATCTGGACCTGATCAAGTCGGTCGAAATCCTGCGCGGGCCTGCATCGGCCCTTTACGGCTCGGACGGCATCGCCGGAGCCGTGGCTTTCACCACCAAGGACCCGTCCGACTTCCTGTCCAGCGGCCAGAACTTCGGCGCTCGCGCCCGCGTGGCCTATGGCTCGGCGGATGAGGGCTGGACCGAGGGCGTCGCCTTAGCAGGCCGCACCGGCTCCGTCTCTGGACTGCTGGCCTACACCCGGCGCGACTACCAGGAGACCGAAAACAAGGCCAAGGTCGGCGGCGTCGGCGCCACGCGCACCGAGCCTAACCCTCAGGACTTCTCCTCCAACGCCATCCTGGGCAAGGTCGTCTGGGACGTCGCGCCGGGCCACAGCCTGCGCCTGACCTATGACCACCTCGATTCGGAAATGGACGGCGATGCGCTGAGCAGCCGTTCGGCCACCGTCCTGGCCGTCACAGCCCATGACGAGACCCAGCGCGACCGCGTCAGCGGTGAATGGCGTTTCTCGGACTTCGCCGGTTTCGCTGACGGTTCGATCAGCGCCTACTGGCAGGACTCGACCACACGCCAGTACACCTTCGAAGACCGCATCCCCGCCGTTGACCGCAGCCGCGACGTGACCTTCGACAACACCGTCTATGGCGTCGCCGCCCAGGCCGCCCGCGTCTTTGGCGCAGGCGCCGCGATGCAGCACCGCGTCACGGTCGGCGCCGACTGGTCCAAGACCACTCAGGAAGGCGTACGCGACGGCGTCACCCCGCCCGTCGGCGAAAGCTTCCCTACCCGCGCCTTCCCCAAGACCGACTACCAACTGGCGGGCGTCTTCGTTCAGGACGAGATCGAAATGCTGGGCGGCGCACTCAGCATCATCCCGGCGGTCCGCTATAACTGGTACGACCTGTCGCCGGAAGTCGACGCCCTGTTCCCCGCAGCGGCGACGGGCCAGAGCGACGACCACATCTCGCCCAAGCTGGGCGTGGTCTATTGGACCGGCAAGCATCTGGGCGTTTTCGCCAATTACGGCCTGGGCTTCCGCGCCCCGTCGCCGATGCAGGTGAACAACTTCTTCGAGAATCCGGTCTTCGGCTATGAATCGATCCCCAACCCCAACCTGAAGCCGGAAACCAGCGAAAGCTTCGAGGCGGGCTTCCGCCTGCGCGACATCGACTTCGCGGGCGGACAACTGCGCCTGAACACGACCGCCTTCGCCACCCACTATGACAACTTCATCGATCAGGTGGTCGTCAGCGGCACGGGCATCCCCGGCGTCGATCCCCTGATCTACCAGTACGTCAACCTGACCGAGGTCGACATCAAGGGCCTGGAAGCCCGCGCCGATATCTATTGGGACAACGGCTTCAGCCTGATCGGTTCGGCCGCCTATGCCGAGGGTGAACAAACCACCAATGGCCGCCGCACCGAACTGGGCAGCATCGACCCGCTCAAGATCGTGGCGGGTGTGAACTACGCTGATCGCTCGGGCGTCTGGGGCGGTTCGGCCACGGTCACCTGGTCAGGCAAGAAGGACGCCGGAACCTACAATCTGTCGTGCGGCACGGCCTGCTATCTGGGCGACAGCTTCACTCTCTTGGACCTGACGGCCTATTGGAACGTGACGGACACGGTCACCGCCCGCGCCGGGGTCTTCAACGTCTTTGACGAGACCTATGGCTGGTGGAGCGATGTGCGCGGTCTAGGCGCAACCTCGACCGTCAAGGACGCCTACACCCAGCCGGGCCGCAACTTCGGCCTGTCCCTGTCCCTGCGCCTGTGATCGCCATGAACGCCAGCAACCCAAAGAAGAACCGCCCCATGCGCGCCATCCTGATCGCCGCCGCCCTGCTGACCTCGACGGCGCCCGCCGCCCTGGCCCAGCAGGCGTCGACGCCCGCCGCAGCTTCGGCATCGCCTGCGCCCGCCAACGCCTTCGAACGGGATCGCCAGTCGATCCTGGCTCAGGCAGGCCAATACCGCGTCCATTTCGATATGCGCGAGAACGTCAGCTTCAACGCCGACTACGATCCGCTGGAGGAGAAGCTGTCGGGCGGCAGCGAGATCGTGCGCGTGGTTTACGACCACGGCGACCGCATCAGCCTGCAGCACATCCTGGTCATGGAGCACGGCGGCCAGTCGATCGTCGTCAAACACTGGCGCCAGGACTGGGTCTATCAGCCCCAGACGGTGCTGACCTACGCCGGGCCGAACCAGTGGACCCTGACGCCTGTTCCGGCGGACCAGCGCACCGGCGCATGGTCACAGACGGTGTGGCAGACCGACGATTCCCCACGCTATGGCGGTGTCGGTCACTGGACCTATGACAACGGCCTGTCGGTCTGGACCTCCAATCCGACCCTGCGACCGCTGGCCCGCCGCGATGCGGTGCGTAATCCCATCTATGACCGCTATCTGGGCACGAACCGACACGCCCTGACGCCCGCAGGCTGGGTCCATATTCAGGACAATATGAAGCTTTCAGGCCGCAACGGCGGCGAACTGGTCGCCATCGTGCAGGAAGACGTCATCAACACCTATGACCGGTCGACCAACTTCTCGACCAAGGCAGGCGATGACTATTGGGCCAAGACACAAGGCTTCTGGGCCGCGATCCGCGACGCCTGGGACGCCGCCATCGCCGCTGGCAACGGCGTCCATGTGGCAGAGGTCGGCGACACCGGCTCGGTCACCGGAACGCCGCTGATGGGCCTGGCGGACAAGGTGTCGAACGGCGAACTGACCGAGGCCGACGCCGTCGCCCAGGGCCGCGCCATCATCGCCCAGGCCACGGCTCGGTAAAGGCTTAACCCGTTTCGCAGCCCTACCACCCCCTTTGAGGGCTGCGGGATCTCGACGCCGAAGGAGCGGCCCCTTCGGCGTCGATTGATTCACCGCCGCTGATCAGCCGTCGCATTGCGGATGGTGTTGAACTCAGCCGTCGGTCTCCACGCGGGCCAGGTCGTGCTGTCCGCCACCGTCAGACCCAGCCGATACAGCAGATCCAGGTTCTGAAGCGCAGCGGTGAAATCATAATCCGCCCGCCATTCGTCCGACAGCTGGTGATAATATCGCTCCATCTGCCCCTCGTAATAGGGCTTGCCCGCCGCGATCCCGCCCTTGACGAAGTCGCGCCCGGTCCAGGGCATCAGGGCCGGAACCCCGCCCGCCGCAAAGTTGAAGTGGTCAGAACGGTAATAGAAGCCCTCTTCCGGATATCCGTCGCCCGTCACCACCCGCCCCTGCACCGCAGCGAACCGGGCCAGGATGTCCTCCAGTTCCGACTTGCCCACGCCGAACAGGGCCACATCGCGTGTTGCGGGCGTGAACGGCAGCATGTCGATGTTGATGTTGGCCGCCGTCTTGGCCAGCGGATAGATGGGATCGGCGGCATAGGCTTCTGATCCCAGCAGCCCCTGCTCTTCCGCCGTCACATGCAGGAAGACTACGGTGCGTTCCGGCGCCGGGCCGGTCTTGAACGCCCGCGCCATCTCGATCAGGCCCGCCGTACCCGACGCGTTGTCCCATGCGCCATTGTAGATGTCGTCGCCGTTGGCATCCGGCTGTGACGCCTTGCCGACATGATCCCAGTGGGCGGAATAGATGACGTATTCGTCCGGGCGCTGCGAGCCAGGAATCTTGGCCAACAGGTTGTTGGAGTGGATCACCTCGGTCGTCTCGGCGATATCCACGCTCAGACGCGCATTCATGTCGACGCCGCCACCGAGAGCCGCCGCCTGCGCCCGCGCCAGCACATCGGCGAAACCCGCGCCCGCAATGGCCGTCGCCGTCTGCACGTTCATCGCCCCGGTGAACCGTGCGTCCCTGGCGCCCTTGATCGTCATTTGCGCCCGGTTTGCGCCGCCGACAGAACGCCGCCAGCGCCCGTCTTCAATCTGCAGGGTGATGACGCCGACCGCACCGCGTTCCAGCGCCTCCTGCGTCTTGTGCGTGGACGAGCCGTAGAAGTTCGGGTCTTCGCCCATCACGGCAGGCTGGCCGCGCAGCACCACCACCACCTTGCCGGTCAGGTCCGTCGAGCCATAGTCGTCCCAGCCCCGCTCGGGCGCCACGACGCCATATCCGGCAAAGACCAGCGGCGCATTGGCGATCTTGACCATCGGATCGGCAGGCCCCGCCCGCAGGGTGATGTCCTCGCGCGACACCAGAGAATGCGACGCGCCGTCCGCCCCTGTCCAGGTCGCTGTCGGCGCCCGCTCAGGTCGGAACCGCACCAGATCGACGGCCTGCAGCCACGAACCGTCACGCCCGCCCGGCTGCAGGCCCATGGCCTCATACTGGCGCTGCAGATAGGCCAGGGTCAGACGTTCGCCGATCAGGCCGGGAAACCGCCCCTCCAGCTCATCCGACGCCAGATATTTGATGTGGTCCGACAGGTTCTGCGCGCTGAACTGCGGCCGCGCCGCCGAGGCGGTCGCAAAGGCGTCGGTGTGGGCGACGGGTGCAACCGCAGGCGCAGAGGCGCAGGCGGCCAGCACCAAAGCGGCGATGGCGATAAGGGGCGAACGACGAAGGATCATGAAACAGGCTCTGAAAGCATAATAGAAAAAGGGGCCGGATCAGACCCGGCCCCTTCATTTTGCGGTGGACTCAGCGACGCTGGGCGTCGGTTTCCGAACGCACGGGTCCGAACTCCGAACCCGGTTTCCACTTCGGCCAGTCGCGGTCGTTCGCCAGGGCGCGGCCGACATTATAGAAGACCTGCAGGTCCTCGATCATGCCGCTGTAGTCCCAATCCGGCGACCATTCGTCCGCCGCCTGGTGATAGCGTTTGGCGCCATATTCAGCCCGCGCCGCCTCACGCTGCGCAATCGGCGCATCGCGGAACTCGCCACGGCTTCCGGCATAGGCCATCGGCACGCCGCGCTTAGCCAGCGGGAAGTGATCGGAGCGGTAGTAGGTGCCCGCCGCATTCTCATAGTCCGGGACCAGGGTGCGCCCCTGCGGCTGGATCGCCGCCGCCAAACGCTCGTCAAAGTCCGACTGACCATAGCCGGTGACGCCCAGGCCTGTGACCCGGCCATAGACGTTCATGGAGTCCATGTTGAACCCGCCGACTGTCTTGGCCAGCGGATAGACCGGGTTGGCGGCATAGTATTCCGAACCCAGCAGACCGCTCTCCTCGCCCGTAAAGCTGATCATCACGACCGAGCGTTCGGTCGGCGGCGAGTTGCCGAACATGCGCGCCAGTTCCAGCAGACCCGCTGTGCCTGAGGCATTGTCCACCGCGCCGTTGAAGATGCGGTCGCCCGTCGCGTCAGGCTCGCCCATGCCGATATGGTCCCAGTGGGCGGTGTAGAGGACCGTCTCGTCCGGGTGGGTCGTGCCCGGCAGGCGGGCGATGACATTGTGCGAGGTGATGCGGTCGGTCTTGACGTCGAACTCGGTCGAGAAGCTGGCCCCGGTCAGAGCCACCGGCTGAAAGTCACGGCTGCGCGCCTGAACTTTCAGGGCTTCGAAATCCAGACCGGCGCGACGGAACAGGTCGACGGCAACGTCGCGCTGGACCCAGCCCTCCATCGGCACACGTTCGGCGGCGGCGTTCTGGCGCAGGATGTCGAACTGGGCCACGCCCCACGAGTTGGCCACCGTCTGCCAGCCGTATGAGGCTGGCGCCGTTTCGTGCACGATCAGCACGCCCGCTGCCCCCTGACGCGCCGCCTCTTCGTACTTGTAGGTCCAGCGCCCGTAATAGGTCATGGCCTTGCCGCCGAAGGTGTTCAGCGACGGGTCTTCAAAGTCCGCGTCATTGACCAGAACGACCAGAATCTTGCCGCGCAGATCCTGCCCCTTGAAATCGTCCCAGTTCCGCTCGGGCGCCTTGATGCCGTAACCGACGAAGACCAGCGGCGCGTCCTTCAGGCTGACGTGCTCGGCCGGGCGGCGGGTCGAGATCGCCACCTCGCGCCCCTGCGTCAGCGGCAGGGTCCAGTCGCCCAGCTTCAGCGAGGCGTGGATGTTGGACTGGACGAAGCGGTTCAGGATCACATCCTGCGTCCACTGGCCGTTCGGACCGCCCGGCTGCATGCCTGCTGCGGCATATTGCTGGCTCAGATAGGCGATGACCTTGGCCTCGGCCGGGGTGGCGATGCCGCGCCCCTCGAAACTGTCGTCGGACAGAACCCGGATGTCCTCGGAGATGCGCGCCGCATCAAAAGCAGCCTGGCGATGCACCGCCGCAGGGTTGGGCGCTGTGGCGCAGGCGGACAAGGCCGCGCCCGCCATCAGGGCGACAGCAAGAGAAGTGACGATACGCATAAAGACAGGCCCCACAGCCATGAACGAGGCGCGAACCCTAGGGGGCCTGTCCGCCGGTGTCGATTCCAGGCAGTGCGCATTTCACGACAAACAAAAACCCGCCGGAGCGAACTCCGGCGGGTTTGAGCATTTCGTCTGTCGGCGGACCTTAGTGGGCCACGCCCTTCCAGATGCGGCGATAGCTGGCGTAGGTGATGCCGGCGAAGATCAGCAGGAAGATAATCACGCCGAAACCGGCCTGTTTGCGCTCGACCATCTTCGGCTCGGACGTCCACGCGATGAAGGCCGCGACGTCCTTGGCGTATTGATCGACCGTCTGAGGCGAACCATCGTCATAGGTCACCTGGCCGTTTTGCAGCGGCGCAGGCATGGCGATGAAGCCACCTTCCGGCACGTGTTTGGGATCGCCCGTCCAGAACGGTGCGAGGTCGCCCGCCATATAGGGGTTGTAGTGCTGACCGTCGCGGATGGTCAGGCCAGCAGGCGGAGCCTTGTAGCCCGCCAGCAGCGAGTAGATGTAGTCGGCGCCGCCGTGACGGGCCTTGGCCATCACCGACAGGTCGGGCGGCGCAGCGCCGCCGTTGCCCGCCGCCGCCGCCGTGGCGTTCGGATACGGATTGCGGAACTTGTCCGCCGGCGTGCCGTCGCGCTGGATGGCTTCACCGGTTTCGCTGTCAGTGTCACCGATCTGAACTTCCTTGGCCAGAGCCTTCACGACAGGGTTGTCGTTCGGGTTCGGGTACTTGGGGTTCCAGAACGGACCATGAGCATCGCCCAGGTTCCGATAGTGCATGAGGTTCATGCTATGACAGGCGGCGCAGACCTCGTGATAGACCTTATAGCCGCGTTGTAGCTGGCCCTGGTCATAGGTGCCGAACGGTCCGTCGAAGCTGAACCCGCCCGAGTGCGGATGGGCGGCGCCCCCCGCAGCCAGGGCCGGAGCCGCAGCCATCAACCCGAAGGCGGCGACGGCCGAGGCGATGATGGTCTTGATCGACACGGTCTTCATTCCAATCGTCATGACGCTCAGCCCTTCTGCTCGGCGGCGTCCGCACCGGTCAGGACCGGCTCGGAGATCGTCGCAGGGATCGGCAGCGGCGTTTCCTTCAGCCCCACCAGAGGCATGATGATGAAGAAGAACGCGAAGTAGTAGGCCGTGAACAGACGCGTCAGCCACAGGTACGAGTTCAGGTCGCCGTCAACCAGAGTGAAGGTCTTGAACGAACCGATCACAGGCGCGTCCGGCAGTTGCCCACCGCACCAGCCCAGACCCACGCCCACCACCAGGAAGATGAAGAAGAAGGTCCGCATCGTCGGGCGGTAGCGCATCGAGCGCACCTTGGACGTATCCAGCCACGGCAGGACGAACAGCACGCCGATCGCCGCGAACATGGCCACCACGCCGCCGAACTTGTCGGGGATGGCGCGCAGGATCGCGTAGAAGGGCAGCATGTACCACTCGGGCACGATGTGCGCGGGCGTCTGCAGCGGGTTGGCCGGGATATAGTTGTCGGCGTGGCCCAGGGCGTTCGGCTGATAGAAGACGAAGATCGCGAACAGGATCAGGAACAGGATGATCGCAAACCCGTCCTTGACCGTGAAGTACGGGTGGAAGGGCAGCAGGTCCTTCTTGGCGCGGTCCTTCGGGATCAGGATGCCGACCGGGTTGTTCTGACCCGCAGCATGCAGCGCCCACAGGTGCAGGACGACGCAGCCCAGGATCGCGAACGGCAGCAGATAGTGCAGCGAGAAGAAGCGGTTCAGCGTCGCATTGTCGATCGCCGGGCCGCCACGCAGCCAGATCAGGATCGGCTCGCCGACGCCGGGAATGGCGCCGATCAGGTTGGTGATGACCTCAGCGCCCCAGAAGGACATCTGGCCCCAGGGCAGGACGTAGCCCAGGAAGGCGGTGGCGATCATCAGGAAGAAGATCACGCAGCCGATGATCCAGATCATCTCGCGCGGCGCCTTGTAGGAACCGTAATAGAGGCCCCGCAGCATGTGCAGGTACACCGCGATGAAGAACATCGACGCGCCGTTGGCGTGGACGTAACGGATCAGCCAACCGCCGTTCACGTCGCGCATGATGCGCTCGACCGAGGCGAAGGCCAGGTCGACATGCGGCGTATAGTGCATGGCCAGAACAATGCCGGTGATGATCTGCGTCATCAGGCAGATCGCCAGGATGCCGCCGAAGGTCCACCAGTAGTTCAGGTTACGCGGCGTCGGCAGCGACATGTAGTCGGCGCCGAAGCGGATGATGGGCAGACGGGTGTCCAGCCACTTTTCAACGCCCGTTTTCGGGACGTAGGTGCTCTCGTGATCGCTCATGATCCTCCCCTGGCCCTCAACCGATCTTTACGCGGGTGTCGGACAAATAATCGTAGTTCGGCACGACCAGGTTCAGGGGCGCAGGCCCCTTTCTGATCCGGCCGGACGCATCGTAGTGCGAGCCATGGCAGGGGCAGAACCAGCCGCCGTAGTCACCGGCGCCGAAGGTCGGAACGCAGCCCAGGTGGGTGCAGGAGCCGACGACCACCAGATATTTCTCGTGACCCGGCTTGGTGCGCTCGGCGTCCGTCTGGGGTTCCTTCAGGTCGGGCGCATGGTCATCGGCGATGACGCGTTGCAGCTCGGCCGGGGTGCGATAGCGCACGAACACCGGCTTGCCCTGCCATTTGATGACGACCTGCTGGCCTTCCTGCACCTTGGTCAGATCGAATTCGATCGACGCCAGGGCCAGGGTGTCGGCAGCCGGGTTCATCTGGTTGATCAGCGGCCAGGCGATCATCGCACCAGCGCCCACCGCTGCGGCGCCCGCAGCGATGTGGATAAAGTCGCGGCGATTAGGATCACCGCCTTCAGGGCTTTCAGTATGCACGACCGATTCGGCCACGTTTCACCTCTCGAACGCCGCTGAACAGACCTGGGGGCCCACCCTCGCCACGGCACGAACAAAGAACGAAGCCGGAAATTCCCTACGGCTGTTCGACCTACGCCCCCTCGGCGCAAGCTGCTGACGTTTCTTGCGAAACGCTCGCAAAACAGACCGCGACAAACCCCCTGGCCGCGCGTATGTCAGGCCTTAGAATGCGTCTCGCCCTTTTTCAACCTGACATTCCTCAGAACGTCGGAGCCTGCATCCGATTGTCGGCCTGTTTCGGCGTCGATCTGCATGTGATCGAGCCCACGGGCTTCCGTTTCGACGACCGCGCCATGAAGCGGGCGGCGCTGGACTATGGCCCGCTGTCACACATGACGCGCCATGCGGACTGGGAGGCCTTCCAGCAGAATCGCGCGCCCGGACGGCTGGTTCTGTTCACGACAAAGGGGGCCACGCCCCTGCCCGACTTCACCTTCCGGCCCGATGACATTCTGTTGTTCGGAAAAGAAAGCGCCGGCGCACCCGACTATGTCCACGCCGCCGCCGACGCCCGCGTGGTCATCCCTCTGCGACCCGAAGCGCGGTCGCTGAATCTGTCGGTCACCGCCGGAATCGCCCTGTGGGAAGGCCTCAGACAGACCGGACAGGTTGGCTGAACGCTGCACTCGGTCTAGGAGCGCGCCATGAGCGACGCTTCCTTCTCCGATCCGCTGGACCTGAAAAAGGTCGAGACCCGCGCCTGGTTTGAAAACCTGCGCGACCAGATCCACGCCGCCTTCGAGGCGCTGGAGGACGCAGCCCCCGCCGATCTGTTTCCCGGACAGCCCGGTCGTTTCGTCCGCACCCCGTGGGATCGCCCCGAGGGCGGCGGCGGCATCATGGGCATGATGCATGGCCGTCTGTTCGAAAAAGTCGGGGTCCATGTCTCGACCGTCCACGGGACATTCCCCGCCGACTACGCCAAATCCGTGCCGGGCGCCGACGAAGACCCGCGCTTTTTCGCCACAGGCATAAGTCTGATCTGCCACCCGGTCAGCCCGCGTGTTCCTGCCGTTCACATGAACACCCGCTTCATCGCCACGACCAAGGCCTGGTTCGGCGGCGGCGGCGACCTGACGCCGGTGCTGGATGCGGATCGCCGTCAGGATCACCCCGACACCCTCGCCTTCCACGCCGCCATGCAGGCGGCCTGCGACGCGCACGACCCCGCATGGCACGCCAAATACAAGGCCTGGTGCGACGACTACTTCTATCTGCCCCACCGCAAGGAGCCGCGCGGCACCGGCGGCATCTTCTATGACCACCACGACAGCGGCGACTACGACACCGATTTCGCCTTCACCCGCGACGTGGGCCTAGCCTTCCTGGACATCTATCCGAAGATTGTGGCCAGTCGCATGGCCGAAGCCTGGACACCCGAGGAACGCGAGGAACAGCTGATCCGCCGCGGCCGCTACGTGGAGTTCAACCTGCTCTACGACCGCGGCACCATGTTCGGGCTTAAGACCGGCGGGAATGTGGATTCGATCCTCAGCTCCATGCCCCCCGTGGTGAAGTGGCCGTAAGAATATCCCTCTCCCGTCGGGAGAGGGCTTGAGCGCACGAGAGCGTCAGCGATCGTCATTCGCGCGAAAGGGTGAGGGTCACGGCGTGCGACTTGGCCCACGGACGGTCCCTCATCCGACCCTGCGGGCCACCTTCTCCCAACGGGATAAGTCCCAAACGCTAACTTGCTAGAATCAAACGATATTTTGTGCTATGAAGTTCATACACGATGTATGCACGTCACGGCAGATCAATGACTTAGCGCCGCGATGTGCACGAAATCTGCACGACGATGGAGGCTGTCATGGCGTTTGTCACGGACAAGGAAGAGCTGAAACCCGGACTGGTCATCTTCCGGCGGGGCGATTTGCAGACCCGGGATTGGTATTGTCGAGTCCGACTGCCGAAGGCGACGCGCTACAAGACCATCGCCTTAAAGACGCCGGACATCACGACGGCGCGTACCCTAGCCTACGACCACGAAAGCGAAGTCCGCTTTGCGTTGAAGCGAAATCTGCCGGTGTTCAACCGTCCATTTTCGGCGGTGGCGAAGGACTACATCGCAGAGCAGAGACTGCGCGCGCAGCGCGGCGAGATCACGCCGGGCCGGGTGAAGCTCATCGAGTCGGTCGTGAAGAACCAGCTCAATCCCTATGTCGGCAAGATCCAGATCGACCTCATGGCTCTGGACCGCTGGCAGAACTATCCGTCCTGGCGACGGTCGCTCGGTCAGGGGCGGATGACGCGCCATGGCAATGTGCGACCGATGACGGACGCCGAACGCGATGCTGCCAAGGCCCTCGCCGATGACAAGGCGAAGCAGAAAGGGGGCGCGGTCGGCAAGCAAACGGCGGAGACCCCGGAGCCCGAGAACACGGACTGGATCATCGTCAGTGACGCGACCATTCGCTTCGAGATGAAGATCTACCGCGCCATCATCAATGACGCCGTTTCCAAACAGGAGGCCCCGCCTCATCACCGGATCGAAGGCATGCCGTCGCTTGAGAAGCAGCGCCGGGATGCGTTCTCGCTGGAGGAATACCGCCGCCTCCATACCCACGCCCGCACCAAGTGGGTCGATGCCGCGAAGACCGAAACCGCCCGCTGGTACCGGGCCATGGTTTATCAATTCGTCCTGATCATGTGCAACACCGGCATGCGGCCTTCAGAGGCGCGTAACCTGCGTTGGCGCGACGTGATGGAGGCGACTGACAAGAACGGTCAGCCGGTGACGGTGTTGTCCGTGCGTGGCAAGGGCAAGTCCCGCCAGCTTGTCGCGCCGAGCAGCAATGTCGGGAAATATCTGGACCGCATCCGCGCCATCGCGGTGAGCACCGCGCCAGAAGCTCCGGTGTTCAGCAGCGCCACCGGCGCAGAGGAACGCACCCTCTACAAGGCCTTCATCGCGGACCTGCTGGACCACGCGAACCTGCGGGTCGGTCCATCCGGCATTCTGCGCTCGACCTATTCGTTCCGGCACACCTACGCCACCATCCGCCTGACCGAAGGCGTCAGTGAACTGCTGCTGGCCGAGCAGATGGGAACGTCGGTGCAGATGATCCAAGAGCATTACGGCCATGTGGACACCATCAAGCATGCCGACCTCGTGTTGCAGGGCATGAGCGACTGGGAGCCGCAGGAGCCAGCGATCCCGGCGGATGAAAAGCAAACCGCGAAGATCAAACGGAACGCGCGGGCGAAGATCAGCACCGAGCCGCGCAGACCTCATTGATGTCCTGCCCGTCGCCGCCGAGGATCACGCGCCGAGTTCGGTGCGCCGCTGGTGGCGAAGGGCTGGTCTGTGCCCTCTGCCTAGCGTCCGATGCGCAGCTGCGCTCTTGATCGGCCGATTGGCGAAGCAGGCCGGTGGATTGAGCCGCGTCGAGTTCGATGCGGCCCACTGGCCTGCGTCTTCCGCCGCTTGTCCCCCGCGCGCCGTGGCGCTCTTGGAGGGGCGACAGCAAGGCCCTGGCCTTCGTAGGATTGCCACCAACATCAGTCCGCTAAGCTTGCACTGCGGAACGCGCTCGCTTGCATTCGACGCAGTATGCGCCAGGCTCAGCATTCTGATACAGATCCGGCGGTCTCGCCGCTGACGACATTCCGGCGCTAAGCACTCCTAACGCATGCAATCCCGACAAATTGTCTCCATTTGGATGCCGTCAGAACCGTCGCGTCCCGAACCACGACGAGAGCTAGCTCCCGTCTGCACGGTTGGTGTTGGTAGAGTTTAGCTGAGCGGTTTCGTCACGCCTTGGTTGTGCTAGTCTGACCGAAGGGAGCGGGCATGACAAACACAACAGATTTCAACGACGTCTTGGCATTACCGAACGGTGCAAGCTTCGTGCGTGGCGACCTCCATATCCACACCGTAGTTGGATCACACGACGTAACCGACCCGGCTGCGACGCCTGTCAACATCGTGCAGACGGCCATCGACAACGGCCTTTCGGTCATCGCCATTGCCGACCACAACGAAATATCTGCGGTCGAGGCGGCGATCGATACCGCGCGGGGCAAACCAGTGCTCGTCGTTCCAGCAGTGGAACTCAGCACAATGCAGGGGCATCTGCTCTGCTACCTGCCTGACCTGCGCTCCCTTCAGCAGTTCCATGCTCAGCTAACCGTGCGTGACTCCGGCAACCCGAACTCTCGGGTAGAAAACGCCATGATTGATTGCCTCAATAGGCTCCAGGGTCATGGCGGATTTGCCCTCTTGGCACATGTTGATGGGCCGAAGGGCCTAGAGCGCGAGATGCCGGGCGCCGCCCCCCACAAACTTGACATCCTCAGCCATCCTTCACTGCTCGGCATCGAGCTAAAGAATGCTGCCTCCGACATCAGTTACACGCCGAAAGACCCCGACAACGTCAGGGCCGGAATCGGTCGCGATCGTGAGGGGCGAATTGGTTCGACATCCAGCAATCTTGCGCGCGTCCTCAATTCTGATTCCCATACTTTGGCCGCGCTAGGTCGCAACGCTGCCGGCGATCAGCGCGTCACGCGATACAAGCTTCAGACGCTCAGCTTCGAGGCTCTCAAGCTAGCACTTTCCGACGCTGAAGCTCGCGTCCGCTTGGAAGATGAGGTTCCTCGTTCTGTTCCGATTATCACCGGCATCCGCTTCAAGGGTGGTTTCATCAAAGACCAGGCGATCCATTTCAGCAAAAACTTGACCTGCATCATCGGGGGCCGAGGCACCGGAAAATCGACCACATTCGAAGGTGTTCGCGCGTTCTCGAAATACCCAAGTGGCAATTCTGTCGTGAACTCCGACGTGTGGCCCGACCGTATTGACGTCGTGTTTCGCGATGAGGCCGGCGCAGGCCATCAGTTGGCCTGGAGCAAGGGGGACGTGTGCGCCACGAACGTGGGTGATCCGATAGAAGGGCCAGATACCATCCCGATCGAGTGCTATGGCCAAGGGGAAACTCAAAAAATCAGCCAGAAGGCACAGGAAGATCCCGGAGCGCTACTTGGGTATTTGGATCGCTTTGTTGAAGTCAACGTCGAACTCGCGAATGAGGAAGCCTCCCGAGCGCAGCTCTTTCAAATCGACGCAAAAATTTCTGAAGCGCGGACTAAGGTCGCTCTTATTCCGATCAATGAACGAGAGCTTGGCATTGTCCGCCAGCAGATCAAAAAATTCACTGAGGGCAATGCCAAAGAACTTATCCGGCTCAGCCGGCAAGTGGAGGCCGAACGACAATCCAGAGCTCACGTCGTCGAGCAAGCACGCCAGATTTCGAGCAGCTTGGATTATCAGGCAGTCAAGGATGCTTTGGTCGCTCTCAAAGGCGCGGCGGATGTGTCGACTCTCGTAGTCGGAAAGGATGAATTTAGCGCTATCCAAACTCTAGCCGAAGAGTTTGAGAAGGGGCTCGCGGCATCTGAGGGCGACTTGCGCGCTAAGTCCGACCATTTGGCCGAAGTTGTCAGGGTCAAAGTCAACGAGTGGACAGTGAAGGAGAAATCGCTCCTCGCTTCGATTGACCAACAGAAGGCAACGCTTGAGGCGCAAGGCGTGGTGGTGGATGTTACCTACATCACGAAACTCACAAAAGATGAGGCGAGCTATGTTCAGAATATTTCAAATCTGAAGACATGGGAGCCACATCTCTCAGGCTTGGAAGTGAAGCGCGACGAGTTAATTGCGGCGCGCTGGGTGGCCAGAAGGGCGGTTTTTGCCAAGCGCAAATCCTTCGCTTCGAGCGCCACCGACAAGCTCCGGAAAGCACTCGTTGATCTCAACGTCAGTCTAAAGTTTGAAGAGAACGCGCTCTCACCACAGGGACACGACCTCATACTTGAATTGACTGGCTGGCGAACAAATCAAGTGCCACGTGCTGAGCGCCTAACGCGACATCTCACGATCCCGAAACTTATCGCAGCTGTGAGAGCGAATGACCCGGCACCCATTCAATCGATCTCTACGCCCGAGGGCGTCTCAATGTTTAGCAAAGGCGAAGCGCAGATCATTCTCGATCGATTCAGGGACCCGGATGCATTGGCCCGACTCGAAAGTGTGCAAGTCTTTGATCGTCCGCGCCTGACAGTCACTCGTGTTACGACGGACGAAAGCGGTACGGTTAAGCCGATCATTCGCGAGTTCGGCCAGCTCTCTCTTGGGCAGCAGCAGTCGGTCCTGTTGGCCCTGATGCTCTCTTCAGAGAACCCCAATCCCCTTTTGATCGACCAGCCAGAGGACAACCTCGACAGCGAATTCATCTACTCCCAACTCGTCCCCGTCATTCGGATGGCGAAGGAGCGTCGGCAGATCATCATCGTCACTCACAATCCCAACATCGCTGTTCTCGGTGACGCCGAACAAATCATCGTCCTTAAAGCGAACAACGAAAAGGCCCTTATCGTGGGCCGAGGGTCTATTGATCACCACGACACAAAAGAGATGGCGTGTGCAGTGCTGGAAGGCGCGAAGGCGGCGTTCACGCGACGTGGCAAAATCTACAATCTCTGAGGAGGAGGGGTGCGCCGACTTCGGCGGGCCTTGGTCAGGGCATAATGAACCTCACCCGCTCATTTGGATGTGGCTCCATCACGCCACTGGCAGGACTCCAGTCAGCGATCAAAAAACTTCACAATCGTGGCGCTAGTTGGCAAGCAATCCCTGCCCTCCTCGGTTTCCTCTCCGAGAGCAAGCGGCGCGCGTCTGAGACTTAGCTACCGACGATCTCGACGTATCCGATTAGCTCCGCCGAATAGCTACCGTCGCCATTCGCAGCTCCCTTCTTTTTCAACTCGCGCTGCAAGGTCGGCTCGATGAAATCAGCGAACAGTTTGCCGCGCTGCTCAGGGTGGAAGGCCGGCCTCCCCGCAGACGCCTGCAAGTATTTTTCGGGTTGTCTCTCGACCGCCGGAACGCGAGTACCGTCTTGCTTGACTGCAATGGGCTGAATTACTACCCGACGCTCGCCGTTGCTGGTCGACGTCTCCACCATCCAAAGCGAAAGGAGAACGGGTTCATTCGTGTCGCCGGACACAGCGATGCCGATCTCTTTCGGTGCCAAACCTCGCCACCGCTCCAACTCCTCAAGAACCAATGGATGATCCAAGCCCATCAGCTGTAGCTCATCCTGAGTTGTCGCTGCCTCACGGTTTAGGCTGAAGCGAGCACGGCGCGTGCCCTCGGAAGTGAACAGATCGTATGTGACATCATCCACCTTCACCAATTCCTGATGACGACGCGCAACAGCCGCCGACATAAAGCGCACCAACCGGTTCAGGCTGCTCGATACGTCCGAGAATGGCTTGTAGTCGTCTAGGCTGAAGCCATCGAGATCTTGGAAAAGGTCGAACACGACTTGCCGAGCCTCCCGAGAATTGGACAGCGCCGCTTCCAGCTCGACCTGCGTGCGCTTCAACTCGGGATCGGACAACGCCTCTTGATACAGGCGGTCATAGTTCAGCCGCTCGGACAATTGCCCCAAAATCTGTGCCCTCAAGTCTTCCGCGACGTTGCCTTGATCCTCCCTCGTTTTGGTGGACACCCATGCTAGCTTTTCGGAGCTGGAGAGGAGTGTCTGATGAGTGTTCAACGCCGGAACTTTCCG
>RCMZ01000337.1_pt1 | contig 64290 bp, 61 predicted proteins | sample 2041141 | NCBI WGS metagenome assembly RCMZ01 (sample SAMN09708263, study PRJNA481090) | Wastewater metagenome, whole genome shotgun sequencing project. | biome: sewage; isolation source: Davis station wastewater (DW) | place: Antarctica: Davis Station | collected 2010-03-01 | reverse complement strand
AAGGAGAGCAGCGGCGCGGCGCCGGCCGCCGCCGCGAGCGGCGCGTCGAGGCCGTGCGCGGCGAGGCAGAAGGCGCAGGCGTGGCCGGCGGGCTCCGTGGAATCGGCGGAATCGGCGGATTCGCCAAACCCGGCAGCGGCGACCGTATCGCCAGCCGCGCCCGGACGATGCTCGAAGGCGTGCAGGAGCGCCGCCGTCTGCGCGAACAGCAGCAGAAAGGCGAAGAGCGCGCCCTGCCAGCGTTTCATTCGGCGCCCTCGGCGTCCACGGTGACTTCGGCGGCACAGAACATGACGAAGGCCTGTTCGACGATGTGCCGCGCCAGTCCGCGCACGATGAAGACGATGCGGCTGTCGCGCGCCGCGTCCGGCCACGCCGGCAGCGCGGCTTCGGGGTAGCGCACGTGCTGCACGCAGTGCACGACGCGCGGCGCGTCTTCGCCGGCGACGTGGACCAGGCCCTTGACGCGCAGGATGCGGTCGCCGCAGGTGGCGAGCAGCACGTCGAGCGCCTCGGCAAACTCCGGCCAGCGGAAAGGCTGCGCGAAACGCAGGACGAAGGCGTGCACCAGCGCGTCGTGGCGATTCGGATCGTGGGCGTGGGCGTGCGCGCCGGACGCCGCGCCGCCCTCCGCCCCGCCTGCCCCGCCCGTCGCGGCCGTTTCGGCCAGCGCCGCCGCAGCGGCGCCGCGCACCTTTTCCTCGGCCAGCCAGCGCCCGACGTCGGCGCTCTTCGTACGCGGGTCGTAGAGGCCGCAGCCCATGACGCGCTCGGCGTCGATCGCGCCGTCGCGCACCTCGATCTGCGGCGCGCCCGGATTGATGCGCGCCAGACGGCGCACGAGCTGCGCGATCTGTTCCGGCGTCGCCAGATCGCATTTGGTGAGCAGCAGGCGGTCGGCCATCGCGACCTGCTTGACCGCCTCGAAGTGGCGCGCCAGCTGGCCGCCGGCGTGTGTCGCGTCGACCGCCGCAACGACGCCGTCGATGCGGTAGCGCTCGGCGATGAAGAAATCCTCGAGCAGCGTGGACAGCACGGGCGCCGGGTCGGCAAGGCCGGTGGTTTCGATCAGCACGCGCGAGAAGGGCGGAATTTCGCGGCGCAGGCGGCGCATGAAGAGGTCGCGCAGGGCGCGCGCGAGGTCGCCGCGCACGCTGCAGCACAGGCAGCCGGAATCGAGCAGGACGAGCTTGTCGTCGATCTTGTCGACGAGATGGTGGTCGATGCCGATCTCGCCGAACTCGTTGATCAGCACCGCCGCGTCGGCCAGCGCCGGCTGGCGCAGGAGACGGTTGAGCAGCGTCGTCTTGCCGGCGCCGAGGAAGCCGGTGAGCACGGTGACCGGGATGGCGCGCGCCGGGTCTACTTGAGGAGGCACTGACGCAGCCCCTGATCGAAGATGTCGCGCGGCAGTTCGCGGCCGATGAAGACGAGCACGCTGTGGCGCGGCTCGCCGCCCCACGGCGCGCCGGGGCTGCCGCCCATCAGTTCGTGCACGCCCTGGAAGATGACGCGGTGGGGCAGCTCGTCGACGGCCAGCACGCCCTTGTAGCGCAGCATCTCCGGCCCGTAGATGCGGACCACGGCGGCGAGGAAGTCCTGCAGGCGCTTGCCGTCGAACGGCTGCTCGGCGCGGAAGACGAAGGAGCGGATGCGGTCGTCGTGGTGGTGATGCGCGTGACCGTGGTGGGTGGCGAGGAAGCCCGGCTCGATGTCGAGCACGGCGTTCAGGTTGAAGCCGCGGATGTCGAGGATTTCGTGCAGCGGCGTCTGGCCGAAATGCACGGGCTGGATCGCGGCGCGCGGATTGATCGCGTTGAGGCGCAGCGACAGCGCTTCGATCGCGTCGGCGTCGACGAGGTCGGTCTTCGAGAGCAGCAGGCGGTCGGCGAAACCGACCTGCTCCTGCGCCTGGTCGTTGGCGTCGAGCTGGCGCATGGCGTACACGGCGTCGACCACGGTCAGCACCGCGTCGAGCAGGTAGCGGCGGGCGATCGCCTCGTCGAGGAAGAAGGTCTGCGCGACCGGCGCCGGGTCGGCGAGGCCGGTCGTCTCGATGACGACGCGGTCGAAGCGCAGCGTGCCGGCGTCGCGCTTGGCGATCAGTTCGCCGAGGATGCGCACGAGGTCGCCGCGCACCGTGCAGCAGATGCAGCCGTTGTTCATCTCGACGATGGGCTCGTCGCCGTCGGCCGGGAAGAGCAGTTCGTGGTCGATGCCGGCTTCGCCGAACTCGTTCTCGATCACCGCGATCTTCTCGCCGTGCCGTTCGGCGAGGATGCGGTTGAGCAGCGTCGTCTTGCCGCTGCCGAGGAAGCCGGTGAGGATGGTGACCGGGATCGGCGCGCCGTCCGCCGCCGCGCCGCGGGACGCCGCCGGATTTTCCCGCGCTCGCGCAGCGGCCTCGTCGCCGGCGGACGGCCGGATGGCGGCGCTCATGCCCGCGCTTCCGCGCAGGTCGCGCAGCGGCCGCGCAGGTCGACGTCCATGCGCGCCAGCTGGAAACCCTGCGGCAGCGCGGGCGGCGGCGGCGGCGCATCGTCCAGGCAGTAGACCTTGCCGCAGGCGTCGCAGCGGAAGTGCGCGTGCGCCGTGTGCTCGCCGGGCGCCGCCAGCGAGAAGCGGAAGACGCGGCTGGCGTCGGCGTTCTTGTGCGCGAGGCCGGACTCGACGAGCCAGTCGAGCACGCGGTAGAGCGTGACGCGGTCGAGCATCGCGTCGCCGAGCGCCTGCTCGATGTCGTGGTGGGTCAGCGCGGCCGGCGCGGCGCGCAGCAATTGCAGAACGCGGATGCGCGCCGGCGTGGCGCGCGCGCCGGAAGCGCGGATCTGCGCGGCGACGACGTCGGATTCGGTGGAGCGGCGGGAACGGGTAGACACGGTGGGCGAACGGGCCGGCGGCCGCAAGAATCGGGAAGGCCGATTAGAGCATAGCCGGGTTGCACCTGCAACCTTGTTGCAGGTACTGCGGGCAGCGCGCCGCCCGCCCGCGCGGCGGCGAAGGCCTGGCGGCGGCCGCGCCCTGCGCGGAAAGCCGGGCCGCGCGCCTCAGTCGGCCTGGACAAGCAGGCCCTTGAGGTACTCGCCCTCGGCAAAATGCAGCGCCACCGGATGGTCCGGCGCGGCAGCCAGGCGGCGCAGGATGCGCGCGTCGCGCCCGGCATCGACGGCGGCGGCCGCGACGATGCCCTGGAACATTTCCGGGCCGATGCCGCCCGAGCACGAGTAAGTCATCAGCAGACCGCCCGGATTGAGCAGGCGCATGCCGAGCACGTTGATGTCCTTGTAGGCGCGCGCGGCGCGCTCGGCGTGCGCGGCCGACGGCGCGAACTTCGGCGGGTCGAGGACGATCAGGTCGAAGCGCCGCTCCTCGGCGCGCAGCTTGCGCAGTTCGTTGAAGACGTCGGCCTCGCGCCACTCGGCGCGGCTCGCGTCGAGCTGCTGATTGAGCGCGAGGTTCTCGGCGGCGGTCTGCAGCGCCGGCCCCGACGAGTCGATCGAGAGCACGCTCGCGGCGCCGCCGGCCAGCGCCTGCAGCGAAAAGGCGCCGGTGTAGCAGAAGCAGTTGAGCACGGCGCGCCCGGCGGCCAGCTCGCGCGTCAGCAGGCGGTTGTCGCGCTGGTCGAGGTAGAAGCCGGTCTTGTGTCCGCCGACCACGTCGACCTTCATGCGCACGCCGTTCTCGACGATGGTCAGCGCCTCGGCCTCCGGCGGCGCCTCGCCGAGCAGCCAGCCGGCGGTCGGCTCCAGGCCTTCGAGGCGGCGCACGTCGACGTCCGAACGTTCGTAGATGCGCGCGCAGCCGGTCGCCTTGTGCAAGGCGCCGACGATGGCGCGCCGCCATTTGTCCGGGCCCGCGGCGGTGAGCTGCACGACGACGATGTCGCCGTAGCGATCGGCGACGACGCCGGGCAGGCCGTCCGATTCGCCGTGGATGAGGCGCAGGCCGTCCTGCCCGCGCAGTTCGGGCAGCGCCGCGCGGCGGTCGATGGCGGCGGCGACGCGGCGCTTGAAGAAGGCGTCGTCGATGACCTCGTCAGGATCGAAGCTCCAGACGCGCGCCCGGATCTTCGAATGCGGACTCCAGGCGGCGCGCGCCAGCGGGCGCCCGTTGGCGGCGACCACGTCGACCGTGTCGCCGATGCGCGCGCGGCCGTCGAGGCGGTCGACCGAGCCGGCGAAAATCCACGGGTGGCGGCTCTGCAGCGAGCGATCCTTGCCGGGCAGGAGTTTGAGTTGGGTCATGGGAGGCTCACGAAAAGCCCGCAAGAAACGGGCCTCGCCCGACCAGGCGGCCGGACGGTAATAGAATGGGCGCCATTGTATTACAGCGCCCCGCGCCGCCGCCCGATGCCCACGATCACAGCCACCGATTTCCGCCGCCCGGAGCACCGCGCGGCCTTCCTCCGCCTGCTCGAACACTACGCGCGCGACCCGATGGGCGGCGGCACGGGCCTCTCCGCCGAGGCCCGCACGCACCTCGTCGAACGCCTCGCGGCACGGCCTGACTTCGTCTCCTTTCTCGCCGAGGAAGACGCCGAGGCCGTCGGCCTGATCAACTGCTTCGAGGGTTTCTCGACCTTCGCGGCGCGCCCGCTGCTCAACGTCCACGATCTCGTGGTGCACGCCGACTGGCGCGGACGCGGCCTCGGCCGGGCGCTGCTCGCCGCCGCCGAACGGGCGGCGCGCGAACGCGGCTGCTGCAAGCTGACGCTCGAGGTGCTCTCCGGCAATGCCGCGGCGCGCGCCGCCTACCGCGCCTGCGGCTTCGCCGCCTACGAACTCGACCCGCGCGCGGGGCAGGCGCTCTTCCTCGAAAAGAAGCTGTAGCGCCGGGTTTTGAGCATCATCAAAGGCCGCCGCGCGGGCGCGCCTATAATCGGCGCTTGCGCTGCCTTCCGGCCGCCCCGATTCAAGAAACCAAGGAGATAGTTCGATGAAGCGTCTTGCCACGGCTGTTGCTCTCGCCGCCCTCGCCAGCCTCTCCACCTTCAGCCTGCCGGCCGCCGCCGAAGCGGCCGCATCCGCCGGTCTCGCCGAGATCAAGGAGCTCGGGCGCGTCAACGGCCAGGCGCTGGCCTGCGGCGAAATGGCGACCTCCGGCCAAGCGAAGGCGCTGATGATCCGGCACGCGCCCAAGACGCGCGGCTACGGCGAGCAGTTCGAGGCGGCGACCAGCGCCGCCTTCCTGGCACAGGGCAAGGGCGTCGAACCCTGCCCGCAGGCCGCCGAGTTCTCCGGCAAGCTGGCGCAACTCGCCGAACGCCTGCAGGCCGCGTTGCCGGCCGCACAGTAGGCCGGCCGCATGCACGCCCGCACCGCCCTCCTCTGCGCCCTTCACGCCGCCGCGCTCCTCGCCCTGCTTCCCGGCGCGGCGCCCCCGGCCGCTGCCGCCGAAGCGCGACAGAACGCCGCACCGGGCGGTGCGGCGGCCGATGCGGCGGAAGACGCCGCCGGCGAGAGCCGCGGCATCGGCGGGCGCTACCTGCTGATGGACGCCAACGGACGGGCGGTGAGCAACGAGGACTTTCCCGGCCAGTTCCAGCTGATCGCCTTCGGCTACACCTTCTGCCCCGACGTCTGCCCGACCACGCTGGCCGAGATGTCGGTGATCATGGAGCGGCTCGGGGCGGCGGCCGAACGCGTGCAGCCGCTGTTCATCACGGTGGACCCGGAGCGCGACACGGCCGCCGTGCTGCGCGGCTACACCGAGTTCTTCCATCCGCGCATCATGGGCCTGACCGGCTCGCCCGATCTCGTCCGGCGAGCCGCCGACAGCTTCAAGGTGCGCTACGAGAAAGTCCGCGAACCGGGCGCGCCGCCCGAGCAGTACGCCGTCGACCATTCGGCGGGAATCTTCCTGCTCGGCCCGGACGGCCGCTACATCCGCAAGTTCGCCTACGCCACGCCGCCGGCGGAGATTGCCAAGCGCATCGGCGAAATCGTCGCGGCCGGCGAAGCGCTCCCCCGCCACCTGCGGCCGCGCCGGCCCTGAGGCGGCGCGCGGGTCACGCGCGCGGCAGCGCTACGCGGCCGGCCCGCGCCGCCCCGGCCCTACTCGCCGCGCTTCGCGCGCTTGGCGCGCGGATGCGCCTTGTCGTAGACGCCGGCCAGATGCTGGAAATCGAGATGGGTATAGACCTGCGTCGACGCGATGCTGGCGTGGCCGAGCATTTCCTGCACGGCGCGCAGGTCGCCGGACGACTGCAGGACGTGCGAAGCGAAGGAGTGGCGCAGCATGTGCGGATGCACGTGCGTCGGCAGCCCCATCAGCAGGGCGCGCCGCTTGAGGCGCAGTTCGATCATGCGCACGCCGAGGCGGGCGCCGTAGCGGCCGACGAACAGCGCGCTTTCGTCCGGACCGGCCAGTTCGGCGCGGCGCGCGGCCCAGGCGGCGAGCGCCGTGCGCGCCTTGCCGCCGACCGGAACGAGGCGCGGCTTGCCGCGCTTGCCGAGAACGCGCACTTCGCCGGCCGCGACGTCGGCCAGACAGTCGGTATCGAGCGCCGCGAGTTCGGCGAGGCGCAGGCCCGACGAGTAAAACAGCTCGAAGATCGCCTGGTCGCGCAAATCAAGCAGCGTTTCGCCGGGCGCCTCGAGCAGGCGGTTCGCCTCGTCCGGCGAGAGCACCTTGGGCAAGGCTTTCGGGCTTTTCGGCGCGCGCACGCCTTCGACGGGATTCTGCGCCGCCAGACCGCGCCCGCCGAGCCAGCCGAAAAAGCCGCGCCACGCCGACAGGGTGCGCGCCAGCGAGCGGCCGGAGAGGCCGCGCGCGTGCAGCTGCGCGGCGAAACGGCGGATGTGCCGGACCTGCAGGTCGGCCAGCGCGAGGCTGCCGCCCGCGCCGCCCGCCGTGGCGGTCAGTTCGAGCAGCGTCGCCAGATCGCGCCGGTAGCCGACGACGGTGTGCGGTGACAGCCGGCGCTGCTCCGCGAGTTCGGCGAGCCAGGCGTCGACCGACGCTTGCGCAGTCATCGCCGTATCAGTTCAAGGACGGCACGGCGCCGAGCGAGCCGGCGGAATCAGCGCAGCACGCGGGCCAGCGCGGCCGACGCCATTTCGCCGAGGCGTTCGAGGTAGAGCGTGCCCATGCCGGCGTAGAAGCGCTGCGCGTCCTCGCTGCCGAGCGCGATCATGCCGATCGTGCCGCCGCCGTTGCGCAGGGCGATCAGCGCCTGCGAGCGGACGTGCGTGGACGCTTCGCCGAACCACGAGGAGGTTTCGAAGCCGGCGGTCGAGCCGCAGTAGGGCTGCCCCAGCGTTTCGGCGAAAACCTGCAGCTCTTCGCTGACGTCGGCGAATTCGGGCAGTTCGTCGGCCCCGGCCGGGCGGTCCCACAGGCGCAGGGCGACGTGCGGGATGGCGAAGTCGTCGCGCAGGTGGAAATTGAGCGTGTGCAGCACCGACTGGAAGGTACCGGCGGCGATCATGGCGACGCCGAGGCGATGCATCTTCTCGCTGATCGTGTCGTTTTCCTCGCCGAACTGCAGCAGCTCGCCCATCTTGCCTTCGAGCTGCTTGTTCTTGTCGCGCAGCGTGAGCATCTGCCGCTCGGTGATCGAAATCGTCCGCCCGCCGTGCGGATGCGGAATGACGATCTGCGAAACCAGCTCGGCGTAGTGCTCGAAGAACTGCGGGTTGTGCTGCAGGTAATGCGCGACTTCATCAGCTTTCATAGATCGATTTCTCCGGTGAATACGGTGACGGCCGGCCCGGTCATCAGCACCGGCGTGCCGGGGCCGTTCCAGGCGATGTCGAGTTCGCCGCCGCGCGTGGCGACGCGCACCGGCGAATCGAGCAGGCCGCGGCGGATGCCGGCGACCGCGGCGGCGCAGGCGCCGGTGCCGCAGGCCAGCGTCTCGCCGGCGCCGCGCTCGTAGACGCGCAGGCGGATGGCGTGGCGGTCGACGACCTGCATGAAACCGGCGTTCACGCGCTGCGGGAAGCGCGGGTGGCGTTCGATCAGCGGCCCTTGGCGCTCGACCGGCGCCGCATCGACGTCGGCCACCACCTGCACGGCGTGCGGATTGCCCATCGAGACGGCAGTGATGGCGACCTCCTCGTCGCCGGCCATCAGCGGCTGCACGAGGTCGGCGCTCGGGCTGACGAAGGGGATGCGCTCGGGCTCGAAGACCGGCACGCCCATATCGACGGTGACGCTGCCGTCAGCTTCGAGGCGCGGGCCGATGATGCCCTTCATCGTTTCGACGCGGATTTCGCGCTTGTCGGTCAGGCCCTGCTCGTGCACGAAGCGCACGAAGCAGCGCGCGCCGTTGCCGCACTGCTCGACCTCGCCGCCGTCGGCGTTGAAGATGCGGTAGCGGAAATCGACCCCGTCCTGCGCGGGCTTTTCGACGAGCAGGATCTGGTCGCAGCCGACGCCGAAATGGCGGTCGCCGAGCAGGCGCAACTGCTCGGGCGTCAGCGCCAGCGACTGGCGCACGCCGTCGAGCACGACGAAGTCGTTGCCGAGGCCGTGCATCTTGGAGAATCTGATTTTCATGGGCGGTCGGGAGTCGAGGGTGGAGAGTCGCGGGGCGGAGGTCGGTAGCCAGCGGCCGGGGCGGCGATGAGCGCCGCTGCCCGACTTCCGGATACCGATTCCCGGCGCCCGCCTAAACGGATCGCTCCATTATAAAGTCGTCCATGACGAATCCGCCGCCGATGTCGACGCGCACCGACTCGCGCACCGCGAAGCCGTGCTTGCGGTAGGCGGCAATGGCGCGCGCGTTCTGCTTGTTCACGGCGAGGATCAGCGTGGCGCAGCCTTCCGCCCGCGCGCGCGCCGCGACGTGGGCGATCAGCGCGCCGCCCAGCCCGAGGCGCTGGCGCGCCGGGTCGACGTAGAGCTTGTCGAGCTTCATCTCGCCCGGCGCGGCGGTCAGCTGCGTCGCCGCGAAGCCGGCGAGGACGCCGTCGACCGTCGCCAGATCCCACCACAGGCCGGGCGTCGCCAGTTCCTCGAGCAGCCGCGGGGCGGCGTAGCGCTGCGCGAGCATGTAGTCGATCTGCGCCTGCGTGATGATGGCCGGATAGGCGTCCTGCCAGACGACGCGCGCCAGCGCGGCAATGGCTTCGACGTCGTTTGCGCTGACCGGGGCGATGGCAATCGGCATGCGGCTTCTCCTCAGTAGAATCTGGCCTCGCCCTCGGGGCGGGTCTTGAAACGCTTGTGCAGCCAGAAATACTGCTCGGGCATGCGCCGCACCTGCTCCTCGATGTAGCGGTTCATGCGCAGGGTATCCGCCTCGACGCTCTCGCCCGGATAGTCGCTCCACGCCGGCTGCAGCTCGACCTCGTAGCCGTCCGCCACCATGCGCGTGATGCACGGCACGATGTGCGCGTTGGTGGCGCGCGCCAGGCGCGAAACGCCGGTGATGGTCGCCGCCGGGACGCCAAAGAAGGGCGCGAAGATCGCGTCGCGTGCGCCGAAGTCCATGTCCGGCAGATAGTAGAAGGGCAGCCCCTGCTTCAGCGCCTTCAACGCCTTGCGCATGCCGTCCTGGCGCGAGAGCAGGATCGGCGCGTTGAAGCGCATGCGGCCGGCGTAGAAGACGGCGTTGAAGACCGGATTCTTCTGGTTGGCGTAGACGCTGACCGCCGGCGTGCGCATCGAGATCACCGAGCCGGCGGCGTCGAGACCGACGAAATGCGGGGCCAGCAGGATGACCGGCCGGCCGTCGTCGCTTTTCAGGCGCTCGGCGCCGGACAGGCGGATCAGGCGTTCGAGGCGCGCGCGCGGCGCCCACCAGCTCAGCGTGCGGTCGAGCACGGCGCGCGCGAAGGCGACGAAATGGCGCTTCAGCAAACGCCGGCGCTCGCGCTCGGACAGCTCTGGAAAACACAGGCGCAGATTGGTCGCCGCAACGCGCCGCCGCTCGCTGCCGAGCAGGTAGAGGGTCCGGCCGAGCAGCCAGCCGAGCGCGCGCAGCGCCGGCAGCGGCAGCCAGTGCAGCAGCCAGAGCAGGCCGAGCACGGCGTAGGAGAAAAGGTTCGTGAAGAAGTGCTTCATGGTGCTGGCGTGTCCCGACGGTCCGGCGGCGACTCGGCGCCAGCCGGTTGCTTGTAGCGGTTGTAGCCCCAGAGGTACTGCCCGGGGCATTGGCGGATCAGGTCTTCGATCTCGTGGTTGATGATCTGCGCGCGTTCCTCGGTATTGCCGGCGAGCGTCCGCGTCGGCGCCTGCAGGCGGAAATGGTAGCCGGCGCCGCCCGGCAGGCGCTCGCCCCAGCACAGGAGGACGGCGGCGCCGCTTTCGGTGAGGCGCGCGGCGAGCGTCATGGTGTAGGCCGGCTTGCCGAAGAAGTCGAGCCAGCGCCCCTCGCCGACCTTGGGCGCCTGGTCGGGCAGCATGCCGACCGCCTCGCCGCGCTTGAGCGCCTTGAGCAGCGTGCGCACACCGGCCAGATCGGCAGCCGCCAGATGCAGCTGTTCGCGCGCCCGTCCGGAGAGGATCATCTGCTGCAGCCAGTCCTGGCGCGGCGCGCGGTAGAGGACGGAGATCGGGAAATGCGTGGACAGATACTGCGCGGTGATCTCGAAGCAGCCGAGATGCGGCGTCAGGAAGACGATGCCGCGTCCTTCACGGCGCGCCGCCTCGACCAGCTCCCAGCCGCTGACCCGGGCGACGCGGGCGACCGCGTCGGCGAGCGGATTGAGCCAGATTTTCGGTAGTTCGAGCATCATCCGCCCGGCGCCGGCGATGGCCGCCGAGCGGTGGCGCCGGGCGCCTTCCGCGCCGAGCGCGAGCGTCATGTTCTCGTTGAGATGCCGGCGGTAGGTCGGCGACAGCAGCCAGGCGAGCCAGCCGAGCGCGGCGCCGAGCGCATGCAGCCAGGCGAGCGGCAGACGGCTGAGGAAACGGAAAATGGATATCACGCAATAACCCTGTTGCTGGCGGGTTTGACCCCGGATCGACGAAAAACTACAATTATCTCCCCGCCGAGTTAAACAGGACAACTTGCAGGGCGGGGGCGAATGAAAAATTCGCCATAAATTCTGCTAAAGCGTCGTCTGCTCGAAACCCCGGAGCCGGCCTCGCAGCCGCAACGGGGTTTTTTGTTTTTGGAGCAGAGCCACATGGGCAAGGAATATCTCTTCTCTTCGGAATCCGTTTCCGAAGGCCATCCGGACAAGGTCGCCGACCAGATCTCGGACGCCATTCTCGACGCCATCCTGGCCGAAGACCCGAAGGGTCGCGTCGCCTGCGAGACGCTGGTGTCGACCGGCCTCGTCGTCATCTCCGGCGAGATCACCACCACCGCGCACATCAACTACCGCGAAATCGCGCAGGAAACGGTGCGCCGCATCGGCTACACCGACTCCGACATCGGTTTCGACTACAAGAGCTGCGCCGTGCTCGCCGCGATCAACCGCCAGTCGCCGGACATCGCGCAGGGCGTCAACGAGGGCGAAGGTATCGACCTCGACCAGGGCGCCGGCGACCAGGGCCTGATGTTCGGCTACGCCTGCAACGAAACGCCGTCGCTGATGCCGCTGCCGATCTACTACGCGCACCGCATCATGCAGCGCCAGGCCGAAGTCCGCAAGGACGGCCGCCTCGCCTGGCTGCGCCCCGATGCGAAGAGCCAGCTCACCGTCAAGTACGTCGACGGCAAGCCGGTCGCGATCGACACCGTCGTCGTCTCGACCCAGCACAGCCCGGACGTTTCGCACGCGCAGATCGAGGAACTGGTGATCGAGGAAATCATCAAGCCGGTGCTGCCCAAGGAACTGCTCACCGGCAACACCCGCTACCTGGTGAACCCGACCGGGCGCTTCGTCGTCGGCGGCCCGCACGGCGACTGCGGCCTGACCGGCCGCAAGATCATCGTCGACACCTACGGCGGTGCCGCGCACCACGGCGGCGGCGCCTTCTCGGGCAAGGATCCGTCCAAGGTCGACCGTTCGGCCGCCTACGCCGGCCGCTACGTGGCGAAGAACATCGTCGCCGCCGGCCTCGCCGACCGCTGCGAAGTGCAGATCGCCTACGCGATCGGCGTCGCCAAGCCGGTCTCGCTGATGGTCAACACCTTCGGCACCGGCAAGGTGTCGGACGAGAAGATCGTCGAACTGATCGGCAAGCATTTCGACCTGCGCCCGAAGGGCATCATCCAGGCGCTCGACCTGCTCCGTCCGATCTACTCGAAGACCGCCGCCTACGGCCACTTCGGCCGCGACGAGCCGGAATTCACCTGGGAAGCGACCGACAAGGCCGCCGCGCTGAAGGCCGACGCCGGTCTCTGATCGCCGCTGCCGATTCCTCCAGCGAAAGGGCCTGCGGGCCCTTTCGCTTTTTCCGGCCCACGGCGGACCGGTGAGTCTATGCCAATCGCGGCGAGCCGATGCCATCGGCGCCCTATGCCAAATCGGATAAACTGACGCCTTTCCCCTTCCGCTCCGGCCAGATGCTCAAGCGAATCAGCGTGCAACACCTCACCCTCGGCATGCACATCAAGGAGTTCTGCGGCTCCTGGATGGAGCACCCGTTCTGGCGCAGCGGCTTCGTGCTGACCGATCCGCAGGACATCGTGAGCATTCACGAGAGCAGCATCAAGGAAGTCTGGATCGACTGCGACAAGGGGCTCGACATCGCCCCCGACCAGCCGACCGTCTCGGAAGCCGAGTCGGAGGCCCAGGTCGACGCCGAGCTGGAAGCGCTCGCCGCCGAGACCCGGCAGATCGAGCGCGTTCCCGCCTCCGAGGAATTCGTCCGCGCCGCCAAGATCTGCGCGCAATCGAAGCGCGCCGTCGTTTCCATGTTCCAGGAAGCGCGCATGGGCAAGGCCGTGGACACCGCCGCCGCGCAGCGCCTGGTCGAGGAGATTTCCGACTCGGTGTCGCGCAACCCCGGCGCGCTGATCAGCCTGGCCCGCCTGAAGACCGCCGACGACTACACCTACATGCATTCCGTCGCGGTGTGCGCGCTGATGGTCGCGCTCGCCCGCCAGCTCGGGCTCTCCGACGAGGAAACGCGCTCCGCCGGCGTCGCCGGCCTGCTGCACGACCTCGGCAAGGCGGCGATGCCGATGGACGTGCTGAACAAGCCGGGCAAGCTGACCGACGCGGAATTCGCCATCATCAAGGGCCATCCCGAGGCCGGCTACCAGATGCTGCTGCGCGGCAGCGGCGTGAACGAAATGGCCCTCGACGTCTGCCTGCACCATCATGAAAAGACCGACGGATCGGGCTATCCGAAGCACCTCAAGGACGCCGAGATCAGCCTTTACGCGAAGATGGGCGCGGTCTGCGACGTCTACGACGCGATCACCTCGAACCGCCCCTACAAGACCGGCTGGGACCCCGCCGAGTCGCTGCGCAAGATGGCCGAATGGGCCAACGGCCACTTCGACCCGAAAGTCTTCCAGGCCTTCGTCAAAAGCCTCGGCATCTACCCGATCGGCTCGCTCGTGCTGCTCAGTTCCGGGCGCCTCGGGATCGTCGTCGAGCAGTCGCAGAAATCGCTGCTCGCACCGCACGTCAAAGTGTTCTTCTCGACCAAGGCCAACGCGCGCATCCGCCCCGAAATCGTCGACCTCTCGCGCCCCGGCTGCCCGGAAAAGATCGCCGGCCGCGAAGACCCGAGCAAGTGGAACTTCCCCGACCTCAACGAACTGTGGTCCGGGCCGCTGCAGCCCGCCCGCTAGACCCCGGCCCGCCACGGCGCCTGCGCGCCGGCAAAAACCGGCGTATAATCCGCCACCTACCGAGGAGCGCTGCAAGGATCCCGGGCGGCATCACCGCCCGGCGCCCCAGGCTCGGACCGTTTCAACGGCGCTCATCCGACCCACCCGTGCCGGGCACGGGGAGACGGGTGAGCCTGGGATCGTGCCCCGCACGTCCGCCCACCGCCGCGCCGCGCGCGGCCACGTCCTTCCCCCTCCCGGCCACAGTTAGCAAGGAGTTTTACTGTGGCTGAATTCAACGATTACGTCATCGCCGACCTGAAGCTGGCCGATTGGGGCCGCAAGGAAATCCGCATCGCCGAGACCGAAATGCCGGGCCTCATGGCGATCCGCGAGGAGTTCGCCGCGGCCCAGCCGCTCAAGGGCGCGCGCATCACCGGCTCGCTGCACATGACGATCCAGACCGCCGTGCTGATCGAGACGCTGACCGCGCTCGGCGCCGAAGTACGCTGGGCCTCGTGCAACATCTTCTCGACGCAGGACCATGCCGCCGCCGCGATCGCCGCGCAGAACATCCCGGTCTTCGCGGTCAAGGGCGAAACGCTCGTCGATTACTGGGACTACACGCACCGCATCTTCGAGTGGGCCGACGGTGGCTACTCGAACATGATCCTCGACGACGGCGGCGACGCGACGCTGCTGCTGCACCTCGGCGCCAAGGCCGAGAAGGACATCTCGGTGCTCGCCAAGCCGGGTTCGGAAGAGGAAACCATCCTCTTCGCCGCGATCAAGGCCAAGCTCGCCACCGATCCGGCCTGGTACTCCGTGCGCCTCGCCGCGATCAAGGGCGTCACCGAGGAAACCACGACCGGCGTGCATCGCCTGTACCAGATGCACGAGCGCGGCGACCTCAAGTTCCCGGCGATCAACGTGAACGACTCGGTCACCAAGTCCAAGTTCGACAACCTCTACGGCTGCCGCGAATCGCTGGTCGACGGCATCAAGCGCGCCACCGACGTGATGGTCGCCGGCAAGGTCGCCGTCGTCGCCGGCTACGGCGACGTGGGCAAGGGCTCGGCGCAGGCCCTGCGCGCCCTCTCGGCGCAGGTCTGGGTCACCGAGATCGATCCGATCTGCGCGCTGCAGGCCGCCATGGAAGGCTACCGCGTGGTCACCATGGAATACGCCGCCGACAAGGCCGACATCTTCGTCACGACGACCGGCAACTTCCACGTCATCACGCACGAGCACATGGCCGCCATGAAGGACCAGGCGATCGTCTGCAACATCGGCCACTTCGACAACGAGATCGACGTCGCCTCGCTCGAGAAGTACCAGTGGGAAGAAATCAAGCCGCAGGTCGACCACGTCATCTTCCCCGCAGTTGATGGCAAACCCAGCAAGCGCATCATCCTGCTCGCCAAGGGCCGCCTGGTTAACCTCGGCTGCGGCACCGGCCACCCGTCGTACGTGATGTCCAGCTCCTTCGCCAACCAGACGATCGCCCAGATCGAACTGTTCACCAAGACCGGCGACTATCCGGTCGGCGTGTACGTGCTGCCCAAGCATCTCGACGAAAAGGTCGCCCGTCTGCAACTGAAGAAGCTCAACGCCCAGCTTTCCGTGCTGCGCCCCGACCAGGCCGCCTACATCGGCGTTCCGGTCGAAGGCCCGTACAAGGCCGAGCACTACCGCTACTAAGCACCGCCCAAGGGGGACGCCATGCGCCTGATCCTGCTCTGGATACTCAACGCCGTCGCACTGCTCGTCGTTGCCTACCTGCTGCCGGCCATCCACGTCGCGTCCTTCGGCGCGGCGCTGGTCGCCGCGCTGCTGCTCGGACTGATCAACGCCGTGCTGCGTCCCCTGCTGGTGCTGCTGACGCTGCCGGTCACGCTGCTCACGCTCGGACTCTTCATCGTCGTCATCAACGGCATGCTCTTCTGGTTTGCCGGTTCGCTGATCGAAGGCTTCGTCGTCGGCGGCTTCTGGCCGGCGGTCTTCGGCTCGCTGCTCTACAGCCTCGTCTCGTGGGCGCTGTCCGGCCTGCTCGCCGGCGGCAAACGCTGACGCCCAACGTTGGACTTTCAATGAAACACACCGAACTCTCGATCGAATTCTTCCCGCCGCAAACGCCGGAAGGCATCGACAAGCTGCGCATCGTGCGCGGCAAGCTGGCCGCGCTCAAGCCCGAATTCTTCTCCGTCACCTTCGGCGCCGGCGGCTCGACGCGCGAGCGCACCTTCGCCGCGGTCAAGGAAATCGCCGCCGAAGGCTACGCCGCCGCGCCGCACCTCTCGTGCATCGGCACGACGCGCGCCAGCATCCGCGAAATCCTCGCCGACTACCAGGCCGCCGGCATCCGCCGCATCGTCGCCCTGCGCGGCGACCTGCCCTCGGGCATGGCCGAAACGGGCGAATTCCGCTACGCCAACGAGCTCGTCGAATTCATCCGCGCCGAAACCGGCGACCGCTTCCGCCTCGAAGTCGCCGCCTACCCGGAATGGCACCCGCAGGCGCGCACGCCGGCCGACGACCTCGCCGCCTTCGCGCGCAAGGTGCACGCCGGCGCCGACTCGGCGATCACGCAATACTTCTTCAACGCCGACAGCTACTTCCACTTCGTCGACGCGGCGCGCGCGCGCGGCGTCGACGTGCCGATCGTCCCCGGCATCATGCCGATCGCCAGCTTCTCCAAGCTTGCCCGCTTCTCCGACGCCTGCGGCGCCGAGCTGCCGCGCTGGATGCGCAAGCAGTTCGAGAGCTACGGCGACGACAGCGATGCGATCCGCGCCTTCGGCCTCGACATCGTCACCGAACTGTGCGAGCGCTTGCTCGCCGGCGGCGCGCCCGGCCTGCATTTCTACTCGATGAACCAGTCGGCGCTGACCCTGGAAATCTGCCGCCGCCTCGGCCTCGGGCAAGCCACGGGGTGACACCGCCATGCCCCGGCCGCGCCCCGAACTCGTCGAGCACGCCTGCGAACTGTTCGCACCACTCGGCGCGATCCGGACCCGGGCGATGTTCAGCGGCTGGGGCTTCTACTGCGACGGACTCTTCTTCGCCCTCGTCATCGACGAAACTCTGTACCTGAAAGCCGACGCGCTCAGCGCCGACACCTTCCGCGAGGCCGGCGGCGAACCCTTCCGCTACGGCTACAAGGACGGGCGCACGGCGACGCTGAACTACTGGACGCTGCCCGAGGACGCGCTGGAGACCCCCGCCGCCATGCGCCCCTGGGCGCAGCTGGCGCTGGCCGCCGCGCTGCGCGGACGCAACGGCAAGCGCCGGCGTAGCGCCTGAAGCGCAGCGCTCCAGCCGACCTAGACGCCTCTTTTTCCGCAAGGTCACCAGCAGCACGCCGCACAACACCAGCATCGTTCCGGCGAGTTGCACGGCGGACAACGGCTCGTCGAGCAGCCACCAGCCGAAAAAAATCGTGAGCACCGGCCCCAGCGTGCCGATCAGCACCGACTTGGCGGCGCCGATGTGGCGGATCGCGGCCGACTGCATGAAGACCGGCAGCACGGTCGAGAAGAGCGCCATGCCGGCGCCGTAGGCGTAGATCGGCAGCGGCTGGTCGAGCGCCGCGAGCGGCTGCTCGACGAAGAAATGCAGCTGCGTCGCCAGCGTCGAGACGATCATCGCCAGCGCCGTGAAGCGCGCCGCGCCGAGACGCTGGATCATCGGCGCGCTGCCGGCGAGATAGAAAGCGTAGGAAAGCGACGAGCCGAAGACGAACGCGGCGCCGAGCAGCACGGTGCGCGTGTCGCCGGCGAATTCGAGGTCGTGGAAGAAGGCCAGCGCGATTCCAGCGTACGACAGCAGCAGCGAGCCGACTTCGCGCCGGGTCAGGGTCTTGCCCATGAACAGCACGCCGATCATCACGGTCAGCGTCGGATAGGTGAACAGGATCAGGCGTTCGAGGCCGGCGGTGATGTAGCGCAGGCCGACGAAGTCGAGAATGCTTGCGCCGTAGTAGCCGAGCAGGCCGAGCGCGCTGAGCAGCAACCAGTCGCGGCGGGAGAGCGGCGGCGCGCTGCGGCTCGCATGAAAGCCGACCCAGAGGAAGACCGGCAGCGCGAACACCATGCGCAGCGAGAGCAGCGTCACGGCATCGACCATCGCCGCCTGCGGCACGGCGTACGCCAGCTTGACGAAGATCGCCTTGAACGAGAAGCCGAGCGCGGCAAGGATGGCGAGCGCGATGCCGAGGCGTTCGGAGGACCAGTTTTTCCAGGGCATGAGCGAGGGCGGATAGCGAAAAGTGGAAAGTGGCAAAAAATAAAATGTGCGGCAGAGACGAAGCCTCGCTGCCGCAGCGGACCGCGGATTAGTGGCAAAACCGGAGCAAAGCGAATAGTGACGCCCCTTTCCGCCCGGAACAATTGGTAATATCGAACGAGTGAATTCGGATTGAACGAACGCTCATGCGCTACAACCTGATCGACCTGCGCCTCGTCGTCGCCATCGCCGACGAGAAAAACCTGACGCGCGGCGCGGCCCGCATCCACCTCGCGCCGTCTTCGGCCAGTCACCGCCTGCGCCTGCTCGAGGACGACCTAGGCACTGCGCTGTTCGAACGCCGTGCGCGCGGCGTCGCGCCGACGCGCGCCGGCGAAGCCCTGCTACGCCACGCCCGGCGGGTGTTCGCCCAGCTCGAACAGATGCATGCCGACCTCTCGCCTTTCGCCGCCGGCATTCGCGGCCACGTCAGCGTCTGGGCCAACACGCACGCCACGCACACCTTCCTGCCCGACGATCTGGCCGGCTTCCTGCGCGCCAACCCGCAGCTCTCGGTCACGCTCGAAGAACACACCAGCCCGGACATCGTGCTCGCCGTCGCGCGCGGCGAGGTCGAAGTCGGCGTGGTCGCGGGCGCGGCGGGCGAAGCGCTCGCCAGCCCCGCCGTCGAACTGCTGCCCTACCGGCGCGACCGCCTAGTCCTCATCGCCCCCGTCGCCCACCCGCTGGCCGCCGCGGCCGGACGCGGCGCGCGGTTTGCTGACGTTCTCGAGCACGCCTTCGTCATGCTGCACGCCGGTTCGGCGATCCACACCTTCACGATGAACGCCGCCGCCGCCCTCGGCCGCCACCTCAACGTCCGTATTCAGGTGCGCAGCTTTGAAGCCGTCTGCCGCATGGTCGCCGCCGGCGTCGGCATCGGCCTCGTCCCGCAAAGCGCACTGCGCGCGCCGTCCGGCGGCGGGGACGCGATCCGCACCATCGAACTCGACGAAAGCTGGGCGCCGCGCGACCTGCAGGTCTGCGTCCGCGCGCGCGATGAACTGACGGGGTTCGCGGCGGCGTTGGTGGATAGTCTACTTGCGGAGCGCCCGCCCACGCCCTGATCCGCCGGCCGCTGTCAGCATCACGGCCGGCAGCGGCCGCGACACCCGGCATGGGATGAAAAATCAGGAGGCCGCAGCGAGTCCCGGCGGCGTAGCACCAGTCACGGACGACTGCGGCGGATTCCACCGGAGCAAAACCCGGCGACGCACTACGAACATTCCGAACACCCGGTACGGACCGGTAGCTAACGGGCGCCGTATTTCGCGCGACGCCCGACCGGCGGCATCAGCGTTTGCGACTGCCGCCGAGAATCGACCCCAGCACGCCGCGGATGATTTCGCGCCCGACCTGCGAGCCGATGGCGCGCGCGGCGCTCTTGGCCGCGGCTTCGAGCACCGAATCGCCGCCCTTGTTGCGCCCGCCGCTGCCCGAGCTGCCGCCGATCAGGTCGCCCAGCCCGCCGAACCAGCCGCCGCCGGCTGCCGGCGCTTCGCCGGCGGGAGCCGATGGTGCGCTGCCGCCGTTGGCGGGAGGCGGCGCGGCGACGCGCCCCTTGAGCTTTTCGTAGGCCGATTCGCGATCGACCGCCGCTTCGTAGTGGCCGTAGATCGCCGAGCCCTTGATCGCCGCCTGCCGCTCGTCGGCGCTCAGCGGGCCGATGCGCGAGGCGGGCGGCAGCACGAAGGCGCGTTCGACGACGGCCGGCCGGCCCTTTTCGTCGAGAAAGGAGACGAGCGCCTCGCCGACGCCGAGTTCGGTGATCGCCGCTTCGGCGTCGAACTTCGGGTTGGCGCGCAGCGTCTGCGCCGCCGCTTTGACCGCCTTCTGGTCGCGCGGCGTGAAGGCGCGCAGCGCGTGCTGCACGCGGTTGCCGAGCTGGCCGAGCACGGTGTCCGGGATGTCGAGCGGGTTCTGCGTGACGAAGTAGACGCCGACGCCCTTCGAGCGGATCAGGCGCACGACCTGCTCGATCTTTTCGAGCAGCGCGGGCGGCGCCTCGTTGAACAGCAGGTGCGCCTCGTCGAAGAAGAAGACGAGCTTGGGCTTGTCGACGTCGCCGACCTCGGGCAGCTGCTCGAACAGCTCGGAGAGCAGCCAGAGCAGGAAGGTCGAGTACAGGCGCGGCGCGCCCATCAGTTTGTCGGCGGCGAGGATGTTGACGACGCCGCGGCCGCCGTCGGTCTGCATCAGGTCGTTGATGTCGAGCATCGGCTCGCCGAAGAAGGCTTCGCCGCCCTGTTCGCCGAGCGCCAGCAGGCCGCGCTGGATGGCGCCTATCGACGCCGCCGAGACGTTGCCGTACTCGGTCGTGAAGGTCTTCGCGTTGTCGCCGACGTGCTGGACCATGGCGCGCAGATCCTTCAGGTCGAGCAGCAGCAGGCCGTTGTCGTCGGCGATCTTGAACACCAGCTGCAGCACGCCGGCCTGCGTGTCGTTGAGGTTGAGCAGGCGGGCGAGGAGGACGGGCCCCATGTCGGAGATCGTCGCGCGCACCGGGTGGCCCTGCGCGCCGAACACGTCCCAGAAGGCGGCCGGAAAGCTTGCCGGCGCGAAGTCGGCGATGCCGAGCGCGTCGAGGCGCGCCTGCAGCTTGGGCGAGACGCTGCCGGCGGCGGCCAGGCCGGACAGGTCGCCCTTCACGTCGGCCATGAAGACCGGCACGCCGATCGCCGAGAAGCGTTCGGCCATCACCTGCAGGGTGATCGTCTTGCCGGTGCCGGTGGCGCCGGTGATCAGCCCGTGCCGGTTGGCGAGCGCCGGCAGCAGGACGAGTTCGGTTTGTTCGTGTTTGGCGATGATCAGCGGCGCGGCCATGGAATGCTCCGGGAAAACGGCGGGAGACGACGGAAAGAGGCGGCGGACCGGCATGCCGGCCGTCATCCCGCGGGGGGGTTGGAAGTGCTAAAATGCGCGCCTCGATTATCAACGATTTGCGCCGCCCTTCACAGGCGCAAACGCAGCAGACAGAAGAGGTTAGCATGGCCGGACACTCCAAATGGGCCAACATCCAGCACCGCAAGGGGCGTCAGGATGAGAAGCGCGGCGCGGCATTTTCCAAGATCGCCAAGGAAATCACCGTGGCCGCCAAGATGGGCGGCGGCGACGCCGCCTTCAATCCGCGTCTGCGTCTGGCCATCGACAAGGGCAAGGGCGTCAACATGCCCAAGGACAAGATCGACAACGCGATCAAGAAGGGCACCGGCGAACTCGAGGGCGTCGACTACGTCGAGATCCGCTACGAGGGCTACGGGATCAGCGGCGCGGCGGTGATGGTCGACTGTCTGACCGACAACAAGACGCGCACCGTCGCCGAAGTCCGCCACGCCTTCAACAAGCACGGAGGCAACATGGGCACCGACGGCTGCGTGTCCTTCCAGTTTAAGCACTGCGGCGTGATCCTGTTCGCCCCGGGCACCGACGAGGCCGCGCTGATGGACGCCGCGATCGAAGCCGGCGCCGACGACGTGCTGACCCACGACGACGGCTCGATCGAGGTCGTCACGCCCCCCGGCGACTATCTCGGCATCAAGGAAGCCCTGGAGGCCGGCGGCTTCAAGCCCGAATTCGGCGAAGTGACGATGAAGCCGGAAAACACGACCGAACTCACCGGCGACGACGCCGTGAAGATGCAGAAGCTGATCGACGTGCTGGAGAGCCTGGACGACGTCCAGGAGGTCTACACCAACGTGGAACTCGCCGAGTGATCCTGCGTTCCGGACGAGGCTGGCAAGGCGGCGCTGCAGCGCCGCTTTTGCTTTGGGGATAGCCGTGCCGCTGCGCGCGCTGCTGCCCTTTCTCTTCGTCTTCCTGTGGAGCACCGGCTTCGTCGGCGCCAAGTTCGGCCTGCCTTACGCCGAACCGCTGACCTTCCTGCTCGTCCGCTACCTGCTGCTGCTCGCGCTGATGACGAGCTTCGCGCTGCTCAGTCGTGCCCCGTGGCCGCGCGACCCGCGGCAGATCTTCCACATCGGCGTCTCCGGCCTGCTCGTGCACGCTTTCTACCTCGGCGGTGTCTTCGTCGCGATCAAGCACGGCCTGCCGGCCGGCGTCACCGCGCTGATCGTCGGCATGCAGCCGCTGCTCACCGCCTGCGGCGCCGGCGCGCTGCTCGGCGAACGGGTCACGCCGCGCCAGTGGCTCGGCCTCGGGTTAGGCTTCGTCGGCGTCGCGCTGGTCGTCGCCAACAAGTTCGGCAACGTGCCGCTCGGCGCCATGCTGCTGCCGGCGATCGTCGCGCTGTTCGCCATCACGGCCGGCACGCTGTACCAGAAGCGCTACTGCCCGAACTTCGATCTGCGCACCGGCTCGGTCATCCAGTTCCTGCCGGCCGCCGCGCTCACCGCCCTCGCCGCCGCCGCGACCGAAACCATGGTCGTCGACTGGACGCCCCGCTTCGTCTTCGCCCTGCTCTGGCTGGTGCTGGTCCTGTCGTTCGGCGCGATCAGCCTGCTCAATCTGCTGATCCGCAGCGGCAGCGCGGTCAACGTCGCCAGCCTCTTCTACCTGACCCCGCCGACCACCGCGATCATCGCCTGGCTCGTCTTCGGCGAGACCCTGGGCGGCCTCGCGCTGGCCGGCATGGTGCTCGCGGTGGGCGGCGTCTATCTCGCCCGCAGTCGGCCAAGACCGTAGCTTGGCGGCAGCATTGCTGCGCTAGAATGGGCCGCCCGCCCCTTGCCGACCGACGTCATGACATTTCGTAAACTCGCTACCAGGAAATCGCTGACGGCCAGCCTTGCGCTCTGTCTCCCGTTCGGTGCGCATGCCGCGGGCGACGACTACTTCGCGGAACTGCCGGTCGTGCTCAGCGTCTCGCGCATGGCGCAACCCCTGCGCGAAGCCCCCGGCGCCGTCACGGTGATCGATCAGGAACTGATCCGCGCCTCCGGCGCGCGCGTGCTGTCCGACCTGATGCGGCTGGTTCCCGGTTTCCAGGTCACCTCGCCCAACCAGGAAGCGCCGCGCGTCACCTACCATGGCCTCGGCGAAGAGTTCCCGTCGCGCCTGCAGGTCCTGGTTGACGGCGTCTCGCAGTACTCCCCGCTTTACCAGAGCGGCGTGAATTGGAACACCCTCCCCGTCGCCCTTGAGAACATCGAGCACATCGAGGTGCTGCGCGGCTCGAACTCGGTAGCCTACGGCGCCAACGCCTTCCTCGGCGTGGTCAACATCATCACCCTGCAAGCCGCGCAGACGCGCGGACCGGCGCTCTCGGTGAGCAGCGGCTCAGGAGGAATCAACGACTATTTCGTACGCTGGGGCGGCAAGGCGCCGGGCGCCGATTTCCGCTTCTCGATCCGCGAACAGCGCGACAGCGGCCTCGACAAGTATCACAACGGGGCGAAAACGATCGCCACCTACAACGACGACCGGCGCAACCGAGTCGTCAACCTCCGCGCCGACCTCTATCCGAGCGACCGCGACGTCGTCCGCCTCGGCTTCAACGAAGTCAGTCATGTCAATGGGCAGGACGACATCATTCACGACTTCACGCAGCGCAACCACGGATTCCAACTGGGCTGGCAGCGCACGCTGACTCCCGACGAAGACATCCGGGTCAACTATGCGCTGACCCGCGAATTCGGCGACGATACGCACCGGGAAACCTCCGGTCCGTTCATTCTCAGCGTCAACTACGGAGGCCGCGCCGAACGCCACGACTTCGACGCCCAACACCATTTTTCGCCGGCCGCCGGCATGCGCATGGTCTGGGGGATCGGCGCCCGCGCCGAGTCGGTCAATCAGCCGCTTTTCTACTACGGCGATGTCCGCCAGACGCGCAACAGCAAGCGGCTCTTCGCCAACGTCGAATGGAGTGTGTCTCCGCGCTGGCTGCTCAACGCCGGCGCCAGCCTAGAGCACGATACGCTGGGCGGCACGATGCCGGCGCCGCGCCTCTCTCTGCACCACCACCTCGACGAACAAAACACTTTGCGCCTCGGCGCTTCGCGCGCCTTCCGCGCCCCCAGCCTGTTCGAGCAGCGCGGCGACTGGCGCTGGGCGCCGGTCAATGCTCAGCCCTTCTTTAAATATCAGTACGTTGCGGAGAAAAATCTCAAACCGGAACGCGTTGATAGCGTGGAACTCGGCTACATCGGCGAGTTCCGGCGCCTCGCTCTATCGCTCGATGTCCGCGCCTTCCGCGAGCATATCGACGGACGCGTGCAGCGTGTCGTGCATGCAATCAATCCGGCCCTGTGCGCCAATCCGAACGCCCTCTTTTGCGTCGAGTCGGACTATACGGTCAACGCGCAGAACATCCAGATCCATGGCATCGAATACCAGATACGCTGGCAACCCCTATCGGCCACTCGTATTCTGGTAAACCAGGCCTTCGTGAAAATCCACAGCGCACTGCTTACCTTCGACAGCACCTTCAGCAGCGCAAATCTGGACCGGATCACTGCCCAGACCGATGCTTCCGCTCCTCAGCGCACCACCACCCTGATGCTCATCCAGAAAATGCCGTGGAATACCGAACTGAGCGTGACCCAGCATCACGTCTCATCGACCCGCTGGACACAGAACCAGGATGCCGTACCCGCCTACATCCGGACCGACTGGCGGCTGGCGAAATCCTTCCGCGTCGGACCGCAGAATTTCGAACTGGCCTACACCGGCCGCTCGGCAATCGGCGAGTACGGCGATTTCCGCCCGCTCATCACGCCGCGCCACTTCGTTTCGCTGAGCATGAACCTGTGAGCCACGCCCCCCCCGCGCCAAGCACGCGCATCCTCGGCGTCGACCCCGGCTTGCGCATCACCGGCTTCGGCGTCATCGACAAGACCGGCAACCAGCTCGCCTACGTCGCCAGCGGCTGCATCCGCACCGACGGCGACGCCTCGCTGCCGACCCGGCTGGGCACCATCTACGCCGGCCTGCGCGAGCTGGTCGCCCAGCACCGGCCGGACCAGGCGGCGGTCGAGATCGTCTTCGTCAACGTCAACCCGCAGTCGACGCTGCTGCTCGGCCAGGCGCGCGGCGCGGCGATCACGGCGCTCGTTGCCGACCGCCTGGAAGTGGCCGAATATACGGCGCTGCAGGTCAAGCAGGCGGTCGTCGGCAACGGCCACGCCGACAAGACGCAGGTACAGCACATGGTGCGCCGGCTGCTCGCGCTGCCCGGCGACCCGAGCCCCGACGCCGCCGACGCGCTTGCCTGCGCGATCGCCCACGCGCACGGCGGCCAGGGCCTAGGCGCGCTGTCCACCAAGGGCCTGCGCGTGCGCAACGGCCGCCTCGTTTGAGGAGGAGCAAGCCATGCACCGCCCGCCGCCATCCCGCCTGTCCGCCGCGTTCGGCCTCCTGGGCCTGCTCGCCGCCGTCGGCGTCAGCGCCGAAGACGCCCCGCCGCCCGCCGGCTCGCCGGCCTTCTGCCTCTTCGAGTTGCCGGCGACGGGCGAGAAGCGTGTGTGGATCAACCTCGGCATCGTCCAGTACGTCGAGGCAAGCACCGGCGAAGTGAAGATCGTCTACGGCGGCGGCAACCTCGGCAGCGGCCACGAGGCACGCGTGCCGGTACGGACGCCCGAAGAATCCGAAGAACTGTTGCGCCGCCTCGTGCAGACGGCGCAGAACTGCAAGGGGAACCCGCCATGATCGGCCGTCTCACCGGAACACTGCTGGAAAAGAACCCGCCGCAAGTCCTGCTCGACGTGCATGGCGTCGGCTACGACGTCGACGTCCCGATGAGCACCTTCTACAACCTGCCGGCGAACGGCGAGAAGGTGACGCTGCGCACGCACTTCGTCGTGCGCGAGGACGGCCACTTCCTCTACGGCTTCGCCAGCGAAGCCGAGCGCTTCGCCTTCCGCCAGCTGATCAAGATCTCCGGCGTCGGCGCGCGGATGGCCCTGGCGGTCCTCTCCGGCCTCTCGGTGAGCGACCTCGCGCAGGCCGTGGCGCGCCAGGAGGGCGGCCGCCTGACCAAGATTCCGGGAATCGGCAAGAAGACCGCCGAACGCCTGCTGCTCGAACTCAAGGGCAAGCTCGCCGAAACCGTGCCGAGCGCGGCGCACGCCGCGCCCGACAGCCAGCATGACATTCTCAATGCCCTGCAGGCGCTCGGTTACAATGACCGCGAAGCGAGCAGCGCGCTGAAGCAGCTGCCGTCGGACATCGGCACGTCCGACGGCATCCGCCAGGCGCTCAAGCTGCTGTCGAAGGTCTAACGCCCCGCCCGAGCCCCCATGGAAAACCGGCCCAAACAATTCGCCCAGATCGCCCTCGTCACCCTGCTGATCCTCGGCTGCATGCTGGTCCTGCGCTCCTTCGTCGCCGCCATCCTGTTCGCCGCCGTCATCTGCATCAGCACCTGGCCGCTCTACGCCCGCCTGCTCGACAAGCTGCGGGGGCGCAACGCGCTGGCCGCCTCCTTGATGACGCTGGCCCTGCTGCTGCTCGTCGTCGCCCCGCTCCTGCTGTTCGCCGCCAGCATCGCCGACGGCGCCGCACTGCTCGTCGGCAAGCTCAAGCCGCTGATCGACGACGGCCTGCCGGCGCATCCGCCGGAGTGGCTGCGCACGCTGCCGCTGGTCGGCGGTCAGATCGACGACTACTGGAAGAACATTGCCGCCAGCCGCGAGGAACTCTCCAAGCTGCTGCGCCAGCTCGCCGAACCGGCGCGCAACTTCCTGCTGCAGACCGGCAGCCTGCTCGGCCAGGGCGTGCTGCAACTGACGCTGGTCGTCTTCATCGCCTTCTTCTTCTATCGCGACGGGAGCGCCATCGCCCAGTTGCTGCGCACCGGGGCATTCCGCCTGGGCGGCGAACTCGGCGAACACCTGCTCTCGCTGTCGCAGAACACCGTCACCGGCGTCATGATCGGCATCGTCGGCACCGCCGCCGGGCAGGCCGCCGTCGCCTTCGTCGGCTTTCTCATCGCCGGCGTGCCGGGCGCCATGCTGCTCGCCGCCGGCACCTTCTTCCTGTCGATGATCCCGATCGGCCCGCCGCTGATCTGGGGCGCCGCCGCCTGGTGGCTCTACGACCAGGGACAGGCCGGCTGGGCGATCTTCATGGTGCTCTGGGGCCTGCTCGGCATCAGCAGCATCGACAACTTCCTCAAGCCGCTGCTGATCAGCCGCTCGGCCAGCCTGCCCATCCTGCTCATCGCGCTTGGCGTCTTCGGCGGCGCGCTGACCTTCGGCTTCATCGGCATCTTCCTCGGCCCGACGCTGCTCGCCCTCGGGCACATGCTGGCCACGCACTGGACGGGCGAACAGCCCGCACTGCTCAAAGAATGATCGAAACAGACAACTTCGGCGACGACTTCGCCGCGCCCGCCGAGCGCCTGATCTCCGCCACCGCGAAATCGGCGCAGGAAGAAGCGATCGAGCGCGCGCTGCGCCCCAAGCGCCTGGCCGACTACGTCGGCCAGGCCAAGATCCGCGAACAGCTGGAAATCTTCATCGAAGCCGCCAAGCGGCGCGGCGAATCGCTCGACCACGTCCTGCTGTTCGGCCCGCCCGGTCTCGGCAAGACGACGCTGGCGCACATCGTCGCCGCCGAAATGGGCGTCAACCTGCGCTCGACCTCCGGCCCGGTGCTCGAACGCGCCGGCGACCTCGCCGCGATCCTGACCAACCTCGAACCGCACGACGTTCTGTTCATCGACGAAATCCACCGCCTGAGCCCGGTCGTCGAGGAAATCCTCTACCCGGCGCTCGAGGACTTCCAGATCGACATCATGATCGGCGAAGGCCCCGCCGCGCGTTCGGTCAAGCTCGACCTGCCGCCGTTCACGCTGGTCGGCGCGACCACCCGCGCCGGCATGCTGACCAACCCGCTGCGCGACCGCTTCGGCATCGTCTCGCGCCTCGAGTTCTACACGCCGCAGGAACTCACGCACATCGTCACGCGCTCGGCGCAGCTCCTCAACGTGCCGGCCGAGCCCGGCGGCGCCCTGGAGATCGCCCGCCGTTCGCGCGGCACGCCGCGCATCGCCAACCGCCTGCTGCGCCGCGTGCGCGACTTCGCCGAGGTCAAGGCGCAGGGGCATATCACGCAGGACGTGGCCGATCTCGCCCTGTCGATGCTCGACGTCGACCACGGCGGCCTCGACCTGATGGACCGCAAGCTGCTCTCGGCCGTGATCGACAAGTTCGCCGGCGGCCCGGTCGGCGTGGACAACCTCGCCGCCGCGATCGGCGAAGCGCGCGACACGATCGAGGACGTGCTCGAACCCTATCTGATCCAGCAGGGCTTCCTGCAGCGCACGCCGCGCGGCCGCATCGCCACGCCCGCCGTCTACCAGCACCTCGGCCTCGCCGCGCCGGCGCGCGTCCAGAACGGCCAAAGCGGCTTCTGGCAGGAACAGTAGGAAGGTCCGCCCGGCGCGACAGCGCACCTCCTGGACGGCCCGCGGGGTTTTTCGTCGGAACCGCAGGACGGTGCAAGCGGACCGGGTGGTTCGGCAAGGACCGTCTGGGCAGCGCAGTCGCCGGCGCCACTCTCCGGCCGCCGCAGAAATCACCCGCCCAGCATCCGCCGTTCCGCCGCCTCGAGAAATTCGACCAGCATCGGCCGGCTGTCGAGCAGGCCGAACACCGAACCGTGAAACTCCGGGTGCCACTGAAAGCCGGCAACGTAGCCGCTGCCCTTGCGCCGGATCGCCTCGATCACCCCGTCGGCCGCCGAATACGCTTCGACCACCAGATCGCTGCCGAGCCGGCGCACGCACTGGTGATGGATGCTGTTGGCCAGGAAGCGCGAGCCCTCCGGGTAGAGCGCCGCGAGCTGCGAGCCGGCGACGATCTCGATTTCGTGGTGGTAGCGGTCGTAGAGCGCGTCGTCGCGGTGCGCGATGGCGCCCTCGATGTGCGTCGGGATGTCCTGCCACAGGCTGCCGCCCATCGCCACGTTGATCAGCTGGCAGCCGCGGCAGATGCCGAGCACCGGCTTGCCCTGCACGATGAATTCCCAGATCAGCTCGATCTCGTACAGGTCGCGCAGACGGTCGCCGCTCCACTCCGGGCGTTCGGCCTCCTCGCCGTAGCTGCCCGGACAGACGTCGGCGCCGCCCTGCAGCACGAGGCCGTCGAGCGCGGCGACGCAGTCGCGCACCGAGATCGCCTGACGCGCCACCTCGGCGCGCCGGCCGAGGGTCGGAATCATGAAGACGAGGGCGCCGTGCGCCATCACCCAGTGCGCCATCGACTGCTCGAGGTACTGCAGCGTCTTGCCGGGAAAACCGAGTTCGCGCGGCGGCTCGTGCATCAGGCGGGCCGACAGCCCGATCTGCAGAGGACGGCGCGCCAAGGCTAGTCTCCCCGCCAGCGCAGGGTCTGCTGGCGCACCACCTCCGGCAGCGAGCGCTCGGCGCGCTGCACGCCGCGCAGCCAGGCGGCGTCGTTCTCGCCGCATTCGACGGCGCGGCGCAACTCGGCGCAGGCGGTGTCGCCGTGCAGCTCGATGGCGTGCTGCTCGACCTGCGCCAGCGTCGCCAGGATCTCGTCCTTGAGCGTGCGCTGCTCGTGCGTGCGCGGGTCAACGTAGGTGCCGGCGTAGCCGAAACGGCAGGCCTGGAAGCGGTTGAAGGTGTAGACGAGGTAGTCGTCCTCGGTCGGGCGGAAGGGACGTTCGATCATGAACCAGCGCGCGATCGCCTGAATGAAGGCGGCAATCCGCGCGGCCTGCCCGACCGTGAGCGGCGTATCCATCACGCGCACTTCGATGGTGCCGAACTCGGGCTTCGGGCGGATATCCCAGTAGAAGTCCTTCATGCTCTGCACGACGCCGGTATCGGTCATCTTGTCGAAGTAGAGGCCGAAATCCTCCCAGGTTTCGACGAAAGGCGCCCGGCCGCTCATCGGGAAGGCCGACACCGAATTGAGGCGCGCCGAGTCGAAACCGGTATCGAAGCCCTGGACGTAGGGCGATGCGGCGGCCAGCGCGATGCAGTGCGGCATGTAGCGCGACAGGCAGTGCAGCAGGCAGAGCGCCTCGTCCGGCCCCGAACAGCCGATATGCACGTGCTGGCCGAACACCGTGAACTGCTTCGCCAGATAGCCGTAGAGGTCGGACAGGTACTGGTAGCGCGGCGCATCCGAAATCTGCTGCTCGCCCCAGTGCTGGAAGGGATGCGTGCCGCCGCCGCAGAGGCCGACGTTGAAGCGGTCGCCGGCCTCGACCAAGGCGTCGCGGATTTCGCTCAGCTGCGAGATCACGTCGCGGTAGTCGCCGCAGACGTTGGTCGACAGCTCGATCATGCTCGCCGTGATCTCCGGCTTCACGTCGCCCGGCAGCTTGCGGCCGGCCAGGTGGCGCAGCAGCTCGCCGGAGGCGTTGGCGAGATCGTAGTCGTGCGTGCTGACGATCTGCAGTTCGAGTTCGACGCCGAGCGTCAGCGAGCGCGAATCGGCAAAGGCTTCAAGCGTCATGCTTCTCTCCTCCCTCGGGGTTGCCCTGCGGGCGGCTTTCGCCGGCCCAGGCCAGGCTCTGCTGGACGATCACCGGGCCGAGCAGCTCGAGGATCGCGATCATCGACAGCACGATGCCGCCAAGCTCGGCGTTGAGCGCCGGATACAGGCGCCCGATGTCCGCCGTCAGCACGAAGGCGACCCCGGACAGCGGCGACAGCGCGAGGCCGAGCGCCAGCGACTGGCGCAGCGTGATGCCGCTCCAGCGACCGAAGGCCAGCACGCCGAGCAGCTTGCCGCCGCTGCGCACGGCAATCAGCGCCAGCGCGACGAAACCGCCGGCGAACAGATGCTGCCAGGTCAGCGCCGCGCCGGTCATCACGAAGAGCAGGATGACCAGGACGCCGCCGACCGAGCCGAAATGACGCGGCCACAGGTGCGGCCGCGGATCGGTGTGCTTGACGAGGATGCCGGCGAGCAGCGGCGCGAGCAGGGCCGGCAGCTTCAACGTCAGGAGCAGGGCCATGGTCAGCATGAGCAGGGCGAAGAGCAGCAGCGATGCCTGTTCCTGCTGCGGGTCGAAATGGCGGCGCAGCACGTGAAAGACCTTGGCGAGCAGCAGCGCGACGAGCGCCGAACCTCCCAGCTGGTAGAGCGGATGCAGCAGCGCAGCCAGCCAGTCGCCGCCGTAGCTGCGGTGGATGTAGCCGAGCACCAGATTGGCGACGATCACCGCATAGACGACGTTGAGCGCGGTCATCACGAGCAGGCGGTCGGTCACCTGCCCGCGCGCGCGCAGTTCCCCGGCCACGCGCATGACGACGGCCGGCGACGTGGTCATGCTCACCGTGGCGACGACCAGCGCGATCTCGAGCTGGTAGCCGAGCAGGGTGACGACGAGAAAGACGGCGACGAAGGCGAGCGCCGCCTCGGCCACGCTGCTCGCCAGGATCATCGGGTTGTGGCGGAACCAGCGCAGATTGACGCGCACGCCGAGTTCGAAGAGCAGCAGCGCGAGCGACAGGTCGATCAGCAGGCGCACGCCGCCGACGCCGACGTCGGCGCCGATCCAGCCGAGCAGCGACGGACCGGCGACGAGGCCGGCCAGCGAATAGCCGGTGATGCGCGGCAGGCGCAGGAAACGGAACACCAGTTCGCCGCACACGGCGGCGAGAACCAGCGCCAAGGCTCCCATGGCCAGCGGATCGACGCTCACGGGCCAGGCGGGGAATAGATTAGAAAGAACCGAAGGGGTCACGGTCGTTTACCTCCTGCAGGGTCGGTCGCCCGTCTTTTTATGACTCGACTTGGCCGTCGATTATCCGGGCAGGAAAGAGAAACAGGCAATCTGGCGAGCGCCAGAAAAAAAACGGCTCGACCTGGGTCGAGCCGGAATCTCCTTGTTGTCCGCGCCGAATCTGATCGGTCTGGATCGAATTTAATATAGCAAGCACCGTGCCAGCCACATCAACCCCAGCCAAGACACTGATCGACAAGACTAAAGTCGTAGTTCCGCGCCGCCGCCCGGCGCTGCACCCACGTTGCACATTGAAACAAGAAGTTCACAAACCCGGCCCGTGATCCGCTTTCAGCCCCGTGCACGCGGGAAACGTACGGAATGTGTTGCACAAAGCAACGAAGTGTTGAAAAATTCAACGCCATGACCTGGCTCCAATCCCTGCACGCCAAGATTCTGCTTGGCTACGGCATCGTCGGCCTGCTCTTCGTCGTACTGGTCGCGGGCGCCGTCCTGCACTTTCACGGGCTCGAAGAGCAGATCGCCGACCAGCAGCGCTTCACCGCGTTCTACGATTCGATCCGCCACGCCCGGCGGATGGAAAAGAACTTCCTGCTCTACCGCAAGAAGGCCGACCTCTCGGAAGCGATCGCCAAGGCCGACAACGCCGCCGCCCTGCTCAACGAACTGCCCGTCCTGCCGACCGGCGACAACGCGCAGCAGCAGGAAATCGAGCTCCTCCAGCACTACCGCGAACTGCTCGCCGAGCTGGCCGCCGCCGACCGCCGGGCGCGCCCCTCGCCGGAAACGGTGGAAGCGCTGATCGAGGTCGGCACCGACCTGCTCAACCTCGGCGAAAAGCTCGACGCGCGCGCGCGCACCAAGCTCGACGCGGCGATCGCCACGCATCACCGCGACCTGCTGCTGGCCGTCGTCGCCGCCCTCGTCTTCGCCGTCGTCGCCGGCACCCTGGTCACGCGCAGCGTGGCCCGCCCGCTGCGCCGCATCGAAAGCAGCCTGCGCCGCGTCGCGACCGGCGAGACCGGGCGCCTCGACCGTTTCTCGGGCGACCGCGAAGTCGAATCGCTGACCGAGGCGATCAACCGCATGCTCTCCGAACTCGAAAGCCGGCAGAAGAACGTCGCCCGCTCGTCACGCCTGGTCGCCCTCGGCACCATGCTCTCGGGCGTCGCGCACGAACTGAACAACCCGCTCTCGAACATCTCGACCTCGTGCCAGATCCTGCTCGAGGAAATCGGCGAGATCGACGCCGCCGAGGCGCGCGAACTGCTCGGCCTGATCGACGGCCAGGTGCTGCGCGCCCAGCGCATCGTCGACGCCCTGCTCGACTTCGCGCGCGACCGCCAGTTCGAGCGGCGCGACGAGCCGCTGCGCCCGCTCGTCGACGAAGTGTTGCTCCTGCTGCGCAACGAGCTGGCGAGCGACCCGCGCATCGAACTGCGGCTCCCGCCCGCCCTCGCCATCGACGTCGACCGCCAGCGCTTCCAGCAGGTCCTGCTCAACCTCTTGAAGAACGCCGTCGACGCCGCCGGGGCGGACGGCCGCGTGATCCTCGCCGCGCGCCCCGAGGGCGACGGCATCACCGTCACCGTCGAGGACGACGGCCCCGGCATCAGCGCCAGCGCGCTGCCGCGCATCTTCGACCCCTTCTACTCGACCAAGCCGGTCGGCGCCGGCACCGGCCTCGGCCTCTTCGTCGTGCACGAAATCGTCACCCAGCACGGCGGCAGCGTTTCGGTCGACAGCGAAACGGACGCCGGCTGCCGCTTCCGCGTCCACATCCCGGCGCGCGAAGCGCAGCAAGGCAAAGCATGAACAAAATGAACGACTCGAACGGCAAGACCGGGCAGGCCCGCGTCCTGATCGCCGACGACGAGGAAATCGCCCGCCGCAACCTCACGCACATCCTCGAACGCGAGGGCATCGCCGCCGACTGCGCGGCAAACGGCAGCGAGGCGCTGGAGAAGATCGGCGCCGCCCACTACCACCTGCTGCTCACCGACCTGCGCATGCCCGGCATCGACGGGCTCGAACTGCTGCGCCGGACGCGCGAGCGCTCGCCGGAAACCGAGGTCGTCGTGATCACCGCGCACGCCAACACCGAATCGGCGGTCGAGGCGATGAAGAACGGCGCCTTCTACTACGTCGAAAAGCCGTTTCGCCTGCCCGAAGTGCGCAAGGTCGTGCGCGAAGCGCTCGAAAAGGTCCAGCTCAAGCGCGAGAACGCGACGCTGAAGACCGCGCTCGACCAGGCCACCGGCAGCACGCGCATCCTCTCCAACGCCCCGGCCATGCACGAACTGCTCTCGGTGGCGAGCGGCATCGCGCCGACCGACTGCAACGTCCTCATCGTCGGCGCCACCGGCACCGGCAAGGAGCTGCTAGCGCGCCACCTGCACGAACACAGCCACCGCGCCGACGCCCCCTTCGTCGCGCTCAACTGCGGCGCACTGTCCGAGGAACTGCTCGCCAACGAACTGTTCGGCCACGAGCGCGGCGCCTTCACCGGCGCCGGCGCGACCAAGGCCGGCCTGATCGAGGCGGCGAGCGGCGGCACCCTCTTCCTCGACGAAGTCACCGAAATGTCGCCGGCGATGCAGGTCAAGCTGCTGCGCGTCCTCCAGGAACGCGAGTACTACCGCCTCGGCGGCACGCAGGCGCTCGCCGCCGACGTGCGCTTCGTCGCCGCGACCAACCGCGACCCGGTAGCCTGGGTCGCCGACGGACACTTCCGGCAGGACCTCTACTTCCGCCTCAACGTCGTCACCCTGAACCTGCCGCTGCTGCGCGAACGGCGCGGCGACATTCCGCTGCTCGCCCTGCACTTCCTCGCGCGCTTCGCGCGGCGCATGGACAAGGCGGTCGCCGAAATCCATCCCGACACCTTCGAGCGCCTGCTGGCGCACGACTTCCCTGGCAACATCCGCGAACTGGAAAACCTCATCGAGCGCGGCGTCGCGCTGGCGCGCGGCTCGTCGATCACGCCCGACCTGCTGCCGCCGGACGTCGGCCAGGCCGCCAGCGAAACGACGGCGGAAACGGGCGGAGAGATGTCCGGAAAAACGGCAGCGACGGGCGTCGCCCCGCTTGCCGAAATGGAACGCCTGCACATCCTGCACGCGCTCGAACACACCGGCGGCAACCGCGCGCTGGCCGCGCAGCTGCTCGGCATCGACCGCGTCTCCCTATGGCGCAAGCTGCGCCGCTACGACGAAAGCAACGCTAATCCTGCGGCAAGCTCCGACGCCAAGGACGGCGCCTCCGGCTGAGCCAGGGAACGCGCCACGTCGCGCCCGAGCGCCGACGGCCGAGCCGACGCGACAAATCGTTACAGTCGCCGTGCGCGCCCTTCGGGTAAAATCGCGGCCCATGGAAAACGAACCGAAGCCGGCGGCCTTCAGCATTCCCGTCCGCGTTTACTACGAGGACACCGACGCCGGCGGCGTCGTCTATTACGCCAACTACCTGAAATACCTCGAACGCTGCCGCACCGAATGGCTGCGCCGCATCGGCGTCGATCAGTCCGATCTGCTGCGCGACCCGGGCATCGCTTTCGTCGTGCGCAGCGTCAATGTCGACTACCTGAAGCCGGCCCGCCTCGACGACGCGCTCGTCGTCGACCTCGACGTGGACAGCATCGGCCGCGCGCAGATCCATTTCCGCCAGCGCATCCGGCGCGCCAACCCGGCGGCTCCGGGCGGCTGGGACGAACTGATCACGGGCGCGATCCAGATCGTTTGTGTAAACTCCGCCCAGATAAAAATCGCCTCGATTCCTCCTTCCCTGCGTTCCCGACTGGAAACCCCGCAATGAACGTCACGCAAGACCTCTCGATCCTGCACCTGATCCTCAACGCCAGCGCCGTCGTCCAGGCGGTGATGCTGCTCCTGGCCGGCGTCTCGTTCATGTCCTGGTACTACATCTTCCGCAAGTGGTTCGCGGTGAAGACCGCGCACGCGCAGACCGAGCAGTTCGAGCGCGACTTCTGGAGCGGCGGCGACCTCAACGCGATGTACCAGAGCGCCACCAGCAATCGTCACGAGACGGGCAGCATGGAGCGCATCTTCGAAGCCGGCTTCCGCGAATTCACCAAGCTGCGCAGCCAGAAGAACCTCGACCCGAAAGACGTCGTCGACGGCTCGCGGCGCGCCATGCGCGCCACCTTCCAGCGCGAGATGGACGCCATCGAGGCGCACCTCGCCTTCCTCGCCTCGGTCGGCTCGGTCAGCCCCTACATCGGCCTGTTCGGCACCGTCTGGGGCATCATGCACTCCTTCCGCGGCCTCTCCAACGTCGGCCAGGCAACGCTCTCCGCCGTCGCCCCGGGCATCGCCGAAGCGCTCGTCGCCACCGCCATCGGCCTCTTCGCGGCGATCCCCGCCGTGCTCGCCTACAACCGTTTCGCGCACGACATCGACCGCCTGTCGACCCGCTTCGAGTCCTTCATGGAAGAGTTCTCGAACATCATCCAGCGCCAGATGCGCTAAAAGGGAAACCCGGCCATGCGTCCGCGCCGCCTGAAAAACGAAATCAACGTCGTCCCCTACATCGACGTCATGCTTGTGCTGCTTGTCATCTTCATGGTGACGGCGCCGATGATGACCACCGCCAACATCGACCTGCCCTCGGTCGGCAAGGCGGCGCAGCAGGCCGAGAAGCCGCTGGAAGTGATCATCCACGCCGACCGCACGCTGGCCCTGCGCGACCTCGCCCACGGCGGCAACGAGCGCGAGGTGGACCGCAAGGAACTGACGCAGGCCGTGCTCGAAGCGCAGGCGCGCAATCCCGAGCAGCCGGTGCTCATTTCCGGCGACAAGAACGTCAAGTACGAAGCCGTGCTCGACATCATGGACGAACTGCAGCGCCAGCAGGTCAAGCGCGTCGCGCTGAACGTCCAGATCGGCGGCAAGTAAGCCCGTGATCCCGCACACCCGCCAGGAACCCGCCAAGTGGAAGGCGCTGTCGCTCGCCGCGATGGTTCATGCGCTGCTGATCGCCGCGCTCTTCCTCGGCGTGCAGTGGAAGAGCCAGCCGCCGGCCGCCGTCGAGGTCGAAGTCTGGCGCGCCGCCCCGGCCCCGACGCCGCTGCCGCGCCCGGAACCAAAACCCGAGCCGAAGCCCGAACCCAGACCGGAGCCGAAACCGGAGCCCAAGCCCGAACCGAAGCCCGAGCCCAAGCCCAAGCCGCCGGCGAAACCGGACATCGTGGTCAAGGAAGAGAAAAGGCCGAAGGAACCGCCGAAGAAGCCGGAGCCGCCGCCCAAGAAGGAAGAGGCGAAGAAGCCCGAACCGAAGAAAGTCGAGCCGGAACGCCCGCGCGTCAATTTCGACGAGGAACTGAAGCGCGACCAGAAACAGATCGAACAGCAGAAGGCTGTGCAGGACCAGCGCGCGCGCGCCGCCGCCGAGGCGAACCAGATGGCGCAACTCAAGGCCGAGCAGGCCGCCGCCGGGCGCGCCCGCGGCCTCGCCGATTACGCGTCGAAGGTGCGCGGCAAGATCCGCGGCAACATCGTCCTGCCGCAGGGCATCCAGGGCAACCCGGAAGCCGTTTTCGAAGTCACCCAATTGCCGTCGGGCGAAGTGCTCGGCGTCAAGGTGCGCAAATCGAGCGGCAACGCGCTGCTCGACGCCGCCATCGAGCGCGCCATCCTCAAATCGTCGCCGCTGCCCAAGCCCGACCAGCCCGAACTGTTCGAGCGGGTTCCCTACAAGCCGTTCGAGGAATAAGCCGTCTGGCGCCTGCCGCGGGGCAAAATTACGTTCTGTTACAAACCCTTCCGGCGCCGAGCCGCTATAATCGCGGATTATTCAATCGACGCCATTCGCCCATGCATAGCTCCCTGCACAAAATGCGCCGCCTGGCCCTGGCCGCCTGCGGCGCACTGACGCTGCTGCAAGCCCCGGCGCACGCCGAACTGACGATCGAAATCACCGGCGCCGGCGCCAACCGCATTCCGCTCGCCATCGCCGACTTCGGCGGCGACGCGGGCGTTTCCCGCGCACTGACCACCGTGGTGCGCGGCGACCTCGAACGCAGCGGCCTGTTCAAGATGATCGACGCCTCGGGCGCCGCGCTGACCGAAGCGTCGAGCCCGGTCTACGCCGACTGGAAGGCGCGCGGCGCCGACGCGCTGGCCGCCGGCAGCATCGGCGGTAGTCCGGATGGACGCATGGAAGCGCGCTTCCGCCTGCACGACGTGAACAAGCAGGGCGTCCTCGGCGGCGCCGCCTTCGTGACCTCGAGCAGCATGCTGCGCGCCGCCGGCCACCGCATCGCCGACGTCATCTACGAAAAGCTGATCGGCGAGCCGGGCATTTTCTCGACGCGCATCGCCTACGTCGTGAAGGGCGGCCCCAACCGCTACGAACTGCACATCGCCGACGCCGACGGACAGAACGCGCAGGCCGCGCTGATTTCCAAGGAACCGATCATCTCGCCGGCGTGGTCGCCGGACGGCAGCCGTCTCGCCTACGTTTCCTTCGAGAACAAGAAGCCGATCATCTTCGTGCACTCGCTGGCCACCGGCAAGCGCGTCGTCGCCGCCAATTTCAAGGGTTCCAACTCGGCACCGGCCTGGTCGCCGGACGGCCGCAAGGTGGCGGTCGTGCTCTCCAAGGACGGCGGCTCGCAGATTTTCACGGTCAACGCCGACGGCTCCGGCGTTCAGCGTCTGGCCAGTTCGCCGGCGATCGACACCGAACCGAACTACTCGCCCGACGGCCAGCACATCTACTTCACGTCGGACCGCGGCGGTAGCCCGCAGATTTACCGGATCGGCGCCAACGGCGGCGAAGTCCAGCGCATCAGTTTCGAAGGCAGCTACAACGTGTCGCCGCGCATCTCGCCGGACGGCAGGTCGATGGCCTTCATCAGCCGGCGCGACGGCGGTTTCCGCCTCGCCGTGATGGACCTGGCGAGCAAGCAGGTGCAGGTGCTCACCGACTCGAACAAGGACGAGTCGCCGAGCTTCGCGCCGAACGGCCGCATGATCCTGATCGCCTCCGAAGCCGGCGGGCGCGGCGTCCTTTCCGCCGTGTCGATCGACGGCCGCATCAAGCAACGCCTTTCCATCCCTGCCGGCAACGTTCGCGAGCCGGCCTGGGGTCCTTTCGCCAAGTAGCACTTCCCTGAATCCGACGCTGGAGAAATCATGAAACGCTCGTTCGCCCCCGCTGCATTTGCCGTTATTGTCGCTGCCCTGATCGCTGGCTGCAGCTCGACCCCGACCGGACCGGAACAATCCGGCGCCCCCGTCGAATCGCGTGGCCCGGGCGTGGCGACCGTCACCACCGGCGGCGTCGAAGGCCGCGGCCTGCCGGCCGAGCTGACCGATCCGAAGAGCATCCTCTCCAAGCGCAACGTCTACTTCGACTACGACAAGTTCGACGTCAAGGCCGAGTACAAGGATCTGGTCGCCGCGCACGCCAAGTTCCTGGCCAACAACCGCCAGTTCAAGATGCTGATCCAGGGCAACACCGACGAACGCGGCAGCCGCGAATACAACCTCGCGCTCGGCCAGAAGCGCGCCGACGCCGTGAAGAAGACGCTGGTCCTGCTCGGCGCCCGCGAAGAGCAGGTCGAATCGGTCAGCCTCGGCGAAGAAAAGCCGAAGAACGAAGGCCATGACGAAGCCGCGTACGCGCAGAACCGTCGCGCCGACATGCTCTACAGCGGCGAGTTCTAAGATGCGCCGGCCGCCGCTCGCCCGCCCGCATTCGCGTCCGCTCGTGCGTCCGGCCGTTTTTGCCCTGCTGCTCGCCACCCTTGGCGCGCAGCAGGCGCACGCCGGCCTTTTCGACGACGACGAGGCCCGGCGCCAGGTCAGCGACCTGACGATCAAGACCAACGAGCGCCTGGACACCATGGCCCGGGCGCAGATCGAACTGTCCAACCAGATCCAGGGCCTGCGCGAGGAAAACGCGCGCCTGCGCGGCCAGGTCGAAACGCTCACCTACGAGCTCGACTCGGCGAAGAAGCGGCAGCAGGATTTCTACGTCGACCTCGACGGCCGCCTGCGCAAGTTCGAAACGCCGCCCGCCGCCGAAGCCCGGCCGGGCGACGACGGCAAGGCGCCGGCCGACGCCGGCCAGCCCGCGGCCAAGCCGCCCGCCGATCCGGCCGCCGAGACGCGCGAGTACGAAGCTGCGCTCAACCTGTTCAAGGCCGGCAAGGTCAAGGAAGCGGCCGCCGCTTTCGACGCCTATACCAAGGCGCACCCGAACAGCACGCTGGCGCCGAGCGCCCAGTACTGGCTCGGCAACGCGCACTACGCGCTGCACGACTGCAAGAAGGCGATCGACGCGCAGCGCGTGCTGCTCGCCAAGTGGCCGGACAGCCCGAAAGCGCCGGACGCGCTGATCAACGTCGCCACCTGCCAGCAGGAACTCGGCGACGCCAAGACCGCGAAGACGACGCTCGAAGCGGTGCTGATCAAGTACCCGGACAGCAGCGCCGCAGCCACCGCCAAGTCGCGCCTCAAGAAGAAGTAATCCCGTGACCGGCAACAAACCGATCTCGCTGAAGATCAGCGAGATCTTCTTTTCGCTGCAGGGCGAAACCTCGCGCGCCGGCCTGCCGACCGTCTTCGTCCGCCTCACCGGCTGCCCGCTGCGCTGCGTCTGGTGCGATACCGAATACGCCTTCGCCGGCGGGCGCCTCCTGACGCTCGCGGAAATCCTCGCCGAAGTCGGCCGCCACGGCACGCGCACCGTCTGCGTCACCGGCGGCGAACCCCTCGCGCAGAAGGCCTGCCTGCCGCTGCTCGCGGCCCTCTGCGACGCCGGCTACGACGTCTCGCTGGAAACTTCCGGCGCGCTCGACATCGGCGGCGTCGACGCGCGCGTCTCGCGCATCGTCGACCTGAAGGCGCCGGGTTCCGGCGAATTTTCGAAGAACCGCTGGAAAAACCTCGCGCTGCTCACCGCGCGCGACGAACTCAAGTTCGTGCTCAAGGATCGCGCCGATTACGAGTGGGCGCGTGAGACCATCCGCGAACGCCGTCTCGACGCGCTCTGCCCCCTGCTCTTCTCGCCGGTAAAGGGCGATCTGGACCCGACGACGCTGGCCGAATGGCTGCTCGCCGACCGTCTGCCGGTGCGCTTCCAGATGCAGTTGCACAAGATTCTTTGGGGTAACATGAAGGGCAAGTAAGCCCCTGCGCCTCCCGGAGAAACCCGTCGTGAGCAACGAACGCCGCCATCATTCCCGCATCGCATTCCACGCCCCCGCCCAGCTCGTCGCCGCGGACGGCAAGCTCGACGTCGTGCTGCTCGACATTTCGCTGAAAGGCGCCCTCGTCCGTCTGCCCGAAAACGCCGCGCTCGAACCCGGCGGCGAGTGCGCGCTGCGCGTCCAGCTCGACCCGCTCGGCGACGCCATCCGCATGGAAGCGCGCGTCGCCCACGTCGAAGACCGCTGCGCCGGACTGCTCTGTCTGGAAATCGACCTCGACAGCATCACCCATCTGCGCCGCCTGGTCGAACTCAACCTCGGCGACGCGGCGCTGCTCGAACGCGAACTCTCCGCGCTGATCGCCGAATAGACGCATCAAGCGCGCGTAAAGCCGACGCCCGGCGGCGGCGCGATCGCCGCCCCTCCCGCTTCAAACTCCCAGATAGCGCCGCCAGATGCCGTGATCGGCGTCGAGTTCGGCCGACGTTCCCGCCCACGCCACCTTGCCGCGTTCCAGGATCGTATGGCGGTCGGCGAGCGCGATCAGGCGCTCGACGTATTTGTCGATGACCAGAATCGTCTGCCCGCTGCCGCGCAGCGCCGCCAGACAGCGCCAGATTTCCTCGCGCACCAGCGGCGCCAGGCCCTCGGTCGCCTCGTCGAGGATCAGCAGGCGCGGATTGGTCATCAGCGCGCGCCCGATCGCCAGCATCTGCTGCTCGCCGCCCGACAGGCGCCCGCCCAGGTTGTCCGCGCGCTCGGCGAGGCGCGGGAAGAAGGCGTAGACGCGCGCCAGCGTCCACGGCTCGCGCGCGCCGTGCCGGTTGGCGGCGAAGGCGACGAGGTTCTCGCGCACCGAAAGATTGGGGAAGATCTGCCGCCCCTCGGGGACCAGCGCGATCCCGGCGCGCCCGATGCGGTCGGCCGACAGGCCGTCGATGCGCTCGCCGGCGAAGCGGATCGTGCCGCCGCGCGGCCGCGTCAGGCCGCAGATCGACCGCACCGTCGTCGTCTTGCCCATGCCGTTGCGCCCGAGCAGCGTCGCCACCTCGCCCTCGGCCAGCGCGAGATCGACGCCGAACAGAACCTGGCTCGCGCCGTAGGCGGTTTCCAGATTTTCGATTTCGAGCAGCGCGCTCACGCCTCGTCCCCCAGATAGGCGCGGCGCACCTCGGCGTCGGCGCGAATTTCATCGGGCAGGCCGCTCGCGATCACCCGCCCGCCGACCAGCACCGAGATGCGGTCGGCCAGCCGGAAGACGGCATCCATGTCGTGCTCGACGAGCAGCAACGTGACCTTGCGCGCCAGCCGCTCGACCAGTTCGACCATGCGCGCCGACTCTTCCGGCCCCATGCCGGCCATCGGCTCGTCGAGCAGCAGCAGTTGCGGCCGCGTGCCGAGCGCCAGCGCCACTTCCAGGCAGCGCTGCTCGCCGTGCGACAGATTGCCGGCACGGCGGCCGGCCAGCGCGCCCAGCCCGACGCGTTCGAGCAGCGCGCGCGCCTCCTCGACGATTGCCGTATCGCGCGCGAAGGGGCGCCAGAAGCGGAAGCTCGTGCCCCAGTCGCGCGTGCGCGCCTGCACGGCGAGCGTCACGTTGTCGAGTACCGAGAGACGCGCGAAGACGTTGGTGATCTGGTAGGAACGCGCCAGGCCGAGCGCCGCGCGCTCGTGCATGGCGCGTCCGCCGACGTCCTGCCCGGCGAAGCGGACGCTGCCGGCGTCCGCGCGCAGCGCGCCGGACAGGGTATGGATCAGCGTCGTCTTGCCGGCGCCGTTGGGACCGATCAGCGCGTGCACCTCGCCGGCCTCGACGGCGAGCGTCGCGCCGTTCAGGGCGTAGACGCCGCCGAAGTGCTTGCCGACGTCGCGCACGTCGAGCAGCGGCGACGATCGGGGCGCGGCGCGCTCAGTCATCCCGGCGCCTCCTCGCGAAAATGCCGGCGACGCCCTGCGGCGCCCAGAGGACGACGGCGAGCAGCGCGAGGCCGAGGCCGATCTGCCAGTGCGGCGTGATTTCGACCAGCACCTCCTCGGCGACGAGCAGCAGCACCGCGCCGAGCACACCGCCGTACAAGCTGCCGACGCCGCCCAGGATGACCATCACGAGCAGCGTGCCGGACTGCATCCAGTGCAGCAGGCTGGGGCTGGCCAGTCCGCTCTGGCTGGCGAGCAGCGCGCCGGCCAGCCCGGCGAAAGCGCCGGCCAGCACGAAGCAGCACAGCTTGTAGGCGAACACCGGATAGCCGAGCGCCTCCATGCGCGTCTCGTTCTCGCGGATGCCCTGGATGACGCGGCCGAAGCGCGCGTGCGCCAGCCGGTCGAAGGCGAACAGCGAGGCGGCGAGTAGCGCGAGGACGACGTAGTAGAAGGCCGCGTCGTCCTTCAGGTCGATCCCGAACAGCGCCGCGCGGCTGGACAGCGGCAGGCCGTCGTCGCCGCCCCAGCCGGGCAGCGAAACGACGAGGTAGTAGGCCATCTGGGCGAAGGCCAGCGTGATCATGATGAAATACACGCCGCGCGTGCGCAGGCTGAGCGCGCCGATCAGCAGGGCGAGCGCGCCCGCGCCGGCGAACGCCGCGAGCCAGACGAGCGGCGCCGCCGCGACGCCGGCGCCCGCGAGCAGCGCCGCGCAGTAGGCGCCGGCGCCGAAGAAGGCGGCGTGCCCGAAGGACACCATGCCGCCGAAGCCGAGCACCAGATTGAGGCTGCTCGCGGCGAGCGCGAAGATCAGCGCGCGGCTCGCGAAGCTCACGTAGAAGCCCTGCCCGGCGGCCTGCGCCAGCCAAGGCAGCGCGCCCAGCCCGACGAGGGCGGCGACGGCGAGCGCGCGGCGGCGCGTCGAGGAAACGTAGAGTCCCATCAGGCGCGCGCCGGAAAGAGGCCTTCCGGCCGCCAGAAGAGGATCGCCGCCATCAGCACGTAGATGAGGATGGAGGCGAGCGCCGGGCCGAGGCTGGACGCCACTTCCGGCGACGCAAACTCGCGCAGCAGCGAAGGCAGCACGGCGCGCCCGAGGGTATCGACGAGGCCGACCAGCAGGCTGCCGACGAGCGCGCCGCGCATCGAGCCGATGCCGCCGATGACGATCACGACGAAGGCGAGGATCAGGATGCTCTCGCCCATGCCGACCTGCACCGCGAGCAGCGGCCCGAGGAGCGCGCCGGCCAGCGCGCAGAGGCCGGCGCCGAAGGCGAAGACGACGGTGAACAGGCGGCGCACGTCGACGCCGAGCGCCTCGGTCATCTCGCGGTTCGACGCGCCGGCGCGCACCCACATGCCGACGCGCGTCTTCGCCACGACCCAGTAGAGCAGGCCGGCGACGGCGAGGCCGACGGCGATGATCAACAGACGGTACGCCGGGTAGAAGAAGCCGCCGAACTCGACCGGCCCGGCGAGCGCGTCGGGCGCGTTGAGCAGCACCGGCTGCGCGCCCCAGACCATGCGCACGCCCTCGTTGGCGAGCAGGATCAGGGCGAAGGTGGCGAGCACCTGCGCCAGATGGTCGCGCGCGTACAGGCGGCGCAGCAGCGAGACTTCGAGCGCGACGCCGAGCAGCGCCGTGCCCGCCACCGCCGCGCCGACGCCGACCAGGAAGGAGCCGCTGGCCTGCGCCGCGGCGGCCGCCAGATAGGCGCCGACCATGTACAGCGAACCGTGCGCCAGATTAATCATGTCCATGATGCCGAAGACGAGCGTCAACCCGGCCGCGAGCAGGAAGAGCATGAGGCCGAACTGGAGGCCGTTGAGCGCCTGTTCGAGGACGAGCTGGGTCATGGGGCGGACTGCCGGTGGCCGCCGGCCGCGCGGCCGGCGGGAAAAGCGCGGGCGGCCCCGCTCACTTCATCTTGCACTGCGCGACGTAGGCATCGGCGTGGTTGGTGAACACCGTGCCCATCGTCTTGTTGGTCACGCGCCCCTGCGCGTCGCGGCCGATCACGCGCAGGTAGTAGTTCTGCACCGGGTAGTGGTTGACGTTGAACCGGAAGTCGCCGCGCACCGACTTGAAGCGCTTGGCTTCGAGCGCCTTGCGCACGGCGTCCTTGTCGTCGAGCCTGCCCTTCGTATCGCGCACCGCGGCGTCGATCAGCAGCGCCGCGTCGTAGCCCTGCGAAGCGTAGAGCGAAGGCAGGCGGCCGTATTCCTTCTGGAAGTCGGCGACGAAGCGCTTGTTCTCGGCGTTGTCCATGTCGTGCGCCCAATGCGACGAGTTGAACATGCCGAGCATCGGCGCGCCGACCGCCTTGATCACGTCCTCGTCGGCCGAAAAACCGGGCGCGAAGAGCTGCGTGTCGCGCGACAGGCCGGCGGCGACGAACTGCTTGACGAAGTTGATGCCCATGCCGCCGGGCAGGAAGAAGAACACGGCGTCCGGCTTCTGCGCGCGGATTTGCGCGAGTTCGGCGGCGTAGTCGAGCTGGCCGAGCTTGGTGTAGATCTCTTCGCCGCCCTTGCCCGGCCCGCCGTCCTTCGGGGCGTAGTAGCGCTTGAAGCCGGCCATCGCGTCCTTGCCGCCCGGATAGTTCGGGGCGACCAGCACGACCTTCTTGAAGCCCTTGTCCTGCACGTACTTGCCGACCGCCTCATGGAGATTGTCGTTCTGCCAGGCGACGTTGAAGAAGTAGGGATTGCACTGCTCGCCGGCGTACTGAGAAGGACCGGCGTTGGCCGAGACGAAGAAGGTCTTGCTGTCGAACACCGGCTGGCCGACGGCGAGCATCAGGTTGGAGAAGACGATGCCGGTCATGAAGTCGACCTTGTCCTTCTTCAGGAACTTCTCGGTCGCCTGCTGCGCGATTTCCGGCTTCTGCTGGTCGTCGGCGACGATGACCTCGGCCGGCAGGCCGCCGAACTTCCCGTTCAGGTGCTTGACGGCCAGATTGAAGCCGTCGCGGATGTCGATGCCGAGGCCGGCGCCGGGGCCGGACAGCGTCGACAGGAAGCCGACCTTCACCCTGTCGGCGGCATGGGCGGCATGAATGGCGCTCGCGAGCATCAGGGCGGCGGCAAGGATCGACAGGCGTTTCCGGGACATCGTTTTCTCCGCGAGGGCTGGCTGGACGGGGCAAAAGAGCCCGGATTGTAGCGCAAGAACAAGCAGATACCATTCCGGCGGGCGCCGAAAAACGGTATATTCGCCAGCCCATGAGCGAACAACACTCCCGACGCGCCGTCGTCCTTCTTTCCGGCGGACTCGACTCGGCGACCACGCTGGCCATCGCCCGCGCCGCCGGCTTCGACTGCTACTGCCTGTCCTTCGACTACGGCCAGCGCCACCGCGCCGAACTCGCCGCCGCCGAGCGCGTGGCAAAAGCGCTCGGCGCCCGCGAACACCGCGTGTTGCGCTTCGACCTCGGCCAGTTCGGCGGCTCGGCGCTGACCGACAGCACGCTCGCCGTGCCGGTCGACGGCGTGCAGGACGACTGCATCCCGATCACCTACGTGCCGGCGCGCAATACCATCATGCTGTCGCTGGCGCTGGCCTGGGCCGAAGTGCTCGGCAGCCGCGACATCTTCGTCGGCGTGAACGCCGTCGACTACTCGGGCTACCCCGATTGCCGGCCGGACTACATCGCCGCCTTCGAAACGATGGCCAACCTCGCCACGCGCGCCGCCGTCGAGGGCGCGCGGCTGAGCATCCACGCGCCGCTGATCGACCTCTCGAAGGCCGACATCATCCGGCGCGGCAGCGCGCTCGGCGTCGACTACGCGCTCACCGTCTCCTGCTACCAGGCCGACGACGCCGGCCGCGCCTGCGGCGTCTGCGACTCCTGCCGCCTGCGCCGCGAGGGCTTCGCCGCCGCCGGCGTCGCCGACCCGACGCCCTACGTCGCCTGACCCGCGCCATGGCCGCCGGCGTCGCCCCGAGCACCATTCTGTGGCTGGCCTTCGCGCTCGGCGCCGTATTCGGCGCGGTCGCCAACCGCACGCATTTCTGCACCATGGGCGCCGTCGCCGACATCGTGAACATGGGCGACTGGAGCCGCATGCGCATGTGGCTGCTGGCCATCGCCATCGCCATTCTCGGCAGCAGCGCGCTGCACGCCGCCGGCCTGATCGACCTCGACAAGACGATCTACCGCAGCGACCGCCTCCTCTGGCTGTCGTGCATCGTCGGCGGCCTCTGCTTCGGCGCCGGCATGGTGCTCGCCTCGGGCTGCGGCGGCAAGACGCTGATCCGCATCGGCGGCGGCAACCTCAAGTCGCTGGTCGTCTTCGTCGTCCTCGGCCTCGTCGCCTACATGACGCTGCGCGGCGTCTTCGGCCTCTTCCGCGTTAACGTGCTGGAAAAGGCCGCCCTCGCGCTGCCAGGCGGCCAGGACCTGCCGGCCCTGCTCGCCGGCACGGGAATCGCGCCCGCCGGCGCGCTGGCCGCCTGCGCCCTGCTCGTCGGCGGCGGCCTGCTCGCCTTCGTCTTCGCGCGGCGCGATTTCCTCAGCGCGGACAACCTGCTCGGCGGCGTCGCGGTCGGCCTCGTCGTGGTCGGCGGCTGGTACGTCAGCGGCCATCTCGGCTATCTCGCCGAAGACCCGGACACCCTGCAGGAAGCCTTCGTCGCCACCAACAGCGGACGCATGGAGTCGCTCACCTTCGTCGCGCCGCAGGCCTACACGCTCGAACTCCTGATGCTGTGGTCCGACAGCAGCCGCAAGCTGAGCTTCACGATCGCCTGCGCGCTCGGCGTGATCGCCGGCAGCCTGGCCTACGCGCTGGCGACGCGCAGCTTCCGCTGGGAAGGCTTCCGCGACGTCGAGGACACCGCCAACCATCTGGTCGGCGCGGCACTGATGGGATTCGGCGGCGTCGTCGGCATGGGCTGCACGATCGGGCAGGGGATCAGCGGCGTGTCGACGCTGGCCGCCGGCTCGATCCTGACCCTGCTGGCCATCGTCGCCGGCGCCGTCGCCATGCTGAAATACCAGTACTGGCGGGTGATGCGCGAGGCCTGAGAAGGACCGGAAAACGCCGCCCGGAAAATTTTCTCGACATCCGGTTTGACAGCGCCCGAGCCGCTCACTATAATGCGCGCTTCCTTTCGGGGGTCGGTAGCTCAGTCGGTAGAGCAGCGGACTTTTAATCCGTTGGTCGCGAGTTCGAATCTCGCCCGACCCACCAACTTCCGGGAAAATTCTGGGTCGTTAGCTCAGCTGGTAGAGCAGCGGACTCTTAATCCGTAGGTCGAGTGTTCGAATCACTCACGACCCACCAGAATTCCGGAAACGGCCTCCCCTGCGGAGGCCGTTTTCATTTCTTGCGTTCGAAGAGATGCAAGACCGGCAGGCGATCAGCCGCCGAAAACCCCACCTCACAGTACTCACCTGCCTCACGCAGCCAGCGATCAAGCGGCATACGGAGCTTATCGCTCAGAAGTGACGGCTCTCACTTTGAAGAGATAAACGCCACACGCGAAGATTACGAGAGCACTGCCCAAAACACCCATGACAAGAGCGAATCCGAGGCACGCCCCTTCGGCCCCGAACACGATTTCCCCGACCCATTTCCCAAGGCGGCACATCCAACCCGAGTGAAGACCACTGCAGCTCTGCCTCTCCAGACTACCGGCTGACAATGTTTGCCAAGCAACGAACAAGGGATAGAGGCCAAGCGCAAAGAATCCGATCACAATCGAAGTAAGGTCCGAACGAGAAGGCGATCCCACCATGAATACACACGCCAAATGAATATCCAGAAATCATAGCACTTGCTCAAAGCCCGTAATGGATTGCATAAAGCTGTAGTCAGATTACAGCCGCGACCGGCCTGAAAGAAAAATGCAGGACGCAATTTGCCATTGGATCAGGCCAGCGGGCGATGCAAGGCGCGAAGCGACCGCCGCCGCCCCCTACCGTGGGTCTTGCGCTCGATCTACTCGCGCCCCACCAGAGTTCCGGAAACGGCCTCCCCTGCGGAGGCCGTTTCCATTTCAGCGCCGCTGCGGCGCGGAATTTGGCACACTGGCGCCAGTCTTTCGCCGCCGAGCGCCCATGTCCATGTTCTTCCTGAAGAAGCTCCTCACCACCCTTCTGCTGCCGCCCGTCGCGCCGCTGCTGCTCGCCGCCTGCGGGCTGCTGCTCCTGCGTTGGCGCCGCAGGCTCGGCCTCGGGCTGGCATGGACCGGCATCGGCGTGCTCTTCGCCCTGTCCACGCCCCCCGTATCGAACGCGCTGCTCGACAGCCTGCGCATCTACCCGCCGCCCGCGCCGGCGGAAATGGCGCGCGCGCAGGCCATCGTCGTGCTGGCCGGCGGGATCGTGCGCGACGCCGCCGAATACGGCGGCGTCGACGTGGTCGACAGCCATTCGCTGCTGCGCCTGCGTTACGCGGCGCGTCTGCACCGGCAGACGCGGCTGCCGCTGCTGCTGACGGGCGGCGCGCCGCAAGGCGGTACGGCGGAAGCGGAGACGATGGCGCAGGCGCTGCGCACCGACTTCGGCCTGGAGGCGCGCTGGCTGGAGACGGCGTCCCTCGACACGCGCGACAACGCGCGCCACTCGGCCGCGCTGCTGCGCGAACACGGCATCGCCACGGTGCTGCTGGTGACCGAGGGGCTGCACATGCGGCGCGCCGTGCTCGAGTTCGAAGCGGCGGGCCTGCGCGTGATCGCCGCGCCCACCGTGCTCGGCGGCGGGCGCGGGGCGAACGGGCTGGGCTGGCTGCCCGGCCCGGCCTACCTGCAGCGCAGCACCGCCGCCCTGCACGAATGGCTCGGCATCGCCGCGGCGCGCCTGCGCCCCTGAACGGCGCTCAGGCGCCGATCTGCGCTTCGAGGTGGCGGGCCAGCGCCACCAGGCGCGGCGCCAGTTCGTCCTCGAGCTGGCGCGGCGTCACCGCGAAGGCCGGGCCGCTGATCGAGAGCACCAGCAGATCGGCGCCCGGCGCGCCGGCGAGCGGCACGGCGGCGGCGTTGACGTCCTTTTTCCACTCGGCGAGCGAGAGGCAGTAGCCGCGCTCGCGATAGCGCGCCAGTTCGCGTTCGACGGCGACGCCCTGCGCCGGCCACGCGGCGCCTTCGCGCGCCGCCAGCTGTGCGAGCAGGTAGGTGCACTCGGCCGCCGGCAGGCCGGCCAGGAAGGCGCGGCCGATCGAGGTGGTGGCGAGCGGCAGCTGCGTGCCGGCATTGACGCGCAGCGTCACGTTGCTCGCGCTGCGGCAGTTTTCCAGATAGATCATCGACAGGCGGTCGCGCGTCGCCAGCGAGACCAGCGCATGCGTCGCGTCGGCCAGCGCCTGCATGTGCGGCCGCCCGGCGTCGCGCACGCGCAGGTTGGCGAGCGCCGCGTAGCCGAGCGCCAGCACCGAGGGGCCGACGCGGTAGCGGCGGCGGACCGCGTCGTGGCGCAGGTAGCCGAGCTCGACGAGCGTGCGCGTCAGGCGCGAGACGGTCGACTTGGGCAGGCCGCTGTGCGCCGCCAGCTCGCCGTTCGACAGTTCGGGCTCCTGCGGCGAAAAGCAGCGCAGCAATTCCAGCCCGCGCGCCAGAGCGGCGACGCCTTCGATCTGGATGTCTTTTGATTGTTCCATGATGCGGAATGTATCGCCAACTCGTTCCGCATAGCAAGCCTTTCTGTGATTACAATCGGCCCCAGACATTCATCCGGACAAGGAGCTTCTGCATGGCCAAGGACCCGAAGGCCCAGTTCTGCTGGGAAGACCCGCTGCTACTCGACGCGCAGCTGAGCGAGGAGGAGCGCATGCTGCGCGATGCGGCGCGCGACTATTGCCAGGGCCGGCTCCTGCCGCGCGTGCAGGCGTCCTTCCGCAACGAGCAGACGGACCCGGAAATCTTCCGCGAAATGGGCGCGATGGGGCTGCTCGGTCCGACCATCCCGGCCGAGTACGGCGGCGCCGGCCTCAACTACGTGAGCTACGGCCTCGTCGCGCGCGAGGTCGAGCGGGTCGATTCGGGCTACCGCTCGATGATGAGCGTGCAGTCGTCGCTGGTCATGGTGCCGATCTTCGAATTCGGCACGGAAGCGCAGAAGCGCAAGTACCTGCCGAAACTGGCCAGCGGTGAATGGATCGGCTGCTTCGGCCTGACCGAGCCGAACCACGGCTCCGACCCGGGCAGCATGGAGACGCGGGCGCGCAAGGTCGACGGCGGCTACCTGCTGTCGGGCGCCAAGATGTGGATCACCAACTCGCCGATCGCCGACGTCTTCGTCGTCTGGGCCAAGAACGACGCCGGCGAGATTCGCGGCTTCGTGCTCGAAAGGGGAATGCCTGGGCTTTCGGCGCCGGCCATCCACGGCAAGGTCGGCCTGCGCACCTCGATCACCGGCGAGATCGTGATGGACGAGGTGTTCGTCCCGGCAGAGAACGAATTCCCCGAGGTGAAGGGCCTGAAAGGCCCGTTCACCTGCCTCAACTCGGCACGCTACGGCATCGCCTGGGGCGCGCTCGGCGCCGCCGAGTTCTGCTGGCACGCGGCGCGCCAATACACGCTGGACCGCAAGCAGTTCGGCCGCCCGCTCGCCGCCAACCAGCTGATCCAGAAGAAGCTGGCCGACATGCAGACCGAGATCGCGCTCGCCCTGCAGGGCTGCCTGCGCCTCGGCCGCATGAAGGACGAGGGGACGGCGGCGCCGGAGATCACCTCGATCATGAAGCGCAACTCCTGCGGCAAGTCGCTCGACATCGCCCGCGTCGCGCGCGACATGCTCGGCGGCAACGGCATCTCGGACGAATACGGCGTCATCCGCCACGTCGTGAACCTCGAGGTGGTGAACACCTACGAAGGCACGCACGACGTGCATGCGCTGATCCTCGGCCGCGCGCAGACCGGCATCGCGGCCTTCGCCAACTGAGCGCGCGATGTCCGGCGCCCTCTCCCACCTGCGCGTTCTCGACCTCTCGCGCGTGCTCGCCGGGCCGTGGGCCAGCCAGCTGCTGGCCGACCTCGGCGCCGAGGTGATCAAGATCGAGAAGCCCGGCAGCGGCGACGACACGCGCGGCTGGGGCCCGCCCTGGCTGGCCGACGGCGCCGGCGAGCCGACGCGCGAGGCGGCCTACTTCCTGTGCACCAACCGCAACAAGCGCTCCCTCACCGTCGACATCGCGCACCCCGAGGGGCAGGCCATCGTGCGCGAACTGGCGGCCGACGCCGACGTCGTCATCGAGAACTTCAAGGTCGGCGGGCTGGCGGCCTACGGGCTCGACCACGCCAGCCTGCGCGCACTCAACCCCAAGCTCGTGTATTGCTCGATCACCGGCTTCGGGCAGGACGGCCCCTACGCCGCGCGCGCCGGCTACGATTTCCTGATCCAGGGCATGGGCGGCCTGATGAGCCTGACCGGGACGCCGGCCGGCGAGCCCGGCGCCGGGCCGCAGAAGGTCGGCGTCGCGCTCACCGACATCCTGACCGGCCTCTACGCATCCAACGCCATCCTCGCCGCGCTGGCGCACCGCGACCGCGCCGGCTTCCGCGCGGGCGACGGCCAGCACATCGACCTCGCGCTGCTCGACGTGCAGGTCGCCTGCCTCGCCAACCAGGCGATGAACTACCTCGTCTCGGGAACGGCGCCGCGCCGCATGGGCAACGCGCACCCGAACATCGTCCCCTACCAGGACTTCCCGACCGCCGACGGCGACATGATCCTGGCCATCGGCAACGACGGCCAGTTCGCGCGCTTCTGCGAGATCGCCGGGCACCCCGAATGGGCGGCGGACGAACGCTTCGCGAGCAACGCGGCGCGCGTGCGCCACCGCAAGGAACTGATCCCGCTGCTGCGCCAGACGACCGTGCTGCGCACGACGGCCGCCTGGATCGCCGCGCTCGAGAACGCCGCCGTGCCCTGCGGCCCGATCAACGACCTGGCCGGCGTCTTCGCCGACCCGCAGGTGCAGGCGCGCGGGCTGCGCATCGACCTGCCGCACGCCGCCGGCGGCGTCGCGCCGCAGGTGGCCAACCCGATCCGCCTGTCGGCGACGCCCGTCGCCTACCGCACCGCGCCGCCGACGCTGGGCGAGGACACCGATGCCGTGCTGCGCGCCCTCGGCCGCAGCGACGCCGAGATTGCCGCACTGCACAAGGAGGGAATCGTTTAGCACGGGAAATTTCGCCCTAGAATCGGACTCGCAGCACCCAAAACACAATAGAGGAGACAAACCGATGAAACGCCAATCCACCCTGAGCCGCGCCCTGCTGACCGCCGCCGCGGCCGCCTGCTGCTCCGTTCCGGCGCACGCCGCCGAGTTCGTCAACGTCCTGACCGGCGGCACCAGCGGGGTCTATTACCCGCTCGGCGTCGCCCTCTCGCAGATCTACGGCAAGGCCCTGCCCGGCGCCAAGACCTCGGTGCAGGCGACCAAGGCCAGCGCCGAGAACCTCAACCTGCTGCAGGCCGGACGCGGCGAGATCGCCTTCACGCTCGGCGATTCGCTTTCCGACGCCTGGAAGGGCGACGAGGAAGCCGGCTTCAAGACGCCGCTGAAGAAGCTGCGCACGGTCGCCGCCGTCTACCCGAACTACATCCAGATCATCGCCAGCGCCGATTCGGGCATCCGCTCGCTGGCCGACCTGAAGGGCAAGCGTATCGCCGTTGGCGCGCCGAAATCGGGCACCGAGCTGAACGCGCGCGCGATCTTCAAGGGCGCCGGCATGAGCTACAAGGATTTCGGCAAGATCGAGTACCTGCCCTTCGGCGAGTCGGTCGAGCTGATGAAGAACCGCCAGCTCGACGCGACGCTGATCTCGGCCGGCCTCGGCGTGGCGGCGGTGCGCGACCTCGCCGTCGCGCAGAAGATCGTCATCGTGCCGATCCCGCCCGAAGTCGTCGCCAGGATCGGCGAGCCGGCCTATCTGTCGGCCAACGTTCCGGCCAAGACCTACGAAGGCCAGACGGCCGACGTGCCCTCGGTGGCCGTGCAGAACTTCCTCGTCACGCACGAGGGCGTGCCGCTCGACACGGTCTACAAGATGACGCGCTCGATGTTCGAGAACCTCGACCAGCTGACCGCCGCGCACGCCGCCGCCAAGGCCATCCGCAAGGAAGACGCGGCCAAGCAGCCGCCGGTGCCGCTGCATCCGGGCGCCGAGAAGTACTACCGCGAAGTCGGCCTGCTCAAGTGAGCCGTCGCGGGGCGCGCCGGATTCCGGCCGCCCCGCCCGTTCGTCGTCCGCATTCGCCCGGGAGTCCCCGCATGTCGAACCACCACGCCGCACCCGAAGAATTCCACGAGCACGGCCAGCAGCGCAATCTGAGCGGGCTGGCGCAGCACGTGCTGATCGCCGCCGCGCTGAGCTTCTCCGTCTACCAGCTGGTCGTCGCCGCCTTTCACCCGCTCTCCAGCCTGGTGATCCGCTCGCTGCACGTCGGTTTCCTGCTGCTCCTCATCTTCCTGCTCTACCCGGCGCGCCGGAAGGGGCAGTTCAACAAGCTGCCCTGGCACGACTGGCTGCTCGCCTTCGGCGCCTTTGGCCTGGCCACCTATCACTGGATCTTCGAGGCCGACCTGATCCAGCGCTCGGGCGATCCGAGTACCGCCGACCTCGTCGTCGGCGGGCTGGTCATCGTCCTCGTCTTCGAGGGCGCGCGGCGCATCCTCGGCCTGGCGCTGCCCATCGTCTGCGCGCTCTTCCTGCTCTACGGCGTGTTCGGCCAGTACCTGCCCGAGACGATCGCCCACCGCGGCTACGGACTGGACCAGATCATCGGCCAGCTCTACCTGTCGAGCGAAGGCATCTACGGCATCCCGACGCTGGTGTCGGCGACCTACATCTTCCTCTTCATCCTGTTCGGCGCCTTCCTCGAACACGCCGGCATGATCCACCTGTTCAACTCGCTGGCGCTCGGCCTCGTCGGCCAGGCGCGCGGCGGGCCGGCCAAGGTGGCGGTGATCTCGTCCGGCTTTATGGGCACCATCTCCGGCTCGGGCGTCGCCAACGTGCTCACCGTCGGCCAGTTCACGATCCCGCTGATGAAGCGCTTCGGCTATTCGTCGGTGTTCGCCGGCGCGGTCGAGGCGACGGCGTCGATGGGCGGCCAGATCATGCCGCCGGTGATGGGCGCGGTGGCCTTCATCATGGCCGAGACGCTCAACGTGCCTTACGCCGACATCGTCAAGGCGGCGATCATTCCGGCCATGCTCTACTACTTCACCGCCTTCTGGATGGTGCATCTGGAAGCCGGCCGCATGAAGCTGCACGGTCTGCCCAAGGAGGAATGCCCGAATCCGTGGAAGGCGCTCAAGGAAAGCTGGTATCTGGCGCTGCCGCTGGCGGTGCTGGTCGGCATGCTGTTCCACGGCTTCACGCCGATGTTCTCGGGCATGATGGGCCTCGCGCTGACCGCGATCCTGATCCTCGGCGCGGCGATCGCGGCGCGCATCAACCAGCAGGCCTTCCGCTACGTGTTCTGGCTGGCCATGGGGCTGAGCGCGGCGTCCTTCGCCAAGTGGGGCATCTACCCGGTGCTCGCGACGATCTGCGCGCTCTCGCTGCTCTGCCTGCGCATCAAGGGCGGCCACAAGACCCTGCACACAATGCGCGCCAGCCTCACCGACGGCGCCAAGCAGGCGCTGCCGGTCGGCATCGCCTGCGCCATCGTCGGCGTGATCATCGGCGTCCTGACGCTGACCGGCGCGGCGTCGAACTTCGCCGGCTTCATCCTCGGCGTCGGCGAAAAGAGCCTCTTCCTCTCGCTGGTGCTGACCATGATCGTCTGCCTGATCCTCGGCATGGGCATCCCGACCATTCCCAACTACATCATCACCAGCTCGATCGCCGCCCCGGCGCTGCTCAAGCTCGGCGTGCCGCTGATCGTCAGCCACATGTTCGTCTTCTACTTCGGCATCATGGCCGACCTGACGCCGCCGGTGGCGCTCGCCGCCTTCGCCGCCGCGTCGATCGCCAAGGGCTCGCCGATGAAGATCGGCTTCAAGGCGACGCAGATCGCCATCGCCGGCTTCGTCGTCCCCTACATGGCGGTCTACCAGCCGATGCTGATGCTGCAGGGCGACCTGACCTTCGCCGGCGTCGCCTACATCGTCGCCAAGGCGCTGCTCGCCATCGTGCTATGGGGCGGCGCCGCCATCGGCTACCTGAGCGCGCCGCTCAACTGGCCGGAACGCCTGCTGGCGGCCGGCGCGGCGCTGCTTCTGGTGGCCGCCGTGCCGCTCACCGACGAACTCGGGATGGGACTGGGCGTGGCGCTGTTCGCCTGGCACCGGTTCAAGACGCGCCGGCTGGCGCCCGCCTGATGGCGCTCTGCCTCGCCGCCGGCGCGCTCGCCGCGACGCTGGCGCTGCAGGGCTTCACGCTGGCGTGGACGCACTCGATCGAGAAGACGCGCTGGGAGGAGGACTGGCGCATCGCGGACGGCCGGCTGCAACTGGTCGCCGCGCGCATCCGGGGCAGCGGCGCCGGGATGGAGCCGCCGGCCGACGCCGTGCTGCGCGACGGCGTCTGGCACTACCGGCCGCAGGTGGCGCCGCAGGCCCGCCTGCGGCTCGCCCATACGCCTTACACGGCGGGCTACGAGCTATGCGACGGCGGCGGCTGCCGGCCGCTTGCCGACCATCTGCCGGGCCTGCCGGCCAGCGCGGAGATCGAGCTGGCGCCCTGCCCGCCCGCCGTCCGCTGAGGCGCGGCCGGACGGAAAGCGGGCGCGGCGCTTCAGGGACGCGGCGCGGTGCGCCGCTCGCGCGCGGCGCCGGCCGGCGGGATTTCGATGTTCAGCGCCGGATACGCCTGCGCCAGCCGGTCGACCACCCAGGGATTCGCTTCGTAGGTGAATTCGCGCGCCTCCAGCGGCGCGCCGGACCAGGCCTCGACGAACAGGGCCACGGCGGCCGAGCGGCTGACGCCGTACTCGCAATGCACCATCACCGAGATCTCGAACGGCGCCGCGTGCAGCTCGTGCACGAAGTCGCCGATGCGCCGGGCCAGCGCCAGGTCGAACAGCCCCGGCATCGGCGCCGGCAGATATTCGTCGGCCGGCAGCGCGTCGAAGAAGGAAAGGCGCAGGACGTGGCGGAAGGCCGGGTCGAGGCGGGCCTCCGGCGTGCCCGGGTCGGTGATCGAAATGACCGCCATGTAGGGGTTGCCGGCGAGCGACTCGGCGAGCTGGCGGGAGGCGTAGTAGACGCGGGTGATGGTCATCGCGGGCGGCGCATCCTATTCCATGAAAACCGGGTCGGAAAAGACCAAGGTACCGTCCTTGCGCATCATCAGGTTGTCCGCCTTGATCAGGTCGGGCAAGGCGCCGTACTCCTGGGAGAAGCCTTCGAGCGCGTGCAGCGACTCGCGCACCGTGTCGGTCCAGCCCATCGGCGCCGCCACCAGATGATGCAGCGCGATGCGCCCCATGTCCTGCGCGAGGTTGCGCCACACCAGGCAGGCGTCGAAATAGGAGGAGGAGATCTTGGTCGCCAGTTCGGCAGCGTCGCCGGCGCTGGGCAGCGGGTAGAGCTTCTCGACCTCGACGATGTGGAAGGGGAAGCCCCGGCTGGAACGGCCGACCGTGCCGTGATCGGCGAAGACGACCGGGAAATGCCGGCCGGTCGGGCGGTCGGGCGCCGTGTAGTAGGCGTAGTCGGTCGGCGAGGAAAGCACCTTGAAGACGCGCTCCTGACCGTCGACCACGTCGCCGTCGAGGACGATGGTGCTCTCGCCGCGCCCGATCTCGCGCCGGCCGTTGAGCAGGGGATGATCCGGCACCGGATCGGCGATGATCGAACCGCCGTTGGCGGCGGCGTTCTGTGCGTTGCTGCCGGGATTCACTGTCATGATCTGCTCCGCCGCGAGGTCGTTCAAGCGAGAGGACGGCGCACGGAGCGGACAGGCGCCCCGTGCGCGGTGGATCAGGCGACGATGTGCGCGCCGGCGTCGACGTAGATCGTCTGGCCGGTCATGCCCGACGAACCCGGCGAGCACAGGAAGGCGGTCAGCGCGCCGACTTCGTCGATCGTCACGTTGCGCCCGAGCGGCGCCTTGACGGCGTCGGATTCGAGCAGCTGGCTGAAGTTGGCGATGCCGGACGCGGCGCGCGTCATGATCGGGCCGGGCGATACGGCGAAGACGCGGATGCCCTTCGGGCCGAGATCGTAGGCCATGTAGCGCACGGCCGATTCGAGCGCGGCCTTGATGATGCCCATCACGCCGTAGTTGCGCACGACGCGCTCGGCGCCCAGGTAGGACATGGTGATCAGCGAACCGCCTTCGGCCATCAGCGGTTCGAGCGCCTTGGCCAGGCGCAGGAAGCTGTGGCAGGAGATGTTCATGGCCGAATCGAAGCCGGCTTCCGAGGTGTCGATGACGCGGCCGTGCAGGTCGTCGGCGGTACAGAAGGCCATCGAATGGATCGCAAAGTCGATCTGCCCGAAGACTTCGCCGCACTTCTGGACGACGCCTTCGAGGCTGCCCGGCTGGGTGACGTCGAGCTTCTCGAAGAGACTCGCGCCAAGGGCTTCGGCGAGCGGCTGCGTGTATTTCGCGGTCTTCTCGTTCTGGTAGGTCAGGGCGATCTCGGCGCCCTGCTCGCGCAGCGCTCTGGCCACCGCGTAGGCGATCGACTTGTCGTTGGCGAGGCCGGTGATCAGGCCCTTCTTGCCGGCCAGCGGCAGCAGGGGGTTGGTCGCGTTGTCAAAACTCATGGTGCTCTCCCGTTTATGAATTCTAGGCATCGTGATCGCTGTCGATGTTGCGCTGCAGCATCGACGTATTGTGGCACATTCCGGTGGCGCATAGATGACAAATCCCCTACAGGCGGAACGGGCAATGAAAACGCCGCCCGCGGGCGGCGTTTTCGGGAGCGGCCGGACGCTTACTTGGCGGCCGCGTCCACCACGGCGAGCGCCGTCATGTTGACCAGGCGACGCACGGTCGTCGTCGAGGTCAGCACATGCACCGGACGCGCCGTGCCGAGCAGGATCGGGCCGATGGTGATGCCTTCGCCGCCGGTCATCTTGAGCAGGTTGTACGAGATGTTGGCGGAATCGAGGTTGGGCATGACCAGCACGTTGGCCTCGCCGGTCAGCGGCGACTCGGGATCGGAGCGGTGGCGAATCTCCTCCGAGAGCGCGGCGTCGCCGTGCATCTCGCCGTCGGCTTCGAGTTCCGGCGCGCGCTCGTGCAGCAGACGCGTCGCTTCGGCCATCTTGCACGCCGAGGCGGAGGCCGCGGAGCCGAAGTTCGAATGCGAGAGCAACGCGACCTTCGGCTGCAGGCCGAAGCGGCGCACGGTGTCGGCGGCCAGGTGCGCAATCTCGGCGAGCTGCGCGGCGCTGGGATTCTCGTTGACGTGCGTGTCGCACAGGAACAGCGCGCGGCCGGGCAGCAGCAGGTGGTTCATGGCGGCCAGCGTGGTGCAACCGGGCGCCTTGCCGATGATTTCCTCGACCTGGCGCAGGTGGTGCGCGAAGCGGCCGGAGACGCCGCAGATCAGGGCGTCGGCGTAGCCGAGCTTGACCAGCACGGCGCCGATGATGGTGGTGTCCTGGCGCAGGCGGATCTTGGCGATCTCGATGGTCACGCCATGGCGCTTCATCTGCTGGTGGTAGCTCGTCCAGCATTCCTTGTAGCGCTCGTCGCTGTTCGGATTGACCACCTCGAAGTGCTCGCCCATCTTGAGCTTGGAGCCGATCTTTTCGAGGCGCATGGCGATCACCTCCGGACGGCCGACCAGGATCGGCTTGGCCAGACGCTCTTCGAGGACGATCTGCACGGCGCGCAGGACGCGTTCGTCCTCGCCTTCCGCGTAGACGATGCGCTTGACCGCGCCCTGCTTGGCGGCCGAGAAGACGGCGCGCATGCCGACGCCGGTGTGGTAGATGAAGCCCTTGAGCTTCTCGCGGTAGGCGACCATGTCGGTGATCGGGCGCGTGGCGACGCCCGAATCGGCGGCGGCCTGCGCGACGGCCGGCGCGATGGTCGTGATCAGGCGCGGATCGAAGGCCTTCGGGATCAGGTATTCGGGGCCGAAGGCGAGTTCCTGGCCGGGGTAGGCCATCGCCACTTCGTTGCTCACTTCCTCTTCTGCCATGGCGGCGATCGCGCGCACGCAGGCCAGCTTCATTTCCTCGGTGATGCGCGAGGCGCCCGAATCGAGCGCGCCGCGGAAGATGAAGGGGAAGCAGAGGACGTTGTTGACCTGGTTCGGGTAGTCCGAGCGGCCGGTCGCAATGATCGCGTCGGGACGCACCGACTTGGCCAGCTCGGGCATGATTTCCGGCGTCGGGTTGGCGAGCGCGAAGACGATCGGCTGCTTGGCCATCGTCGCGACCATTTCGGGCTTCAGCACGCCGCCCGAGGAAAGGCCGAGGAAGACGTCGGCGCCGTCGATGGCGTCGGCCAGCGTGCGCGCGGCGGTGTCCTGCGCGTAGCGCGCCTTGGTCGGTTCCATGTTGGCGTCGCGGCCGACGTAGATGACGCCCTTCGAATCGCAGACGGTGATGTTCTCGCGCTTGATGCCGAGGTCGCACCACAGGTCGAGGCAGGAAATGGCGGCGGCGCCGGCGCCCGAGCACACCACCTTGACTGCGTCGAGGCGCTTGCCGATCAGCTTGAGCGCGTTGAGCATGGCGGCGGCCGAGATGATCGCGGTGCCGTGCTGGTCGTCGTGGAAGACCGGGATCGACATGCGCTCCTTGAGCTTCTTCTCGATGTAGAAGCACTCGGGCGCCTTGATGTCCTCGAGGTTGACGCCGCCGAGCGTCGGCTCGAGCGCGGCGATCATGTCGATCAGCTTGTCGGGGTCGTTTTCGGCCAGCTCGATGTCGAACACGTCGATGCCGGCGAACTTCTTGAACAGGCAGCCCTTGCCTTCCATCACCGGCTTCGAGGCGAGCGGGCCGATGTTGCCGAGGCCGAGCACGGCGGTGCCGTTGGTGACGACGCCGACGAGGTTGGCGCGCGAGGTGTACAGACTGGCGTTGGCCGGATCTTCGACGATCGCGTCGCAGGCATAGGCGACGCCGGGCGAGTAGGCGAGCGCGAGGTCGCGCTGATTGGTCAGGCCCTTGGTCGGACGCACGGAAATCTTGCCCGGCGTCGGGTACTGGTGATATTCGAGCGCGGCTTCGCGCAGATCCTTCTCCAAAGGCTTTTCCATTGCGGCTCCTGATGCGTGTTCGTCAACTTGCGAAACCCGCCACTGTAATCCAGTCGCGTATTTTTCACAAAAACGTGGAGCATGGGCGGAAAGGGCAGGGCGGGTAAATTGTGGATTTCCGCAGGTTCCGGAGGCGAGCCAACGCCTTGTCGCAGCGGGGAAAAGCAATGACAATGTCAGGTCGTCGCCACCACCCGTCCGCAGCAGCCCTTCCGTGCCCGCCAGCCAGCCGCCCGCCAGTCACGCCTCCGCCCGCCCCGCGGCCACGCCGCAGCGCATGCAGCGGGCGCTGTTCGTCGCCGGCGCGCTGTTCGTCGCCCTGCTGTGGACCGTGCTCGGCGTGCACCTCGCCGGCGACCGCGCGCGCGAACTGCAGCGTGCGCAGGAGCGGCTCGACGCCCTCGTCGGCGGCTACGAGGCAGGCACGCGCAGCGCGCTGACGCTCGCCGAGTTCGCCCTGCGCGACATCGCGCACGAATACCGCGACTACCGCGAACGCCCGCGGCAGATGCGCGAGGCGCTGGCGCGCATCAAGGAAAGCACCGGCGGCAACCCGGCTTTTTTCGATTTCGCGGTCGCCGACGCGGCGGGCGAAGTCGCGCTGTCGACCCGGCCCGACAGCCCGCCCTTCGCCGTCCGCGACCGCGACTATTTCCAGTTCCTGGTCGGCCGCCCCGAGGCCACCCGCTTCATTTCCCGTCCGCTCGCCAGCCGGCTAGCGCCGGGCCGCCAGACCGCGGTATTCGCGCGGCGCATCGCCGGCGACGGCAACATCCTGCTCGGACTCGCCCTCGTCGGACTCAACCTCGATTTCTTCGGCGACTTCTACCGTCCCGGCGAACTCGGCCACAAAGGCGTGCTCGCCCTGATCGGCCGCGACCAGGGGGTGCGCGCCTACCGCACCGGCGAGCGCATCGACTACGGCGCCGTGCTGAGCAGCCAGGAACAGCTCTTCCACCGCCTCGCCGAAGCGCCGGCCGGGCACTTCGCGCAGATGGGCCCGCAGGACAGCGTGCGCCGCTTCTACAGCTACCGCACGCTGGACGACTTCGATCTCGTCGTCGTCGCCGGCATGGCCGAGAGCGAAATCCTTGCGTCCTACCACCGGCGGCGCCTCGCCTACGTGCTCGGCGCACTGCTGCTCACGCTGCTCGCCGCCCTCGGCACGCGCGCGCTCCACCTCCGGCTGCACGGCATCCGGCGGGCGCAGGACGCCGCGCACTACGCGCAGCTGCTGTTCGAAGCGGGCGATGACGCCGCCGGCTTCTACCGGGTGACGGAAGACGGCGACTTCGTCATCGAGGACGCCAACCCGGCTTTCGCGCGCATCGCCGGGCTGACGCGCGGCGAACTGCGCGGCAAGACGCCTGACGCGGCGATTCCCGACGAGAACGGCGCCTTCCGCCGCCAGATGCTCGAGCAGGCCGTCGCCAGCGGCGAGGCGCAGACCTACAGCGTGCAGCAGAACACGGCGCAGCCGCCGCGTAGCCTGCTGGTCAAGGCGACGCCGATCGCCGACCGCGACGGCGTGATCCGCCACGTTGCCACCTTCGCCGTGGACATCACCGGGCACCGCGCCGGCGAAGCCCGCCAGCGCCTGTACGCGCGCGTCGTGGAGCAGACCGCGAGCGCCATCCTGGTCACCGACGGCCGGGGCGACATCGAGTACATCAACGCCGCCTTCGAAAAGCTCAGCGGCTACACGCTGGACGAAGTGCGCGGCCAGAATCCGCGCCTCTTCCGCAGCGAGCAGACGCCGCCGGAGCGCATCGCGCAGTTGCGTGCGGCGGTCGCGCGCGGCGACGACTGGCAGGGCGAGTTGTACAACCGGCGCAAGGACGGCACGGCATACCGCGTGCAGACCACCATCACGGCGATACGCAACGAGGCCGGCACGCTCACGCACTATCTCGCCGTCGAGGAGGATATCGGCGAGCGCTACGCCAGCGACGAACAGCGCCGCCTGCTGACGCAAATCCTCGAACAGACCGGCGAAGGCGTGATGATCACCGACATGCAGGATCGCATCGTCGGCGTGAACCCGGCCTTCACCGCGCTCACCGGCTACGCCGCCGACGAGGTGCTCGGACGCAGCCCGAAGATGCTCTCCTCCGGCCTGCAGGGGCGCACCTTCTACCAGGGTATGTGGCGCGCCCTGCTCGATACCGGCCACTGGTCCGGCGAAATCTGGAACCGGCGCAAGGACGGCTGCTTCTACGCCGAATGGCTGGCGATCGGCGCCGTGCGCGACGAGCGCGGGCGCCCGACGCACTACGTCGCCACCTTCTCGGACATCACCGCGCAGCGGCGCAGCAGCGAGCGCCGCGACCGCCTGAACAACTACGACGGGCTGACCGACCTGCCCAACCGCAACCTCTTCCTCGACCGCTTCTGGCACGCCATCGACCGCGCCGAGCGCGAGCCCGGCCGCCTGTGCCTGCTGCTGATCGACCTCGACGCCTTCCGCGCGCTCAACGACGGCGCCGGCCACGACGCCGGCGACCTGCTGCTGATCGAGACCGCCCGCCGCATCCGGCGCGGCATGCGGCGCGCCGACACCGTTTCCCGCCTGGGCGGCGACCAGTTCGCCGTGCTCATCGAAGACCAGCGCGACGCCGAACGGCTGCCGGCCAGCGTCGAGCGCCTGCTCGGCACGCTCGCCCGGCCGCTCGCGCACGGCGAGCGCGAATACCGTCCGAGCGCCTGCATCGGCATCGCCCTCTATCCGGTCGACGGTCTCGACCCGGACGCGCTGCTGCGCAGCGCCGGGGAGGCCATGCGCCAGGCCAAGGCCCTGGGGCCCAACAGCTACCAGTACGCCAATGCGGCGATGAACCATTCGGCGCGCGAGCGCCTGGCCATCGAGCGCCACCTGCGCCACGCGCTCGAACGCGGCGAGCTGTCCATCCTCTGGCAGCCGCAGGTCGAGCTGGCGAGCGGCCGCCTGACCGGGCTGGAAGCGCTGCTGCGCTGGCACAGCGCCGCGCTCGGCGAGGTCGAGCCGGCGCGTTTCATCCCGATCGCCGAGGAAGCCGGCCTGATGATTCCGATCGGCTACTGGGTGCTGCAGGAGATCGGCGCGCAGACGGAACGCTGGCGCGCCGAAGGCCTGGCCGTGCCGCGCATCGGCATCAACTTCAGCGCGCAGCAGCTGCGCGACGCCAACCTGGCCGAGGCGCTGAGCGCAACGCTGGGCTGCCTGGAGGCCGCGGACGAAACGCCCGCCGCCGGCGCGGCGCGCCGTTTCGCGATCGAGGTCACCGAGGGCGCACTCGCCCGGCAGCCCGAGGAGTCGACCGCGCTCTGCGCCGCGTTGCGCCGCAGCGGCATCGGCATCGCGATCGACGACTTCGGCGCCAGCTTCGCCTCGCTCGCCTGGCTCGCCCACCTGCCGATCGACACGCTGAAGATCGAACGCAGCTGCGTGGCGGCGCTGCCGGGCGACGCGCAGGCCTGCGCCGCGGCGCGCGCGATCATCGCCATGGGCCGCGCGCTCGGCCTCGCGGTGCTCGCCAAGGGCGTCGAGCGCCCCG
>RCMZ01000402.1_pt1 | contig 64351 bp, 56 predicted proteins | sample 2041141 | NCBI WGS metagenome assembly RCMZ01 (sample SAMN09708263, study PRJNA481090) | Wastewater metagenome, whole genome shotgun sequencing project. | biome: sewage; isolation source: Davis station wastewater (DW) | place: Antarctica: Davis Station | collected 2010-03-01 | reverse complement strand
ATCCTTTTTCAACCAGAAATTCCGCCGAATACCGGCAACGTTATCAGGCTGTGCGCCAACAGTGGCTGCCACCTGCATTTGATCGAGCCCCTGGGCTTTGACATGGACGACAAGCGCCTGCGCCGCGCCGGGCTCGATTACCACGAGTACGCCACCCTGCAACGCCACGCCGACCTCGCCAGTTGCCTTCAAAGCCTGGGCCAGCCGCGCCTGTTTGCCTTCACCACCAAGGGCTCGCGGCCCTTCCACGATGCCAGCTTCGCCGAGGGCGACGCCTTCTTGTTCGGCCCGGAAAGCCGTGGCCTGCCCGCCGAAGTACTCGACGCCCTGCCCGACGGCCAACGCCTGCGCCTGCCCATGCGCGAAGGCTGCCGCAGCCTGAACCTGTCCAACACGGTCGCCGTGGCGGTGTATGAGGGCTGGCGACAACTGGGTTTCAAGTAAGGGCCCCATAACAAATGTGGGAGCCGGCCTATGCGGAAGCTGGCGTGCCAGTTCCCACACAGGCCGGCTCCCACATGGGATCGGCGTCGCGGTTCGGACTGCTTACTGAACCGTCGGCGAGCCTTCCTGCTGCATGCGTTGCAGTTCTTGCGCGTACAAAGCGTCGAAGTTCACCGGCGCCAGCATCAGGGCCGGGAACGAACCGCGGGTCACCAGGCTGTCCAGCGCTTCACGCGCATACGGGAACAGGATGTTGGGGCAGAACGCGCCCAGGGTGTGGCTCATGGACGCGGCGTCGAGGTTCTTAATCAGGAAGATACCGGCCTGCTGAACTTCGGCGATGAACGCCACTTCTTCGTTTTCGCCGTTCTTGACGGTGACCGACAGGGTCAGCACGACTTCGTGGAAGTCGCCTTCCAGGGCCTTCTGGCGGGTGTTGAGGTCCAGACCGACACTCGGCTCCCAGGCCTGGCGGAAGATCGCCGGGCTTTTTGGCGCTTCAAAGGACAGGTCACGCACATAGATGCGCTGCAGGGAAAATTGCGGGGCGGTTTCTTCTTCGCTTGCCACTGTAGTCTGTTCGTCAGTCATCTCGGATCCTTCTTGATCGCGTGGTCTTCAGGTTTGGGAACTCAGGCCCGGAGCAGCGCGTCGAGCTTGCCGGCGCGGTCCAGGGCAAACAAATCATCACAGCCGCCCACGTGGGTGGTGCCGACCCAGATCTGCGGCACCGAGGTGCGGCCAGCTTTCTGGGCCATTTCGGCGCGCACCTGGGGTTTGCCGTCGACCTTGATCTCGTCGAAGGCCACACCCTTGCTGGCCAGCAGGTGCTTGGCACGCGAGCAGAAGGGGCAGTAATCGCTGGAGTAGACGACGACAGCAGTCATGTCACTTCACCAGCGGCAGGTTGTCGGCTTTCCAGCTCGACACGCCGCCCGACAGCTTGGCGGCGTTGTAGCCAGCCTTGACCAGTTCGCGGGCGTGAGTGCCGGCGTGCTGGCCCATGGCATCGACCAGGATGATGGTCTTGGCCTTGTGCTTTTCCAACTCGCCCACGCGCGCGGTCAGTTTGTCCTGGGGGATGTTCAGCGCGCCGACGATGTGGCCAGCGGCGAAATCCTTGGTTGGGCGGATGTCGATCACCACGCCGGCGTCCTTGTTGACCAGCGCGGTCAGCTCGCCCGTGCTCAGGCTGCGGCCGCCACCTTGCATCTGGTGAGCGATCAGCAGGCCCAGCAGTACGACGAAGGCGCCGACGAGCAGATAGTGATTAGTGGCAAATTCAATCAGGTGAGCAACCATCGAAGGAGGTTCCAGGGCGTTAAAATGTCGGCCAGTATACACAGCCGCCAATGCCGACCAAACCCCGCCCGGCGGTGACTTGGATTGAACTTGCCTTTAAACTGCCACTCCCTTTTTCACCGCCCTCCTTTTAACTTCGCCACGAGTGGACTCCATGACTACCACGCCCAAACCTTTGGTCCTGATGATTCTCGATGGCTTCGGTCACAGTGACAGCCACGAATCCAACGCCGTGTACGCCGCGAAAAAACCGGTGCTCGATCACCTGTGCGCCACGCAGCCCAACGGCTTGATCTCGGGCTCGGGCATGGATGTCGGCCTGCCGGACGGCCAAATGGGCAACTCCGAAGTCGGCCACATGAACCTCGGCGCGGGCCGCGTGGTGTACCAAGACTTCACCCGCGTGACTAAATCGATCCGCGACGGCGAGTTCTTCGAGAACCCGACCCTCTGCGCCGCCGTGGACAAAGCCGTGGCCGCCGGCAAAGCCGTGCACTTCATGGGCCTGCTCTCCGATGGCGGCGTGCACAGCCACCAGGATCACCTGATCGCCATGGCCGAATTGGCCTTCAAGCGCGGTGCCGAACACATCTACTTGCACGCCTTCCTCGATGGCCGCGACACGCCGCCCAAAAGCGCGCAATCGTCCATTGAGCTGCTGGACGAAACCTTCAAGACCCTGGGCAAGGGCCGCATCGCCAGCCTGATCGGCCGCTATTTCGCCATGGACCGCGACAACCGCTGGGACCGCGTGGCCCAGGCCTACAACCTGATCGTCGACGGCCAGGCGCAGTTCCACGCCGCCACCGCCCAGGAAGGCCTGCAAGCGGCCTACGCGCGCGGCGAGAGCGACGAGTTCGTCAAGGCCACCGCCATCGGTGCGCCGGTCAAGGTCGAAGACGGCGACGCCGTGGTGTTCATGAACTTCCGTGCCGACCGCGCCCGCGAGCTGAGCCGGGTGTTCGTCGAGGACGGCTTCAAGGAATTCGAGCGCGCACGCCAGCCGGCCCTGGCCGGGTTCGTCATGCTCACCCAATACGCGGCCAGCATTCCCGCGCCTTCGGCCTTCGCCCCGGGCAGCCTGGAAAACGTGCTGGGCGACTACCTGGCGAAAAACGGCAAGACCCAACTGCGTATCGCCGAAACCGAAAAATACGCCCACGTGACCTTCTTCTTCTCCGGCGGGCGCGAAGAGCCCTTCCCCGGCGAAGAGCGCATCCTGATCCCGTCGCCGCAAGTGGCCACCTACGACCTGCAACCGGAAATGAGCGCGCCCGAAGTCACCGACAAAATAGTCGACGCCATCGAAAACCAACGCTTTGACGTGATCGTGGTCAACTACGCCAACGGCGACATGGTCGGCCACAGCGGTGTGTTCGACGCCGCGGTCAAGGCTGTGGAATGCCTGGACCTGTGCGTCGGGCGTATCGTCCAGGCCCTGGAAAAGGTCGGCGGGGAAGCCCTGATTACCGCCGACCACGGCAACGTCGAGCAGATGTCCGACGCGTCAACCGGCCAGGCCCATACCGCCCACACCACCGAGCCGGTGCCGTTCATCTACGTCGGCAAGCGCGACCTCAAGGTGCGCGAAGGCGGCGTGCTGGCCGACGTCGCGCCGACCATGCTCAAGCTGCTGGGCCTGGAACAGCCCAAGGAAATGACCGGGACTTCGATCCTCGTCTAACCCCCAAAAAACCGGTGGGAGCGAGCCTGCTCGCGATGACGTCGGCACATCCAGCGGCCAAGTCGCCCGATGCGCCATCATCGTAAGCAGGCTCGCTCCTACCGTGGTTTCCAGGGTTTTTCGGGTCAGTCATCACACAGCCCCAATTGGGCGTTTTTTTTGCTGCCCATGGCGGGCATACTAGGCCGTCCCTTTCCCTGGTGTCGCCCGCCTCTATGCTTCGCGCCCTGATTGCCCTTGCCCTGACCTGCCTGCTCCAACCGGCCTTCGCCGACGAACGCGCGCAGACCCAACAACAGTTGGACGCCACGCGTCAGGACATTGCCGAGCTGAAAAAGCTATTGGGCAAGTTGCAGGAAGAAAAAACCGGCGTGCAGAAAGACCTGCGCGGCACCGAAACCGAAATGGGCAACCTGGAAAAGCAGGTCGAGACGCTGCAAAAAGAGCTCAAGAAGAGCGAATCCGAGCTGCAACGGCTCGATGAGGAGAAAAAAAAACTCCAGAGCGCGCGCGTTGAACAACAACGCCTGATCGCCATCCAGGCCCGGGCCGCCTACCAGAACGGGCGCCAGGAGTACCTCAAGCTGCTGCTCAACCAGCAGAACCCGGAAAAATTCGCCCGCACCCTCACCTATTACGACTACCTGAGCCAGGCCCGCCTGGAGCAGTTGAAGAACTTCAACGAAACCCTGCGCCAACTGGCCAACGTCGAGCAGGATATCGCCCTGCAACAGGCGCAGTTGCTGGTGCAAAAAAGCAGCCTCGACAGCCAGCGCGAAGAACTGGACAAGGTCCGCAAGGAGCGCCAGCAAGTGCTGGCCAAGCTCAACGGCGACCTCAAGGCCCGCGACGCCAGGCTCCAGGCCCGCCAGCAGGACCAGGCCGACCTGTCCAAGGTCCTCAAAACCATCGAAGAAACCCTGGCGCGCCAGGCTCGCGAGGCAGAAGAGGCGCGGCAAAAAGCGCTGATCGCCCAGCAGGAAGCCGAAAAAAAGCGTTTGCGTGAGGCCCAGGCCGACGCTGGCCAAAGCCCGCGCACACCGGCCAAGGCTACGCCTGGCGCGCTGGTTTCCAGCACCGGTGCGACCTTCGGCGGCGCATTTGCTTCAGCCCGGGGAAAACTTCCATGGCCGGTTGATGGTCGATTGCTTGCGCGATTTGGCGAAGGCCGCGGCGATGACGCCCGGACCAAGTGGGACGGGGTGATGATTAGCGCCTCGCCCGGCAGCCAGGTGCGGGCCGTGCACGGCGGGCGCGTGGTGTTTGCCGATTGGCTGCGCGGCGCCGGGCTGCTGGTGATCCTCGACCACGGCAACGGTTATTTGAGTTTGTACGGCCACAACCAGACGCTGCTCAAGGCCGCCGGGGATGTGGTCAAGGCCGGCGAGTCCATTTCCACTGTCGGCAGCAGTGGCGGACAGGACACGCCAGCACTGTATTTCGCTATTCGTCAGCAGGGTCACCCGAGTGATCCAGCACAATGGTGCCGCGCACAAGGATAAGCGCGCTGCCTTACTCAGGAGTTCGACATGCTGCATTTGTCCCGCCTCACCTCGCTGGCCCTGACGATCGCCATTGTGATCGGGGCGCCGTTGGCGTTTGCCGCCGATACGGCGCCACTGCCAGCGGCCGCTACCACCAAGGCGCCGCTGCCACTCGATGAGCTGCGCACCTTTGCCGAGGTCATGGACCGCATCAAGGCCGCCTACGTCGAACCGGTAGACGACAAGACCCTGCTGGAAAACGCCATCAAGGGCATGCTCAGCAACCTCGACCCGCACTCGGCCTACCTGGGCCCCGAAGACTTCGCCGAATTGCAGGAAAGCACCAGCGGCGAATTCGGCGGCCTGGGCATTGAAGTCGGCGTCGAAGACGGCTTTATCAAAGTGGTCTCGCCCATTGACGACACCCCGGCGTCCAAGGCCGGCATCCAGGCCGGCGACTTTATCGTCAAGATCAACGGCCAACCGACCCGTGGCCAGAGCATGACCGAAGCCATCGACAAGATGCGCGGCAAGATCGGCGAGAAAATCACCCTGACCCTGGTGCGCGACGGCGGCACGCCGTTCGACGTGACGCTGACCCGCGCCACCATCCAGGTCAAGAGCGTCAAGGCGCAGTTGCTGGAGTCGGGCTACGGCTACATCCGCATCACGCAGTTCCAGGTCAAGACCGGCGACGAGGTGTCCAAGGCCCTGGCCAAGTTGCGCAAGGACAACGGCAAAAAGCTCAGCGGCGTGATCCTGGACCTGCGCAACAACCCCGGCGGCGTGCTGCAATCGGCGGTGGAGGTGGTCGATCACTTCATCACCAAGGGCCTGATCGTCTACACCAAGGGCCGCATCGCCAACTCCGAGTTGCGCTTCTCCGCAACCGGCAAGGACGAAAGCGAAGCTGTGCCGATGGTGGTGCTCATCAACGGCGGCAGCGCCTCGGCCTCGGAGATTGTCGCCGGCGCCTTGCAGGACCAGAAACGCGCGGTGGTCATGGGCACCACCAGTTTCGGCAAGGGTTCGGTGCAAACCGTGCTGCCGCTGAACAACGACCGCGCCTTGAAGATCACCACTGCGCTGTATTTCACCCCCAACGGCCGCTCGATCCAGGCCCAGGGCATCGTGCCCGACATCGAAGTGCGCAAGGCCAAGATCACCAACGAGCAGGACGGCGAATACTTCAAGGAAGCCGACCTGCAAGGCCACCTGGGCAACGGCAACGGCGGGGCGGACAAGCCCAGCGGTTCCGGCGCCAAGGCCAAGCCCATGCCCCAGGACGACGACTACCAATTGGCCCAGGCCCTGAGCCTGCTCAAGGGCCTGAGCATCACCCGCGGCAACTGAGATGCGCCTGCGGTTGATCCTCGCCCTGCTGGGCTGTGTGGCCGGCGCCGCCCAGGCGGCGCCGAGCGACAGCCCAGCCAAGCCCCACAAGGCCTACCTGAGCCTTATCATCGACGACCTGGGGCAGAACCTGCCCCGGGATCGGCGTGTGCTGGCCCTGCCCGGGCCGGTCACCACGGCGATCATGCCCGACACGCCCCACGCCGCCGAATTCGCCCGCGAAGCCTATCGCGCCGGCAAAATCGTCATCCTGCACATGCCCATGGACCCGGCCACCGGGCCGTTCGCCTGGCACCCCGAACTGCCCATCGAGGAGCTGAAAAAACGCCTCGACGCCGCATTCAAGGCCGTGCCCTACACCAGCGGCATCAACAACCACATGGGCAGCCGCATGACAGCCCAACGGCCGGCCATGGCCTGGTTGATGGCCGACCTGCAACAGCGCCACAAATTTTTCGTCGATAGCCGCACCAGCGCCAGCACCGTGGCCGCCGCCGAGGCGCAGAAGATCGGCCTGGCCAGCGTCTCGCGGGATGTGTTCCTGGATGACGAGCGCACCGAAGCGGCCATCGCCGCGCAGCTTGAAAGCGCCATTGTCCTGGCGCAAAAGCACGGTTCGGCGGTCATCATCGGCCACCCTTACCCGCAGACCCTGGCGGTTTTACAGCGCGAATTGCCGCGCCTCAAGGCCCGCGGTATCGAATGGATCGACATCCGCCAAATGATCGGCGTGCGCAGCAACCGTGCAAGCGCTGCCCACGGCAACGACGGCACCTACCGCTAGCGCCGGCCCCATAGATAGCTACCGCTTTTCGCACCGCAGTTCCTGATTAGGTAGTGCACCACCCCGCAATCGGCGGGGTGCCACTGACCCATAAGGAGCGACATGAACACACCCTCTTCACTTTTCGGCGCCTTGCTCGCAGGCGTTCTATGCGTCCCCGTGCTGGCCTCACCCAGCGATTTTGGCGCCAACCTGGCCAACCTCACCCCTTCCCGGCTGCTGACCAACGACCGCGGCCAAAACCGCCACTGGTCCGGCGTAGGCCGCGTGCGCAACGAAACCAACACCCTGTGCACCGCCAGCCTGCTCGACACCCGTAACGGCGAAGGCAACGCCACGGGCCCGGCCTATATCATCACCAGCAGCCATTGCATCCACCGCACCAACGAGTTCGTGCACAAGGACATGCCGCTCAAGGGCAGCATCTCGTTCAACTACTTCGACGACACCCTTGCCACCCTCAAGACCTATCCCCTCAAAACCCTGAAGTGGAGCAGCAGCCAGGGCGTGGACCTGGCGATCATCGAACTCGACAGCGCCCTGGCCACGCTGATCGACAACGGCATCACCCCGCTGAAACTGGCTGAAGAGGCACCCGCAGACGGCAGCGACATCCTGGCCCTGAGCGCCCCGGCCTGGGACACCCTGCGCCTATCCGCCTGCACCCAGCAGGCCTCGGCGGAAATCGTCGAGCAGCCCTACGTCTGGCGCGTAACGATGAAAAACCAATGCCAAGGCATCGCCCCGGGCAGCTTCGGTGGGCCCCTGCTCAATCGCCAGTCCAACGAGATCTTCGGCATCCTCGGCACCAGCACCCGCGGTTCCAATGCCGATAAGAAATGCCAACGCGACGCCCCCTGCGAGGTCAAGAACGGTATCGCCACTCGCCACGCCGACAGCAACTACGGCAGCCCGGTCACCTTCCTGCGCAGTTGTTTTGTCGAAGGTGTGCTGCACAGCAATATCGACACCTGCGACCTCTACCCCACCACCGTCATCGGCTTCAAGAACCCGCAGCCGATCAAGCAGTACTACGTCACGGCCAACAAAGGCTCCAAAAGCATCATCCCCACCTGGGACCTGAGGTTCACCATCAACACCCCGTTCTACCGCTACAAAACCACGCGCCGCGCCATCGACTGCGAAAACCCGGCCCTCTACAGCGCCCCCGTAGCCGCCGAAAACGCCTACATCAACGACCCCATCGGCCCGCAGACTGGCATGCACATGCTGTGCGTGGTCGGCGTCGAATCGGCCGAGCAGCCCGTCACCCCCGGCATGATGAAAAATGCCCTGACCCTGGCAGTGGAACTGGCTGAACCGGGCCCGGCGCGCACCCCGGACGTGAGCATCAGCCTCGATAAGGAAGGGCTGCAGGCTTACACCGTGAAATGGAAAATGGCCCCGCCCTTCATGAGCCGCTACACCTACAAAATGGGCCCAGCCCACAGCACTGACTGCCTACGCCCTGTAGGCTACCTGGCCATCCCCCTGCCGCGACCAGAGCCGGAAGACGACGATGAGGGTGAAGATATTTATCACCACCCGTTGGAAGACCAAGCCATCACTCCCGCGGATGATGACTTCATCCAGATAGTCAGCACCAACACCCACCCGATCAAAATCTGCACCTATGCCTACGACCAGGCCGACCAGCCTTCGACGTTACGTGTGGATATTCTCAAGCCGCGCTAACCGGCCACATCTCATCCAAGGCAATGACAGGAGTCGAAACCCATGGACCCCTTTAGATATAAAGATCTGCAAATAGGATTTACCGAGCACTTTATTTACCTATGGAATAACCGGCACCCGATGGCAGGAACAATCGGCAGCCAGAAAGCCACTTTCTGGCGCCCTAGAATTTCTCAGCAACTGTTCGGCTATCATCCCGTCGGAGACTGTATTTACCCACACTTCGATGACATCAATTACAAACACATGGTCCCCATCGTGCGTGACATAGAGGGTGCTCAAGGCACCGCGCTACGTGAACCGCTCTCGTATGAGCAGGTATGGGACAGCGAAGGATTCAATACGCAAAACCATAAAGGCAGTTGGAACACGTCCCTATGGCGCCCGATACCGCCACCCGGTTACGTCGCGATGGGCCTGGTGGTGGGCAATGGGCTGGAGCAGCCCCGTACGGATGCCGTGCGCTGCCTGCGCGAAGACCTGGTTATTGAGTCATCCATCGGCGACCTCATCTGGAGCAACCGTGGCTCCCAGGCAGATAAGGACTTCAGTGCCTGGGACATCACCCCTCCAGCGGCGTTGGCAGGCGAAGTCTACTTCTGCGCGAACACGTTCGCGGGTATTGGCGCCTATACCAAACCAAACACCATGGCCACGGCTTACGCCTTGCGAGTCAGTATGCCCGTGACGGCAACCATACCCGCCGATGCTCCGCAGCTTACAAGCCATGCCGAACCTTCAAGTCTCGACAGCAATACACGCACGGGCTTCACTGAACTTCCCTGGTTCACGATAAAAGACCCGCAACTGAGTGCCTTTGAACAAGTATCGCAATCGCCAACTTATAAAGTGGAAAGAACCGACCGCTACATCCTGATCGGCCACGGGCATAACACTGCTGAATCGCCCCAACGCTATAACTGGTCTACGACGACGGGCATCAACAGCGCCGCCGCCAATACCTTTAGCGCAACAACCTCAATTGACATCAGGGCGCCGTGGGCAGTCGCAACGCACTTCAAGGCATCGGCAAAGTTGAGTGCAATAACCACACCCCAAGGCTGGTCAGAAGCAAAAACCCTGAACATCTGGAGTGATATTGCGCCCAATACGGCCCTGGCCTTTTACTTGGTCGAGAGCCGTTACAGGTTGCTTCGCAAGGACGGGAGCCAAATAGGGGAAACCTTGTTGTACAAGGATGACCAGGCCAGTTACTGGACCGAATATCCACAGGGCAACGCCTGCAAGGTGGGCATAAAACTCAACTCAAGTGCCAGCAGGGCCGATCAGAGATAGCGCGCCATGATCCGCTCCACCTCGCCTTCTTTGCGCAGTTGATCGAGGGCGAGTTGTAGTTTGCTGACGATCTCGTCCGGCACATCCTTGTTCAACGCCAGGTACAACTCGGCGCTGTGGAAACGCAGCACCGTTTTGAGACCGGTGACCCCCTCCTGCCGGGCAAGGTAACGGCCGGCCGGGTCGCCGGTGGCCCACAGGTCGATCTGGCCGCTGACCAGTTTGCGCGCATTGTCCTGGTCCCGTAGCGCCACGATGGGCGCCAGGCCCTGCTTGGTCAGCGTCTCGGCAATGGCATCGCCCTTGTAGGCGCCGATCTTGTATTTGCGCGCCTGCTCCAGGGTTTGCAGGGTGATTTTGCTATCGGCGCGGGCGAGCATGATCCAGTCGTCCGGGCCGATGGGGCCGACCCATTTGAACAACGCTTCGCGGTCGGGCAGTCGCGCCATGACGAACACGCCGTAGCCGGGTTTTTCCAGGGCCAGTTTGTAGATACGTTCCCACGGGAAGCGCAGGGTCAGGCTGTAGTTAATGCCAGCACGTTTGAACATTTCCCGCACGATATCCACGGCGATGCCGTCGATATTCTCGTCCTGGGCGAAGTTCTTACCGTTTTTTGCCATGTTGTAGGGCGGAAAGTTTTCCGTCAGCAGCACCACGCTGGGGCGGTGAGGCTCAGCCGCCCACGCCGGGCCGGCGAGGAGCAACGCGGCGCTGGCCAATACAGGAAGAAAGCGTTTGAGCATGACGGTTACCCAAATCCATGGCGTGGCCCAGAGTGCCGTGAGCCCGCCATGCTGTCCAGTAGCCAGTGGTGCTAGCGCACGGTAATCCCGCGGGCCGCCATGTAGGCCTTGGCTTCGGGGACGGTGTATTCGCCAAAGTGGAAAATACTCGCCGCCAACACCGCGCTGGCGTGGCCTTCGAGGATGCCGTCGGCCAGGTGCTGGAGGTTGCCGACACCGCCAGAGGCGATCACTGGGATGCCCAGGGCATCGCTGATGGCGCGGGTCACGCCCAGGTCGAAGCCGTTTTTCATGCCGTCCTGGTCCATGCTGGTCAGCAATATTTCGCCGGCGCCCAGGCCTTCCATCTTCACCGCCCACTCCACCGCGTCCAGGCCGGTGGGTTTGCGCCCGCCGTGGGTGAAGATTTCCCAGCGCGGGGTTTGGCCCGGCAGCGAAACCTTCTTGGCGTCAATGGCGACCACGATGCACTGCGAGCCGAAATGCTGCGCGGCCTCGCCGACGAACTCGGGGTTGAACACCGCCGCGGTGTTGATGGACACCTTGTCCGCCCCGGCATTGAGCAGGTTGCGGATGTCTTGCACGGTGCGCACGCCGCCGCCCACGGTCAGCGGGATAAACACCTGGCTGGCCATGCGCTCGACGGTGTGCAGCGTGGTGTCGCGGCCATCGACGCTGGCGGTGATATCCAGGAAGGTGATCTCGTCCGCACCCTGCTCGTCGTAGCGCCGGGCGATTTCCACCGGGTCGCCCGCGTCGCGGATGTTCTCGAACTTGACGCCCTTGACCACACGGCCGTTATCCACGTCCAGGCAAGGGATGATGCGTTTGGCCAATGCCATGGGGGCTCATCTCCGATAAGAGTTATTAGCGGCCAGCTACAAGCGGCAAGTAGAAGCGGTTGGCTTTTGCTTGCCGCTTGTAGCTGGAAACTTGCCGCTTAAAACGTGCTGCTTGCCGCATCGCAGAGCGCTTGCGCCTCGGCCACGTCCAGCGTGCCTTCGTAGATCGCACGGCCAGTGATGGCGCCGATGATGCCAGGGGCCTTGGCGTCCAGCAGGGCCTGGATGTCGCCCAGGTTGTGGATGCCGCCGGAGGCGATCACCGGGATCCGTGTCGCGACGGCCAGGGCCGCGGTGTAGGAGACGTTGCAGCCCTGCATCATGCCGTCTTTGGCGATGTCGGTATAAACGATGGCCGACACGCCGTCGCTTTCAAACTGCTTGGCCAGGTCGATCACCTGCACGGTGCTGATTTCGGCCCAGCCGTCGGTGGCGACGAAACCGTCCTTGGCGTCCAGGCCAACGATGATCTTGCCCGGGAAGGCGCGGCAGGCCTCGGCCACGAAGGCCGGGTCCTTGACGGCTCTGGTGCCGATGATGACGTAGCTCACACCGGCCTTGACGTAGTGTTCGATGGTGTCCAAGGAGCGAATACCGCCGCCGATCTGGATCGGCAGGTTCGGGTAGCGCTTGGCGATGGCGGTAACCACTTCACCGTTGACCGGTTGGCCTTCAAAGGCGCCGTTGAGGTCCACCAGGTGCAGGCGCCGGCAACCGCCGTCCACCCATTTGGCAGCCATGCTCACCGGGTCGTCGGAAAACACCGTGGAATCTTCCATGCGGCCTTGGCGCAGACGCACGCAAGCGCCGTCCTTGAGATCGATAGCGGGAATAATGAGCATGCTTTTTCCTTCGTCAAAAGAGCTGCGAGCTGCAAGCTTTAAGCTGCAAGCAGGCATGCGTATCAATTCTTGCAGCGTGAAGCGCGAAGCTTGCCGCTGCTCTAGTTTTTCTCAAGCGCCCATAAGTCGCTTTCGATGCTTTCAAAACGCTCTTTGAGGTGCGCTTGCACGTCGAAAATCGCCCGGTTGTAGTAGTGCGGGGCGATTTCGCGGGTGAATAGCTCAAGGATTTCCGCGGCCTCGAACGAGCCCAGGTCGAGCTCGAAACGGTCCTGCATGAAGCGCTTGATCTTGTGGTTGGCCTCGCTTTCCTGCTCGGCGGTGAGGGTCAGGATCGGCGGCTTTTTTTTCGCGGCCATTACCAGCGCCCGTCCCAAGTGGCGAAGTTCTGCAGCAATTGCAGGCCATGGGTGTGGCTCTTCTCCGGGTGGAACTGCACCGCGAACCGCGAGCCATCGGCCAGGGCCGCGGCGAAGTCGACGCCGTAATGGCCGCTGCCCACCACCTGCTGCGCATTGGCGGCGGCGATGTAGTAGCTGTGCACGAAGTAAAAACGCGCCAGGTCCGGGATGTCGTGCCACAGCGGGTGCGGCACCGACTGGCGCACTTCGTTCCAGCCCATGTGCGGCACTTTCAGGTGTTCGCCGTCTTCGTGCAGGCCCTTGCCGAAGAACTTCACGTTGCCGGGGAACAAGCCGATGCAATCCACCCCGGCGTTTTCTTCGCTGTGGTCGAGCAACGCCTGCATGCCCACGCAAATGCCCAGGAACGGGCGATCCTGGCTGACTTCGCGCACCAGGGCATCGAAGCCCAGGCGACGAATCTCGGCCATGCAGTCGCGGATCGCGCCGACACCGGGGAACACCACGCGATCGGCTTCGCGGATCACGTTGGCGTCACTGGTAATCAGCACCTTGCCCGCGCCCACGTGCTCCAGGGCCTTGGCCACCGAATGCAGGTTGCCCATGCCGTAGTCGATGACGGCGACGGTCTGCATTACAGAACGCCTTTGGTCGATGGCATTTGCCCGGCCATGCGGTCATCGAGCTCCACAGCCATGCGCAGCGCACGGCCGAAGGCCTTGAACACGGTTTCGATCTGGTGGTGGGTGTTGCTGCCCCGCAGGTTGTCGATGTGCAGGGTGACGTTGGCGTGGTTGACGAAGCCCTGGAAGAACTCCTGGAACAGGTCCACATCAAAGCCGCCCACGGTGGCGCGGGTGTAGGGCACGTGCATTTGCAGGCCGGGGCGGCCAGAGAAGTCGATCACCACGCGCGACAGCGCTTCGTCCAGCGGCACGTAGGCATGGCCGTAGCGGCGGATGCCTTTCTTGTCGCCAATGGCCTTGCTGAACGCCTGGCCCAGGGTGATGCCGACGTCTTCCACCGTGTGGTGGTCGTCGATATGCAGGTCGCCCTTGCTTTCGATATCCAGGTCGATCAGCCCATGACGGGCGATTTGATCCAGCATGTGCTCAAGAAAGGGAACGCCGATATCGAATCGGGCCTTTCCAGTGCCATCCAGGTTGATCGAGGCTTTGATCTGGGTTTCCAGAGTGTCGCGCTCGACGGATGCCTTACGTTCGGCCATCACCAGCTCCGCAAAATCATTGGGCGAAAAAGGTGGCCATTATAGGGTGCCCGGGCGCCAAACAGAAACCTCATGAGCACATCCCCGATGGGCTGGAAGCCGCGCCGTCAGGGGTGTACATGTGCGTACAAGCTGGTTTTAGCGGACCGGGTTTGCCGTGCGAGATGGAGGAATGCGGGCTTGTGTGGGAGCGGGCCTGCCCGCGCTTGCAGAATGTCGATCAACATCACCTTTTCTGACACGCCGCCGTCGCGGGCAAGCCCGCTCCCACAAAGGAGGTTAGTGAAACAACACCGCCGTCTTCTGCAACGTCACCCACACCCCCCACGCCAACGGGACGCCCACCGCCAGCCAGGCCGCAACCACCCAGGGCCGGCTGCTTTCGCTGGCCTGCCATTGCAGCACCGTGCTGCTGTCGGCGCCTTTGTCGTGGCCCAGGGCCTGTTCGGCGGCGAGCTGGGCGTCGGTCATGAAGTATTTGTCCGCCACCGGCCGCACCAGCAGGTTGCAGAGGAACCCCAGCACCAGCAGGCCGGCGAGGATGTACAGGGTGATGTCATAGGCCGCCGCGCGCTCGACGCCGATGCTCAACTGATATTCGCGCAGGTAGTTCACCAGCACCGGCCCCAACACCCCGGCCGCCGCCCACGCGGTGAGCAGGCGCCCATGGATGGCGCCGACCATCTGTGTGCCGAACAGGTCCGCCAGGTAGGCCGGCACCGTGGCGAAACCGCCGCCGTACATCGACAGGATGATGCAGAACGCCGCCACGAACAGCGCCACGTTACCCAGGTGGCCGAGGTTGGGGATCAGCGCATACAGCGCAAAACCCAGGGCAAAGAACACGAAATAGGTGTTCTTGCGCCCCAGGTAGTCGGAAAACGACGCCCAGAAAAACCGCCCGCCAATGTTGAACAGGCTGAGCAAACCGGTGAAGCCGGCAGCAATGGCGGCGACCTGCGCCAATTGCGCGGCATCCAGTTGGCTGAAGGTCAGGTCGTTGCCCAGCAGTTTGCCGGCAAACACCTCCTGCAACAGCGGCGAGGCCATGCCCAGGATGCCGATGCCCGCCGAGACGTTCAGGCACAGCACCAGCCACACCAAAGCAAACTGCGGGGTTTTCCAGGCCACGCTCACATGCACATGGCGGTGGGTAATCATCGCGTTGGCGGTTTTTTTCGCCGGTGGGCTCCAGCCTTCAGGCTTCCAACCGGTGGGCGGCACGCGGTAGGCCAGCGCACCGCCGATCATGAACACGAAGTAAATCGCCGCCATCACCACAAAGCTCTGCCACACGCCGACGCTGGTGGACGAGGCGAAATGGCCCATCAGCAACGCCGCCAGCGGCGCACCGACCATCGCCCCGCCGCCAAAGCCCATGATCGCCATGCCGGTGGCCATGCCGCGTTTGTCGGGGAACCACTTGATAAGGGTCGAGACTGGCGAGATATAACCCAGGCCCAGGCCGATACCGCCGATCACCCCGGAGCCGAGCCACATCAGCCAGATCTGGTGGGTGTAGACCCCCAGCGCGGAAATCAGCAAGCCACCGCACCAGCACAACGCCGATACCACACCAGCCTTGCGCGGCCCGGCGTGCTCCAGCCAACCGCCCCAGACAGCCGCCGAGCAGCCCAGGAAAATGAAGAACAGGGTGTAGATCCAGCCCAACATGGAGATCGGCCAGTCGCACTGCGCCGAAAAAACCTGCTCGATAAACCCTGTGCCCGGCGCGCAGGCCACGGCCGTGGTCACGCCCCACGCCTTGGACAGCGGAATCCAGAACACCGAAAAGCCATAGGCCATGCCGATGCACAAATGAATGGCCAACGCGGCCGGCGGAACCAGCCAACGGTTGAACCCGGGCTTGGCAATAATGCGCTCCTTGGCCAGGAACGCGGGCTGCGCAGCGATGCTGCCAGCCTCGGTGCTGATGCTCATCTTGTTGTATCCCCCAATGTTGAGTAGCGTTCGCCGGCCGCACTTCGCCCCAGCCTTGGTGCACGCAGGCATGGCTGTTTTATCGGGTGAAGCTCCAAGAACGCGACGTTAAGCCGCAGAAGGACGGGCGAACCGGCAGAGGTTACCATTTGCGTCTGGCGGATAAACCCTGCTGATCCGGCGTTTTATGCGCCATCTGTACTTGCCCCGCACAAGGAACCCCCATGCCCATCGTTGTCCAGACGCTGCACGAAGCGACCTACCAGGACCAGCAAGACTTGCGCAAGATCTACCACGACGCGCCGCCCTGGCTATTCGCGCCGTTTGCCGACGACCTGCAGCTGATCGAAAGCGCCCTGGCCGAGGCTAGCCTGATCGCCGGGCGCTTCAACGATCGCCTGCTGGGTGCGGCGCGCCTGCAACGCCAGGGGCAGGTCTGGCATCTTTCCCAACTATGCGTACGAAAAATCACCCGACGACGTGGAGTAGCGGAACGCCTGGTGTGCGAAGCCCAGCGTATGGCCGCGCAACAAGGCGCGCAGCTGCGCCTGCAAGCGCCCGCCGGCCACCTGGAGGCCCAGGCCCTGGCCGCCAAACTGCACCTGCCGCTGGACCTGCTGTAACCGTACCCGGTAGTCAGGCACCGGGTTGGCGGCGCTATACTCCCCGGCTAATTCCGCACTCGACACACTGAAAGGACGCGCCCATGAAAGCGTTTGGCAAAATCCTGGGGCTGGTCATTCTCGGGCTGTTGCTGGTCATCGTGGCCCTGGGCTTTGCCCTGACCCACCTGTTCGACCCCAACGACTACAAAGACGAGATCCGCCAGATCGCCCGCGACAAGGCCCACATCGAGCTGACACTCAATGGCGACATCGGCTGGAGCCTCTTCCCTTGGCTGGGCCTGGAGCTGCATGACGCCGGCATCGCCACCCTGACCAACCCCGACAAGCCGTTCGCCGACCTGCAAATGCTCGGCCTCTCCGTGCGCGTACTGCCCCTGCTGCGCCGCGAAGTGCAGATGAGCGACGTGCGGGTCGAAGGCCTGAACCTGCGCCTGAACCGCGACAAGCACGGCCACGGCAACTGGCAGGACATCGGCAAGGCCAAGGCGCCCGACACCGCCGCCACGCCGAAAGTAGACGCCAGCACCACCCCCGCCACGCCTGCCCCGGCGCCGGAAAAACCCGCGCAACCGATCCGCCTGGACATCGACAGCCTGACCGTGAACAACGCCCGGGTTGAATACTTCGACGAACAAAGCGGCCAGCAACTAAGCGCCGAAAGCATCCAGTTGAGCACCGGGGCCATCCACGAAGGCAGCAATATCCCGCTCAAGCTCACTGCATTCCTGAGCAGCAACCAACCCGTGGTGCGGGTACGTTCGGAGCTGGCCGGCGAGCTGCGTTTTGACCGCGCCCTCCAGCGCTATCAGTTCGAGGACATGAAACTGTCCGGCGAAGTTTCCGGTGAACCGCTGCAAGGCAAGACCATGACCTTCGCCGCCCAAGGCCAGTTGCTGGTAGACATGGCCGCCAACATTGCCGAGTGGAACGGCCTGAAAATCTCCGCCAACCAGTTGCGCGCCCTGGGCGAACTGAAGGTCAACGACCTGGACAAGACCCCGCAGATCAGCGGTGGCCTGTCGATTGCCCAGTTCGACCTGACGAAATTCGTCGACAGCATCGGCCAGACCCTGCCCGCCATGGGCGAAGGCAGCCTGAGCAAGGTCGAACTGGTCAGCCGCCTCAAGGGCACGCCCACCAGCCTGGCCCTGGAAGACCTCAACCTGAAGCTCGACGCCAGCACCTTCACCGGGCGCATCGCCGTCGACGACTTCGCCAAGCAATCCCTGCGCGTGCAGCTCAAGGGCGACACCCTCGACGTCGACCGCTACCTGCCGCCCAAATCCGCCCAAGCCAACAGCGCCGCCGTGGCGCGCCAGGCCGAAGTCAAGAGCAGCGAGGCGGACGCCATGGCCAGCGCCGGCGCGGGCACCACGCCGTTGCCGGACGCGCCGACCAAGGGCGCCTGGAGCACCGAACGCCTGCTGCCGGTGGAACGCCTGGGCAAACTGGACATCGCCGCCGACCTCAACTTCGGCCAACTGACCCTCGACAAACTGCCGATCCACAACGCCGCGCTCAAGGCCTCCGGCCAGGGCGGCGTGCTCAAGCTGGAAAACCTGCGCGGCGAGCTCTACAACGGCACGTTCGAGGCCAGCGGCAACCTCGACGTACGCCCCGCTGCGCCGCTGCTGAGCCTGCGCACGCGCCTCAACAAAGTGCCGGTCGAACGCATCCTCGAAAGCCAGGGCCAAGTGCCCCAGGTCAAAGGCCTGGTCAACCTCGACAGCAACCTGAGCGGCAGCGGCAACAGCCAGAAAGCCCTGGTGGACAGCCTCAATGGCAACGTCGGCTTCGTCATCAACAACGGCGTGCTGGTCAACGCCAACCTTGAGCAGCAACTGTGCCAAGGCATCGCCCTGCTCAACCGCAAGACCCTGAGCGGCACTCCGCGCGGCAAGGACACGCCCTTCCAGGAACTCAAAGGCAACCTGACCCTGCGCAACGGCGTGGCCAGCAACCCGGACCTGAAAGTGCGCATCCCCGGCCTGACCGTCAACGGCAACGGCGACGTCGACCTGCGCGTGCTGGGCATGGACTACCGCGTGGGCATCATCATCGAAGGCGACAAGCGCGACATGCCCGACCCGGCCTGCGCCGTGAACCCACGCTACGAAGGCATCGAGTGGCCATTGCGCTGCCGCGGCCCGCTGGAGCTGGGCGCCAAGGCCTGCCGCCTGGACAAGGACGGCCTCGGCCAGGTCGCAACCAAGCTGGCGGGCAACAAGCTCAGCGAAAAACTGGAAGAGAAACTCGGCGACAAGGTCAGCCCCGAGTTGAAAAACGCCCTTAAAGGTCTGTTCAAAAAATGACATCCGAGCAGTTTTCCACCGCCGTGCTGAGCTGGTACGACCGCCACGGCCGCCACGACCTGCCCTGGCAACAGGGCATCACGCCTTACCGGGTGTGGGTCTCGGAAATCATGTTGCAGCAGACCCAGGTCAGCACCGTGCTCAACTACTTCGACCGCTTCATGGCCGCACTGCCCACGGTGCAAGCCCTGGCCGAGGCCCCGGAAGATGAAGTGCTGCACCTGTGGACGGGCCTGGGCTACTACACCCGCGCGCGCAACCTGCAAAAGACCGCGCAGATCACCGTCGCCGAACATGGCGGCCAATTCCCCCGGGACGTGGAAAAACTCGTCGAACTGCCGGGCATCGGCCTGTCCACCGCCGGCGCCATCGCCAGCCTGAGCATGGGCCTGCGGGCGCCGATCCTCGACGGCAACGTCAAACGCGTGCTGGCGCGCTTCACCGCCCAGGAGGGCTACCCGGGCGAACCGAAGGTGGCCAAGGCGTTGTGGGCCACCGCAGAGCGCTTCACGCCCTATGACCGGGTCAACGCCTACACCCAGGCGATGATGGACATGGGCGCCACCCTCTGCACCCGCAGCAAGCCCAGTTGCCTGCTGTGCCCGCTGGAAACCGGCTGCCAGGCACACCTGCTGGGCCTGGAAACCCGCTACCCAATCCCCAAGCCGCGCAAGAGCATCCCGCAAAAACGCACCCTGATGCCCCTGCTGGCCAACCGCGACGGCGCCATTCTGCTCTACCGGCGCCCGTCCACGGGCCTGTGGGGCGGGTTGTGGAGCCTGCCGGAACTCGACGACCTACAGGACCTGGAACACCTGGCGCTGCAGCATTCCCTGCACATGGGCCAACAGCAGCAAATGCCTGGGCTGATCCACACCTTCAGCCACTTCCAACTGGCCATCGAGCCCTGGCTGGTGCGGGTCGAGGAATCGGCCCACCACGTGGCCGAGGCCGACTGGCTCTGGTATAACCTCGCCACCCCGCCGCGCCTGGGCCTTGCCGCCCCGGTGAAAAAACTGCTCAAGCGCGCGGCCGACGTATTGAACGCAGGAGAGTCGTCATGACCCGCACCATCATGTGCCGCAAGTACCACGAAGAACTGCCCGCCCTCGAGCGCCCTCCGTTCCCTGGCGCCAAAGGCCAGGACATCTTCGACCACGTCTCGCAAAAAGCCTGGGGCGACTGGCAAAAACACCAGACCCTGCTCATCAACGAAAAACGCCTGAACATGATGAACGCCGAAGACCGCAAATACCTGCAAGGCGAAATGGACAAGTTCTTCAGCGGCGAGGATTACGCCAAGGCCGAAGGCTATGTGCCCCCCGCCGAATAACCCCACAAAACCGATGCCGGGTCGTAAGCGACGGTAATAATTAAATATTTTTAGAAAACTTGCTTGACGACCCCCTGAAAAACCCGTTAATGCGCCCCGTTGCCCAGATAGCTCAGTCGGTAGAGCAGGGGATTGAAAATCCCCGTGTCGGCGGTTCGATTCCGTCTCTGGGCACCACTTATTAGCTTCAGGTGGTGCAAACATCATCCGAAGCACACAAAAAACCCGCCTAGTGCGGGTTTTTTGCTTTCTGCGGTTTGTGTTCCCTTCTTCTCTTCGCTTACTGGCACGCCCAGGCCTTTTCAGGCCCGGGCGCAGCCTTGGGCTTAGCGCGTACCCCGCAGGCGCAGGGCCGACGGCATGAAGTACGAATCCGGCGGCACGGGTTGGGCGAAGTCCACGGTCTGGGTTTCTTCGTTGTCCAGGTTCTGTACGTAGTAGCGCCGTGCTTGCAGGTCGTGGAAGACGTCCAGGGCGCTCCAGGTGGTGGGCAGGTCGTAGAAATTCTTCAGGTACGCCATCGACACCCGCCACAGCTCGCCTCGGCCATCGTACTGGTCGACCACCGCCGCACCCCAACTGTCCTCATCGAGAAACAACACACGCTTGGAGTAGATGTGCCGCGCCGTCGGCTTGAGGGTGCCTTCCACCACCCACACCCGGTGCAGCTCGTAGCGGGTGTACTGCGGGTTGAGGTGGCCGGGCTTGAGCAGGTCGGCGTACTTCACGTCGGGGCTGGAGACTTTGTAGTTGTTGTACGGGATGTAGATTTCCTTCTTGCCCACCAATTTCCAGTCGTAACGGTCCGGCGCGCCGTTGTACATGTCGGTGTCGTCGGCGGTGCGCAGGCCATCGGAGGCGGCGATGGGCGTGTCGTAGGCCAGGTTCGGCGCGCGGCGCACGCGGCGCTGGCCGGCGTCGTAGATCCAGGCCTGGCGCGGCTCTTTGATCTGGTCCAGGGTTTCGTGCACCAGGGCTGCGCCTCCGGCCAGGCGCGCCGGGCTCTTGACGAAGGCCAGGTAGTAGAACAGCACGTTTTTCAGGTCCGTGAAGGCGCCGTCCTTGCGGTAGTAGTTGAACAGCGCTTCCTGCTGGGAGGTGACCAACGAGAAGCTGCCGTTACGCTGCACCGGCACTTCCGAGGCGCGGCGCACCACGTAGGTACCGCGATAGCGGGTGACGTGGTTCCACAGCGCGCTCACCCCATCCGCCGGGATCGGAAACGGCACCCCGCCATAGGCCCCGGCAAAGCCGTTGCCGCCTTCAAGCAAGGTGGCGCTGGTGGCGTTCTTGAAGGTGTTGTCGTACACCCATTGCGGCGCCGCGCCGGAGCGGCGGCTGGGGTAGATCGGCATCTGGAAGCTGTCCGGGTAGCTGTTGAACAGGGCGATCTGGCCCACGGTGAGCTGGCCCTTGTATTGCTCCAGGTTGGCCTTGGTGATGGTGAACAGCGGTTTGTCGGCGGCGAACGGATCGATGTGGTGCTTGCCCGGCTCGTAGCCCTTGGGCGCCTGGGTGATGCCACCGTCCCACGCCGGGATGGTGCCCGCCGCGTTCCCCGCGCGCTCGGCGCCCAAAGGTGTGAGGGTGGTTTTGAGTTGCTGCGCCTGCTGCGCACTGACCGCCGCCAACGCCTGGCCGGCGCACGCGCTCAGGGCCAGCGCCAGGGCGGCGTTCATCAGGGTGTGTTGCTTGAACATGGAAAGACTCCAAAACGGATAACGGCCATGGGCCCGGCGCACTGCTGCCGGAACACTCACAGGAAGTACTTGAGGTTGAAACCGATGTTGTCGCGGTCGCGGATGCCGTTGTTTTGCCCGCCGCCGTAGAACTCGGTGTATTGCAGTTCGGCCTCCAGCTTGTTCTGGTAGGTGGCTTTGACCCCCAGGGTGTAAGCCTTGCGGCCTTCGATGAAGTTGCCGGCCTGGTAGGAGTTGCCCTTGAAGTCGTCCTTGTAGACCGCGTAGGGCGAGACGTTGACCCCGGCGTACACGTCGTTCCAGGTGCCGTTGAACATCAGGGTGTAGCCGTAGGAGTTGGCGCTGACCTGATCGTCCTTCTCCCCGCCAGATACGTAGGAGTAGTTACCGGTGCCCGCGTAGTGGCGGGTGCTGCCATCCCACGCGCTGTACTTCAGGCTGCTGCCGCGCAGGTGCTCGGTGGCCAGCTCGAAGATGCCGAACAGCGAGTCGAAGCCCACGCTCGGGCCGAAGTTGTAGATGGTGCCCAGGGACGTGTTGAACGCCTCGACCCGCTCGGAGTTATCGATGTTGCTGTCCAGGGTCACCCATTGCCCGCCGATGTTCACCGCTTGCCCCGCCGCCGCGGCGGCCGCGCCGTTGGCCAGGTCGCCGATCAGGTCGTTGGTGGCCGCCACGCCAATGGGCAGGTTCGGCCGGTAGGCCACTTCGCCGAACACCGAGGCCTTGCCCAGGGTGGTGTTGAAGCTCAGGCCGTACATGCGGATGTCTTCGGCGTAGTTGCGGTGGGCCTGGATGTTGCCCATCACGTCGGCGGTGGCCAGGCCATTGGCGAGCGCCTGGGCCTGGGCGCCGGCGAGGCCACGGAGCATATCGGTCAGGGCATCCATGTCGATGCCTTTGTAGCCGCCCAGGTTGGCGGCGATGGTCGGTTCCTTGGCGTGGTAGTTGACCAGGTACATGCCGAACTCGGTGCTGTTGAGTTCTTCGGCGATGTAGCGCATGGCGAAACCGTACTGGCCGTCGTTGCGGGCGTTGTAGTCGCGGCCGATGGAGGCGACCTTCAGGGTGTTGCCGTAGGCCGGGGTCACGCCGTTGGCATACAGCCCGGTGCTGCCCAGGGCGCTGGCCAGCGCCGGGTTGTTGCCCAGGCCCTGGTACAGGCCGATGACGTTGCCGAACACCGGCACCGGGGTGTCCAGGGCGGTGCCGCTGAAGTCGTTGTAGCCGGTGCGCCCGCCGTCGGCGAACAGGTCGGTTTGCGCGTAGAAAGTGCCCACCGGGTCGATACGGGTTTCTTTCCAGTTCCACTGGTAGAAGCTTTCCAGGGTCAGGTTGTCGCTCAGGCCGATGTTGAAGCTCACCGCCTCTACCGGCATCAGCACTTCCTTGACCTCGGCGCCGGGCAAGCGGTACTTGGCCGCATCCACCGGGTTGGTGGTGTTGACGCCGCCGCGGTAGAACAGCCCTTCGCCCCAGTTGAACACCTGGCGCCCCAGGCGCGCGGTCACGGGCAGGTCGCCCACATCCCAGTTGCCGTAGACGTAAGAGTCGAGGATTTCGACGTGATGGCCGGCGATGTCGCGGGTCTGGTCGGTGAAGCGGTCGTCGTTGGGGTAGCTTTGGCTGGGCTGGGACGGGTTGTTGTTTTGCTTGTAGTCGTTGCGCTTGTCCATGATCTGGCTGTCGTAGAACGCGGTGCCGCGCACGAACAGGCCGTAGTTCTGGTAAGTCGCCTCCAGCTCGGAGGTGATCTTGTACACCTCGGAAACCATGCCGGTATCGAAGTTACGGTTGCCGTCATTGGTGTTGACGTCATCGTTGCTCTGCTCGCGCCCCTGCACCCGCCAGAGCTGGCCGTACGACAGGGTGCTGTCGAACGAACCCTTGACCTCGTTGCCCAGCACGCTGAACTCCATGGCCTGGGTGCCCTGCGCCGCGCACAGTAACCCCGCCAGCCCCAACCCCACACTGCCCTGTCGCCGCAAACCGATTGTCATTGTTGTTATCTCCTGTTCGGACCTGTTCTGTTGAGTAGTCAGTGCGCGCCCATGCCGGCCCTGACGAAATTGCGGCTGTGGGCACCCATGTGCCGCAGCAGCTCGACCAACTGGCTGTTGAGCGGTTCGTGGTCGTAGGTTTGCCGCTGTAGCTGATTGCCCTGGCTAAAGCCCTGCACCCCGCCGGACGCCGCCAGCCACTGGCCGATGGCCTCATCGAACGCGGCAGCCTGGGCATTGGCTTGGGCGGCCACCACGTCGCGGGCATAGGCCGTGCTGTAGGGCGGGTACGTGGCGTCGCGGGCGGTGTCGGCGTAAGCGGCGAGCATCGGGTGCGGTGCCTTGGCCAGCAGCAATTGCTCCAGCCACGCGCCCTGGTATTTCTCCACTTCGGTGTGGCGGGTGGCGACCCGGGCGATGGCGGCTTTTTTCTCGCTGTCGAACCCGGCCAGGGCCTTGCCTTCCATCAGCAACATGCCCGCCAGGTCGGCACCCGGCAGCGGCGTGGCGTGGTAGGGCTGGGTCAGGTCTTGCACGTAATGCAGGCCCCAGCCGAGGAAGCGGTAGCCCCAGTAGGGGTGGCCGGTGGCGAAGGCGAACCGCGCCAGGTCGAAATACTGGTAGATGCGCCAATCCGGCCAACTGCGCTTGAGGAACGGCGCGCCGGCGTAGATCACCGCGCTTTCGTGGAAAAAGCCGATGTGGAACGGCGCCTGGGAACTGTACTCAAAGCGCTCGTCGCCGAACGACTGCACGCCAAAACCGTAGAGCGCGCCGACTTCGCCGGGGTTGTCGCTGAACAGGTTGATGTCGTGGCCGTAGTCGGGTTCGTCCGCCGCCGTGGCCAGCACCGCCAGTGGCGCGATCTGCTCCCCCGGCGCCAGGGCGATAAAACGCTGGGTGGCCCAGGGCGAGAGGGTCTGCGCCACCATCACTTGGCTGGGTTTGAGGTGGCCGCGCGCGGGCTCGTCCTGGCCGGGCAACGGCTGGAACATCAGCGCCAGGTGGATCTGCGGGTTGACGCGCAACGCCATGAGGAACGCACGGCGCGGGTCGCTCGCCGGGGTGGTGGTCAGGGCCAGGTCGTCCGGGCGCGGCGGGTAATCGGCGAAGTGCTCGCGGGCGAAGCTTTCCTGGGCTTGCAGCAGCGCCACCAGGCCCGTGTGCTCTTGGGCGAGGAATTGCTCCAAGGGCTCGACTTCCACTGTGGGCGCCTCGCGCAACGGGGCAACGTCCTGCAAGGCCAGGTAACTGCCCAACGTATGGTTGGACCACCCCCACGCACCGGGAGCAAACCCGGCAAGCCCCAGCAGGGCGATCACAAACGGCAACTTCATCGGCTTTTCGCTCTTATTTGGATGAACCGGCAGTGCAACCGAGCCTAACAACCGCCCCCCAGACCGGCACTGTCCGATCCCGCCAAAAAAACTCACCGATAGCGCCATGCCAAAGCGGCGTAGGGTAACGGTGGAAGCGAGCCTGCTCGCGATGGCAGCGGCACATTCAGCTCCGGTGTTGGCTGATCCACGGCTATCGCGAGCAGGGCTCGCTCACACGGGGGCATGTTTTTTTGAGGTTGGGTTGCAGCCCACAGCAGGTGTGGGGCCCCCACACCTGCCCGGGTATCACGCCGGGTAGCCGGTGATGTCGCGGATGCTCTGGTACAGCGGCTTGAGCTGGCGGTACATGCGCAGGTAAACCTCCTTGTACAAGCGCTCGTAGGTGCGCTGGGCCTGGGGGTCGGGCTCGAAGACGTCGCCAATGCGGGTCATGGCGGCGATGGCGGTGGCAAAATCCGCGTGCAGGCCCAGGCCCACCGCGCAGGCAATCGCCGCACCCAGGCCGGAAGCTTCATAGACGTGCGGGCGTTCGGCGGGCAGGCCGAAAATGTCCGCCGTCAGTTGCATCGCCGCGTCGCTCTGGGAGCCGCCGCCCGCCACCCGCAGGCGCGTGACCGGGGTGCCCGAACGCTTCTCGATGCGCTCCTTGCCCTGGCGCAGGGCATAGGCCAGGCCTTCGAGGATCGCCCGGTAAATGTGCGCGCGGGTGTGCACGTCGCCAAAACCGATCATCGCGCCCTTGGCCTCCGTACCCGGCTCGCGGATGCCCGGCGACCAGTAGGGTTGCAGGGTCAGGCCCATGGACCCGGGCGGCACCGCGTTGACCAGCGCATCGAACAACTGCTCCGGCTCCAACCCTTGCTCGCGGGCCTGCTGCACTTCGCGCAGGCCGAATTCGCGCTTGAACCAACTGACCATCCAATAGCCGCGATAAATCATCACCTCGCAGTTGAAGTGGTCCGGCACCGCCGCCGGGTAGGGCGGGATCAGCGGCACGGTTTCCAGGTAACGCGAGCGGGTGGTGGTGATGGTCGCCGTGGTGCCGTAGGACAGGCACGCGGTAGACGCATCGATCACCCCGCTGCCAAGCACTTCGCAAGCCTTGTCGGCACCGGCGGCGATCAGCGCCAGGCCTTCGGGAATGCCGGTGTGGCGGCTGGCTTCGGCACTGATGTGGCCCAGGATCTGCCCCGGTTTGAGCAGCGTGGGCAGTTGCTCCGGGCGCACGGCCACCGCTTGCCACTTCCAGTCCCGCGGCGCGGCCCAGCGCAGGCGTTTGTAGTCGAACGGCAGGTAGCCCACGCAGCAGCCCACCGAGTCAACGAAATTGCCGGTCAGGCGATGGGTGAGAAACCCCGAGAGCAGCAGCAGTTTGTGGGTCTTGCTCCAGATGTCGGGCTGGTGCTGGGCCACCCAATTGGCCTCGGCCTGGGCGCGAAAGTAATCCACCGTGCCTTGCACGCCGAGGGCCTTGAACAGCCAGCCCCATGGGCCTTTGATCGAACCCTTGACCTCGGCCTGGCGCTGGTCCAGCCACAGGATCGCCGGGCGCAGGGCCTGGCCCTGGGCATCGACGTTAATCACGGTGCCGCGCTGGGTGGTCAGGGACACCCCACGGATCTGGCTGCGGTCAACGCCGGTCTGCGCCCACAACTGCTGGCAGGCCTCGCCCAGTTTGGACCAGTAGTAATCCGGGTCCTGCTCGGCCCAGCCGGGGTGTTTGGAGTAGTAGGCCTCCAGTTCCACCTTGCCCTTGCCCAGCAAGTTGCCCTGCAGATCAAACAGCAAGGCCCGCACGCTCTGGGTGCCGTTGTCGATCGCCAGCAGATAGTTTTTGTCGTTCATGGAGAACCGTGCCAGCCAGTCAAAATAAATCGGTGGTAGAAAGCGGCGCATCGGCCGGGACGCCGTGATACCTGCGCCAAAGCGCCCGGTAGCGCTGTTCTTCGTCAGCCCAGCGGCCATCGTCCCAGCCCAGGCGTGGTTGGCACAGGAGGCGGATTTTCCCCAGGTACGCCGCACCGCCCTCGGCCAGCAGCAGGCCCAGGCGCGTGCGGCGTAGCAGCAGGTCGTCCAGGTGCAGCACCAGTTCCTGTTCGGCGGCGAAGGCCAGTTCCGCCCACAGGGTAGCCGTCGCGCCCACGGTGTCGCTGCCCAATTGCGCCACCAGTTGCGCCAGCCTCGGTAGATCACGGCCATGGCGCCCGGCCAGGCGTCGCCATTGGCTGGGGTTCAGGCCCGGGATTTCCAGGGCCGGCACCGGGGCGAACACGGGCGCGCCGTCATCCTCGACGCTGCGCCCCAGTTCCTCGGCGCCACCTCGATGGCTTGCGGGCGGAACGTGGTCAGTTTGCCGCCAGCCAGGGTCACGCAACCCGGCTCGCGCCACAGCACGTGCTCGCGGGTTGCATTCGACGGTTTGCCCGCGCCGCTGCCGACCACCGGGCGCACGCCGGACCAGGTGGACAGCACGTCTTGGGCCGTCACCCGCGCCTGGGGGAACTGCTGGGCGCACGCGGCCAGCAAGTACTGCACTTCGTCGGTGCTGATGCTCGCGCTCTGGTCGAGGTCTTCGCGGTGGTCCAGGTCGGTGGTGCCGATCACCGTCGCGCCTTCCCAGGGGAAGACAAACACCGGGCGCCGGTCCTGGGCGTGAATAAAGCTCAACGCCTGGGCCACCGGCAGGCGCCAACCCGGCACCAGCAAATGGCTGCCGCGCAGGGGCCGCAATTGGCTGCCTGCGCTGGGCGGGCGCAGGCGTTCGGCCCAGGCGCCGGTGGCTACCGCCAGCATGCGGCAGCCCAGGGTCAGGGCCGCGCCGCTTTCGCTGTCCTGGGCCTGCACGCCGCAGACCCTGCCGTTTTCGCGCAGCAGGCCGGTCACCTGCACACCGTTGACCACACACGCGCCGTCGGCCCGGGCCTCGGCCAGCACACGCATGACCAGCCGTGCGTCGTCGGTCAGGGCATCGACAAAACAGGAGCCGCCCAACAGCCCCGGCGCCTTGACCCCGGGGGCGAGGAAATGCAGTTGCGGCGCGCTGACAAAGCGGTGGTTGCGCCGCCCGGCGAGGGCGTCGTACACCGTCAGCAGGCCGCCAAACACCCGCGGCCCGGGGAAAGCGCCGCGGTAGTGCGGCATCACGAAGCCCATGGCGTCCACCAGCCCCGGCGCTTCGTCCAGCAGGCGCTGGCGTTCGCGCACCGAATCGCGGGTCAGGCGCCATTGGCCGCTGGCGATGTAGCGCAGGCCGCCGTGGACCATTTTCGAGGAACGGCTCGAGGTGCCCCAGGCAAAGTCGCGTTGCTCCAGCAGCAGGCAACGCCAGCCCCGGCGCGCCGCTTCACGCAGGATGCCGGCGCCGCTGATGCCGCCACCGATGACGATCAAGTCCCAGGGTTGCGCGGCCAGGGTCGCCAGGGTGGCGTCACGCCAATGGGCGTTCCAGGCAGTCATCGGTCATTGCTCCAGCAGGGTGCCAGGGTTAAGGCGCCCTTGCGGGTCGAAGTGCTCGCCCAGGCTGTGCAACGCGGCGATGGCCAGGGCGCCCTTCTCGCGCACCAGGTAGGGCGCGTGGTCCTTGCCCACGCCGTGCTGGTGGCTGATGGTGCCGTGGTTGTCGACGATGGTTTGGCTGGCGGCGTGCTTCAACGCCTGCCAGCGCGCCAGGGTGGCCGGGTAGTCCGCCGCCGGGCGGAACACGTAGCTGGTGTAGATGCTCGAACCCTGGCCATAGACGTGGGACAGGTGGGTGAACACATGCACCTGCTCGCCCTCGGCGGCCAGGCAATCGCGCAGGCTGCTTTCGACCTTGTTCAGCAGGTTGTCGACGTTGCTCCAATCGGTGGCGGTTTCCAGGGTGTCGACTACGTAACCGGCGTTCCACAGGTTCTCGCGCAGGTACGGAAAGCGAAACCGGTTCTGCGCCCACTTGTTACCCAGCAAGGTGCCGGTGAACACCCCGCCGAACGCCTTGAGGTGGCGCTTGGCCTGGGCCAGGGACAGCGCATTCTGGCGCCGCTCGCCAGTCACGCCAAAGGTCAGCAGGCACTTGCCCGCGCTGGCGCCGCGCAAGCTCAGGTACTTCTCCAGCCAGGCGATCTGGCGCGGGTGCCCGGCCAGGGCCAGTTGGGTTTCGGTTTCCACGGCATTGGACAGGCGCAGCATCGACAGCGGCACCCGCGCCTGGGCCAGATAGCGGATCGCCTGCAAGGCCCTGGGCCAGTCGGGCAGGAACACGCCGTAAAAGCGCTCGTCGTCGGCCAGCGCAGTGACCCGCACCTTGACCTGGGAAATGATCCCGAAGCGCCCTTCGCTGCCGAGCACCACCTCGCGCAAGTCCGGCCCCGCCGCTGAGGCCGGGAACGCGGGGATCTGCAACGACCCGGCGAAGGTTTCCAGGGTGCCGCCAGCGAACAGTTGCTCGATGCGCCCGTAGCGCAGCGATTGCTGGCCGCTGGAACGGCTGGCGACCCAGCCGCCCAGGGTCGACAGCTCCCACGATTGCGGAAAGTGGCCGAGGGTGTAGCCGCGGGCGCGCAATTGGCTTTCCACTTGCGGGCCGGTGGCGCCGGGCTCGAAGGTGGCGATCAGGCTTTGTTCGTCGAGGTCGAGCAGGCGATTCATCCGCGCCAGCGACACCGTGACCACCGGGCGCGGGCCGTGCAGCGGGTTGATGTGCCCGGCCACCGAGGTGCCGCCGCCGTAAGGGATCAGGCACAGGTCGCGCTCAGCCGCCAGGGCCAGCAACTCGCGCACCTGGGCGGCGCTTTGCGGGTAGGCCACGGCGTCCGGGTAGAGGCCCGGCTTGCCTTCGCGCAGGGCCAGCCAATCGGGCAGGCTCTGGCCGCGGGCGTGGAGCAGGCGATCCTGGGCTTGCAGGCTGTACAGGGGGTGTGCGGCCAGGCGCGAGGGCGGCACCTGCACCAGGGCCTGTTCCAGGGTCGCGTCCGGCAGTGCCCGCCCGGTGCCCACACGCTGGGCGAGAAACGCCGCGCCGTGGGCCGGCAGTTCCACCACTGTGCTTTCTTCGCCCCAGCCATTCCAGCGTCGCATGCGTGTCTTCCTTTGCTGTTCTTATTGGATCGTTCGTCTGGCGCCCATACTAGCCAGCCGCCAGCGGGGCGGGACTGTCCCATCGGGACAGATGGAGTAGCCAATTAAGTCAGCGCGGGTGCGCCATTTACTTTAGTCGCGGTTTGCCATTACCTTTCAGAGCGCTGACGAGCTCACCCGCTGCGCATAAGCCCCATTACCCGGACGTGGACACCCGAACGACTCGTCGCCAGGAATACGATCATGCAGCCCCTCGGCTTTACCTCGATCCCGCCCCTGCTCAAGTACCTGCGCCATGCCGAACAACTGGGCGTGGCCATCACCCCTGCGCTCGACGCCTCGGGCCTGCGCGCCGAGCAACTGAACGACAACACCCTGCGCGTGCCCAACGAGGCCCACGAACGGCTGCTCGAGCACCTGTGCCAGGCCTCGGGCGACCCACTGTTCGGCCTGCACTCGGCGCGTTATGTGCTGCCCAATTCCTGGAGCGTGCTGGGCTACATCACCATGAACTGCGCGACCCTGGGCGAAGCCATGAGCCGCATCGAGCCGTTCGAGAAACTGGTGGGCGACATGGGCACCAGCCGCATCGAGGCCGGTGCCGACCATGTGCGCCTGGCGTGGGACTGCCGCCACCAACCGCCCCAGGTGCGCCGGCACATGATCGAAAGCGTGCTGGCCTCGTGGATGCTCTACGCCCGCTGGATCGCCGACACCCAGGTGTCCCCCGGCGCGGTGTGGCTGGAGCACCCGCTGCCGGCCGGCACGCGCCTTGAGCAATACGAGGATTTTTTCGGCTGCCCGGTGCTGTTCGGGCAACCCTGCTCCGCCCTGCTGGTGCCCCTGGCGTACCTGCAACTGCCCCTGCGCCAGGCCGACCCCAACCTGCTGCGCACCCTCGAAGAACACGCTCTGGGGCTGATGGCCGAACTGGTGGACGCGCCGCTGCCGCTGCGGGTGAAAAACGCCCTGCGCCAACTACTCAAGGACGGCCTGCCGCGCAAGGAACGGGTCGCCGAACAATTCGCCATGACCGTGCGCACCCTGCAACGCCAACTGCAACAGGCCGGCACCAGCTACCAGCAGATCCTCGACGACCTGCGCCAGGAGCTGGCCGAACACTACCTGCGCCACAGCGACCTGCCGATCCAGGACATCGCCCACTACCTGGGCTTCACCGAACCACGCTCCTTCCACCGCGCCTTCAAAAGCCGCACCCAACTGACGCCGGGGGAATATCGGCAGGGGTGAGCGGGGGCAGTACCAGCCGCAAACTTCGGCTTTTTTCAGTGCCGTTGGGCAGCACACCCTGTAGGCCGTTACTGCCGCACCTGGGCGAACTGATCCGCCAGGCACGCCAGCAAGCCTTGCGCGTCGTTGATGTGTTGCAGGTACAAACTGCTGGCAAATTGGCCGGCAGATTGTCGAATACGAACAGCAAGGCACGGCCGAGCCGGCTACGCCAGGCACAACAGGATCGCCCGCGCTGAACCACCGCTCACGCCATAAAGCCTTGGGATTTCGCCTCACCTGCGTTTCAATGCTCGCCTTCGCGCCACCTACAGGACCCCATGCCCATGGCATCGGCAAACAAGCAGCACAAACGCGCCCAACGCGCCAAGACCAAAGCCAAGCAGAACCGCGCCCAGCGCACGGCGCCCAGCACCGATAACCTGGACCCAAACGACTCGCGCATCGATTTCGAATCGGTGGACCTGAGCGAGTTGTTCGACCTCATGCGCGCCGCCCAGAGCGTCAGCCAGCAGGCGATGTGCACGGTGTTCCTGGCCCACCCATTGCTCGCCCTGGTGGTGGAGCAGGAAGGTGAGGAGACCGCCACCGACTTCATCATCGGCGCCCTGCTCGAATACCGGCAGTGGACCACCGGCGAAGACGAGGAAAGCGCCCTGGCGTGGATCGAGTCCGCGCAGTTCCAGACCGACTACGTCGCCGCCTCGCAAGAGCTCGCGGCCGCCAACCTACAGCAAGCGGATTAAGCCCAATGGCATCTGTCAATAAGCAGCAAAAACGCGCCAAGCGCGCCAAGGCCAAAGCCAAGCAACTGCGCATCAATGGCCGCACGCCGATCGCCATGCACGACGACCCGAACGCCCCCGGCGAGCCGATGCCCCAGTACCTGCTGGATATGTTCGCCCGCATGCGCGAAGCCGAAACCAGCGGCCGCCACGAAATGCTGATGGAACTGCTCAACTCCCTGAGCGCCATCATCAATGACCACCCAGACCTGCTGGACCTGGAAAACGCCGACGACGAAGCCATGGCCGCCACCCACCTGGCTGCCGACATGCTGATCGACTACCGCATGTGGCTCGACAACCTCGACCGCGAGAGCGCCCAGCGCTGGCTCGAAGACCCGCAAGTGATCGCCGACATCAGCACCGCCCTGGACACCTACCGCCAGGCGCTGGAAGCGGTGCAATAACCCTGCACTGGCATCTGTGGGAGCGGGCCTGCCCGCGATGGCGGCCTCACAATCGCTATCGCCGGCAAGCCAGGCTCCTACGGCTGCTCCCACAAAGCCCCCCACAGACGCACCTTTGCCCCCTTAACGCTTCCAACACCCGCCCAAAGCTGGCACCATCGCGACCTTTTTTACGCGACACCCGCCGTAAAACGGTTCAAACAGGTGTTCGGTTGTTGATGGCGCGACAGTCTGCTGTGCCGATGCGACAACCTGCCGCACCCTGGTCGTTTCCGCCGCGCGGGGCTGTTGGCTGTCATTCGAACGCTATGCTAGCTTGGCGCCACGCCAGGAAGGCCGCCCAACAGCAGGAGCACAACAGACAATGAGGACCGCACATGGCCCAGGCCGCGCCCGCGCTTGAAATCCGCAACTTGCACAAACGCTACGGCTCGCTGGAAGTCCTCAAGGGGGTTTCGCTGACCGCACGCGACGGCGACGTGATCTCGATCCTGGGTTCCTCCGGTTCCGGTAAGTCCACCTTCCTGCGCTGCATCAACCTGCTGGAAAACCCTCACCAGGGCCAAATTTTTGTCGCCGGCGAAGAGCTCAAGCTCAAGGCCGCGAAAAACGGCGAGCTGATCGCCGCCGACGGCAAGCAAATCAACCGCATGCGCAGCGAAATCGGCTTTGTCTTCCAGAATTTCAACCTCTGGCCCCACATGAGCGTGCTCGACAACATCATCGAGGCGCCGCGCCGGGTCTTGGGGCAAAGCAAGGCCGAGGCCACCGAGGTCGCCGAAGCCCTGCTGGCCAAGGTCGGCATCGGCGACAAGCGCCACGCCTACCCGGCGCAACTCTCCGGCGGCCAGCAGCAACGCGCGGCCATTGCCCGCACCCTGGCCATGCAGCCGAAAGTCATTTTGTTCGACGAACCCACCTCAGCCCTTGACCCGGAAATGGTTCAGGAAGTACTTAGTGTGATCCGCGCACTGGCCGAAGAAGGTCGCACTATGCTGCTGGTCACCCACGAGATGGGCTTTGCCCGCCAGGTGTCCAGTGAAGTGGTGTTCCTTCACCAAGGCCTGATCGAAGAGCAAGGATCGCCACAGCAGGTGTTCGATAACCCGCTTTCGGCGCGCTGCAAACAATTCATGTCCAGCAACCGCTAACGGAGCTACACGCATGCAGAGCTATAAGAAATTCCTCCTGGCCGCTGCCGCCACGCTGGTGTTCTCGGCCAACGCGATGGCCGCCGAAAAACTCAAGATGGGCATCGAAGCGGCCTACCCGCCGTTCAACAACAAGGATGCCAGCGGCCAGGTCGTGGGCTTTGACAAAGACATCGGCGACGCCCTGTGCGCCAAGATGAAAGCCGAGTGCGAAGTGGTCACCTCCGACTGGGACGGCATCATCCCGGCCCTGAACAGCAAGAAGTTCGACTTCCTGGTGTCCTCGCTGTCGATCACCGACGAGCGTAAGCAGGCCGTTGACTTCACCGACCGCTACTACTCCAACAAGCTGCAATTCATCGCGCCGAAAAACGTCGACTTCAAAACCGACAAGGCCTCCCTCAAGGGCAAGACCATCGGCACCCAGCGCGCCACCCTGGCCGGCACCTGGCTGGAAGATAACTACGGCGGCGACATCAAAGTCAGTCTCTACGACACCCAGGAAAACGCCTACCTGGACCTGACCTCCGGGCGCGTCGATGGCATCCTGGCCGACAAGTACGTCAACTACGACTGGCTCAAGTCCGATGCCGGCAAAAACTATGAGTTCAAGGGCGAGCCCGTGCTGGAAAGCGACGAAATCGGCATTGCCGTGCGCAAGGGCGACCCGCTGCGTGACAAGCTCAATGCCGCGCTGAAGGAAATCATCGCCGACGGCACCTACAAGAAGATCAACGACAAGTACTTCCCGTTCAGCATCTACTGATACTGACTTGCCCCACCGGCGCCCCCGTGGCGCCGGTTGCCGGCAAACCTGCCGCGGTATGAATAAAAACCCATGAATATCGATCTCTACGGATTCGGCCCGGCGCTTGCCGCGGGCGCGCTGATGACCGTCAAACTGGCACTCACGGCGCTATGCCTGGGGCTGGTGCTCGGTCTGGCCGGCGCCTTGGCCAAGACTTCCCCGTACAAGCCCCTGCAATGGCTGGGCGGCACGTACTCGACCCTGGTTCGCGGCATCCCGGAACTGCTGTGGGTCCTGCTGATTTACTTCGGCACCGTCAACCTGATGCGCATGATCGGCGAATGGTTCGGCAACCCCGACCTCGCCCTCAACGCCTTCGCTGCCGGTGTGATTGCCCTGGGCCTGTGTTTTGGCGCCTACGCCACCGAGGTGTTCCGCGGCGCGATCCTGGCCATCCCCAAGGGCCACCGTGAAGCCGGCGTGGCCTTGGGCCTGTCGAAATTTCGCATCTTCACCCGCTTGATCCTGCCGCAGATGTGGCGCATCGCCCTGCCGGGGCTGGGCAACCTGTTCATGATCCTGATGAAAGACACCGCACTGGTGTCGGTAATTGGCCTGGAAGAAATCATGCGCCACGCGCAAAACGGCGTGACCTTCACTAAGCAGCCGTTCACTTTCTATATGGTCGCCGCCTTCATGTACCTGGGCCTGACCGTGCTGGCCATGATCGGCATGCATTTCCTGGAAAAACGCGCCGCACGCGGCTTCGCGAGGGGCACGCAATGAATTGGGAAGTCATCATCAAGTGGCTGCCGAAACTGGCCCAGGGCGCCACGCTGACCCTGGAACTGGTAGCCATCGCTGTCATCGTCGGGCTGCTGCTGGCCATCCCGCTAGGCATCGCCCGCTCGTCGCGCCTGTGGTACGTGCGCGCCCTGCCCTATGCCTACATTTTCTTCTTCCGCGGCACGCCGCTGCTGGTGCAGCTGTTTTTGGTCTACTACGGCCTGGCACAGTTCGACGCGGTGCGCGCCAGCGCCCTGTGGCCGTACCTGCGCGATCCGTTCTGGTGCGCCACCGCGACCATGACCCTGCACACCGCCGCCTACATTGCCGAGATCCTGCGCGGCGCCATCCAAGCCATTCCGCCCGGCGAAATCGAAGCGGCGCGGGCCTTGGGCATGTCGCGGCCCAAGGCGCTGTTCTACATCATCCTGCCGCGCGCGGCGCGCATCGGCCTGCCGGCCTACAGCAACGAAGTGATCCTGATGCTCAAGGCCAGCGCCTTGGCCAGCACCGTCACCCTGCTGGAACTGACCGGCATGGCGCGCACCATCATTGCCCGCACCTACCTGCCGGTGGAGATCTTCTTCGCGGCAGGCATGTTCTACCTGCTGATGTCCTACATGCTGGTGCGCGGCTTCAAACTGCTGGAGCGCTGGTTACGCGTCGATGCCTGCCAGGGCCGCTGAGCCGACGGTGCTGGAGGGCGAGCAGTTGCTCGCCCGGTTCCAGGAGCTCGACGCCTTACTCACCGCCCACCAAGACCTGTGGCGGCCACGCCCGTTCACCCACCGCCACTTGCCCTGGGAAAGCGACCACCCAGCGCTGGCCCAGTGGCTGCGCGGCCGCTCCCTGGAGGAGGCCGACGCCAGCCACAACCAGCCGCAGCACCTCGCCGCCCCCGCACCGTTTCCCGACCTCGCCCAGCGTTCAGCCCAACTCTGCGCGGTAGGCAGCCTGCCCGTTATCGGGTTGACGCCCGCAGCGGCGCGGCTGGCGGTGGATGTACCAGGGCGCAAATGGCAGCAGATCGAAGCCTTCGCCGCCTGCCTGGACTTCAAGCACCCCGCCAGCCATTGGCTCGACTGGTGCGCCGGTAAAGGCCACTTGGGCCGCCGTCTCCTGCAACCCGGGCAACACCTGACCTGCCTGGAGTACGACCCGGCGCTGATCGAGGCCGGCCAGCAGTTGAGCGCCCGCCATCGGCTGCAAGCCAGCCACGTGCAGCAAGATGTCATGGCCGCCGAAGCCGGGTTGCGCCTGAATGCCACCCACACCCCAGTGGCCTTGCACGCCTGCGGCGACCTGCATGTGCGCCTGATGCAACTCGCCAACGCCGCAGGCTGTGGGCAACTGGCCATCGCCCCGTGCTGCTACAACCGCATCCAGGGCGAGCGCTACCAAGCCCTTTCAGCAGCGGCCCAGGCCTGCGCCCTACAACTTTCGCTGGAAGATCTGGCGCTGCCGATGAGCGAAACCGTCACCGCTGGGGCACGAGTCCGACGCCAGCGCGACACCTCCATGGCCCGGCGCCTGGCCTTCGACCTGCTGCAACGGCAACTGCGCGCCAGCGACGACTACCTGCCCACACCGTCCCTATCCGCCGCTTGGCTGGCCAAACCCTTTGCCGACTACTGCCGCGACCTGGCCGCCCTCAAGCACTTATCCACAGTGCCCGAACAAGACTGGCCAGCCCTGGAAGCCGCCGGCTGGCAACGCCTGGCCCACGTGCGCAACCTAGAACTGCTGCGGGGCCTGTTCCGCCGCCCACTGGAACTGTGGTTGGTGCTGGACCGGGCCTTGTTTTTGCAGGAGCGCGGCTACCGCGTGCGCCTCGGGCAGTTCTGCCCTGCGCCCTTGACCCCACGCAACTTATTGGTGCTGGCCGAACGCGACTGATCTGCCGCACAGCCTGTGGATAACTCTGTTGATGGTTTTTCAGGCAAGCCTGTAAATCCCTGGCGTTGCGACGTAAATCCAGCCTGGTCATTTTTTGTTCATAAAATAAAAAGGCGCAAAAACAGTTAGTTAGGCCCCAATGCGAACCGCTCCACAAAACCGCGGCAAATCCGCGCACTTGGCCCACCCGTTGTGCATAAGCACTCTAGCGAAACGTCATAAGCACCCTTGCAAAGCTCAGCTATGGTGTTCAGACGCCAGAGATCCCTGGCGCCCACCGCAAGGAGCGCAACACCCATGAGCACAGTGAACAGTGCGCAACAAGCCGTCGAACTGGTCGCCAACCAGGCCATCGACGCCGCCCTGCAACAGACCTTCGCCGTCGGCGGCGCCATCATCGACAACGCCACCGGCAACGTGATCGTCGCCATGCACAACAACGTCCTGATGCCCTTTCCGGGCGCCGCGCAGCCCTACTTCCTGCCCCACGACCCGACCGCCCACGGCGAGCGGCAACTGGTGGACTGGTACTTTGAAAACCGCGTCGCGATGAACCTGCCCGCGCCCGCGCAACTGACCGTGGTCACTACCCTGGACCCTTGCGCCATGTGCGCCGGCTCCCTGCTCACCGCCGGTTTCAACGTGGCCGTCAGCGCCATCGACGACTATGCCGGCATCAACTACAACAGCGCCTTCAGCTTCCCCACCCTGCCGCCAGCGGTGCGCCAGCAGGCGCAGAACAGCTGGGGCTACTACGCCATCGCCGCGCCGGTCAGCCGCGCCTACCAAGGCGCCAACAGCCCGGTATTCAGCCAACAGACCATCGACAGCGCGGCCTACTACCTCACCGCCTCCATCTTCAACGCCAGCGTCACCACCGTGCGCGACGCCAGCAACAACAGCGGCCTGCCGCCCGCACAACTGCAAAACCCGGCCACGCTCCCGGCCCACAGCAAGGTGCGCCAAGCCCTGACCCAACTGAGCCCCTACGCCCTCACCGTCACCTGCCCGAACCCGCGCGACCCCGGCGCTACCCTGGCCCAACCGCTGCTCAACACCGCGCAAAACGCCGACAGCTTCAACGCCGTCGCCCTGCTCGACCCCTTCGGCAACCTGATCGCCTGCCTGGGCGGCGCGGAAAACCAGTCCCCGATCAAAACCGCATTCATGCAAACCACCCGCGGCTACGCCCTGCTGCGCTGGACCCTGATGAACGACCCCGACCCAGCCGTGCGCGCCGAAGCAGCGCAATACCTGACCCACCCAAAATACGGCACCTTCGTCTTCCTCTACGCCCCGGACCCCAGCACCCCACAAGCCGTAATGACCTTCGGCGCCTACGGCTCAACCATGGAAGGCCCCGTGCCACAGAGCTACCCTTCCAACCTGCAATACGTCCTACCACCGGCCAACACCACCCCCCAACAACTCGCCACCCTGGCCCAGAGCTTGCCGCCGTTCTACACCCAAAGCGTACAAGTCGCCCCGGCCCAAGTGCTGGACCAGGGGCTGATCGATGCGGTGAAAAACGGGGTTTGACCCAAGAAATGGCCGGCTCGCCGTAAAAGGTGGGCTGGCCTTCACTGTCACGATGACGATATAAATCCTCCCCAATTGACGGCCTAGGTTCAGCGGTTGAAGCACAACTTTGCTCATGATTTGATTTGCTCAGCATCAAAACGGCTGAGCGTATCGGCGTCATGGGTGAGGACTTCTTCCTCACCTTCAAAAATTTTGCTCACACGCAATGTCACTCGAAGCTTAGGAGAGTGTTGAAGTGTTTTAAGCGGTTCTGGTGGTCTCGACAGTTCAGGTGATTGCGACGGTAATACCCGTCAAACCGAGGCGGTTTCGAGCAGCGGCAGAGCCAGCTAAAAATAGTCAGATTTCAGGGGTTTACAGAATCCCGCCAATCGCTAGTCGCCCTAACACGCCGGTATAGCTCAGTTGGTAGAGCAACTGACTTGTAATCAGTAGGTCCCGGGTTCGACTCCTGGTGCCGGCACCATACAAGGTTCCAGAGAAGGCTTTCAAAATCTCTAGAACCCCCGAAAAACCCGCCTTCTGGCGGGTTTTTTCGTTTTGGCGCTCCATCGGTTTCCGTCAGAAACTGGTGGATTCCAACTGTTTTAAGGGTAGAGTTTGGGATACAGGGCACTTCGATAAAAGGGAGTACCCTTATGTCGCGCACCACAGCTCCGCTCTCCGACGCAGCTTGCCGCTTGGCAAAACCTACAGACCGCGCCTACAAGCTTTTCGACGGCGATGGCCTCTACCTCCTAGTCCAACCCAATGGCCGCAAAGGCTGGCGGCTCCGTTACGTCAAACCTGACGGACGGGAAGGACTGACCTCGTTCGGCAACTACCCCGTCATTGGCCTCGCCGATGCGCGCCGCAAGCGCTTGGAGGTCAAGCGAATGCTGGCGGATGGCGTTGATCCTATAGAGACCAAGCACCAAGCCAAGGCGGAAGCCGTAATCAAAGGCAGAACCTTTGAAAGCGTTGCGCTCGACTGGCATACGGAAATGTCGGCCAAGTGGGCACCAGGCCATTCCAAGACAGTGATGAGCCGCCTCAAAACCCACGTATTCCCGCTGATCGGCGCCTGCGCCGTTGTTGACCTCGACACCCATGACCTCATGCAGCCCTTGGAAGCGATCAAGAAGCGCGGAACGATCGACGTTGCTTTTAAGGGTACAAAACTACCTGCAGAGCATCATGCGCGAGGCAAAGCGCCTCCGGCTTATCACCATAAACCCTGCTTACGATCTCGAAGGCTCGATCAAAGCCCCGCGGGTGGTACATCGCCCCGCTCTACCCTTATCGCGACTGCCGGAACTGCAGGAGCGGATCGACACCTATAAAGGCCGCGCACTTACCCGCCTGACGGTGATGCTATCGCTGCATGTGTTTGTACGATCCAGCGAACTGCGTTTCGCCCGCTGGAGCGAGTTCGACCTCAAGCGGGCACCTGGGAGATACCGGACACTCGACCCGCGTTGGAGGGAGTACCCTTTTCCACAAGGGGTACGAAGATGGCCGGGGATATCCATTTAGTACCCTTATCGCCGCAAGCAGTGGCGCTACTCGAAAAAATCCATACGCTCACAGGTAAATTCGCATTGGTCTTCGCAGGTGATGCCAAACCCTGGAAGCCCATGTCCGAAAACACGGTGAACAACGCGCTACGGACGATGGGATACGACACCAAAACTGATATCTGCGGACATGGGTTTCGTTCGATGGCCTGCAGTGCACTGATCGAGTCAGGATTGTGGTCGGAGACAGCCATTGAACGGCAGATGAGCCACAAGGAACGCAACAACGTCCGCGCTGCTTACATCCATAAGGCCGAGTTCATTGAGGAGCGCAGGTTGATCATGAACTGGTGGAGCCGGTATCTGGAGGCCAACCGGCAGGAGCATGTCACTCCACACGAATTCGCGAACCAGACCGGAGCGAACGTCACTCGCCTAAAAGCAAAACGTGGCGCAACTGAGTAAGCGCTCGGCCTTCATATCTCAGTGAACCGCTTGTCCACGCGGGTCCATCCAAACAGGGCTGCAAAGCCGCCCTGCTTGGATGGACCTCACTTAAAAAATCTAAAGCCCACGCAACTTTCTGTGGAAAACCACGGATTTCCACCGGTGGATAATTTCATCCACAGCCGCAGAACTCCCGAAAATTCGAGTCTTGACCCGAATTATCCACAGGCGTAGAAAAGATCTGGCAAAGCGCTGTCGTTGACAGCAACCCAGGTAGCCAGAACCTTTAAGGCTACGCCACACCGTGGTGGTTCTCCCAAAGTGCGATTAGCGTCCGGCGGCTCGCACGGTCACAACGATGTGATGGATGCCTACTTTTATCAGTGTGCCCACTGCGGCAACTCACACCCCTTCGTAGCTGCCCTGCAGCAACCTATCCGCTTGGCCATTTCCTTGCGCCAACATGCGCCCGTCTCTTTCTTCCGGAAAGAGACGGGCGCTCCTACCGCTGCTGCAGCCCAACTCGTACAGGGCTTTGCGGCATTCCCCCTCGTGACAATCGGCGTGACAAACACCGAAGTCACTAGCAACAGCGATGCAGATGATGGTGCCGCAGCCGACGGAATGGACTGCACCTGACTGACAGTCAGGCATGCCCCGGTCATCGCATCACTGCCTTCACCCGACTCAGGATCTCGCGGCGTTGGTTTCGTCAGCCGATGCAGCCCCCACCCGCCCACTTCCTCGGAAATGTTCAGGAGGCCAGATCATGAGATGCCCAAGCTCCCGGTCGTAAAGAGCCGCCAGTCCCGCGCTAGTGGACAACCCTCACAGGTCGCAGGGGCCTTGATCCCTGATAACACTCAACATTCTTGGCGGGATGACGTGAGGAAAAAGCTTCAACGTTTGGACTTCAAGAGGAGTTTGATCATGGCGTTGGTAGGTAAACGAGATGGGCGGAATTTTGGCTATGGGCGGCAGCTAAGTTATGCCGGGCCGCAGGCATTGCGAGATCTATTTGGCGGCGGGCATTACGGCACGGTCAAAGCACACAGTGATCGCTGGCAGGCGTTTGTGCGATGGTGCCGATCAGAGGATGGACCTGGATTCAACGATGCTCGACAGATAGATCGGCAGACGCTGATGAACTACGCCAGCCATCTCCGAAGCCAAGTTGAACTTGGCGCGCTCGCCATCGCGACCGCGCAAAACCGATTGTCTAGCGTCAACCGAACACTAGAAGCGCTTCGCGGTGATCAGGTTGTGAGGGTTCCGAGTCCAAGCAAAGCGCTAGGCGAACGGCGCACCAGTGTTCGCACCAAAATACCTCAAGGCCAAGACCGCGATCAGGTAAAGCAAATCGTGACCGTTCTTTGCAAAGCAGGACAGCTACGCGCGGCAGCTATAACCAAGCTGGCTAGAGCTACTGGTATGCGGTTGCGTGAGGCGATTTTGGCGGACATACCACGCCTGACACGTGAAGCTAGACATATTGGTAGAATCAACATCCAGGACGGAACAAAAGGTGGGCGCTCAGGTGCATCGGCCCCTCGCTGGGTCGCGGTAGATGATTCCATCCTCAACGCACTCACCTTTGCCCAAAGTGTTTCGCCTCAAGGCAGCAAAAACCTTTTATTTCCCGATGAAAATTACCGAGACTTTCTGCAGGGTTGTGTTCAACCCGCCCGAAAACTTCTTAAATATCATGGTTTGAAAGGCTTCCACGAATTACGCGCGGCTTATGCATGCGAACGCTACAAGCAAATTACGCTTCGTCCAGCTCCAATTAATTCCGAAAATAGCTTTCATCTGGACAAAAACCAGGATCGTGAAGCTCGAAAAATAATCAGTTACGAACTTGGCCACAGCCGTACGGATGTAGTTTCGTCATATATTGGAGGCGCAGCATGAACGCCCCATACAATATGGAAATATTCCTCGCCGGGGTTCTAAAGGGGTCACAAGCCACACGCAAACGGCACATAAGCCAAGCAAAAATAATTCAAATCGCAATATCCAAACGCTGGCATAAAAACAATCCATGGACATGGAAACTAAAACATCTGGATTGGTTTATTGACACACAATTAAAAAGCAAAGCGACCTCAACAGCTTATTACTACCAATTAACAATAGACTTAATTATTAAAAGACGTAAACAACCCCCGACTCCAGCCCGGAAGAAAGAACAACACACACCTCCAAATGTTCGAGCAAAGACAGAATTCGAAACATAAGATAATCCAATCGACAACTTCAAAACTTAAAATGCATGCAATACTTTTAATCAAACAACAAAGCAAAAATTACAATTGTCTGCAATGCCAACAAAATGTATAATCCCCGCAAGGTTGCGTTTATAGAATTCAGAGGCAATACATTGGGCACATTACATTCAGTCTTGGCCATAGAGGAGGGTCTAAATTCTTCAATATCTACGTCCGGGGAAGCGCCGCTAGACTCTTCAGGGATCTATATGTCCCTAAAAGACGATTTCCAACTAACCGGGACTCCTCTCGAAGTAGATTTTAGGTCTCTCGTCGATTGGGTAAAGCTGGGCGATCAGTTTACACATCAAATACATCCGTACCCAGCGAAGCTAATCCCGCATATCGCTAACTTTTTTATTCGGTCGTCTGTTTTTTTTCAGCAAGAAAAAGTGGTATTAGATCCATTCTGCGGTTCTGGAACCGTTGCATTGGAGGCTTCGCTAGCAGGATGTTTACCTTATGTAGCAGATGCAAATCCACTTGCATTGCTCATCACAAAAGTCAAAACTAAAAACTACGACAGCGCATATTTGACAGACGTCATGCAGCAAATCGCGCGCAAGTGCAAACGGTATAAGTCCGCACCTGAAATCGCCATAGTAAATAGCCATCTCTGGTATTCTTCAGAGAGAAAGAAAGCGCTAGAGTTAATACTACGGGCCGTAATGGATATCGAAGAAGTCGAAATTAGAGACTTTTTTAGAATTTGCTTCTCGGTAACTGCTAGACGTTTTAGTAATGCTGATCCAGCCATTTCGGTACCGGTACGTTTGAAAACCAGGCCAACATTTAGCGATGTGACGAACGCTAGAATAAACTCTCGACTTACTTGGATAGAAGAAGCGTCGCCTCTGGGAGAGTTTGTAAAAGTATCGCTTTCAAACATTGACCGTGTAACCGCGGCAAATTATGCGCTTCCAAGTCGACAATCAGCACAGATAATAAGTAACGACGCGAGAAATCTCTCTAGCAATGACTTCCTGCAAAACAGCAGTTCCCAGGTCCCGCTTATAGTCACATCGCCACCATATGGTAGCGCGCAAAAATATATCCGCGCGTCAAGTATTTCATTGAATTGGCTTGGTTTTGTCGAGCCAGCAAAGCTTACTACATTGGAAGATAAATCCATCGGTCGAGAGCACGCGCCTGCTATCAGAAAAAAGTTGTACGAGGGTGAACTTCCGGACACATTCGAGGATCTTTTGATAAAGATCAACGCTCGAAATGAACTACGTTCATTTATTACTCGGCAATATCTTTTCGAAATGAAGCAGGCTCTGACAGAGATGGCAAGAGTCACCCAAAAAGGTGGACATATCGTCCTAGTAACTGGAAACAACCAAGTATGTGAAGAGGTCCTGAGGAATGATGAGTTCACAATCCAAACCCTATCTTCCTTGGGATTAAAATTAGAGCTAAGCTTAATCGATCATATAAAATCTCGGGGATTGATGACAAAGCGAAATAAAACCGCATCTGTCATCTCAAGAGAAAGTGTTCTGGTCTTCTCAAAGTGAGAGCCTTTCAATCATGGAAAAGATTTTACTAGAGTCAAAAATTCGCACCTTAATCAATCACGCTTGGGATAGCGAGGTGACCTGGGCTGAAATCGAAGCTTGGCTCAATAATTTTGATGGAAGCTTTCTCGAAAAATCAGAGGAACAGCTTTACGCGATCTTTGCAATCTCCAGATATATGTACTTTGGAAAACGGCTAGTGAGGGAAATGTTAAAGTCTCTTTACCGAGACCACTTTTACTCTCCTATGCGGCAAAGAATTCGCCGGAATTTTAACGGCACGCTTGATCACCGGATTATTGATAATGCTTACACACTCGAGTTGAATAGCACTCGATTCATCGGTGTAGGCAATCCGTCAGAGAGCGGCGCTCATTTGCTTTATTACTTCAGACAAGTCAATTACTTATCCAAAGACTTATTTGTAGATCTTGCTGCCGCTTTAACTTATCAAGTGAGCCGAGACAGAAGCGAGATTCTTTATGATATACGCGAAAAGAAAATAACTCGCCTCGTCTTTTTTGATGACATCGTTGGGTCTGGGACACAAGCTAGCGAATATCTAACGCCGTATCTCAGTGGTATAAAAGCCACTAACCCATCGATCGACATACGATTTATGTCGCTGTTCGCTACTTCTGCAGGTTTATCCAAGTTAAACGAGTCGAAGCTATTTGATGGAAAAGCGATGTGTCTTTTCGAGCTCGACGACTCGTTTAAGGCTTTCGACGCCGACTCGCGCTATTTTTCGACAAGTCCTCCCTGGTTTGATAGACAAAAAATGTTCGACCTTACTGAAGATTATGGAAAAAAACTGTGGCCGAATCATCCGTTCGGTTATAAAAATGGGCAGTTATTAATAAGTTTCTCACACAATACACCTAATAACGTTCCACCGATATTCTGGGCAGTAAGTGGACAAATACCATGGGCACCTGCATTCGTGCGCTACCATAAACAGTAACGTTAAGGGCGGACTCAAATGGCCACAGAAAATCCTTTTACTCTGGCTCGTGCGTCAGACTTCACTGACAAGCAGATAAATTCCCTTTGGACGGAGTTGGGCACACCTGAGATAATTAATACCATTATCGAGCCCAAGTCTAGAGTTTCCAAGTTCATACTCGGTGGGAAAGGCACGGGAAAAACTCATCTTTTAAGATACTATTCCTACCCCGTGATTCGATTGCGCTCACCGAATGAGAGCGGAATATCGATATTAAAAAGACAGAAATTTCTTGCAGTATTCTTAAGAGCAACAGGTGTTGATGCTACCAGATTTGAAGCTAGCTCTGGCATCTCTATAAACTGGCAGCAACTCTTCGGCGTATATTTAGAACTAAGGCTCGCAGAGGGTGTTCTAGAGGCTCTGTGCGATATAAAGCTGACATCCACAGCGTCAGAGTTCAATGACGATTTATTTCTCAACGAAATAAAATCAACTCTATTCGGAACCGGGCTTGACGAATGCCGAACTATTCACGAGTTTCGCAACTGGGTAATATTGCAGCGCCGAAATATTGACGAAGCGGTAAATAATGCGGCGTTTAGTGGGAATCTTGAACTGAGGGCGCCCTTTTCTATCGGCTCTCTCTGCCTTCCTATAAGTAAGGCAATGCATAAATGGCACCCCCAGCTTGCGGAAATACCTTTATTATACTTGATAGATGAAATAGAGAATTTTTCACTTCACCAACAACAAGTAGTAAACTCACTCATTCGGTATGGTGAATCTCTAGCAACCTTTCGAGTAACAGGCCGGCGATACGCAATCAAGACGTTAAAGACTCTGGCCGATGGCGAGGAAAATCGCGAAGGCGCTGAGTTCAAGACGACCTTTCTTGACGATATTCTGTTAAGTGAAGATATAAAATTTCAGGACTTCGCAAAAAGATTTGTAATCAAGAGACTACAATCTGCCAACATTGCGTTGAAACCAAATTCGTCTACTACAACTGGACAAGTTTTTAATCCAGCGCTTTGTTTCGAGGATATTCCGAATAGCAATTTTTATGCGGAGGTCATCGAAAAGCTAAAATCCCCCTCACCAGAGCGTTCATTCGTACACTCATTCGTTTCTGCACTCTACAACGCTACCAGCGACAAGCCAGGGGCTCAACAAAGCGCCGAACAAATAGCCGAATTACTAATTCAAGACTTCCCCTTAATAATACAAAAGCTAAATGTATTGTTATTTATGAAGAAATGTAAGAAAGGTGCCCAGCCGCTAGCTTTAGCTGAAAGTATTCAAGCTGACGCTCGCTCATATATAAACCCTGAAACTCGGTCAAAGAATTATTACTCGAATGCATATGGCCATTATGCTTCCGATCTATTTGCTCAAATCTGTAAAGAGGCGCCCTCTGGTAGAGGAGTGTTGTACGCGGGATTTGAAAACTTCGTAAAAATGGCTTCAGGCAATCCTAGAAACCTGCTAATTATTCTAGGCAAAGCGTATGATATAGCTACATTCCGGGGCGTGGACTTTGTATCCGGCCAGAAACTATCTTTGGAACTGCAAACCGAGGCTGCGTCCGATGCCGCCCGTTTCATGTATGAGTCAGACACCAATTTTGGTCAAGACTCAGATATAGCTTTAGCGGCAATTAGTCGCTTAGCTTCTATTCTTCGAACCGCACGTTTTTCGATAAATATACCTGAAGTTTCGCCTCTTGCTTTTAGCTTCTCAGACGATGACTTAACAGCTAGAGCAAAAAAAGTACTGCAAAACGCGTTGAACTACTCGCTTGTTTTTGAGATGACGGATGGGCGTCCAGATAGAAACAGTCAGAAGCTTAATCGAAAAATTCAGCTTAATCCTCTCCTATCTCCTAAATGGTCGCTCCCCATTTCGAGAAGAGGAGATATAAGCCTAAATAAAGAACTTCTTTCGGCGGTTTTTGATGCCCAAGGCTCTGAGGACTTTGACATACTCTTAAAACGCCTAGAGCAAAAGTGGAATACCATTTCCAAAGCAGCCGTGGATGACACTCCTCAGGGAGCTTTATTCTAAATGATTGACTATTCACTATTTTACAGGCGTCCGATTCGTACCGATAGAATCCCGGAAGAACTTCAAAAATTCGACATATTTGTTTCTGCATACAATTCGAGCTATCGAGTTGGAAAGGTCTTCGCTGAAGTGCGGTCAGAGAAAAAAATCTGGCTGATACATCCAGAGTATCAGTACCTACCGTTGGAGTATCCAGACGAAAATCCAAAGGTGTGCCCTGATGATCATAATGAAATTGCTCAAGTAAATGCAATTCTAGAGGAAATCGGTGACGTCACGGATAAGCAGATTTGTATCGATACTACGGGGTTCATGCGCCATGTATTGATATTTTTAACTGCAAAACTGGCCTTTATGGGTGTGAAAGAATTCACAGCCCTATACTCCGAGCCTATGTACTATACCAAACAAGAGGACACATCTTTTAGCACGGCCACCACTGGAGTGCCCCGTCCGGTAAGAGGAATGTATGGAAACAAAAGTGGTCAAGATCACTTAATAATTAACGTAGGGTATGATCACAAGTTAATTGGTGAAGTTGCCGACAACAAAGAAGGGGCGGTAATTTATCCAATTTTTTCATTTCCGTCTCTTAGCCCGGATATGTATCAACAAAGTGCACTGAGAGCATCGGATGGCGGTGGTTCAGCGCTCGATAGTGCTTGGATAAACAATCGTCATTTCGCCCCCGCAAATGATCCGTTCACAACAGCTGGTATCATTTCGAAAATCGTAAATGGCATTGACAGCAATGTTGCAGAAGCGAACATATACTTATCACCTCTCTCAACAAAAATCCAAACTCTAGGATTCTCCCTTTATTGGCTTTATGAAGGGAGACCTCGTCAAGGTGTGACGTTGCTGTTGCCCGAGTGCATAACTTACAGCAGGGAAACTAGCAGTGGATTAAAGCGCTTATGGACTTACACCATCGAGTTTTAGTTAATATTTTACATTGTTCCTCGCTTAGCCTGAGCCTATGAATTCCATTTAGGAACAATGGTTCAGGATACTTTTAGAGATAGAGAGTAAGATCAGTATTTTTTAACGCCATGATTTTTCTGACATATTTTTTCAGATTCGACTCCTGGTGCCGCACCATACAAGGTTCCAGAGAAAGCTTTCAAAATCTCTGGAACCCCCGAAAAACCCGCCTCTTGGCGGGTTTTTTCGTTTTAGGGGCTTGTGGGGTGGCGGCAGGGGCCAGGTCATTCGGCAGAAACGGGGTGCTGCGCACTGGTTCGCCATCTTGATTGGTTTAACGTTACGCGGATGGAAGCCAAACCTGGCACGGGTGTACGGAGGATGAGTGGGTATGGACACCTCAACCGCACAAAGCATCAAGTTGTTTATTGTGTCGGCAACTGGGCTGTCGAAAGACGCGCTGCATATCTATGTGGGGCTGACGGTCTATTTGACATTGATGGCCGTCGTCCGAAGAGGTAGGCCTTACGTGGGTTGGCTGGTTGTTTTCGGAGTGGCTAGATCGGCGGGACGATATCGTCAGCCTCGGGTACTGGCGCTGGCAGGCAGGCGTCCATGACATCCTCAATACGTTGTTTTGGCCGACGGTGCTCACACTGTTCTGGCTTTTAAAATGCCCAAAGCAAACCAACGCACAGCCCTAATATCCTGCCCATCCAAACAGGCTTCGAAACCGTTCTGTTTGGATGGGCTGCCATAAGTAGAACTCGGCAAAAAAGGCCTGCGCCTAGCAGGCCTTTTTTGTGTCCGTTTGCCCGGTGGCTTCAGCGATAGACCGGGTGCCGGCGGCACAGGGCGACCACTTGTTCGCGCACCCGTTGGGTGACGTGTTCGGTGCCGCCGTTTTCCAGGGTGTCGAGGACGTCGCAGAGCCAGCCGGCCAGTTGTTCACATTCGAGGGCGGTGAAGCCGCGGGTGGTGACGGCCGGGGTGCCGATGCGCAGGCCCGAGGTGACGAAGGGTGAGCGCGGGTCGTTGGGCACGGAGTTTTTGTTGGCGGTGATGTAGGCGTTGCTCAGGGCCGCGTCGGCGTCTTTGCCGGTGTAGGGTTTGGCGGACAGGTCGATGAGCATCATGTGGTTGTCGGTGCCGCCGGAGACGATGCTGTAGCCGCGCTGTTGCAGCACGGCGGCCATGGCCCGGGCGTTGACCACGATTTGCTGCTGGTAGGTTTTGAACTCGGGCGCCAGCGCCTCTTTGAAGGCCACTGCCTTGGCGGCGATCTGGTGCATCAGCGGGCCACCCTGGACGCCGGGGAACACCGCCGAGTCGAGCTTCTTGTTGAACGCTGCGTCCTGGCCCTTGGACAGGATCAAGCCGCCACGCGGGCCGCGCAGGGTTTTGTGGGTGGTGCTGGTGACCACGTGGGCGTGGGGCAGCGGGTTGGGGTATTCGCCCGCCGCCACCAGGCCGGCGACGTGGGCCATATCCACCCAGAAAATCGCCCCAACCTTGTCGGCAATTTCCCGCATGCGTGCCCAATCCTTGTAACGCGAATAGGCGGAGAAGCCACCAATCAGCATTTTCGGCCGGGTTTGCAGGGCGATTCGCTCCATCTCGTCGTAATCGATCAGCCCGGTTTGTGGGTCGAGGCCGTAGGGCACGATGTGGTAGTGGCGGCCGGAGAAGTTGGACGGGTTGCCGTGGGTGAGGTGGCCACCCTGGGCCAGGTTCATGCCCATCACGGTGTCGCCGGGGTTGATGAGGGCCAGGAACACCGCCGCGTTGGCCTGGGCGCCGGCGTGGGGCTGGACGTTGGCGTAGTCGCAATCGAACAACTGGCACACCCGCTCGATGGCGAGGCGCTCGGCAACGTCTACGTACTCGCAGCCGCTGTAGTAGCGCTTGCCCGGGTAACCTTCGGCGTACTTGTTGGTGAACACCGAGTTCTGCACCGCCATGACCAAGGGGCTGGCGTAGTTCTCGGAGGCGATCAGTTCGACGTGATCTTCCTGGCGGTGTTCTTCGTTATGAATCGCCTTACATAGCTCGGCGTCGAAGTCTTCAAGTTTCAGGGATGAGTCGTACATAGCGTTGGCGTCCTGTAGAGAAAAAGCATCAGTCATGGCCAACGGGGCGGGCGTCCGCCGTCGGCCAGTAATAGGAATCCGGCATGGCCCGGGCGCCGAAGATGGCTTGGCCGACCCGCACCACGGTGGCGCCCTCTTCGATGGCGACTTCAAAATCGCCAGACATGCCCATGGACAGTTCGTCCAGGCCCACCCCGGCCGGGGCGTCCTGGCGTAAGCGCTCGCGCAGTTCGCGCAAACGCACGAAGCACGGGCGCACCCGTGCGACATCGGCCGAAAACAGCGCCAACGTCATCAGCCCCCGCACTCGTAGCGCGGGAAACCCGGGCAAGGCTTGTAGGAATTGGCCAACCTGCTCCGGCGCCAAGCCGTATTTGCTCGCCTCGCCCGAGGTGTTGACCTGGACGAACACGTCCAACTGCCGCCCCTCGCTGTGCAGGCGCCGGTCCAGTTCCTGGGCGACGCGCAGGCTGTCCAGTGCCTGGAACTCGGACGCAAACCGCGCCACTTGCCGGGCCTTGTTGGTTTGCAGGTGGCCAATCACCGACCAGCGCAGGTCGCTCAGGTCGGCCATGGCCTCCCACTTGCGTTGCGCCTCCTGCACTTTGTTTTCCCCTAGCAGCCGACAACCCGCCGCATAGGCCAGGCGTAAGTGGGCCTCGTCAAAGGTTTTGCTCACCGGCAGCAGGCGCACGCTGGCCGGGTCGCGGCCCACGCGGGCGCAGGCGGCGGCGATGCGCTGCTGCACGGCGGCCAGGTTGCGGCGAAAGTCCTCGACGCTGTTGGCCTGGGGGTAACGGCCGTGTTGTTGATGCAGGGTTTCATCAGTTGGGCTAGGCATCAGTTGGCGGCTCCTTCGCGGGTGGCAGGGGCGGGCTCGCGGCGCGGCAAACGGCCGTTGAGCACGACGTAGGCGAACAACCCGATCACCAGCCCCCAGAACGCGCCGCCGATGCCGAACAACGTGATGTTGGCGGCGGCGGCCAGGAAGGTAACCAACGATGCCTCGCGGGATTTGGTATCGGCCATGGCCCCGGCCAGGCTCGCGCCGATGGTGCCCAACAGCGCAAGGCCGGCCAGGGTGGTGATGAAGGTTGCCGGGAAGGCCATGAACACCGCCGCCAGCGTCACGCCGAAGATGCCGACGAGCATATAGAACACCCCCGCCGCCACCCCGGCGATCCAGCGTTTGGAGGGCTCTTCGTGGGCCTCTTTGCCGGTGCAGATGGCGGCCGTGATCGCCGCGATGTTGAACGCATGGGAGCCGAACGGTGCCATCAGCAGCGAGCCGAAGCCGGTGAGGGTGACGATGGGGTTGGCGCTGGTGCTGAAGCCGTCGTTGCGCAGCACCAGCATGCCCGGCATGTACTGGCCGGTCAGGGTAATCAGGAACAGCGGCAGCGCCACGCTGAGCAAGGCGTTGAGGGAGAACCCGGGCATCGTGAATACCGGGCTCGCCAGTTGCAGGCTCAGCCCCGACAGATCAACCCGCCCGCCCGCCAACAACAACGCCAGCCCCAGGGCCAGGATGCCCACCACCGCGTAGCGGGCGCTAAAGCGCTTGAGGATCAGGTAAGCGCCAATCAACACCCCGGCCAGCAGCGGATCGACGCTCAAACCGCCAAAGGCGCCGATGCCGAACTGCAACAGGATGCCGGCCAGCAAACCGGCGGCCACCCCCGGCGGGATCAAACGGATAACTTTTTCAAAGCAACCCGACAAGCCCAGCAACACGAACGCCGCCGCCGAGATCATGTACGCGCCCACCGCCTCGGCGTAGGGCGTGGTGCTCAGGGCGACCACCAGGAATGCCGCCGCCGGCGTCGACCACGCGGTAATGATCGGCTCGCGGGACACCCAACTGAGCACCAACCCGGTGATGCCCACACCCATGGACACCGACCACACCCATGAGGCGGTCAGCTCGGGGCTCAACCCCGCGACCTTGGCAGCCTGGAACACCAGAATGAACGTGCCACCATAGTTGACGATGACCGAAATCAACCCGGCGACAACCGGGTGCACCAGGTCGCGCAAACGCACGGGGGAGCGGGAGGCGGAAGAAGACATGATGGCGTGGGCTCCAGGCAAAACGAGGCGACGGGCCTCGACGGAATGACGATTTATAACGCGGTAATGGCCTGCCTAGCCCCGGCACTTTTGGCACACTGACCAGACCAATTTACGACAGGCCTAGCCGTGTTGGCGGGCGAAGTCCTGCATGAATTCGCTCAAGGCCTCGACCGCCGCCAGTGTCACCGCGTTGTAGAGGCTGGCGCGCAGGCCACCGACCGAGGCATGGCCCTTGAGGCCCTTGAGCCCGCGCAGGTTGGCCTGGCGCAAGAAGTCCGCCTCCAGGGCCGCATCGGCCAGGGCGAACGGCACGTTGTTGATCGAACGAAACGGCGCCTGCACGCGGTTGCGGTAGAAGCCGTCGCTGCCATCGATGCAGGCGTAGAGCACACGCGCCTTGGCCAGATTGGTCTGGTGGATGGCCTCGATCCCGCCCCTGCGGCGCAGCCACTGCAAAGTCAGCCCGGTGAGGTACCAGGCGAAGGTCGGCGGCGTATTGAGCATCGAACGCGCCCGGGCGATGTGGGCGTAATTGAGGATTTCGGGGGTACACACCAACGCGCTGTCGAGCAATGCCTCATCGACTATCACCACGCTCAACCCGGCCGCGCCCATGTTCTTTTGCGCGGCGGCGTAGATCAGGCCATGGCCGGCGACATCGATGGGTTTGGACAGCAGGCTGGAACAGGCATCGCAGACCAGCGGCACGCCGGCCTCGGGGGGGGCGGCGAACTGCACGCCGTGCACCGTCTCGTTCTCGGTGTAATGCAGGTACGCGGCCTGCGGGTTGAGCTGCCACTGTGCGGCGCCGGGGATGCGGTCAAAATCGCTCTCCTGGCTGCTGGCGGCGATGCGCACGTCACCGAAGCGCCGCGCAACCTGGATCGCTTTGCCCGACCAGAGCCCGGTGTGCAGGTAGTCCGCACTGCCCTTCGTGCCCATCAGGTTCATCGGCACCTGGGCAAATTGCAGCGAGGCGCCGCCCTGCACGAACAACACCTGATAGTGCGTAGGCACATGCAGCAGCGCGCGTAGGTCTTGTTCGGCGCGGTAGGCCAGTTCCATGAACAGGTCCGAGCGATGGCTGATTTCCATCACCGACATACCGCTGCCGGCGAAGTCGAAGAATTCTCCGTGCGCCTGCTCCAGCACACTCAAAGGTAACGCGGTCGGCCCCGCGCTGAAGTTATGTGACCTTGCCATGCCCGCCCCTCCTCCACTCACGGCTCGCCCGGTGGCGAGGGGCAGAGTCTACGGATAGACTGGCCTGCCTTTTCAGGCCAATTTATTCAGGTTGGGCAGACCACATGGCAAAGACCTTCGAGCTCGAAACCCTCAAGATCCGCCTCAACGATGCCGAGTTCGCGCTGCTTGACCTGCACCAGCGAATTCAGCGGGCCCTGCGTGCGCTCATCATCGAAGGCGCCCTCGGCCCGGGCCTGAAACTGCCCGCGACCCGGGCCTTGGCCAAGTCCTTGGGCATTGCCCGCGACACCGTTGAAAACGCCTACGGGCAATTGCACCGCGACGGTTTCATCGTGCGCCGCGAGGGCTCGGGCAGTTACGTCTGCGAAACCGTGGGCGCCCAGTTGCGCGGCGCGGCACGCCAACGCCTCAAACGCCAGGACAGCCGCCACGACGCCGCCGAGCCCGGCACCGGCCTAAGCCGGCGCGGGCGGATGATCTTCGACAGCGGCGGCGTCAGCGACCAGCAGGTGCTCAAGGCCTTTGCCACCGGCCTGCCGGAAACCCGCAGTTTTCCTACCGATGTCTGGGAACGCCTGCAACGCCAGGCCATGAAGGACTACCGCGCCACCATCCTGCTGCACGGCGACCCGCAAGGCGCCGCGCCGCTGCGCAAGGCCATCGCCACCTACCTGAACCTGGAACGCGGGGCCAAGTGCAGCGCCGAGCAGGTGCTGATCCTAAGCAGCACGCGCCAGGCGTTGTTCCTCTGCGCCCAATTGCTGGTGGACGCGGGCAAACCGATCCTGCTGGAAAACCCCGGCTACTTCGGCGCGAAAAAAGCCTTCGAGACTGCCGAGACCCGCGTCGTGCCCATCGACGTCGATGAGCAGGGCATCCGCACCGACCTGCTGCAAGCCGACCGCAGCGGCGCGCCCTGTGTCTACGTGACGCCGTCCCATCAATACCCCACCGGCGCGACCCTGCCGCTGGAGCGGCGCCTGGAGCTGATCCGCTGGGCCGCCGAACAGAGCAAATGGATCATCGAGGACGACTACGACAGCGAGTTCCACTACGACGGCCTGCCTACGGCTTGCGTGCAGGGCCTGGACCCGTACCAGCGCACGATCTACCTCGGCACCTTCAGCAAAACCCTCTACCCGGGCCTGCGCATGGGCTACATGGTGCTGCCCCAGGAGCTGGTCAAACCCTTCACCTACGCGCGCAGCATCATGGACGGCCACACCCCGCAAATCCTGCAACTGACCCTGGCGCGCTTTATGGAGGACGGCCACTACAACGCCCATGTGCGGGCCATGCGCAAGCTCTACGCCGGGCGTCGGGAAACCATGCTCGCCGCCATCGGCCAACACCTGGGCGGCATCGCCACCGCCCTGCGCCCCCAGGGCGGTTTGCAGATCCCCTGCCTGCTCGCCCAAGGCTGGTCGGAGGAAAAGACCCTGCGCCAAGCCGCCAGCGCCGGCCTGCAACTCTCGGGGCTGAGCCGCCTATACGCCGGCGAGGCCCGGCAACAGGGTTGGTTGCTGGGCTATTCGTCCATGACCGCCCATGAGATCGACACGGCGGTGCAGCGGTTGGCGCGGGTGTTGCGTAAGGGGTAAAGCGCGACCCTGTCAGTACTCAAGTGCCGCCAGCACATGCGCCGGGTCGTTATGAATCGCCCGCAACAAGGCGCGCGCCGGGCCTTCTGGTTCTCGTCGGCCCTGTTCCCAGTTCTGCAACGTTGCCACAGGCACATCGATGGCTTTGGCAAAGCGAGCCTGGGACAGGCCCGTAGCCTTGCGGATCATTTTTATCTGCAGCGCATCGATATGAAATTCGCGCGAGGGCGCGCGCGCGCCGCGATCAATCTCGTCCATCTGGGTCATGCTTTCGACCAGACGGTTAAAGAGATTCTTCTCCATCATTTCCACCCTTTGTTTAATTCACTCAACACGCTCTTTTCCCTTGCCGATAGATCGTCCTTGAGCCCCTTACGGTAGATGAGAATCAGGCGAATCTGACACGCCAACGAGAGATGGTAATAGATCACCCTGACCCCGCCACGCTTGCCTGAGGCACGTGAAACCCAACGAATTTTGCGCAATCCATTTGTCCCCTGGATCACATCGCCCGCCGTGGGATGAACGGCCAGAAACGCCTGGAACTGCGCGTAACTGTCGTCACTGAGAAGCTCATTCACGTCTTCTGTAAAAACCGGGGATTCGATAAATAACATTTTGCCCATCTATACGCCAATGACGTATACAACGCTAGCCCGCCGCCGCCAATCGGGCAATCTGTGGATAAACGGTATTTCGTTGCAAAGTCATTCGCCTCTTCTGCCCCCAACAAAAAGGCCCGCATCCCTGCAAGCCTTGTTGTTCGCCTCACACCCAGCAGCGTTCAGTAGCGGAACTTGCCCCCGTGAATGTCCTCAAGCACCTGCTGCGTCACCGGCACGTACGTCTCGGAGCCGGGCAGCCAGGCGTACACCGGGTCTTCGCCGGTCTGGCTGGGGTCGAAGGCTTCGGCCTTGAGCTTGGTTTTCTGGTACTTGAAGGTGCCGGTGGTTTCCATGCGGGTCTTGATACGCAGGAACATCGGCACCGCGTAGTGCGGCATCTGGCTTTTTACGAAGCGCAGCAACTCGCAAAAGTCCAGGTGTTCCAGGGGCGCCGCCGGGGTGATGGCAGCCATGCCGGCGCGGCCGTTGGTGTTGCGGATTTCCACGCCGTAGGCCACGGCTTCGGCGATGTGCGGGTGCTGCACCATGATGTTTTCGACTTCGGTGGTGGAGACGTTCTCGCCCTTCCAGCGGTAGGTATCGCCCAGGCGATCGACAAACTGGGCGTGGCCAAAACCGATGTCGCGGATCAGGTCACCGCTGTTGAAGTAGCGGTCGCCCTTCTCGAACACGTCGTAGAGGATCACCTTTTTGTTTTTTTCCGGGTCGGTGTAGCCGTCGAACGGCGCGTTGTCGTCGATCTTGGCCAGCAACAGGCCCTGGCCGCCCTTGGCGACTTTCTGCATGAAACCGTTCGCGTTACGCCGTGGCTCGCCGGTGTCGTGTTCGTATTCCACCAGTGACCAGGCGTTCAGGGCAAAACCGATGGTGTTGTCAAAATTGAGGATATTGGTGAAACCGATATTGCCGTCACTGGCCGCGTACAACTCGCAGATGCGCTCGATCTTGAAACGCGCCTTGAAGTCGGTCCACACGCCGGGGCGCAGGCCGTTGCCGATCATTTTCACCACCGGGTTGTCGGCGTCGTTGGGCGCGGGCGGGGTGTCGAGCAGGTAGCGGCACAGCTCGCCGACATAGCAAATGGTGGTGGCCTTGAACTTGCGCGCGTCATCCCAGAACTGGCTGGCGCTGAATTTGCGGCGGATGGCGAACCCCGATGCGCCGGCCAGCGCCGAGCCCCAGCTCACGCACAACCCGGTGCCGTGGTACAGCGGCAAGGTGCAATAGACGATGTCGTCGGGGCGCATGTCCAGGGCGATCATGCCGAAGCTGCCGTAGGCCTTCATCCAGCGCCCGTGCTTGAACACACCGGCCTTGGGCAACCCGGTGGTGCCGGAGGTGTAGATGTAGAAACAGGCGTCGTCGAAGTACACCTGGCCGGTGGTCACGGGGTTGCTCGTGGCGTGTTCTTCGCTGACACGGGTCAGGTTGACGTAGCCCTCGGGGGCGATGCCCGGGTCACGGGTGGTGTCGGTGTCGGCGAGAAAAAAAGTGTTCAGCTCGTCGATGGCCACCTCGTTGCGCACGGCGTCGAACGCCTCGACCAGTTCTTCGCCGACGATGATGGCCGCCGGGTTGACCAGGTTCAGGCTGTGGATCAGCACGTTGTGGGTTTGCGAGGTGTTGAGCATGGCGCAGATGCCGCCGATCTTGCTCACGGCCAGGACGCTGACCAGCAGTTCCGGGCGGTTTTCGATGAAGATGCCTACCACATCGCCTTTTTTCAGGCCACGGGCCAGCAGGTAATGGGCGATTCGGTTGGCCCATTGGTTGACCTGTTCGTAGCTGAAACGGCATTCCTTGTAGAGCAACGCCGGGCCGTGGGGGTTGCGCTGCACCGCTTGCTCGAAGGCCCAGCCCAGGCCGCAGGGCTGGTCGGGTTTGAGCTTGGTGACGTTGACACCCTTGATGAGCCGGGGAATGGCGCGGGTGATGGAGGGGATCTTACGCAGCATCATGCCCCAGGTAATCATGTCGCTATTGCTACTCATGGCACCTCCTCATGGGTTGATCCGTTCCCGCCGGGCACACGCAACAAGTCCCGGCCAACGCATCGTTTTTATTCTGTGTACGCCATGTAAAAACGCCCCGCGCAAGCAGGCCTGCGCGGGGCGGCGCAGCTTAGAACTCGTCGGCGACCGACTCCAGGATCTTGCCCATCAGGTACACGGTGGTGCGCGCCACTTGCATCACTGCCGCTTTCTCTTCGTCGGTCTCGACCCAACGGTCGATGGCGGCGTTGACTTCGGCGGAGTGTTTTTCATCGATGATGGCGTGAGCCACAAAGAAGGTCAGTTGCTGGTCAGTCAGTTTGAGGCCGTTCTTGCACACGTCCATCAGCGGCTCAAGGTGCTCGTAGCTGTCTTCGGCCCAGAAGCTGTAGCCCAGACGCGGGATGATGCCGCGGCACACAGAGACGAAATCCAAGTAGCCATAAAACGCCTCGGTGGCCGGCAACATGGGTTTTTCGAACTCGGCCGGGTCGACGCCAATGGCGATCAGGTCGTTGTACGCCATGTTTTCATGGCCCAGTTCTTCATACGCATGCTTCATCGCAAAGCGCAGCAGGCCCACTTTCTTGTGGTCCTCGTTCCAGCACGCCACCGCTTGGTTGATCGCGTTGTTCTTGGTGTAGTGGTACACCTGAACAATCGATTTGACGTAAAGATCACGCTGCAATTCAGGGCGTTTCATCATCTGGAAGAAACGGCCGGATTTGATCTTGGCCCACTCTTCATCACAGACGGCTTTCAGCTCTTTGCGGAACTCGGTAACTTCAGTCATTTCACTTTCTTCCTTGGCGGGTTAATGAATCGTTCATGACACTTTTTAGGGTGTTACAGGCGCAATACGGATTTGACGATATAGATGCACTTGGAGAACAGGCCGAGGCCTTCGATAGTGTCCCAGTGCTCCATCAGCACACCGTTTTCGACACGGTAGATATCGATCACCTTGTAATTGACGGTAAAGAAGCGATGTTTGGCCCAGTGCTTGGCATAGAGAAACACATAGTCCCCTTCGGCACACACCCGTTCAATACTGGTACCCGACTCCGGAAAGGTCTTGAAGAACTGAGTGAAGTACGTCTTGAAGCCTTCGCGCCGCGGCGGAATAAACACGTTATTGTGCTGAACATATTCTTCGGCAATATGGGTATCGGCGACCGCAAGTTCCCGATTACCAAACATACGTTCATAAAATTCGATAACGGCTTCTTTGTTCTTGGCTTCCATCTTCGATCAACCTCGTCGTTTTAGTTTTTCTAGGGGGTTCATACCGCCAGCGAGTGGCGCATGGTGCGAGCGGCCAGGGTGTGGCGCATCAGGTCGTCAATGTCGTGCAGGTCCGGGGGGCAACTTTCCAGGCCGAAGAACGGCGTCACCGAAGGCAGCAAATCGCCTTTGTACAGGGCGTAGTAATGTTCGCCGCGGGCCGGGATCTGGAAGAAAATGCCGTCCTGGTCGAACACAAAACTGTCGAATTTCGGCGCCAGCCGTGGCTTGACGTAGGTGATGAAGGTTTTATAACCGCCCTGCAGGGCCACCAGCGAAGCGCCGGTCATCGCCAAGGCGTTGACCACGTTTTTTACCGGCGAATGCTTGTCGACGATGAGGCGCGACAGTTCAACGCACTCATTTTCATAATTAGGCCCGGAGAACTTCACCAGGTCAGCATGGCTGATAAACTCGCCGGACTCGTGGGGAAACGGCGTAATACGTTGCGTGCCAATAATTTCACCGTCGTAATAACAGGCGAACACATAAGAACGCGGGTCGTATTCGTCCAGGCACACAGTGTCGTCCACGGCATCGCCGAACAGTGTCTTGTAATACACTTTGCGCTGCCCGTATAACCGATAACGGGCACGGGAAAGCTCGATGAATTCGGCCGGCGTTATAACCTGCCTAACTTTGACTTTATCGGACTGGCACATATCCTGAAGCACTGAATCATAGAAGCTGTAGATCGCCGAACCGGCTGAATCATCTTTTACCAATTGCATGCTTGCGGAAGGTAAAGCAATTTTATTGCTCGCGAATGACGACATGAGAATCCCCTTCTTAGTGTGACCTGTATTGTTTGGCTCGGCCCAGCGGCACAACTCAACTGCCACAGTTCAATACATAGCTTCGCCTCCTTGCGTAGTTATCGAATTGCCCATCACTATTTACAGCGCACGCCGAGACAACTGAACCCGGAAAACCCGGGTATGTCTTGCCACTAAAACGGCATCCTACGTATTACGCTGACAGCAACTTCAAAGATTCACGGATACGCGCCGCCCGCTCGCTCAGTACTTCAAACGGTGCGGTTGCCAGGTTGGCATGGGCCAGGTTGAAACCATCATCCACGTACCGGGCCAGCACATGCAGGTGCGCGTGGCCAACGGTTTGACCCGCCACGGCGCCATCGCACAGCAGCAGGTTGATGCCTTCGCAGGGGGTGTCATCGAGCAGCAAGCCGCTGTTGCGTAGCGCGGCGGCCATCTTCTGGCCAATGCGCATCATGTGGCCGCAGGTGTCGGGAGCAATGTCGGCCAGGCCACTGGCATGGGCCTTGGGGATGACGAGAACATGGCCGGGTGTGATCGGCTGAATGGAGAGAAATGCCAGGCACTGGTCGTCTTCGTAGACAACGCTGGCTGGTAGGTGACCGGAGACAATTGCACAGAAAATGCAGTTCACGGATAGCTCCCTCTATTGTTATATGTGCCCGCCCGTGGGTAGTCGATCCGGGCGTGCTACAGGCTGAATTCCTTTACAGCGCTTGCAGGTGTGAGCGCACAGCTTGTAGGAGAAATTACGCCCGGCGTTTGGCGTCTGTACATGGGAGTTTTGAAATGTTTTGTATCTCAACGCCCAGGAAATGCGTATCAAATTGATTTGCATCAGGTTTATTTCTTTACAAAGGCTGTAGGGCCGGCTTGCGACCGATGAGCGAGCGGCCATACGCCTGGCCCTTGAGTTCGATGTACTGATAGGTGAAGGACGAGATAAACACCACGGCCAGCACCACCAACGCGGCAGTGAGGTTGTTCAACAGCACATTGCCGGTGTCCAGGTGGCGGGCCTCAGCACCGTTAAACGTCAGCGTCACGCCCAAGACTTTCTCCAGCACCATGAACATCGATACGACACAAAACAGCACCGCCGCATGGGTCAGATAAATGGAGTAGGACAACTTACCCAGCAGGCGAAACAAGCGCTGCGTGCACAGCCGGGAGAACGCCCCCGCCTCGAAGGCAAATGCCACCACGACCACACAGAACGACAGGCAGACCACCAGGAACTTCTGTTCAATATCCGCAACCATCAACACCCCGGCGACCAGCAAAGAAACGCCCTCGATCAACGTAAAAACCATGAACCGCGGTTTTACCCGGCCGGCCACAACAGCAAAAAGCCGATAACACAGCGCCCCGGCGAAAAAGCAGAACACCCCGCGCAATGCCTCTTGGGTAAAGAACTCGTTCTGCCGATAGATCAGCGCAAACGCCCAGCCACACAGGGCCAGCCAAAGGAAAAAGCGGCGCTGGCCGGTCAGGGCAAGGGTCAGGGCAAACAGCATGTAGGTGTAGTACTCGATGCTGATACTCCACGCCGGGAAGTTGAACGACAGCGGATTGGTCCAGTGCGTCCAGGATTGCAGCAAGAACAAATTGGGCAGTATTTGCGCAGGTGCAGACTTACCACTAAAAGGTTCGTGATTGAACGAGATGCCCTGGTCATAGGCGAGGACCTTGCCAAACTCCAAAACAATAAATATCCCCAGCATGAAGATATGCAGCGGAAACAGGCGAAAGGTTCGGGAGATGAAAAAGTGCCTGAAATTGAACGCCATCCTTGAACCATAAACATGGGTCAGGACAAACCCGCTTAACACGAAAAAGAACGACACCAAGGCGTAGGAATGCCGAAAGAAAGCCAACTCGGTAAAGCTGTCGTAGATGCGCAAGTGGTAGACCACCACCGCCAATGCGCAAAGCCCGCGAAAACTGTCCAACGCATGAAACCTATGGTCTTTGTGCATATGCCGCCCTTCTCTGCCGCCGATGGCGCTAGCGCCTCCTATCCATATAAACGGCGAGATCAGGGCTCATTAATGGCATTTCGCAAGCGTAGACCACACACAGTCGACTGGCCATTGCACGACCATCACACATAAAAAAACCCCGAACCAGTCGGGGTTTTTTCGTTCAGCCAGCCCTCAGGTCAGCGTCACACACGCGTTCATCAGAACACGTTGATCGGGTAGTCGACGAACACACGCAGCTCGTTACCGCTGTCGTTGTATTCAGCCGATTTTTGCGACACCCGCAGGATGGAGCTACGCAGCCTTACGCTCAGGTCTTTGGCCGGGCCGCTTTGGACCACGTACTTGAACTGGTTGAAGATTTCGCGCTCGGTACCACCGGTGCTGGTGGAGGTGGTGATGTTGTCGCCACGCACGTAGGCGAAGTTGTAGCTCAGGCCCGGCACACCGAAGGTGGTGAAGTCCAGACCGTAGCCCAACTGCCAGCTGCGCTCGTCTTCGGCGTTGAAGTCAGACCAGTAGGAGTTGGCCAGGTAGATGGTGTTGCCACCGTCACCGACGCGACCTGTGTTCTGGTAGCCGCCGTACGGGTAGCCGGTGTTGGCGTCGCCGGTGCTGCGCTGGTGCGCCAGGGTGAACGAGTGAGCGCCGAGGGCGTAGGTGGCCGCCAGGCTCCAGATTTTGTTGTCGTCGCCGGTCAGGCCGTTGTCTTTGACGTAGGAGCTGTCCAACTTGCTGCGATAGCCGTTGAAGTCCAGAGTCAGGGACTGGTCAGTGGCCAGCGGGAACACGTAGTTGAGGTTGATGTACTGCTTCTTCAGCACGTCTTCGACGTCGGAAGCGTACAGCGCGCCCTTGAACTGTTCGGTGAACTGGTAGCTACCGCCCAATACGTTGATCGACTTCAGGCCGCCGCTGTCGTGGCCTTCGGCGCTTTTACGCGATTCGGCGGTGAAGCGGCCGGCGTTCAGTTCCAGGCCTTCGATTTCTTTGGAAGTAATCAGGGTACCGGTGTAGCTCTCTGGCAACAGGCGACCGTTGTCGTAGTTCAGCACCGGCAGGGCCGGCATTTGGTCGCCGTAGGTCAGGGTGGTGCTGGACAAGCGGAACTTCACTGCCGCGCCGGCCTTGGCCAGGTCGCCGGCCGGGTTGCCGCTGTCGCCCAATTTGAAGAAGTCGATACCGCCGCCACCGCTGTGGCTGCCTTTGTCCAGGCGCACGCCGTACAGGCCGAAGGCGTCAACGCCCACGCCGACGGTGCCTTGGGTGAAGCCGGACTTGAACGTGCCGATGAAGCCTTGGCCCCATTCACGCTGGTCACGGTTGCCGTCTTTCTTGTCGCGATTGATGTAGGCGTTACGCAGCAGCACGTTCAGGCTGCTGTCTTCAACGAAGCCCCTGGGCTTGTTCGTTAGCCATTGCCTGAGTGGCTGTTGCGCTCAAAATCCCCAGTGCGATCAGACCGATCCGCTTATTCAACATATTATTTTCCTTATTTCGGGTTGATACGCGCTTTGACGGCAGACAGGGAGGCGTTTGAACGCTCTTTTTCCCGGCCCTAAATAAAAAAGCCCGCCCCACGAACCAACGCGGCGGACCTCTTATTATTTTGATATATGGCTTATAGCCACAGGCGTTGAGGCGAATCCTATCCGCGCCCTCAACGACGTGTCAATTTCATGAATCTTCTGTCAATAGGCCGATTTCTTATAAGGCTGCCAGACGTGACCTACACCTAGCCGGGTCGAATACTCAAGCCTGCGCTGCTGCGTCGCCACAGCCCGCGTCTTCGCACACCTGCGCGGGCGCTGAAAACGGGGTGTCGATGCGGCCCCAGGACTTGCGCTGCCAAGCCGCGAACGCTGCGGGTTTACCCAACCAGGGGCCAATATCGATCAGCTGGAAATGGCCGTCCTGTTCCAGCGCCAAGGTCGAGAAACCCTGCCCGCAAAGCCAGGCCAATAGGGCACGGCTTTCTTTTACAGGGTCGGCCAGTGCAGCACGGCTGACGCACGCCAGCGCGCGGCTAAAGGCCGCGGGTTGCAACCGCAGCAGCAGCCTAGCCCTGCCACCGTTTAAGAAAAATACCGTGTCGGGGTTTTGTCTGTTACGCCCCT